>ENA-OWLM01000184-OWLM01000184.1-metagenome-genome-assembly--contig:-NODE-184-length-23774-cov-4.687381_pt1 | contig 23774 bp, 22 predicted proteins | sample MGYA00245349_ERZ651102 | MGnify/ENA primary metagenome ERZ651102 (study PRJEB26857, sample SAMEA4031759) | metagenome | biome: human; feature: oral; material: saliva | place: Philippines | collected 2014... | reverse complement strand
AATTTTATGGTTTAGCTTAATTTTTTTGCTGTGAAATCACTGTGAATCGTAACGATTAAAATCCTTTATATTAAAAAAAATCAAAGCACAGCAACCATTTGTTTTAAACGTGGAAGATAAGTTGGATTTTGATAACCTGTGATCGTGCTCCAACGCAACAGTTTTTCAGCACTTATACGGTCTTGGCTTGCGAGTGCAAGTTCTGCATATACCTCAAAATCTTCATTTTCTCTTTGCATATCCCAGTTTTTCGCAGCGATCTTGAGACCTTCTTGGTATTGCTTTGATACCCAAAGATATTGTGCTTGTTCTCTCAAATGGATGTGATCTTGCTCTTTTAATAAGGTTTGAACACGCAAGCTTAACTCACTCAGGTCATTATTTGATGAGTGATCACCTAGTTTCTGTTTCGCTAAAATAATTCGATAAAGAGCACCATCATGATAACGATAGGGTTCTAAGATCTTTAATGCCGTTTGATATTGTTGTTGAGCGATATACCAATTTGCTTTGGCGAGAGTATTAGGTAGGTTATCTGTTACAAGTAAGGGAATAGCTTGCGTCGTAACTTGTTGGTCATTAAATCGTGTGGCAACTTCAAGAAAAATATTTCCAAACCACTGTTTGTCATTTTTACTAAGTCGTGAAGTCGCTTTTAAAAGCTCATCTGCTTTAGGTTTTAAATCTGAATAACTCTTGGTCATTGCCTCAACTTGGAGGATACAGCCAGCTTGATACCATTTGACTTCGGAATCATTTAGTTGATTGCATAAGCTAAGCGATTGATCGAATTGACCTTGAAGTCTGTAAATATTTGCGAGCTGTAAAATAGCATCATATTGGTTTGGCTGGGATTTCAGTATTTCTTTTAGAGTTTTTTCTGCTGTACTAAAATCATGGTTAGCCTGCGCTAATCGAGTTGCCAGTAATTTATTTTCCACATCGGAAGGATTTTTACTGGTTTTCATTAGGTTTTCAGCTTGTTCCAATAAATCACCATCGCCACGAGCATATGCTTTTTCGAGTAATACGGTCACAATTTGGTTTCTCACTGTATCGTTATAATGATTATTCAAACTGCTTTGATTGTTTGTAAGTTCTGAGCTTGTATTTTTATGTTGATGTTTAGGATGTGCATGCACAGCACCAAAGTAACTAAGTACTAAAACAGCAAGGGTAAGTTGGCGGATTAACATTTAGAAAAACTCCTAAAAAAGCCCTTAGTTAGCTAATCTAACCAAGGGCTTTTGTTTTAAAATTTAACTGCTACAGGTTCAGCTTTGTTATCTATGGTTGTTTCTGATATTGCAGTCAGAGTTTTTGGTTCAGCTTGTTCAAAGTTGCTTTGCGATTGGTTGGTCAATATCAACGTTTCTTTCAGTACAGCATCACCTTGAGATTGGTTGTTATTGTTGGGTTTAGATTTATTATCATCGCCACCACATCCGCTTAATCCAATTGCAACCATGAACAACAGCATATATTTTTTCATGGTGTTTACTCCTGATTATTTGCTAGCTGTATTAAACGGTGAGCCCGACACTGGAGTATTTAAATAAGGGAATGTTGTACCGAATTGTTGCGGTGATTGTAACGCGCCATCAGTAAAACTAATTCCGCCAGCTTTGGCATCAGTTGCTTTACAACCTACGGCAGTATTTACGCCATCAATCGTACACAACAAGCCCATTGCAACTCGAAGCTCAATATCTACAACATCGTCACCTGGGCGACGACCATTTGGGAAACCAGCAGTATCACCACCAATGACGCCTAAACGACTTTGCTTGTCTTTTGTTGTCGGTGCGATTGCTGTATTCAAACGTAGCATCTCAGACGCTTTCACATTTTTTGGTTGATTGAGACCAGGAATACCCAATAAGAATGCATTCACTAAGTCTGTACGTGGGAAGTTGGTTGGTGCTACAACAGCGCCGCCTGTGGCATCTTTAAACAGAACTTCAATTAAAGTTGGTAGTGCTGGATTAGTAACATAATCAGCAAATTGACCATCATTGGCTGGCTTGCTAGCATTGAATTTGTCTTTGTCTTTCAAGCCGATCACAACCTCATTGACTAACGGCATACCCAAACGTGAAACTTGAGTCCATGCACCACCAACTTTTGATGCGCTGTTCAAGTTGCTATCAGGGTTTGGATTTAATAAGGTTGCTTGAGGTAAGCTCGCAGTCGTCCAACCACCAATCACAGTATCGTTTGTTGACACTAAACATGATTGTGGAACTTCAAGTGCAATCGTCGTGACGTTTTTATCAGCAATCGTATTTAAGCCTTGATCTTCAGCATTGACACCAGAAGGTGCAAGTTGAGTGGCTGGAATTTTGATATTGACTAAGTCAAATACTTCTCCCAAGTTCACCGCAAAAGATTCTTGGCGTTGACCAACGAAGACTTTACCCGAACCACAGCTTCCGAAATTCACGTTTTGTACAAAAGTATCTGCATAAGCTTGATAGTTAGGAATAGATTTTGTTCCTACATTATCAAATGGTTTTTTGAAAGTGCCGAGCACATTACGATCACCTTTGCGACGATCTCCTTTAATCATCGTCACAGTGTAGGTTTCAGCAGTATTTTGGGCTGAACTACCGTCATTGGTAATCTTGCCGATATTAGATAATGGAACAGAAATATTTTTGCCGCCCACTGGAACTTGAAGGTCTTTTAATTCTTGGTTGAATTTGAATTGAAAGGTGATGTCTTCTTGAGCATCGCCATTATTGTCTATATGGATTTCGTATAATGCTTTTGGATCAAGAGAAAAGTAGTTCGGGCCGCCATAGGCATCTTGAAGTGGTTGATAATTGGCTAATAATGTAACGTAGTTACTGCGCCCAGATTCATAGCTTTTAAACATATAAAAATCTGTAGCATCTACTTTTGGTAGCTTAGTGATTGAGGGTGCTTCTCGGTGACTTGAAGCAAATGTGGTTGCACTAAAGCTACTTAGCAAGATTGCAATAAGTAGGCGAGAGTCCATAGAGTATCTCCTTGATCACTTTTTTGATCTTAGGTTTTAATTTTTGATAAGTTGTTATGGGTCTTATGCTTTTCCCTAATTTGAAAAGTAGTTATATGCATTAGACATTTTGGTTTTACAGATCAGCTTGTGAATTTTGTGTGATGCACTTAACATATTTTCTTATGTGATTGATTTTTATATTTTAAATAGTTTTTTAGTTTATACGTTAATAGCCTAAGTTGATGATCAAATCAGGCAGGAAAATATTGAATCTATGAAATGAGATCAGTGAATTTTATTTTCATTGATCTCTAAAAATATAAAATCATTCCTTGTTTAACGATTAATTTCTAATGCTTGTCCACGACAATTTAAGAATAACTGATTTTGATGCCAAGCCAGTTGCCCAGAAACAATGGTAGTATCAACTTCATAACGAAAGGTTTTATCTTGGAATGGAGTCCAACCACATTGCATATAATTTTTTTCTTTGTACACGACAAAAAAAGATAACTCATTGAAATAATGGCATAATACTTGTTTTCTGACGACGAATATGATGACACATTTCAATGAGTTACATCTCATCTTAAACAAATATCTAAAGTGGAACAAGTCACATGCAAAATGTTTTACACTGATTATGCTTGCATTAATTGTAAAACAGACATGTAATCTTTCTTCTGCATCTAAAGCCTTACCCATCAAGTGCTTACCACAATCATTTTATCGACGTATACAACGCTTCTTTGCAGGTCAGTATTTCGATTATCGTCAAATTTCTCAGTTAATTTTCAATATATTTTCATTTGATAAAGTCCAATTAACTTTGGATAGAACTAATTGGAAATGGGGAAAACGAGATATCAATATCTTGATGTTAGCCATCGTCTATCGTGGAATAGCGATACCTATTGTTTGGACATTGCTCAATAAACGTGGAAATTCAGATACAAAAGAGCGTATTGCTTTGATTCAACGCTTTATCTCCATTTTTGGTAAAGATCGTATTGTGAATGTGTTTGCAGACAGAGAATTTATCGGTGAGAAATGGTTTACATGGTTAATTGAAAATGACATTAACTTCTGTATACGTGTTAAAAAAACTTTATTGTGACCAATCACTTAGCCAAGAATCATAAAATTAGTGATTTATTTCGTCATCTTCAAGTTGGTCAAACTGAATGTCGTAAACGACGTATTTGGGTTGGTCGAGTGAAACTGTATATTAGTGCGCTACGATTAGAAGATGGAGAACTTTTACTTGTTGTTTCTCCTATGTTTAATGCTTCTGCTATTCGTGATTATGCATTACGCTGGGAAATCGAAACCTTATTTAGTTGTCTCAAAGGACGTGGATTCAATCTTGAAAATACTCGTTTAACAGACCCTAGACGAGTCAAGAAATTGATAGCAGTACTAGCTATCGGTTTCTGTTGGTGCTATTTAACAGGTGAATGGCAACATGATCGAAAAAAAGCGATAAAAATAAAGAAGCATGGACGACTTTCAATAAGTTTATTTCGCTACGGTTTGGACTATGTTCAAATGGTTATTCTACGTTTGATTGGTTTTGGAAAAAAGAAGAATTTAAGAAAGTGCTCGCAATTTTAAGAAAGAAAAAGCCTGATAGGACAAGGGCCCTATGAAATTTGTCGTGTACAGAGAATCGCAGCTAAACAAAACTCTACATTCTGTTTTTCGATATATTGTAGGAGCAATCCATTTTTACTCACTAATTCCAAATCACGCTCATAAGATGAATAATATAATCTGCGAAATTCTATATCACTAAGCCTAGTTCATTGCTATATTACACCATGAACCGTACCGGGTTTGTCGGAAACTTTTTTATTTAAGTTAGGCCACCTGACCTAACGGGTTAATCTTATCATAGTACATTGCTTCAAACCCAAAAGGCGATACATAACCCAGTGCATCAAGCACCATATCAGTATTCTTACGTGTTGATACTTTCCAGCCAACACTTGCACATGAAAACACATCAATAATAAATGCAGTTTAGACCCAACCTGAATGAGTTTGAATATACGTGAAGTCAGAGACCTGAGATACCGTCATGGTAGTCAATCAGGTTTTGAGATTATTCGACTAATAAATAATCTCTTCGATAGGCAGTACTCAATGGGATGAGCGCAGAAGCCTTTGAGACAGCTTCAAAATGAGGCTGTCTCGTGTCTAGGATACTGGGAGCTGTCCAGTCCTGATTGGTTAAATATTTAAAATGGCGGATTAAACATCGCATAAAGAACAGTTAATGCCGCGGCAATTATGTAAAACCGAGCTGCGTGCGCTATTCTGATTGGTACCGGGTCCTTCTACCAGATGCCCTGCAAGTTGTTCGGCGCCAGAAGAGGGGCGCCATTTGCTTTTCATATTAATTTGCTGATGGCCAGTAATCATCGGCTTAGCTAAAGTCTGCTGTTGGCAATAATTACATTCAATCGTATCGGTTGAGATACGGGCAATTGGAACCCGTTGTTCAAAAATTCCCTCGCAATGCTCACAACGGAAATCATATAACGGCATTTCTGTACTCCTATAGCACAAAGGGCTCAAATTAAAAAGACGGGTAGCCGAAGGCTTTAGGTTGGATGACTACCCGTTGTGAAGCTGAAACAACAATAAACTGTAAAACTAGCGTTTATGCCCCCAGAATTTGTCATCGTTCAGCGCACCTTGAGGCAGGATGTTCTGTTCGAAAATTGAAGTTGGCAGAGATACGGTACATGCACAGTTTGGAATATCCACGATACCGCCGATACGGCCTTCAACTGGTGCCGCAGTCAGTAACATATACGCCTGTGAGCCGGTAAAACCAAAATTCTCAAGGTATTTAATCGCTTTTAAACACGCCTGACGATAGGCCACAGTGGCATCCAGATAGTGGTTTACGCCATCTTCAACGCTGATGCCTTCAAAGGTCAGCCACTGGTCATAAGCCGGACGGACATTACTTGGCACAAAGATTGGAGAATCGATATTGTATTTTTCCATACCGCCCTTGATCAGATCGAAGCCCACACGGGTAACACCATCCATTTCGATCGCGCCACAGAAACCGATTTCACCATCTCCTTGAGAGAAGTGCAGATCGCCCATCGAGAAGCCAGCACCTTTCTGATAAACAGGGAAGTAAATACGGCTACCGGCTGCCAGGTCTTTAATGTCCGTATTTCCGCCATGTTCACGTGGTGGAACAGTGCGCGCAGCTTCTGCTGCCATACGGTCGAATTCAGCACCTGTTACGCCACGCAGAACAGCAGTACGCGGATCAGGCGGATTAGCCTGACCTTTAGGCACCAGTAAAGCTTCACGGCGATTCCATTCCTTTAGCAAATCATGCGATGGCAAAGTTCCCATCAAGCCAGGGTGTTTTAAGCCAGCAATACGCACGCCCGGAATATGACGTGAAGTCGCAAATAAGCCTTTTAAGTCCCAGATAGCTTTGTCAGCTTCAGGGAAATAGTCAGCCAGGAAGCCACCGCCATTTTCCTTGGCAAATACGCCAGAGAAACCGACATCTGAAATTGGCTGAATGTCGAGCAGGTCGATTACCAGCAAGTCACCTGGCTCAGCACCTTCTACATAGAAAGGTCCGGTCAATGGATGGGCACGGGTCAGGTCGACATTTTTGACATCAGAAATGTCATCGGTATCTTTAATCTGCGCATCCAGGAAATCCAGACTTTCAATCAGGATTTCTTCACCCGGTTTTACCGAAGTCAGAAATGGCAAATCTGGATGCCAGCGGTTATGTCCAATTTCCGCCTGTTCTGCCAGCGGAACCCCTGGTTTAATTTTAATATGTTGCATGGTTTATCCCCTGTGTTGAGGTCGAATAAAGCTAGTTTTTGATGTTATTGCCCGTGTCATCCATGATGAACAGCGGATCTTCGATCACGCTTTCAACCGGAACTGACTGAACCTGGATCGCTTTGCCGTCATAATCAATGATGATCTGACCGGCTTCTGGATGCTGAATAAAAAACCTGGCGAGTTGTGGCTCAACCAAAACCCGAAAACGGCGACTCAAGCCTCGTGCTCCGAAACGAACATCGTGTCCGGTAGACAGAAACAGGGTGGCAGCGGGTGTAAGTTCAACCGTGCGGCTCTGCTTGCGGAGTCGCTGATTCAGTTTCTCGATTTCCAGGCTGACCAGTGTTGGCACGAAATTAGCTTCTACCGCTTCATAATTCAGAATGCGTTCAATACGATTCAGAAACTCTGGATCAAATTTCTTGTACAGGGCGCGTTCGGTAATCTGGCTGTCATCCAGTTTGGCCAGTCGGGCCAGTTTCTGAATAGGTTTTGGAAGCTTGGCCAGCTGTCTTAAGCGTGCCTGAGCATCTTTGGCGCCGACGTTACTGGTCATAAAGATCATGCAGTTTTTGAAATCCAATACTTTGGTACCCGCGGTCAGCTTTAAGGTTCCGGTTTCCAGAACGTTGAGCAGACCCCGAATGACTTCGGTACTGGCTTTTTCAATTTCATCAAACAGCACAATACCTGGCTTGGAAAAACTGCCCTGAATATGGGCTTCATCAAACAGGGTATTGCCTTCTTTAGAGCCGACATAGCCTGGAGGGGCACCTGTCAGTGCTGCAGCATAATGTTCCTGTGCCAGTGTGTTCATGTCGATCCGGCAGAATGCATCTGGCTTGCCATGGATCGCCTCAGCAATCAGCCGAACCGTTTCGGTTTTCCCCACACCCGTCGGTCCTAGCATCAAGGTGACTGCCAGTGGCCGGGTAGGTACATTAAAATCTGCCTTGACGGTTAAGAGCATGTTTTCAATTTCATCCAGTGCGGCACGCTGCCCAATGATATGACCACGGACATGCTGCATGACTTTTTCAGGATCAAAGCTAAAGCGAGAGGTACGTGCAATACGTTCTTTGCTCTGCATCTCATAACGCTGTTTGGCCAGAGTTTCCTGATTGGCACTGATGCGGTCGCTGGCAAATGTCATATCGAATACCTCCTCTCAGACCAAACTTAAGATGCTTCTTTTTCCAAGCCTTCATGTGGCAGATTGCCGATTGGGCATTCCGCAACGCCGATGGTAGAGCGGGTAATTTTTTCCACGTTCTCTTGCGCTTTTTGAGCATCCAGAACCCAGGTCTTGTAGAAGTCGAATGGACAGTCTGCAACGCCTTTATCGCCGTCACCATTGTTATAGACACCGGTATAACCGCGGTGCAGCAATTTAAATAAATGGTTTTGTGACTGGTCGTATTTACGTGCATCACGAATTTCATGCAGTGACAATTGTGCGTATTGGATGCCATTTTCTTCCGTACCACATTCACCCAAGGTACGGCCGTCGAAGCCGACTACCGCAGAGTGACCGAAATAGGTGTAAACGCCGTCGAAACCGGTACAGTTGGCAACAGCAACGTAAACGTTATTTGCCCATGCCATGCATTTCGACATGTTGATCTGCTGATCTGCAGCCGGGTACATATAGCCTTGGCAACGCACGACCAGTTCAGCGCCTTTCATGGCACAGTCACGCCAGATTTCTGGATAGTTACCGTCATCACAGATGATCAGTGACATCTTGATGCCCTTCGGTCCTTCAGTCACATAAGTGGTATCACCTGGGCACCAGCCTTCAATCGGGCACCATGGGATAATCTTGCGGTATTTCTGAACGATTTCGCCCTTGTTATTGATCAGGATCAAGGTGTTATATGGCACCTTGTTTGGATGTTCCTCATGTTGTTCACCGGTAATTGAGAACACGCCCCAGACGTTGGCTTCAATACAGGCTTGCGAGAAAATCGCGGTTTCATCGCCTGGAATGGTGGCAGCGGTTGCCATCATCTCGTCATGGTCGTACATAATGCCCATGGTGCTGTATTCAGGAAAAACAATCAGGTCCATACCTGGAATACCCTGTTTAATTCCTTTCAACATTTCAGCAATTTTATACGCGTTATCAATTACTTCTGCTTTGTTGTGCAGACGAGGAATTTTGTAGTTTACAACTGCTACACCTACTGTATCTGGGCTGCTTGAGATATCACCGTGACGCATTCAAATTTCTCCAACTCTTTTATCGATTCAACTTTATGATTCGAGTGTCGCGTGAAATACGTTGCAGCAAAATACGTTGAATTGCGTATATGGATGCGTAGACTGGAAGAAATTTTTAAATGTGAATAATCAAATAAAATATTTAAATACAATTCTGGGATATTAAGTGAAATAGATATTAAAAATCCCCGACGAATCGGGGGGGAATTATAGCCAGATTAAACCAGCAATATTAAACAGAAAGATACTTACTGATGGTGGTCTCATCGACATTTTCACGGACATTTTCATAAGCAAAGCGACCCTTGTCGATCACCAGGAAGCGATCGGCCATCGCCATGGTGAAACTCAGCACCTGTTCAGAGACCACAATGGTCAGATCACGCTGGTCACGGATTTCTTTCAGAGTTCTGGCAATGTCCTTGATGATAGAGGGCTGAATCCCTTCCGTCGGTTCATCCAGCAGCAGTACTTTAGGGTTAGTCGCTAAAGCACGGGCAATTGCTAATTGCTGTTGTTGTCCACCCGATAAGTTTCCACCTTTACGTTTGCGCATATCCCAAAGTACAGGAAACAGCTCATACAGGTCATCCGGGACTTTGCCGTGCGCAGAAGCCGGTAAACCGGTCTGGATATTTTCCAGTACGGACATGGTGGAGAAAATCATCCGGCCCTGCGGCACATAAGCCACACCATTTTCTACGCGCTGGTAAGGATCCAGTTTTTCCAGATTTTTGCCATCCAGCTTGATTTCACCTTTAGTATTTTTAATATCGCCGATTAGGGTTTTGAACAGGGTGGTTTTACCCATGCCGTTACGGCCCATGATCGCTACAATTTCCTTCGGCTGGATCTTCAGTTCCAGGTCGTGAATCACCTGACTTTGTTTATATCCTGAACACAAAGCATTAATTTCTAATAATCCGCTCATAGTGGTCTCCTTAGTGTCCCAGATAAACTTCAATCACTTTCGGATCATTTTGCACATCGTCCATTTTGCCTGCTGCCAGAATTTTACCCTGGTGCAGTACCGTGACTTTGTCCGCAATGGTTTTGACAAATTCCATGTCATGTTCAATCACCAGCACAGAACGTCCTTTGCTAATCTCCCGCAACAGTTGCGCCGTCTGCTCACGCTCTGACACACTCATCCCTGCGACAGGTTCATCCAGCATGAGCAGCTCTGGGTCTTGCATGAGTAACATGCCAATTTCCAGCCACTGCTTCTGGCCATGAGAGAGCAGACCGGCGGAGGTATCCAGCAGATCAGTCAGGAAAATCTTGCCAGCAACTTCACGAATACGCTCATCGACATCTTTGGTGCGTCTGAAGAACAGCGCACCAAAGACATTACGGCCACGCGGGAAGGACATTTCCAGGTTGTCATAGACTGACAGATTTTCATAAATATTCGGGTTCTGGAATTTACGCCCAACCCCTTTACGGACAATATTGAACTCTTTCAGTTTGGTCAGTTCAATATCATTAAACTTGATCGTACCTGAAGTTGCTTTGGTTTTGCCACAGATCAGATCCAGCACTGTGGTTTTGCCGGCTCCATTGGGACCGATCACCACATGGACTTCGTTTTTATCCAGATAGAAGTTGAGATCACTGACTGCCTTGAAACCGTCGAAGGACACGGTGAGATCTTCAATGACCAGCACCGGTTTATTCATTTCTACGCCGACTTTATTCATTTCACGCCTCCTTCTACAATTGGATTGATCGTTTTATCCGGATCACTACTTGGCGGTGGCGAAGTGCTGTCGATCGGTTTCTTTTTCAGGAACAATGGACGGACATATTTTTCATACAGACCCGCTAAGCCATTCGGTAAGAACATGACTACACCGATGAACAATGCACCGAGGAAATACAACCATACTTCAGGAAAGGCTTCAGAGAAGTAAGTTTTACCCAGATTCACCAGAACAGCACCATACACTGCCCCAATCAGTGACAGACGACCACCGACTGCAGCTAAAATGACCATTTCAATCGAAGGTACGATGCCGATAATCGTTGGTGACATGAAGCCGACTTGCAGGGTAAACATCGCACCACCAATAGATGACACCACAGCTGCGAAACAGAAAATGAATACTTTGTACATGGCCACGTCATAGCCAGAGAAACGTACACGTTCTTCTTTGTCACGCATCGCAGAAAGTAGACGTCCGAGTTTAGAACTGAGGACAAAACGGCTGATCATGATCACTGCAATGAGCAGCAGGGCATTGATGTAGTACAGGACATATTTGGCTTCATCGGTACGGATATCCCAGCCATGCAGGGTTTTCAGGTCTGTAATCCCGTTAATGCCGCCAGTGAAACCTTGTTGACCAATAATCAGAATGGTCAGGATCGCTACAATGGCTTGCATGATGATCGAGAAGTACACATCACCGACACGACGGGTAAACATCGCGAAACCGATGATGAAGGCAAGCAAGATTGGAATGATGATGATGGCAAACAAAGTAAACCCGAAGCTATGGAAAGGTTCCCAAAAGCCTGGCAAGCTGGTGATCTGGTTCCAGTCCATAAAGTCTGGAATTCCTGGCGTGGTTTGCGCTGCTGTAGATTGCATGTCTGAAGCTTCAAGTTTCAGGAACATGGCCATGCAGTAGCCGCCAATGCCAAAGAAAATCCCTTGACCTAAACTTAAGATACCACCGTGTCCCCAGCACAGAACCAGGCCGATTGCGACAAAAGCAAAAGTCAAATATTTACCCATCAGATTCAGACGGAAAATATCCAGGAACATTGGCATGACTAGCAGGATCAGTACAGCAAGAATCACCAGACCAATCGCACCTTCTTTACCGCCTAAAAAGGCATTCATTAGATTCTTCATAATATCTCTCCTGAATCCCTACTTACGTACTTTGATTGAGAAGAGACCCTGAGGACGCAGCATCAGGATAATAATGACTGTAGCCAGTGTCAGGACTTTAGCGACAGAACCAGAAAGGAAGAATTCCAGAATAGATTGTGCTTGCGCGATACTGAATGCGGAGGCAATGGTGCCAAGCAAGCTTGCAGCGCCGCCGAAGACCACTACTAAGAATGTATCGACGATATACAGCGAACCGGCTGTAGGACCAGTAGAACCGATGGTTGTGAAGGCTGCACCCGCAATACCTGCAAGCCCACAACCCAAGGCAAAGGTTAAGCTATCAACACGTTTGGTATTGATCCCGACAGCACCACTCATAAAGCGGTTCTGGTTGGTTGCACGAAGCTGTAAACCCCAGCGTGAACGGTAAATCAGAAAGTAGACAAATGCAGTAACACAGAGGGTAACGCCCACCAGGAACAGACCATTGATAGGAATATCGATGGCTTCCGTCGGTTGATAAGAACCCATTAACCAGTCAGGTAAAGTCGGGCTGACTTCCTTAGGGCCGAAAATAGAACGGAACAACTGCTGCATGATGAGGCTCAAGCCCCATGTTGCAAGAAGTGTATCGAGTGGCCGTTGATAGAGCCGGCTGATCATGAGCCGTTCCACCATGTAACCGATAATGCCTGCTGTGAGGAAGGCTGCAATGATTGCAATCAGGAAATAGTAAGGTAGGAGTTGAGGGAAAAAACTTTCAGTCAGTGTGGAAATGAAAAATGTCGTATATGCACCAATGGTCAGAAACTCCCCATGTGCCATGTTAATTACGCCCATTTGCCCAAAGATAATTGCAAGGCCGAGCGCCATCAATAACAGCACACAGAACACAGAGAGACCATTAAAGCCTTGCATGGCAAATATTGCACCGAATTCTGCAAATGATAGATCCATCGCATCATCCTCCAAGCTTTAAAAAATTGTGTGGAATAAAAAGATCAGGAGAATGGTTTCCCCTGATCATGTGGCTGTTAACTCAGTAACCTTTAGGGAATGGGTTTGGTTTGATTAGACCTTTAGACTCGTAAACAACCTTGAACTGACCATTTGGTTGCACTTGACCAATACGTGATTTGCTCCATAAATGGTGATTCGGGTCAATTTTCACATAGCCTTCAGGAGCGTTTTTCATTTCTAGGCCTTTAGATGCTGCAGTCACTTTCGCGACATCGAAGCTACCGGCTTTTTCAACTGCTGCTTTCCATAACCATGGACCTAGGTAAGCGGCTTGTGTTACATCACCTACCACCGCTTTAGGGCCATATTTCGCTTTAAAGGCTTTTACGAATGCAGCATTATTGGGGTTATTTAGGCTTTGGAAATATTTCATTGAAGAGTAGAAGCCCTTCATGTTTTCGCCGCCAATCCCCAGCAATTCATCTTCAGTCACTGAAAGGGTAAGCAGTGTCTGTTTGTCGCCTGTTACGCCCGCAGCTTTCATTTGTTTGTAGAAGGATACGTTCGAACCACCCACAACTGCTGCAAAGATGGCATCTGGTTTACGCAGTTTGGTTTTGTTGATGAGAGAGCCGAATTGAGTGTGGCCCAGAGGATAATATTCTTCGCCAACCACTTTACCTTTCAGTACTTTCTCGATGTGGGTACGGGCAATTTTCATGGTGGTACGCGGCCAGATATAATCAGAGCCAATCAGATAGAAGGTTTTGGCTTTTTTCTCTTTTGCCAGCCAGTTCAGTGCTTCAAGTACCTGTTGAGTTGCTTCCTGACCGGTGTAGATCACGTTTTTAGATTGTTCTAAGCCTTCATAGAAGGTTGGGTAATAAAGTAGAGAGTTGTTGCGTTCAATAATCGGCAATACGGCTTTACGAGAGGCTGAAGTCCAGCAACCGAAAATTGCAGCAACACGGTCTTTTTCAGACAGTTTACGTGCTTTTTCTGCAAAGGTTGGCCAGTCAGAAGCACCATCTTCCTGAATAATTTTGATTTGTCGACCGAGAACACCGCCCTGTTTATTGATCTGTTCAATGGCCAGACGTTCTGCCTGAATCGAACCGGTTTCAGAAATTGCCATGGTACCGGTTGCTGAATGTAGCTGCCCTACATACACAAACTTGTCATCGACTTTAAGTTTGGTGGTATTGACCTTTGCTGTTGCAGGTACGCTGGCATTGGTCAGTGCTGGTGCCAGCAGGAATGGAACAGCAAGTAAACCTGCCATTAATCCAGATGTCTTCACTTTTGATTTCAAGCTCATGTCGGGTTCCCCTATAGAATTAGATGTGCTGATGCGCTTAATCATTGGTTTGCGCTTGGTATGGAACTAAGCCTAAGGGGAGTTAAAAAATGAGCATATACGTCACTTTACGTATATAGCATTCAGTCGGATTATTTTTAGATACTGATAGGCTGGGCATAGTTATTGCTTTTAAGAGCAGATATTTAGCTTGATTTGATCTGTATGGACCCAACAGCGAATACCAGTCAGGCACCGCAGCGCGTCATTCATACCCGGCGTAAATACAATACCTGGGTGGTCGATGAAAGTATTGAGGATTACGCCCTGCGCTATGCGCCTAAATCCGTCCGGAAATGGTCACTATGGACAGTGACCAATACGGCGCTTGCAGCCGTCAGTTTCCTGGCAATGGAGGCACTTGGAGCAACCATGCTCTGGCAATACGGTTTCAGTAATGCTTTCTGGGCACTGGTGGTTGTGGCGATTATCATTTTCCTGACCAGCTGGCCGATTGGTTATTATGCTGCCCGTTATAATGTCGATATTGATTTACTGACCCGTGGTGCCGGATTTGGCTATATTGGCTCCTCCATTACCTCGGTCATTTATGCCAGTTTCACCTTTATCTTTCTCGCCTTTGAAGCCGCCATCATGGCGCTGGCATTGGAGCTAGGCTTAGGGATACCTCTGAGTATTGGCTACCTGATTTCAGCACTGGTGATTTTGCCATTGGTGGTCAAAGGTATTGGCTTCATCAATAAGGTGCAGGCAATCACCCAACCACTCTGGTTATTTCTGCTTTTATTACCATGGTGCTTTGTGTTGGTGAAGCAACCTGATTTGATCAGCAATCTTGCATTGATTGAGGGCGCAAAAAGCCAGAGCGCTGCCTTTAATCTGTCTTTTTTTGGTGCATCCTGCACGGTGCTCTTTGCCTTGATCACCCAGATCGGAGAACAGGCGGATTATCTGCGGTTTTTACCCGATAAAAAACATATTCAGCGTAAATGGAATTGGGCAGTCTTTTTAGGTGGACCAGCTTGGATTCTAGGCGGATTTATCAAGATATTCATGGGTATGCTACTTATGGCGCTGGCAATGCAGTATCTGGTTGCCGATTCCGAACTGAGTAACCCCAATTATCTGTACTGGATTGCCTATCAACAGGTGGTCAATCATCCCGGCATCGCTTTATTTCTGACTGTTCTATTTGTCTGCATCGCTCAGATCAAGATTAATGTTACCAATGCCTATGCAGGGTCATTGGCTTGGTCGAACTTTTTTGCGCGTCTGACGCATAGCCATCCAGGGCGCGTAGTCTGGCTGGTATTCAATATCTTTATCGCTTTGCTGTTGATGGAACTTGGGGTAATCCATGCGGTGGAGCGTGTGCTTGGCTTATACAGTAATGTGGCCCTTGCTTGGATCGGTGCCATTGTTGCGGATCTGGTGATCTGTAAACCACTGGGACTGAGTCCAAAAGGAATTGAATTTCGACGGGCCTATTTATATGACATTAATCCGGTTGGAGTCGGTAGCCTGATCATTGCATCGGTCTTATCCATGCTGTGTTACTGGGGAGTTTTTGGAGAGATTGCCCGGTCCTTGGCCGGCTTTATCGCACTCGGTACGGCGATGTTATGTGTACCGCTAATTGCCTGGTTTACCAAAGGTAAATACTACTTGGCACGTCAAGAAAAGCCTGAGCTGGAACTGGTCGAAACCCAAACCTGTGTAGTCTGTGAGCATGATTATGAAACTGCAGACATGGCCAGTTGTCCAGCCTATAGCAGTCAGATCTGTTCTCTGTGCTGCACGCTTGAAGCACGTTGTCATGATCTGTGTAAGCCGCATGCACGCTGGTCTTCACAGCTAAGAGTTTTTGCAGCCTGGTTCCTGCCGAAATACTGGGTACAACATATTAATACCCGCTTAAGTCTGTATATCCTGCTGATTTTTGTCTTGGGCGTGGTGTTGGCAGTTAGTCTGAGCCTGATTTATTTACAGGAGTCTGCCAGCCTGGGTGCTTTGTCACAGCAGCAGGATGCGCTGACAATGCTGTTCGTCAAAATCTATGCCGTACTGTTCCTGCTACTGTGTGTAGCCGCCTGGTGGTTAGTGCTGAATGATGAAAGTCGACGTCAGGCACAGCTGGAAAGTAATACCCAGACTCAACTGCTGATGGATGAGATTGAAGCGCATAAAGTTACCGATCGCCAGTTGCAGGATGCCCGCATTCAGGCTGAAAAGGCCAATGAAGCCAAAAGCCGCTATGTGATTGGCATCAGTCATGAATTACGAACACCGTTGAACAGTATTCTCGGTTATAGCCAGCTACTGCAGAAACAGGAAAAACTGTCTGAACAGGGCGAATCTGCCCTGGGCGTGATTAGCCGGAGCGGTCAGCATCTGACTTCTCTAATTGATGGTCTGCTGGATTTGGCACGGATTGAAACTGGTAAGATTTCTTTGGAAAATTCCAATATCGACCTGCCAAAATTTCTTAAACAGATCGTGCATATATTCGAGCCACAGTTTGCCCAAAAGCAGCTGAAGTTTGATGTGGAGATCAGTAGCAAGATTCCACAGTATGTCCGTATTGATAAAAAACGTCTGGAACAGATACTGATTAATCTTTTGGGTAATGCTTTGAAATTTACCCTGGAGGGGGGAGTCAAATTTAAGGTCGATTACCGTTTTCAGACTGCTTATTTTGAAATTCAGGATACCGGTTGTGGGATTGCTGAGTCGGATGTTGAGCGGATCTTCCAGCCTTTTGAACGTGGCCGTAATGTAGTACAGGGCAGCTTTGCCGGCACGGGTTTAGGGCTGCCAATCGTGAAGCTTCTGGTCGATATTCTTGGTGGCGAGCTGACCCTGAGTAGCCAGTTAAAACAGGGTTCAGTCTTTAAAATAAAACTGTATTTGCCTTCTAAATCCCTGATCCATCCGATCGCTGACGTTGCCTCTAATACTGTAACCAGTTATAGCGGAGAACGCCGTAAAATACTGGTGGTTGATAATGAAGCGACCGACCGTGGCCTGGTTCTGAATTTTCTTAAACCCTTAGGTTTTATTTTAGAAGAGGCAGAATCAGGTTTAGCCTGTTTGCGTCAGGTTCCAGAATTTAATCCTGATCTGATTTTGATGGATTTAAGTATGCCTTTACTGGGCGGCTGGGAAACGGCGAAATTGCTGCGCCAGAATAAAATCACCAATGTACCGATTATTATTATTTCCGCAGATGCTAATGAGCGGATGATTAATCCGGAAACGGATGTATTGAGTGAAGACTTTTTAGTAAAGCCGGTCGATCTCAATTTATTATTAAACAAGATTGGCGATAAGCTGGGCTTAAGCTGGCTTCATCAGCATGAGCAGCAGACAGAACAAGAACAGCCTTCTGATCAGAAAGCACAGATCTCCACGCTAGTGGTTGAAAGCGAAAATGAATTGAACCCATCCATTTCATTGTTGAATGTGGCAGAGGTGGTCATTCAGTTGGAACAGTATTTAAGTATTGGTTTTATCCGGGGGGCAAAAGATGTCCTGCATGAATGTGGACAGCACTTTGAACAATATAACGATATATGGCATCAGATTGAGCAGGATTTAAAACAATTTGATTTTAAAAGAGCAATTCAGCGACTTCATGAGCATGCAGATGTGCTGAAGTAGGGGTAAGGTGGACATGTTGGAAAGTATTTTGATTGTGGATGATATACCTGAAAATCTAAGTCTATTGCATGAGAGCCTGGATCAGGCTGGCTATCAGGTACTTGTGGCGACCAATGGATTTGATGCAATTGAAATTGCGCATCGCATTCAACCCGACATGATCCTGCTCGATGGCAGTATGCCGGAAATGGATGGCTTCGAAACCTGCACCCAGCTTAAGGCCAGTCCAGTAACCGAACATATCCCGGTGATTTTTATGACGGGTCTGACTGAAACCGAGCACATTCTTAAAGGCTTTCAGGCAGGTGGGGTAGATTACGTAACCAAGCCTTTAAATATTGATGAAGTTCGGGCGCGGGTAAAAACTCATTTATTGCAGGCGCGTCTGATGCATCAGCAGCGACAAATGCTGGATGCAACCGGCAGTGCGATTCTATCGTTGAATCTGGAAGGTGAAATTATCTGGCAGACCCCAATCGTCAGTGAATTACTGAAAAATCATCAGGTGGATGTACAGCATTTTCAGTCCAGTTTAAATCAGTGGCTACAGGACTTGCTCAAGCAGCCAGATCAAGCACACTTACTTCATGGTCAGTATGGTCATGGCCATCAGCAGTTACAACTTAACCTGCTCGCCAAACTGTATGCAGGCCATATCTCTAAACATGTTTTGGTACAGTTGAAAGAGCAGACCCAAATGCCGAGCACAGAGGAAATCGCGCAGGCCTGTCCAAACCTGACGCCGCGTGAAGCAGAAGTGATGCATTGGGTCACGATGGGGAAGACCAACCGGGATATTGCCGAGATCCTGCAACTCAGCCCGCGGACGGTGAACAAGCATCTTGAGCATGTCTTTGAAAAGCTCTATGTAGAAACACGGACGGCTGCGGTATTGCATGTCATGTCAGCTTGTCAGAATCAGGCAGTGGCTTAGTTTTCCCTTAGTAGAGGAATCTTTGGAGGATTTACGACCTAATCCTAACTAATATGTGCTGAAAAAACAGGAGGTTTTAAATTGGTAAACTATACATACTCATCATGATTTTAAGCAGCCATTGAAGAAGAAGTTGATCAAGGTTTTGGAGAATCCTCGCATTCCCAAAAACAAGCTGTCAGGACATCCTAATTGAACCGTACCGGGTTTGTCGGAGACTTTTTATTTAAGTTAGGCCACCTGACCTAACAGATTAATTTTATCATAGTACATTGCTTCAAACTCAAAAGGCGATACATAACCCAGTGCACTGTGTACACGCTTTTTATTGAACCAATCTACCCAGTTTAGTGTCGCAAGTTGTACATCTGCTAAACCTTGCCAATCTGCTTTTAAATATTCAATCACCTCTGTTTTGTATAAGCCATTCACCGTTTCAGCCAAAGCATTATCGTATGAATCACCTCTCGTACCGACTGATGCTCGTAAATTTGCTGCTTCTAAACGATTGGTATAGCGAATAGAAAGATATTGAACACCTCTATCGGAATGATGAATCACATTCTTTGGCATGCCTCGATCGTGCAATGCTTGCTCCAATGCATCGAGTACCATATCTGTATTCATCCGTGTAGATACTTTCCATCCAACAATGGCTCGTGAGAACACATCAATAATAAATGCGGTATAGACCCAGCCTGAATGAGTTTGAATATACGTAAAGTCACCCACCCATAGTTGGTTTGGATGATCAGCATTAAATTTACGTTTCACTAAATCATCTGCCCGTTTTTGGTCATCTCGGTTACGGGTGGTTTGTTTATTCTTACCTCGCCAAACACCTTGTATATCTAGCTTTTTCATCAATCGAGCAACTGTACAACGTGCAATAACATAGCCTTCACGTTTCAATTTTTGCCAAACTTTACGTACACCATATCGACCTAAACTTTCTTTCCAAATACGTTTGATTTGCTCTGCATGATGTAAATCATGCAGAGCACGTTTCGCTCGATGTTCTGGGTTATCAACGAGATCTAAAGCCCGATAATAGGTAGAAGCTGCAATCGGTAAAATTCTACAAATCGCTTCAACACCATATCGATCTTTATTGTTATGGATAAAATCCACCATTATTTGTGTGGGCGGTCGAGCTCCGCCTGGGCGAAAAAAGCGGCTGCTTTACGTAGAATCTCATTGGCGCGTTGCAGTTCTTTATTTTCGCGTTCGAGTTGTTTGATACGTTCTTGGTCTGAAAGCTGCTGTACTTTAACTGGATTTTGTTTATCTAAATATTTTTGATACCAAACACGTAGTGTTTCAGGAGTACAACCGATTTTAGGAGCAATAGCTGTGATCGCAGCCCAATTCGATGGATAATCTTTTTCAGATTCAATTAGTAATTGAACCGCTCTTTCTCTAATTTCGGGGGTATATTTTACTTTTTTCATTGGGGCATTCTCTCAGAAAGTTTGGTCTCCGACAAACCCGGTACGGTTCAAAATCTGGTTGTCTACTCAGCCCATGGATATGCGTGCAGGAATGGATACTGCCATTGCTCAGGTGGTGAGAACCTTTGGCTCGATCAAGCCGCACTGTGCTTACCTGTTCTGTAATAAACGTGGTCATCGTATGAAAGTACTGGTGCATGATGGACTGGGCATCTGGCTGTGTGCCCGGCGGCTGGAACAGGGCAAATTTCACTGGGCTAAGCTTCACCAAGGTGAAACCGTGGCCCTCAGCCCGGAACAGTTACAGGCACTGATCCAGGGTTTGCCCTGGCAGCGCATTGGACGACAGCAGGTGGTGACGATGCTTTAAACCAGGCTGTTCCATTCCGCTATTCTCCAAACGTTCTATTTCATTCTTCTCATGACCTCAGGCATACTGCGGTCATGAATACGCTGCCTGACTAAAGCCAACTGACCCATGAACAACTGCTGGAATTTACCCGGCAGTTGGCAATGCAGGCATCAGTCTCTAGCACAATCAAATCAAGAATTAGAAAAATCAAACCAACAATTGGATGCCAAAGTTCAACATCTTTCCATTCTCAATCAAAAATACGAGCATGAAATGGCGCTGTTTAAAAAGCACAAATTCGCCCAAAAGAATGAACACTTAACGGCAAAACAAATCCACCTGTGGGATGAAGCGGTTGAAGAAGATATTGCTGCGGTTGATCTAGAACTGGAGCGGCTGAATGCAGATAAAACCGATGCAGTGACACACAAAGCCACAGTCAACAAACCTAAACGTCGACTGCTGCCAGATCATCTATACACCATCCGTATTGAGCATGAACCTGCATCAACCCAATGCGCTTGTGGATGCCAACTCCGCCGTATCGGCGAAGATGTCAGTGAAAAACTGCATTTCAGACCGGCACAGTTCTATAAGGAACAGCATGTGCGTGGCAAATGGGTCTGTGATCAGTGCGACACTCTGACTCAGCAAGCGATGCCCGCCTATGTGATTGATAAAGGCATTGCTTCACCTGAATTGCTCAGCCATGTGCTGGTATCGAAGTATGCCGATCATTTGCCGCTGTACCGTCAGCGCCTGATCTATCAGCGGGCTGGCATTGATCTGTCCAGATCCACTTTATCTGACTGGATTGGTCGCTGCGGTGTGGAACTGGAACCTCTGGCTAATGCCTTAAAACAGGTGGTATTAGCGGGTGATCCATGCCAATGAAACGCCGGTCACCATCATGCGGATGGGTGAGAATGAGAAAAAACCGAAGAAAGGTTATGTCTGGGCCTATGCCACCACACAGTACAATCCAGTTCAAGCGGTGATCTATGACTTTCAGGATAGCCGTTCAGGTCAGCATGCTGAAGAGTTCCTGAATGGCTGGCAAGGCCATCTGGTCTGTGATGATTACAGTGGTTATAAAGCACGCTTTAAATCAGGCCAGGTCATTGAGGTGGGCTGCATGGCACATGCACGTCGTAAATTCCATGAACTGCATGTGATCGGGAAAAGTCAGATCGCTGAACAGGCATTAGTGCTGATTCAGAAACTGTATGCCATAGAAGCAGAACTCAGGAAAAAGACCGATGGTACAGCAGAACATCGCCGCGAATACCGGCAACAGCATAGCCAACCGGTGATGCAACAACTGTATGAATGGCTCAACCAACATTATCTGGCGGTGCCATCGAGTTCTCCAACTGCCAAGGCGATTAATTACAGCCTAAAACGTTGGCAGGCACTCTGCCGCTATCTGGATGATGGCAATTTGCCTATAGATATGAGCAGCATTGCTGCGCAAGGGATTGAAAATCAGATGCGCCCCTGGGCGTTGGGACGTAAGAACTGGCTGTTTGCTGGCTCGCTGCGCAGCGGCCAACGAGCTGCCAATATCATGACTTTAATCCAGTCAGCAAAGCTGAATGGGCTGGATCCGTATGCCTATTTAAGTGATGTGCTGAAAAGGCTGCCGACGCATAAAGCGACCCAAATAGAAGAATTACTGCCACATCGCTGGAAATCCAACTCAAATTAAAAAATAGGCATGGGGTTCAGCGGACGCTTACCTTTTATCTGACTTAGGGGCACTTGCGGAAGCTATGATTTATACAGATCCTGGAAGTGCTACGACACGGTTGCGATCTTTTGCAGAAGAAGTGGTTAAAATTTACTTGTGTAAAAATGGGTTTCACATTTTCAGGGGGTATTTCCATTTATGCCATTTCGTACTTGTTGTAAAATCCAATCCTCATATTCTTGCAGTGTTTCTCGTAGCATATCCATAGGTCGTACGATATAGTGTCTTTCAACTAATGCACTTGGTTTATGACCTGATATCTGGGCTAAAGATCCTTCATTGATTTTTGCCCATATAGCTAATGTTTTATATGACCTTCTCAATCCATGGGGTGTAAGTTCAATATTTAGTTTTTTACATATTTTCTCTAAGCTATCGTAAGGATTGACAATATGACCACATTCAGCACCCTTACTGCTAAATATGAATTTAGAATCAGAATTTTTCCTTAGTTCTAAAAATAGGCTTTCAACATATGCCGTCAGAGGAATTAGGCGACCTTCATCTTCAATTTTATCTCTAACTTTTGCTGTTTTCCATCGAAAATCGACATCTGTCCATTTTAATGAAAGTAGCTCATTCTTTCGGCAACCAGTGATTAAACTACATATTAAAAAAATCGCAATTTTTCTACTAGTTAACTTATTTACCTCTTCAAACCATGGCTTTAGATGTTGTTTCATCAAACAATCATTTTTGGCTTTGGGAGAAGGGACTTTATCTTTAACTTTTTTAGAGTTGTATGATTTTAGAGGAACTAAGTTTTCATAGTCTTCATGTTCCTCGCACCAATTCAAAAAAGCTCGTGTAAGTCGGTATGCTTTAGCTGATGTTGTTGGACGGAAGTCATTGTGATCAAGCCAATCGCAAAATACACTTGCAGTCAATTCAGAAAGTTTATACTCAAACAGTTGAAAAATAGGTTGACTAGTATAAACACTATTATTTTCAGGATCGTAACCACCTCTAGATAATTCGATGTGGTCCTGATAACTTCTTGGTCGCCAATTAGGTTGTCTTGCTTTTAAGTATTCAAACCATACATCTTTAAATTTAATCGTCTTACGTTTTTCTTGTTTTAGCAGTTCTTTGTTATCCGCTAAAGCTTTCTTACGCTCGATCAATGGGTCAATCCCTTTGTGACACATAATAGCTAATTCTTGTGAATACTTACGAGCGTCATCTAATTTCCATACATCAACGTCACCAATTTTGATACGACGATTTTGCAGACCAATACGCCCTTGGAAAATATAGCTTTTATTATTTTTAGGTGTAACTTTAACACCAAATCCAGGTGTTTTCTCATCCCAAAAAAAAGTTGGTTTATTTTTGTCTGAGCAATCAATTTTATCAATAGCAGGTTTTGTTAACTTCATTCTAGTAAGCGTCTGGTAAGCAAGTAGTAAGCAAAATCAATATATATTAATCAACAAAAAGAGTGAATAATAAAATTTAGAT
>ENA-OWLM01000181-OWLM01000181.1-metagenome-genome-assembly--contig:-NODE-181-length-23842-cov-3.913987_pt1 | contig 23842 bp, 17 predicted proteins | sample MGYA00245349_ERZ651102 | MGnify/ENA primary metagenome ERZ651102 (study PRJEB26857, sample SAMEA4031759) | metagenome | biome: human; feature: oral; material: saliva | place: Philippines | collected 2014... | reverse complement strand
GCTCTGGCCGATGGCGCCGATGTCGCTGAGAAAATCCCTCAGATAGGCCTGCATGCCGCGGGCAAAAACATCGTCGATGGCGCCATAGGTCAGCTGGGCGTTGAGTATGGTGGTGAGGCGGCGCGGCGTCTGGCCGGCGTTGCCCTCGATCTGGGCCAGGATGAGCTCCATCTCGTCGAGGCAGGCGCGCAGGGAACGGGGCACCTCGTTGCGCAGGATCAGCAGCTCGGCGATGGAGGCGTGGGAGAGCGTCTTGTAGAGGGTCTGGTGTGCCTCGTAGGCCCCGACCGAACGCAGCAGGGCGTTCCAGCGGTAGAACTCGCGCACGCTGTCCTCGTCCTCCCGGATCACCTGGTACTTGACGGTGAGGATGCGCGCCGTGTTGTCGGCCCGCTCGATAAAGGTGCCAAGGCGCAGGAACCAGAGCACGTCACCGCGCATCATGGTGCCGTAGGTGGCGCCGCGGAACTGGTGTGAGCGCTCCTTGATCCAGTCGAAGAACTCCTGGGCCTGGCCGCTGGTGAGGCCCGCCTGGCGGCGCCGGCGGATCTCCAGCCAGGCGGCGTTGATGCTCTCCCACACTTCCCCCGGGATCTTGCCCCTCACGGCGTGGGCGTTGTCCCTGGCCATGCGCAGGCAGCTGAAGATGCTGACCGGGTTCTCCTCGTCGAAACAGAAAAACTGCAGCAGGTTCTCCATGTTCACCTGGCCGTAGCGGGCCAGGAAGGGTTCGTGGGTGCCGCTGATGGTGAGGGGGGCCACCAGCTCGCTGTGATCGGCGTCGATGGAGGGCATGAGCGACATGGTCTGGGTGACGTCCAGCATGCGCGCCGTGTTCTCCGCCCGCTCCAGGTGGCGGGACATCCAGTAAAGTTCACTCGCGGTGCGACTCAGCATGGGTTGCCCTCCATGACCCAGGTGTCCTTGGTGCCGCCGCCCTGGGAGGAGTTGACCACCAGGGAGCCTTCGGTCAGGGCGACCCGGGTCAGGCCGCCCGGCACCAGGCGCAGCTCCTGCCCGGTGAGGACGAAGGGGCGCAGATCGATGTGGCGGGGGGCGATGCCCGCGTCGACGAAGGTCGGGCAGGTGGAGAGGGAGAGGGTCGGCTGGGCGATGTAGTTGTCCGGGCGCGCCTTGAGCAGCTCGCGAAAACGGGCCAGCTCCTCGCGGCTGGCACAGGGGCCGATGAGCATGCCGTAGCCGCCGGCGCCGTGCACCTCCTTGACCACCAGCTCCTCCAGATTGGCCAGCACGTGGGAGAGGGCCGCCGGCTCGCGGCACTGCCAGGTGGGCACGTTGTTGAGGATGGGCTCCTCCCCCAGATAGAAGCGGATCATCTCCGGCACATAGGGGTAGATGGACTTGTCGTCCGCCACCCCGGTGCCGATGGCGTTGGCCAGCACCACGCCGCCGGCGCGGTAGACCGAGAGCAGCCCGGGCACGCCGATGAGGGAGTCCGGGTTGAAGGCGAGGGGATCGAGGAAGTCGTCGTCGATGCGGCGATAGATGACATCCACCCTTTTCAGCCCAGTGGTGGTGCGCATCAGCACCTGGCCATCCTTGACCACGAGATCCGCGCTCTCCACCAGCTCCACCCCCATCTGCTGGGCGAGGAAGCTGTGCTCGAAGTAGGCGCTGTTGAAGCGGCCCGGGGTCATCACCACCACGCAGGGGTTGTCCACTGGGCTGCTCTCGCGCAGGGTCTGCAGCAACAGGGCCGGGTAGCGCTCCACCGGGGCGATGGGCTGGTTGTGAAACAGCTCCGGGAAGAGGCGCATCATCATCTTGCGGTTCTCCAGCATGTAGGAGACCCCGGAGGGGGTGCGCAGGTTGTCCTCCAGCACATAGTACTCCCCGTCGTGGTTGCGGATGATGTCGACCCCCGTGATGTGGACATAGGTGTCCCGGTGCAGGTCGACCCCCTGCATGCAGGGCTGGTACTGGGCGTTGGCGAGGATCTGGGCGGCCGGGATCACCCCCGCCTTCAGGATGCGCTGATCGTGATAGATGTCGTGCAGGAAGGCGTTGAGGGCGGTGACCCGCTGGCGGATCCCCAGATCCAGGTGTTGCCACTCCCGGGCGGGAATGATGCGGGGAATGCTGTCAAACGGGATGAGGCGCTCGGCGCCGTCCCCATCCCCGTAGACGTTGAAGGTGATCCCGACCCGGCGAAACAGCAGGTCGGCCTCCTCGCGCTTGCGTTCTATGCTCTTCTCGTCGGTCTGGTGCAGCCACGACAGGTAGGCGTGGTAGTGATCGCGAAACTGGCTGTCGGCGAGCAGCATCTCGTCGTAGCAACCGGGTCCGGGTGGCTTGATGGGTAGCATAGGCACCTCTCCTTGTGACGTCCCTGGGATCTGGATTTGCAAGGGATGTGCCAGTCAAATGAGTCGCTATCGATGAGGGTGTCAGTAATTTTTTTCATGAAAATCATATTGATGACATATCTGTCATCAGGGGCGTTGGCACCTTGCACCAGACTGGTACCCCGTGGCGGGCAGCGCTGCGCCATTTTGTGGCAACGGACCCGGGGGCTCTGGGGAAGGGCGCGCTGGCAGAGGGGCCTCCCTTGCCCCATCAGGGGGCAAGGGGAGGAAAAGGCCCGGCCTGACGGCCGGGCCTTTTGTTGCCCATCTCTCGCCCGTGCAACCGTCAGGCATGGGGGCGGATGTGTGGTCGACAGGCGTCAGCCGCGCTGGTGCGGGATCCCTGTGGCAAGGCGCATGAAGCGATCGAATGCACGATCCGGCAACAAACGGCGCAGGAAGATCATCGGTCTGGCCCCAAAACCAACGGCATAGCGGGTCTTAGGGCGGCGGGCCTGAACCGCCTTGGCGATGGTATCCGCGATGAGTTCCGGCGGGGACTGGCGCTCGCGGCTGGCGCGTCCGATCATGGACTCCGCCATGGGGAGGGCCTGGTGGCCATATGGCCCGTCGCCGGAGACCTCGCGCAGTTTCTGCGCGGCAATGTCGGCCCACTCGGTCTTGATGCCACCCGGCTCTACCACCACCACATTGATGCCGAAGGGTTCCACCTCCATGCGAAGGCAATCGCTGATGGCCTCCAGTGCGAACTTGGTTCCGTGGTACCAGGCGCCCAGCGGAGTGTGGATCTTGCCACCCATGGAGGTGATGTTGACTATGGTGCCAGTCTGCCGGGCACGCATGTGGGGCAGCACCAGCTGGATGAGGCGGACGGCGCCAAACACATTGACGTCGAACTGGGCACGGCCCTCCTCGAGGGAGACGTCTTCAACCGAGCCGTAGGAGCCATACCCGGCATTGTTGACCAGTACGTCGATCTGGCCGGCTTCGGCGATGATCCTCTCCACTCCTGCCTGCATGGACGCATCCTGGGTCACATCCATGGCGATGACGCGGATCCCCGCGTCGGTCAGGGATTGCATGCGTTCGATGCGCCGCGCCGCGGCATACACGGTGAACCCGAGTGCCTTCAGTTTCATGGCGGTAGCCGCTCCGATACCGGAGGAGGCGCCGGTGACGAGCACAACGTTTGAGTTCATATGGAAGATCCTCGAGCAAAATGAATCGCATGCGTGTCCAGAAGCGGCTTGCCTGCGGTATCGATACCTTATCCGACTCGGGATGCCATGGTTCTGGCAAACGGCGCCATGACGCCATCGAACTGCGCCATCCCTTCTGATTCGCGTCAGTCTGTGGGGCGGGCGCTCACGGCGGTGAGGGGCCCATGGCTGCTGCGGTGAGGCGCGTGGCGGCGTCAGTGCGGCCAGGGGAGGTGCCATTGAGCGAGGCTGACTGCTTTTGCGCCAGCCTGTCTCGCATTGACGGCAGGAGTGCGACGGCGGCGTCATACCCCAGGCGTCTGAGGGTCTCCCTGTCCTGGCGACTGTTGATGCCGGCGGGGGTGACTGCGGGGGCAATCAGCACGTCGGCGGAGGCGGTTTCCGGGGCGGCGAGCAGGCAACTCTGCAACCGGGCGACGTTGAGCCACATGGCCGTGGCGGTGCGGGGAAAAGATCGCGGCCCATGGCAATAGACATCCACGGCGATGACGACGTCGGCTCCCAGGGCGCGAGCGGCGAACACCGGAACCAGGGAGGTGACGCCCCCGTCGATGAGCGGCTGCCCCGCAGCGCTCACCGGAAGAAAGATGCCGGGGATGGCCGCAGAGGCGCGTACGGCTTCTCCCGTGTTGCCGCCCGTGATGACATAGGGCAGGGCGAGGTTGATATCCGTTGCCACCGCGGCAAATGGCACAGGGAAGTCTTCGATCGGCAACTGTCTCACCAGGGTATTGACCCAGTCCGAGAGAGCCTTCCCCTCGATGAATCCGGGGCCGTCCAGAGTCGGATCGGCCAGGGAGAAGACGGCAAAATCACTGGCCTGCTCCCAAAGCCGGTCTGCTGATGAACCAGAGGCGTACGCGGCCCCGATGATGGCGCCGACGGAGGTTCCCACGATCAGGTCAGGGTGAATACCTGCATCATCAAGGGCTTGCAGCACGCCAATGTGGGCATAGCCACGCAGACCACCGCCTCCCAGCACCACAGCCACGCGGGGTGGCTGGGCGGTGAGGTGACTGGGCGTGACCGGCGTCTTCCCCAGGGAGCCATCGACCAGCCAGGTGCCAGTGAAGGTCCGGGGGCGCTCGGGCATCTGCACGCAGGCGGCTGACAACGTGACGCCAGACAGCAGGCCTGCCCACAGCAGCATGCCTTTCATGGCCAACAACAGGGCTTGCATCCTCAAGGTGTCAACGTGGCGATGAGGTGGGAGGGCAGGGACACCACGCCCTGCGCGGTTGGCACCTTGCGTAGCAGCGCAAGGGCGACTTGCCGGGCGACGACGGGTTGATAGGTGTCCGGCAGTATGGGCGCCAGCAGCCTGGCAAGGGGAATGGCCATCCACTCTCCCAGCCGGAACGGTTGCATCAGGTGCGTGCGTTTATCCAGCAGCAAGGAGGGGCGGGCGATGACCAGTGTGGTCAGATCCAGCGCCTTGAGGGTGTCCTCGAGCTCCCCCTTCACGCGCTGATAGAAGAGGCGAGAGCCCGGGTCTGCGGCGGCGGCACTGACCAGCCCAATGCGGCGAGCACCGGCCTTGACCGCGGCCCTGGCGACGGCCAGATTGGCCGTGAAGTCGACGGCGCGAAATGCCTCCCGGCTGCCAGCGACGGCGATGGTGGTCCCCAGTGCCAGATAGGCTTCATCTATCCGGGGCAGATCGGGCAGGTTGTCCATCTCCACGAGATGGGTCTGGAGTTTGGGGTGGGTGACAGCCAAGGCGCGTCGACTCAAGGCATGCACCTCGCAGACGGTCTCGTCACGCAGCAGGGCGTCAAGCAGTTCGCCTCCGACGAGCCCTGTGGCCCCGGCGAGCAGCACACGACGGGGATTGAGATGGGTGGACATGGGGTTGACCTCAGTTGAATCGATATGACTGGCGAGTGCTTTCCAGCGTCCGCCCGGTCCAATCCTGGAATGCGCGGTAGAAGGAGTTGGGATCTTCGAAACCCAGCAGAAAGGCTATCTCCCCTCCAGACAGCGTGGTGTGCTCAAGGTAGTGGCAGGCGAGCCTTCTCCGCGTCTCGCTGACCAGGGCTCGAAAGTTTTCCCCCTCCTCTTCCAGCCGGCGTTGCAGGGTTCTTTTGCTCATGCCCAGGCGGCTTGCGGCCACCTCAATGGTGGCCGAGTTGCTTGGCAAGAGTTCGAGCAGGACGGCATGCACCCGCTCCGCCGTGGTGGCGGCAGGGTCCATTTCGCACAGCTGACGACGCAGCTCGGGCTCGAAGGCTCGCCACATTCCTTCGTTGCTCGTGAGAAAGGGGCGCAGCACGTCCACGGCAGAAAACGTAATGCTGGCAGGAGCTCCTGGCGTGATGGCGGTGCCGAAAAAGCGCTCGTAGCGCTGCAGTGACTTTCCGCCAGGGAGCGCCGGCAGTGTCACTCGCACGGCATGGATCGCTTCACGTGTGGCGATCTGGGCCAGCCGGACAAAGAAAGCAAGTTCCACCACCTGCAGGGAGAGCGGCACCTCGGTGTGCCCTCCTTGCCAGCGGGGGGAGAGCGTCATCTCCCCCCCGGAGCCCACCGTGATCTCGAGGCTCATGGGGGCGATGAGCGCCTTGTACTTGGCCAGCCGCTGAACCGCCCGCATCAGATCCGGGCTGCACAGGGCGGCAAACAAGGGGGGGCTGAAGACTTCGCTTGAAACCGTCTCGATGAGTCGCAAGGGAAACAGGACGTCATTGGCTTCCTGCTCCAGCGCCCGCCAGAAACGGAAGTACTCATCCGTGGTCAACCCGTGATTTTCACGCGACAACGTGTCTTCCGGCAGCAGGGCCCTGCGCAAGACATGCCTGGATTGCAGGCCAAGGTCTTTGAGCAACAGCTGCCATCCGACGTCCAGGGAAAAGTGAGATTTGTGTGCCATGCGTGCGCCTTTGCCGTGGGAGGTGAAGTCAGTGCTATCGGAATGAGGGTCAGTATAGGGGACAGGGCGAGCGCATTGACATGCAAAAGGCGCCAATGTGGCGGCATCCGGCGCCAGAGACAGGCAAAACAAAAAGGCCCGATCTTGCGATCGGGCCTTTGAGGCATGGAATATGGCTCCCTCGACAGGACTTGAACCTGTGACATACGGATTAACAGTCCGCCGTTCTACCGACTGAACTACGAGGGAATTGGCTCCTCCTACTGGACTTGAACCAGTGACATACGGATTAACAGTCCGCCGTTCTACCGACTGAACTAAGGAGGAATTGCCTGTCTCGTCGAGACGGGGCGGATATTAATGGCCTCGCAGACGGGTGTCAACCCGATGGCCTGGGTAATAAATGGCTTTTCGGACTGTTTGCCCAAAACTTGGTCTCTGCGGACTATTTTCAGCACAATCAGCGGCTTGGCATGCCCCTTCTGACAGGAATACGACGTCGCTCTGCCACACCTCTCTTGCAGCTCTCTTCTTGCGGCATTTGGGCGGGGAGGGGGCTCGGGGCCACTTGGCCTGCCATTGTCTTGCTCTCTCGCTGGGAGATGAATGGCATGGCGGCCCTGGAACGGAATGTGCGGGAAACGGCGCTCAAATGCGGGGGATAGGGGACATTATTGCGGGTTCATGGCCATTTCTTGATCCCGCCCATCGAATTATCGGGCCGGCTCGGGTATGGTTGCTCAGGATACCATCGCCGCGTCGACAGCTCTGCCGGCCCTTGATGATGATCGGGTGCCGGTTCACCCCGGCCTTTGTCTCCTTCTTCTGGTATTACCCTAGACATGTACAATCAAGCTTCCTTACAAGGCGTGAAGCTGGCTATCGCATTGCGCCAATCCTGCATAGACGAACCCTACAGTGCTGCCCGCTTCGGGCGAGACCTCATCGCCGGCATCACGGTCGGCATCATCGCCATTCCGCTGGCCATGGCGCTGGCCATCGCCAGCGGCGTGCCACCCCAGCACGGCCTCTACACCGCCATCATCGCCGGTATCGTGATCGCCGTGACCGGCGGCTCCCGCTTCTCCATCTCGGGGCCCACCGCCGCTTTCGTGGTGATCCTCTACCCGGTGGCCCAGCAGTTCGGGGTGGGGGGACTCTTGATGGCCACCCTGATCTCGGGCTGCTTCCTGGTGGCCATGGGGATGGCGCGCCTCGGCCGCCTCATCGAATACATTCCGCCCTCGGTGACCCTGGGTTTTACCGGCGGTATCGCCATCGTGATCGCAACCCTGCAGATCAAGGACTTCTTCGGCCTGCAGGTGCCCGAGATGCCGGAAACCTACCTCGGCAAGGTGCAGGCGCTGGCTCATGCCCTGCCCAGCTGGCAGTGGGGGGACACCCTGGTGGGGGTGGCGACCCTGGCGGTGCTGCTGCTCTGGCCTAGGCTGCGTCTGCCGGTCCCCGGCCACCTGCCCGCCGTGCTGGTGGGGGTGGGCCTGGGCTTTGGCCTGCACCAGTTCGGGGTGGACGTGGCCACCATCGGCAGCAAGTTCAGCTATACCCTGGCCGACGGTACCAAGGGCATGGGGATCCCCCCCATCGCTCCGACCCTGGTGATGCCCTGGGCCCTGCCCGGGCCGGACGGGGCGCCGGTGGAGTGGAACCTAGCTGCCATCCAGCGACTCCTGCCTGCCGCCTTCTCCATGGCCATGCTGGGGGCCATCGAATCCCTGCTCTGCGCCGTGGTGCTGGACGGCATGACGGGTCGCAAGCACAGCTCCAACGGCGAGCTGCTGGGGCAGGGGCTCGGCAACATACTGGCGCCCTTCTTCGGCGGCATCACGGCGACGGCCGCCATCGCCCGCTCCGCCGCCAACGTGCGGGCCGGGGCCACCTCTCCCATCTCCGGTATCGTCCATGCGCTGGTGGTGCTGGCCGCCATCCTGGTGCTGGCGCCCTGGCTTTCCTGGTTGCCGCTCTCCGCCATGGCTGCCCTGCTGCTGCTGGTGGCCTGGAACATGAGTGAAGCGCACAAGGTGGTGGATCTGGTGCGCCGCGCCCCCAAATCGGACGTGCTGGTGCTGCTGGTCTGCCTGTCACTCACCGTCATCTTCGACATGGTCATCGCCATTACCTTCGGGGTGATCCTGGCCTCCCTGCTGTTCATGCGGGAGATCGCCAAGATGACCCGGCTGCATAACCTGGCGGATCACAAGCGTTACGCCGGTGAGGTTCAGGCGGGGACCCTGATCTACAAGATCAACGGTCCGCTGTTCTTTGCCGCTGCCGAGCGGGTCTTCGACGAGCTGCTGGCCCAGGTGCGGGATCACGACGAGTTGATCCTGCAGATGGAGGCGGTCTCCATCCTGGATGCGGGGGGGCTCTCTGCCTTCCAGCAGTTTGCCAGACGGATGGCCAAGGCAGGAGTCCGGCTCAAGGTGGCCGAGCTGCAGTTCCAGCCCCTCAAGACCCTGGCGCGGGCCAAAGTGCGCCCGGTCGCGGGGGAACTGGAGTTCTACGGCTCGCTGGAAGAGGCCATGCGAGGGGAACATTTGCACGAAGCGGTTGAAAATTGATGGAAAGGGATAGGAAACGGCACCTTTTTAGTCACTTGGTTCGCTAATTGAGCAATCAGTGGCAAAAGATAAAAAATAGGATTGACCGGCCCGCTCCTATCCCTTACATTACGCCCCGTTCCAGCGCAGCGGCGCAACGAACTCGTGTTGGCTGAACACGTTAAACCACAGACCAAAATTTGGTGAGGTGTCCGAGAGGCTGCCCACCGACGAAGTCGGCAAGATGCACGCGCAGCGTGCTCCGAAAGCCACTTCAAGAAGTAAAAATTTGGTGAGGTGTCCGAGTGGCTGAAGGAGCACGCCTGGAAAGTGTGTATACGGCAACGTATCGAGGGTTCGAATCCCTCCCTCACCGCCAAATAAAGCAAAAGGCCCCGTCTTGCGACGGGGCCTTTTGCTTTATCCGATGATGGGCGGCTCGGTTCGGGCCCTGGTTCGACAGGCGGGCAGGATAGCCCGCCTGGACGGCCAGAGGCCGCCCGCAGGGCGAGCGCCAGGGACGGCGCGAGTCAATCCAGACTCATCGTCAAATCATAAAAACCGACCTCAGGGCCGGTTTTTTGCTTTGGGCGCGCGGCAACATTCGTGCTCTTAACCCCTTGGCAAAGGCCCCGTCGCAAGACGGGGCCTTTTGTTTGTCAGGGGCCGGTTGTCACCTCGCTGCGGCCGGCTTTAGCCCGATTGCTCAGGCCAGCTTCAACATCGGCATCTGTTCGCGGCTGTCGCAATGCGCGAGATGAACCCGGCTGGTCAGGCGGGTGAGCAGCTCGTAGGGGATGGTGCCTATCTTCTCGGCCACCTGCTCCACCGGCAGCCCTTCTCCCCACAGGGTGACCGCATCCCCCACCTTGTCGCTGGCCGCCGGGCCCAGATCGACGGTGATCATGTCCATGGAGACCCGGCCCACGATGGGCACCCGGCGGCCATTGATGAGCATGGGGGTTCCTTCAGGCGCCATGCGCGGGTAGCCATCCCCGTAACCCGCTGCCACGACCCCGAGGGTGGTGTCCCGACTCGCCACCCAGTGACCCCCATAGCCGACCGCCTCGCCCTGCTGGCAGGCGCGGGTGGCGATGAGCTGGCTCTTGAGGGTCATGACCGGACGTAGATCATGGTCGGCGGCGAGCTGGCCGGTAAAGGGGGAGGCGCCATAGAGCATGAGGCCGGGGCGGATCCAGTCGCTGCGCGAGGCCGGCCAGGCGAGGATGCCGGCGGAGTTGGCCATGGCCCGCTCGCCCGGCAGATGGGCACTGAGGCGGTTGAACTCTGCGATCTGCAGCAGGGTGGCCTGGGTATCCTGCTCATCGGACTGGCTGAAGTGGGTCATCAGCTGGAAGGGTTGCACCACGTTGCGGCAATGACTCAGCCGCTCGATAAAGGCGGGCAGCTCTTGGGCGCGCAGCCCGAGCCGGTTCATCCCGGTATCGAGCTTGAGCCACACCTTGATGGGGGCGGGCAGGCTGGCCTGTTCGAGCAGCGCCAACTGCTCCCAGGTATGCAGGGTGGTCTGCAGATCGTGCCTAGCCAGCAGCGGCAGCGCCTCGGCACTGAAGAAGCCCCCCAGCACCAGAATGGGCTTGGTGATGGCGTTGGCGCGCAGCACCAGCGCCTCCTCGACCCTGGCCACGGCATAGGCATCGGCCTGGGCGAGGGCGTGGGCGACCGGCAGCAGCCCGTGGCCATAGGCATTGGCCTTGAGCACCGCGATGATCTTGCTGTGGGGGGCGTGGCGGCGCACCACGGCGAAATTGTGCTGGAGTGCATCGAGATCGATGCTGGCCGTAACTGTGTTCATCATGGGGTCGGGTGTCTGCTCGATGAAAAGTGGGCTGCTGGTCTCAATCCTGATCCGGTGATCCTGGCTGCTACGGCGAGTGTGCAGGAGGTGACCGAATCATGTTGTTTTATGTGCTTGGAATTGTGAAAAGATGTTATCAGTTGTTTTGTTGGTGGTAAATTATGTGGCGAATGAGAATGTTTAAATGGGCAAAATACGGGATATTCCTCTGTATAAATTCACCTGCCGACGCTTTCTCTGGTTCCCTATAGGGGCAATATTTATCACTGGTATTCCCCCTCCAGACTGAAGGGGAATTGGGCCCTTTTCAGCCGTATCTGGCCGGTTTTTTGGCATCGTTCCCCTTACGCGTTGGAAGGCTTATCGTGGAGCTGGAACTCACCCTGAGGGCTTCCCTCATGGATAGCCGAGCCTTTTCTCATCTCCTTCGCCATTCCCCCTCCCATGAATGCCCTCTGTAAACAGATTGCCCTGCCTGCCCCATTGTCATGCACGGACAGATCCGCCCTGTGCCAAGGGGTCTGCAGGATGTGACGCCATCGCTGCACCATGACGGATACCTGCGGAGCGAAACGGGATAACTTTTTGGTGATGGTGGTGCAAATGGGTATGCGAGCGTGGATCGCAACCCGGTATTGGGTCATCAGATGCGGCATAACCAGTCGGGACAGCGGGTGATAGCCGGTGCCTGCCACATTCAACATGTGAACGGGTATCACCGCAGGCTAAAGGAATGGGTGGCGCAATGTTTCGGCGTCGCGGCGTCCTGCCTGAAGTATCACCCGGATTGGGGTGAGGGGCGCAGCGTCATGGAAGGGGGTAAACACACAAGATGTGCTTGCATGAGGCGCCAGGGCGCCCCATGCAACAGGGCAAGGGGGCCTGGCCACCACGAGGGCTGGTCTGTCTCCCCGGGGCTCGGGTATCGGCCCCGGTCAGATATCCACCTGGGAGCCGAGCTCGACGACCCGGTTGGGCGGGATCTCGAACTGATCTGGCGCGCGCAGGGCGTTGCGCTGCAGCAGCATAAAGAGCTTGCCGCGCAGGTAGAGATACCAGGGGCGCTCCTTCATGATGAGCGACTCGTGGGCCATGAAGAAGGAGGCCTCCATCATCCGGCAGCTTAAGCCCTCAAGGTTGCAGCGGTGGAAGATCTCCTCCACGTTCGGGGTCTCGCGCCAGCCGTAGCTCGCCACCACCCGCCAGAAGGTGGGAGAGAGCTGCTCGATGCAGACCCGGCGCACGTTGTGGACGTAGGGCACATCCTCCACCTTCAGGGTGAGCAGGATGACGCGCTCGTGCAGCACCTTGTTGTGCTTGAGGTTGTGCAGGAGCGCATGGGGGATGACGTTGACCACCCGCGACAGATAGACGGCGGTGCCCGCCACCCGGGTCGGCGGGGATTTTTCGAGCGACGCTATCATCGGCTCCAGGGAGTTGCCGTGCTCGTTCAGGCGGCGGATAAGCTGGCAGCGCTCGCTCTTCCAGCTGGTCATCAGGGTGAACATGACGGCCCCCAGGGTGAGCGGCAGCCAGCCGCCGGAGAAGACCTTGGCGAGGTTGGCGGCAAAGAGCGGCACGTCGATGGCGAGCAGCAGGGCGAAGAGGGTGACTACCAGCGGCTTGCGCCAGTGCCAGCTGTGGCGGGCCACCGAGCAGGAGAGGATGGAGGTGAGCACCATGGTGCCGGTGACGGCGATGCCGTAGGCCGCCGCCAGGTTGCTGGAGTGCTCGAAGCTCATGATGACAATCACCACAGAGAGATAGAGCAGCCAGTTGATGACCGGAATATAGATCTGGCCGGACTCCTGCTCCGAGGTGTGCACGATGCGGATGGGGGAGAGATAGCCGAGCCGCACCGCCTGACGTGTGAGGGAGAAGAGCCCGGAGATCACTGCCTGGGAGGCGATGACCGTCGCGAGCGTCGCCAGCAGCAGCAGGGGCAGCAGGGCCCATTTCGGTGCGAGCAGGAAGAAGGGGTTGGCGATGGCTTCGGGATTGCCGAGCAGCAGGGCCCCCTGGCCGAAGTAGTTGAGCACCAGGGACGGCAGCACCACCATGAACCAGGCGCGGCGAATGGGGCTTTTGCCAAAGTGCCCCATGTCCGCATAGAGCGCCTCCACCCCCGTGATGGCCAGCACCACGGCGCCCAGGGCAAAGAAGGAGGCGCTCTGGTAGGTCACAAAGAAGCGCAGCGCCCAGGCCGGGTTGAGCGCCCCCAGCACCTCGGGGTGCTGGAGGATGCTGCGAAGCCCAAGCACCGCCAGGGTCAGGAACCAGATCAGCATGATGGGGGCGAACAGCTTGCCCACGGTGGCGGTGCCGTGTTTCTGGATAGCGAACAGCAGGGTCAGCACCAGCACCGAGAGCGGCACTATATAAGGGTCCAGGGAGGGGGCGGCTATCTTCAAGCCCTCGATGGCCGACATCACCGACATGGCCGGGGTGATCACCACCTCGCCATAGAAGAAGCTGCCGCCAATCAGCCCCAGGATGATCAGCACCGGCGTCCACCTCTGCGGGGTGTTGCGGGTTGCGAGCGACATCAGGGTGAGGATGCCCCCTTCGCCGGCGTTGTCCGCCCGCATCACGAAGGAGAGGTACTTGACCGAGACCACCAGGATCAGCAGCCAGAAGATCAGTGAAAGAAAGCCCAGGATGGAGGCGGGCTCCACCCCGAAACCGAACTGGCCGGAGAGGCACTCGCGCAGGGTATAGAGCGGGCTGGTACCGATGTCGCCATAGACCACGCCGATCGCCGCCAGCATGACGCCGGACAGGGCGGGTTTGTTAGTACAGTTCATAACGTTATCTGTCAGTGTGAGGGTGACAAGGCTGTCACCACTGGGCCCGAACACGCGAGGGTCTCGGCGCTCCGTTCAGGGGAATTCCGGGGTAGTGGTGGGGTTGGGGGTCAACTGGATATAAATAGGGGGCTAATCATGGAATACAGTCTGTTTATCTGCCATTCGGTGAATAATGACACAGAGTGAGCGGGTTTATGCTCAGGTATAAATAATCAAAAAGGGATGTCGGATGGGTTTATTAATTACTCGTCGATTGACGTGACTCAGCTAACAACAGGTAATCGGTTATTTTAGCTATGGCTCTATTTTACCCGGTGTTTCCTGTTAATCTGCTCATAAAATAAATGATAAAATGCTGACCAATAAATCGCAGGCTCTCGCTCGGCGTAGAAGGGGTCAGGTGGCGATAGTGTCCTGTTTTTGATGGCTGTTCAGGAGGTGGTAGGGTGGTAAGGGTGGTTTCTATAAATATGCCAGAATAATAAGAGTGGTATATAAATTCAGGGTTCAATTGACGAGACAAATTGCATCAGTAATTAACAAGAGTAAGGGCGCGCAACAGGGTAGTATTTAATTGTTGAGTGGCGGACTGCCATCCCAATGGCCAGCAGCAGACGAATTTTTTCACCACGTGCAGTATTAAACGTCAGCTCTAGCGCAATTAATCGACCGAATAGAGCCACCTATCTGTTTGATTTGTATCCCCCTGCCATAAGTCCCAACACGCTGCACCAGAGAAGCCTCTTCCTCTACCCGTCAGGCGCCTGAGTCATTGGCGCTTGGGGCCGGCTCGGGTATAGTCCTGCGCCAACAAGATAGGTTCGGATGGAGGGGACGGCGCCGCGTCAGGCATGCGGGCCGAATCACTCCTTCGGTGCGGCTTTAAAGGATATCCCCATGAAATTCAGTCCCCTGCTCGATGAGATGATGAAGGCGCTGCAGGTCTTGCCGGGCGTGGGCCCGAAATCGGCCCAGCGCATGGCATTCACCCTGCTCGAGCGCGAGCGCAGCGGCGGCTTGCGGTTGGCCCAGTTGCTCAGTCGGGCGCTGACCGAGATCGGTCACTGCAGCCACTGCCGCACCTTTACCGAGAACGATCGCTGCGAGATCTGCGCCAATCCCAAGCGCGAGGAGAACGGCCTGCTCTGCGTGGTGGAGAGCCCGGCGGACGTGGCCGCCATCGAGCAGACCGGCCAGTTCTCCGGCCGCTACTTCGTGCTGATGGGGCACCTGTCGCCGCTGGACGGCATAGGCCCGGAGGAGCTGGGGCTGGAGATCCTGGAACGGCGCCTCAAGGATGAGCACATCAAGGAGCTGATCCTCGCCACCAACCCCACCATAGAGGGGGATGCCACCGCCTGGTACATCGCCGACATGGCCCGCGCCGCCGGGGTGGCCGTGAGCCGCATCGCCCACGGGGTGCCGGTGGGCGGCGAGCTGGAGCTGGTGGATGGCACTACGCTGTCCCACTCCCTGATGGGGCGCCAGCGCATCTAAACCTGCTTATGAGCCTGCTGCGAAACCGTGAACAAGGCTCATGTGCTGCTCGGAATCCTCATTTATGCCTATAAACTCCGGTTCCTGCGCTGCTCTTCACCTTGCTGACGGCTTCTCGCGACGGCTCATAAACAGGTTTGGCTGGATGGTACAAGAAACAGGCGGCTGAGCCCGTAACGAGGGGCGACTGTGCAAGATTGCACAGTCGCCCCTTGATATTTGAAAGGCCAACCCCATCTAGCTTGGGAATCTGTTCAACCCGACGTTTTGAGGATTGGTCGATGACCCAAAGTGTTCACGCCGAAACCCACGGCTTTCAGACTGAAGTCAAACAATTGCTGAGCCTGATGGCTCACAGCCTCTACTCCAACAAAGAAGTATTCCTGCGCGAGCTGATTTCCAACGCCTCCGATGCGGCGGACAAGCTGCGCTTCAAGGCGCTTTCCGATGCCTCTTTGTTCGAAAACGACGGCCAGCTGCGCGTGCGCCTGGTGGTGGACAAAGAGAACAAGACGTTGACCATTTCGGACAACGGCATCGGCATGACCCGTGACCAGGTGATCGAGCACCTGGGCACCATCGCGAAATCCGGCACCGCCGAATTCTTCAAGCACCTCTCCGGCGATCAGGGCAAGGATTCCCAGCTGATCGGCCAGTTCGGGGTGGGCTTCTACTCCGCCTTCATCGTGGCCGACAAGGTGACTGTCATCTCCCGCGCCGCCGGCACCGAGCCGGGTCAGGGCGTGCAGTGGGAATCCGAGGGTGAAGGCTCCTTCACCGTGGCCGACGTGACCAAAGAGGGCCGCGGCACCGACGTCATCCTGCACCTGCGCAGCGATGAAGAGGAGTTCCTGGACGACTGGCGCCTGCGCTCCGTGGTCGCCAAGTATTCCGACCACATCAGCGTGCCGGTGGAGATGTATAAGGAGGGGACCCCGGATCGGGAAGAGGACGGTGAAACCATCGTCGGCACCCCGGGCGAGTGGGAGCAGGTCAACCGCGCCACCGCGCTCTGGACCCGCAACCCGAAGGACATCAAGGACGAGGAGTATCAGGAGTTCTACAAGCACGTCGCCCACGACTTCGAGGATCCGCTGCTGTGGGGTCACAACCGGGTGGAAGGGGCCCAGGAATACACCAGCCTGCTCTACATCCCGGCCCGCGCGCCGTTTGACCTCTACAACCGCGAGCAGAAGCACGGCCTGAAGCTCTACGTGCAGCGCGTCTTCATCATGGATGACGCCGAGCAGTTCATGCCGACCTACCTGCGCTTCGTGAAAGGGGTGCTGGACTCCAACGATCTGCCGCTCAACGTCAGCCGTGAAATTCTGCAAGACAACAAGGTGACCGCCTCCCTGCGCAAGGCCTGCTCCAAGCGCGTGCTCACCATGCTGAACAAGCTGGCCAAGGATGACGGCGAGAAGTACGCCAAGTTCTGGAGCGAGTTCGGCAATGTGCTGAAAGAAGGCCCGGCCGAGGATTACGCCAACCGCGAGGAGATCGCCAAACTGCTGCGCTTTGCCAGCACCGCCGGCGAGGGCGAGGCCCAGACCGTGTCGCTGGAGGATTACGTTGGCCGCATGAAGGAAGGCCAGCAGAAGATCTACTACATCACCGCCGACTCCTATGCCGCGGCCAAGAACAGCCCGCACCTCGAGATCTTCCGCAAGAAGGGCGTCGAAGTGCTGCTGATGTGGGAGCGGGTTGACGAGTGGCTGATGAGCCACCTCACCGAGTTCGACGGCAAGCAGCTGGTCTCCGTCACCCGTGGCGAGCTGGACCTCGGCGATCTGGAAGACGAGGCCTCCAAGCAGGCGCAAGAAGAGGCCGAGAAGGCCAACGCCGGTCTGGTTGAGCGGGTCAAGCAGAGCCTGGGCGAAGCGGTGAAAGAGGTGCGCGTCACCCACCGTCTGACCGACTCGCCGTCCTGCATCGTCACCGACGCCCACGGCATGAGCACCCAGATGATCAAGCTGATGCGCGCCGCCGGTCAGCCGGTGCCGGAGCAGAAGTACATCCTGGAGCTCAACCCCGACCACGCCCTGGTGAAGAAGCTCGGTACCATCGAAGACGACAGCCTGTTTGGCGAGTGGGTGGCCCTCTTGCACGAACAGGCCCAGCTGGCGGAGCAGGGCGGTCTGAACGACCCGGCGAGCTTTGTCTCCCGCATCAACCGTCTGCTGTTGCAGGCGTGATCCCCTGACCCAAGGCCCACTGCATGCAGTGGGCTTTTTTCTGGCCGCTCCCTCGTGGTGAGTTGCTGCATTTTCAATCATTTTTCGTGGTCGTCGTCTGCGTCTTTGGTCGCAGAGACGGGGCGGGATGGTGGTGATAATCTGGCCACTCACACGGGGTGAGCTTGTTAATACGGGCGAAAACGTGTAGTTTTTTGCCTTCTCAAGAATTGAATAACCAATCAACTAGGAGCGTGTATGCGCATTGTTCTGTTGGGAGCTCCGGGCGCCGGCAAGGGTACCCAGGCTCAGTTCATCATGGAAAAACACGGTATTCCGCAGATCTCCACCGGCGACATGCTGCGTGCGGCGATCAAGGCGGGCACCGAGCTGGGCCTCAAGGCCAAGGCCGTGATGGACGCAGGTCAGCTCGTCTCCGACGACATCATCATCGGCCTGGTCAAAGAACGCATTGCGCAACCGGATTGCGCCAACGGCTTCCTGCTGGATGGCTTCCCCCGCACCATTCCCCAGGCGCAAGCCATGAAGGATGCCGGCGTGGCGGTGGACTTCGTGCTGGAATTCGACGTGCCTGACGAAGAGATCGTCAAGCGCATGAGCGGCCGTCGCGTGCACTCCGGCTCCGGCCGTACCTACCACGTGGTGTTCAACCCGCCGAAGGTGGAAGGCAAGGATGACGTGACCGGCGAGGATCTGGTGATCCGTGCCGACGACGAAGAGACCACGGTTCGCAAGCGTCTGGATGTCTACCATCAGCAGACTGCACCGCTCATCGGCTTCTACGGCAAGGAAGCGGAAGCGGGCAACACCCGTTACGTCAAGATCGACGGCACCCAGCCGGTGGATCTGGTCAGCCAGCAGCTGGCTGCCATCCTGGGCTGATCCCGCCTGCGATCGACAACGAGTTCGCGATAAAGGGTCCATCCAGGGCCCTTTCTTGCTTCACGACCATAACGACAGGACGCTAACGTGACCACGAAAACCGGGATCTTGCTCGTCAATCTGGGGACCCCAGCCGCACCGACCGCCTCCGCCGTCCGATCCTTCCTCGGCCAGTTCCTCAGCGATCCGCGGGTGGTCGAGATCCCCCGCCTGCTCTGGTCACCCCTGCTCAACTTCGTCATCTTGCCGCTGCGGGCCCCCAGGGTCGCCAAGCTCTACCAGCAGATCTGGACCGAAGAGGGCTCGCCCCTGATGGCCATCAGCCGGCGCCAGCGTGCGGCCCTTGAGCAGGAGCTCAAGCGGGAAGGGGTGGACGTGCCGGTGCAGCTGGCCATGACCTACGGCTCTCCCTCCCTGGCCGAGGGCTGGCAGGCCCTCAAGGCTCAGGGGGTCAACCGGGTGATCCTGCTGCCCCTCTATCCCCAATACGCCGCCAGCACCACGGCCGCCGTGTTCGATGGCTGGGCCAGGGCGATGAAGAAGGAGCGTCACCTGCCGGTGATGCGCCTCATCCGTGATTACCATGCCCACCCGGAGTACATCCAGGCGCTGGCCATGAGCGTGCGTCGCCAGTGGGAGCAGCAGGGGCAGGGGGAGCACCTGTTGATGTCGTTCCACGGTATTCCCCAGCGCAGCGAGGACGAGGGGGATCCCTATGGTCACCAGTGTCGCCGCACCGCGGCCCTGCTGGCCGAAGCCCTCGGTCTTGCCCCCGAGCAGTGGAGCGCCAGCTTCCAGTCCCGCTTCGGCAAGCAGGAGTGGCTCAAGCCCTATACCGATGCCACCATCACCGCGCTGGCGGAGCAGGGGATCAAGCGGCTCGACGTCATCTGCCCGGCCTTCTCGGCAGACTGCCTCGAGACCCTGGAGGAGATCCAGGTCGAGAACCGCGAGCACTTCCTGGCCGCGGGTGGGGAGGCGTTCCATTATGTGCCCGCCCTCAACAGCGATCAGGCCCACATCCGCATGATGGTGTCCCTCATCTGCCGCGAGCTGGCATGATGGCCGTGTGCATCCGTCCGTGCCTGCGCGCGGGGATGCCCGGCTTCAACGATAAAGGAGTGTCTTGATGATGCAGATCACGCTGATCTACGCAGGTCTCTTGGGTCTTCTGTTCCTGCTGCTTTCGTTCTGGGTGGTCAAGCGCCGCGCCCAGTTCAGGGTGATGATAGGGGAAGGGGAGGCGCCCGAGATGCTCGCCGCCATCCGTGCCCACGGCAACTTCGCCGAGTACGTGCCCCTCACCCTGTTGCTGATGGCCCTGTGCGAGCTGGCCGGGGTCGGCGCGTTCTGGCTGCACCTGGGCGGTACCTTGCTGCTGGTGGGGCGCATCCTGCATGCCATCGGGATCCAGATCCCCAAGGCGCCGAACAAGCCGCGCCTCTTTGGTACCCTCTTCTTCTGGCTGTCGCTGGGGATTTTCTCGGTGCTGGCGCTGGTGCAGGGTCTCTCGCTGGCGTGAGGCTGACTGTCAAATGACTCCTTCAACCACCCCGCCACGGGGTGGTTTTTTTTGAGGCGAGGAATCAAACGTTTGCCTCGCAAACCCTTGTCTATACTGACTTCAAAATTTAATCGTGCGACTTTTCGGCGTGGAGGATTGTGTTAAAATCCCGCCCCTCTTTTCCCCAGAGCACAGAAGATTGCCATGAAATTTCCCGGTCAGCGCAAGTCCAAACACTACTTCCCGGTCGACAGACGTGATCCCCTGATCCCGCAAAATTCCCAGCTCACCGAACTGGGCAAGGCCTATGTGGTGGGTATCGATCAGACCCTGGTGGACATCGAAGCCCATGTGGACGAAGACTTCCTGAACCGGTATGGCCTGAGCAAGGGCCACTCCATGCTCATCTCCGACGAGGTGGCGGAGCTGGTCTACGACGAGCTCAAGAGCAACAACATGGTGGTGAGCGAGTTTGCCGGCGGCACCATAGGCAACACCATGCACAACTACTCCGTGCTGGCGGACTCCCACTCCATCCTGCTCGGCGTCATGAGCAAGGACATCCGCATCGGCAGCTACGCCTACCGCTATCTGTGCAACACCTCCTCCCGGGTCAACCTCGACTACCTGCAGCCGGTGGATGGCCCCGTGGGTCGCTGCTTCACCTTCATCACCGAAGGGGGCGAGCGCAGCTTTGGCATCAACGCCGGCAAGATGGACCACCTGGACGTGGATCACATCCCCGAGTCCATCATCAAGGAGGCCTCGGCCCTGGTCATCACCGCCTACCTGGTGCGCGGTGCCGACGGCACCCCCATGAAGGAGGCGGCCATGGCCGCCGTGCGCTATGCCCGCGAGGCTGGCGTGCCCGTGGTGCTGACCCTGGGCACCCGTTTCGTCATCGACGAGAACCCCCAGTGGTGGCGCGACTTCATCAGCGAGAACGTGACCGTGCTCGCCATGAACGAGGACGAGGCGGAGGCCCTGACCGGGATCAAGGATCCGCTGGGTGCCGCCGACAAGGCGCTGGACTGGGCCGACATGGTGCTCTGCACGGCGGGCCCCATCGGCCTCTACATGGCGAGTTACACCGACGAGGATTACAAGCGCGAGACCACCCATACCCTGCTGCCCGGTGTCATCCCCGAATTCAACATGTACGAGTTCAGCCGCCCCATGGCCCGGGACAAGTGCCGCAAGCCTGCGCGGATCTACTCCCACATCTCCCCCTACATGGGCGGGCCCGAGAAGATCAAGAACACCAACGGCGCGGGTGACGGGGCGCTGTCCGCCGTGCTGCACGACATGGTGGCCAACGCCTACCACCGCATGAACGTGCCGAACTCCGCCAAGCACCTCTCCGAATTCCTGACCTACTCCTCCCTCGCTCAGGTGTGCAAATACGCCAACCGGGTCAGCTACGAGGTGCTGGCCCAGAGCAGCCCGCGCCTCTCCCGCGGTCTGCCGGAGAAGGAAGACAGCCTGGAAGAGGTGTACTGGGAGCGGTGATGCCGTCATCCGGTCGACAACAAGAAAGGGTGCCACTAGGCGCCCTTTCTTGTTTTTGGGGCTGGATCATGTTTTTGGCATCCCTTTTGCTCACATCGTGGACAGCCCGCGCCGCAACAACATAGTGTTAAGGATATGTAGCCGCTGCGGGATGAGGGTATGTTGAGACAATGGAGTATCGGCCGGCGCCTGTCGCTGGTGACCCTGATGGTGCTGGTCCTTCTGGGGCTGTTGCTGTTCTTCAGCCTGCAGATCTACCACCAGGGGCTGATGGGGGAGAAGAGCCGCCAGACCCGGGCCCAGGTCGAGACCGCCTACAGCCTGGTGGCGGGGCTGGAGGCCAGGGTGCGCAAGGGGGAGCTCGACGAGGCGCGCGCCAAGGCCGAGGCGCTGGCCCTGCTCAAGGGGCTGCGCTATGGCAATGACGACTACTTCTGGATCAACGACAGCCACCCCACCATGGTGATGCACCCCATGAAACCCGAGCTGGATGGCAAGGATCTCTCCGGGGTGGAGGACAAGCAGGGGCTCAAACTGTTCGTCGCCTTCGCCGATCTGGCGCGGGCGCAGGGGGCGGGGGAGGTGGCCTACTACTGGCCCAAGCCGGGAGTGGACGAGCCGGTGCGCAAGATCTCCTACGTCAAGCGTTTCGCCCCCTGGGACTGGATCATCGGCACCGGTGTCTATGTGGACGACGTGGAGGCCCAGTACCGGGAGGTGTTGCACACCCTGCTCGGGATCGGGCTGGTGCTGGCGCTGCTGCTGTTTGCCGTGGTCGGTCTCATCGTGCGCAGCATAGTCGTGCCGCTCTCCCGGTCGGTGTCGGCCCTTGGCAACATCGCCAGGGGGGAGGGGGATCTGCGTGTTCGCCTGCCCGAGTCGGGGCGTGACGAGCTGAGCCAGCTCAGCGTCAACTTCAACCTCTTTGCCGGCCAGATGGCGCAGCTGGTGGCGCGCAGCCAGCAGATTGCGGAGCAGAACCGGGCGCACGCCCATCAACTGGCCGAGGTGGTGGAGCGCACCGGCGCCATCGTCACCGGCCAGGAGCAGGATACCCTGCGGGTGGCCAGCGCCATGGAGCAGATGACGGTGAGCAGCCGCGAAGTGGGTCAGCACGCGGCCCAGGCCGCGGAGGCGGCGGACTCGGCGCTCCATCTCGCCCAGCATGGCCGCGAGGTGGTGGCCCGGACCCGGGAGACCATAGGTCAGCTGGCGGACGAGATGGTGGAGACGGTGCAGGCGGTGAGCCGTCTCGAAGAGGAGACCCAGCAGATAGGCTCCGTGCTCGACGTCATTCGCGGGGTAGCGGAGCAGACCAACCTGCTGGCCCTCAACGCCGCCATCGAGGCCGCCCGGGCTGGCGAGCAGGGCCGCGGCTTTGCCGTGGTGGCCGACGAGGTGCGCACCCTGGCCACCCGTACCCACAGCTCCACCGAAGAGATCCGGCAGATGATCCAGCGGCTGCAGGAGGGAGCGGGCAAGGTGGTGAGCGGGATCACCCAGTTGCAGCAGCTCTCCCGCTCGACGGCGGACAAGGCCGGTGATGCGGACGCAGCCATCCATGCCATCGATGGCTCGGTGCACACCATCACCGCCATGAACGGCCAGATCGCCACGGCGGCGGCGGAGCAGAGCCGGGCGGCGGAGGAGATCAACCTGCGGCTGGTGGCCATCACCCAGCTGGCGGCGGATGCCCTGGCCCAGAACCGGCTCACCGAGCAGGCGTCCGGGCAACTGGCGCTCGCCTGCGACGAATTGAGCGCCCTGGTGGCGCAATATCGCATCTGACGGCCTTTATCCCCGGCTTTTTGGGGATAAGGCTTGAGTCTGGGGGGCTTTTGGGACACCATCTGCCCCATTCTCGGCCAGACTTGGCCGACTGCCTGCCATTGCTTTGCAAGAGAGAGACCCCATGAGCAAACTAACTGACAATCTTGACGCCAATTTCCAGCTGTTTATCGAAGAAGTCCGCGAGTCGGGTCAGGTGTGGGGTCTGCGCTACGGTGAAGACTGGGTGGTGTGCCGCTCCGCCGAGTTCGAAGACGCCGACGTGATGCCACTCTGGTCTGCCGAGGGGGATGCCCGTCTGCACTGCGTGGACGAGTGGGCGGACTACGAGCCGGAAGTGATCGAGCTGGAAGAGTTCCTCGACATCTGGATCAACGATCTGGATGAGGACGACGTGCTGGTCGGCCCGAACTGGAACGCCGATCTGGAAGGTCAGGAGCTCGAACCCATCGAGTTGGCCAAGGCGCTGGTGGAACTGGACGCCTGATCCTCTCGTCGCGAGGGCCTGCAGGCCCGAGCACCCCGAAAACCGACAGCCGCAAGGCCGTCGGTTTTTTTATGGGGCTTGCCGGCCGCTGTATGAAAGGGTGATTTGGCTTTGCACCTGTGACTGGGATGGGCCATCATGATCCCTTTGCCGATCGGGAGGTGACATGTTTGTCTTTGACGTGACCACACGAGCGGGGGCACGGGCCCAGATCCGGGTGCAGGCGCTGGACTGGAGCCAGAGCGGCCCGGTGAGCTTCCAGTGCGACAGCGACGAGCTGGCCCTGGTGCTGCTGTCGGGGTGTCGCTGCGATGCGGTGGGGTATTTCAACCTGCTGGCCGGCTGCAAGCCGCTTTATGTGGAGCAGTGGCTCCCCTACC
>ENA-OWLM01000180-OWLM01000180.1-metagenome-genome-assembly--contig:-NODE-180-length-23857-cov-5.818293_pt1 | contig 23857 bp, 19 predicted proteins | sample MGYA00245349_ERZ651102 | MGnify/ENA primary metagenome ERZ651102 (study PRJEB26857, sample SAMEA4031759) | metagenome | biome: human; feature: oral; material: saliva | place: Philippines | collected 2014... | reverse complement strand
AAAAATTGTGCCATAGGTTAGTGTCTTTGGTCGTAGTTAAAAACCATGGCTGAAGACACTAAACCATGGCACAAACTCTGCAGAGGCTCCACCTCCACGCAGGTGAAAATTCGGTCATGACGTAACAATTTCAGTCATGACTTAGCGTCTTTGGAGGGGGATAAAACCCCAGCTTAAAGTCACTAACTCATTACCGAAAAACTTATGTCATTACCGGCTCCCGCATACCTGGTGCGTCCGGGGGCCGTCTGCTTTTTAGACAGAGGTTTTCGATAGGTTAGTGTCTTCGCCGTGGGTCTTTAACCCGCATTAAAGGCACTAACCTATCGAAAATCCATGAACCCGGTGCGCCCTCCATCTGCATAGGGTGGGGCGCGAATATAACCCCCGCAGATACTCAGAAGCCACATGTGTTTCGAGAAGCCACCAAAGAAGTGGCTTCTCGAAACACATGTGGCTTCTCGGCGTTAATCTAGACAAGTAACCCGGGGCGCCAGCCTCTATCAGCCGGCACCCCGGGCACTACCCGTCCGGCTAAAACTCCGGCTAGAACTCCGGTTAGATCTTAGTTGCCGAAGCCCTGCAGGGTTGCTGCCCAGGCGCGGCGCGCCTCCAGAGCTTCCTTAGCCTTGGCGATCTTCTTGGAGTCGCCGCCCTTCTCAGCTGCGGCGAGCTCTGCCTCCAGCTCGGCGAGGGAGTCCTCAATCTGTGCGAGCAGGGAGTTCGCGCGTGCCGCCTTGGCGGGGTCGTTGCGCTTCCACTTTGCCTCTTCGGCGCCGTTGATTTCGTCCTGAATGCGGCGCAGCTCGCCGTCAATGCGGCGCAGGTCGTTGCGGGGCACGCGGCCTGCCGCATCCCAGCGGTCCAGGATCTTCTCGAAGGCTGCCTTCGCGCCCTCAATGTCCTCGACGGGCAGGAGTGTGCGTGCTTCTTCGAGCAGTGCTTCCTTGACCTTGAGGTTTTCGGCGTAGACTGCGTCCTGCGCTGCTTCGGCTTCGTTGCGGGCGTTGAAGAACACGTCCTGTGCCGCGCGGAAGCGTGCCCACAGCTTGTCGTCTTCGCGGCGGTGGCCGCGGGGTACCTGCTTCCAGGCGCGCATCAGGTCGCTGTATGCGCGGGAAGTTTCAGACCAGTCAGTGGAGGTGGACAGCTCTTCCGCACGTGCAATCAGCTCTTCCTTGGCGCGCTTGATGCGTGCGTTGCGGTCGTCCAGCTGCGAGAAGTGTGCGCGGCGGTTGCGGTCGAAGGTGGTGCGGGCTGCACGGAAACGCTTCCACAGCTCGTCCTCTACGCTCTTTGCCAGGTGAATTTCGCGCTGTGCCTTCTTCCACGCTTCGAACAGTTCGTTCATGCGGGAGTGGGAGTTCTTCCAGTGAATCTGGTCGGGGTCCTGGCCGGCAATCTGCTCGGCTTCCGCGACGATTTCTTCACGGACGGCGAGGGCGCGTTCACGGTTTTCGGTGCGTGCCTGCTGCTGCTTTTCGCCGAGTTCAGCGATCTGCTCTGCCAGTGCGATGAGGCGCTTCTGCAGGCCGGAGTAGTCGCCGACCATGTTGCGCACACCAATCTGTGCACCGATGGAGGTGATGCCCTTCTGCAGGTCTGCGGCGGGGGCGTTGTTGGCGAGGCGGGATTCGAGCAGGGCAACCTGCGCCTCGACGTTTTCAAACTTGCGGGCGAAGTAGCTGAGCGCTTCTTCTTCGGAGGCGCCGGGCAGCTGGCCTACGGCGTATTCTTCGCCGTCGACAATGACGAAGACGTGGCCGTCCTCGGAGACGCGGCCGTACTGGCGTGCCTTTTCGAGGTTTACAGTGTCGTCGGGTTTGGTAGTCACCGCTATAACTCTTTCACTCGGGGGTGCTGGGGGTGGGGCGCCTTTGCGCTGTTCCCCGTGGTGGGCACCCGTTTGGGTGTGCGTGTGCACCTCCTAAGCATAGCCTCTGTGGGGTGTGTGTGAGTAGTGTCTGGTCGTGTTGTGTTGTGGGCGAACCTGCCGGCTACGGGTTTGTGGGGGTTTGTGCCGGGTGAGGTGGGGGAGTGGGTGCTGTGCCGGGGTGGGTGTTGGTATGATGGGTAGATATGCCCGGAGGTGTTCCGGGGTTTTGTTGTCGAGTTCTTTGTCAAGGAGTATCGCGTATGGCTCGCAAGGCTTCGCTGTCTGGTTTTCCCGAGTATCTTCCGGCTGAGCGGTTGGTTGAGAATCATGTTCTGGACACTTTGCGTGAGACTTTTGAGTTGCACGGTTTCTCCCCGATTGAGACTCGTTCGGTAGAGACTATTGAGCAGCTGCTGCGCAAGGGTGAGATTGACAAGGAAGTTTACGCAATTTCTCGCCTGCAGGAGGATGAGGCTGCTAAGGCTAAGGAAAAGCTGGCTCTGCACTTTGACCTGACCGTGCCGTTTGCCCGTTACGTGGTGGAGAACGCCGGTTACCTGAATTTCCCGTTCTCGCGTTACCAGATTCAGAAGGTGTGGCGTGGTGAGCGTCCGCAGGAGGGTCGTGCCCGCGAGTTCACTCAGGCTGATATTGACGTGGTTGGCGACGGTGAGCTGCCGTTCCGTTACGACGTGACCCTGGCGCTGGTTGTTGTTGATGCGCTGTCGAAGCTGCCGATTCCTGAGTTCAAGCTGCGTGTGAATAACCGCAAGCTGGCTGAGGGTTTCTACCTGGGCCTGGGTTTGACTGATACTGCGGCTGTTCTGCGTTCTATTGACAAGCTGGAGAAGATTGGCGCTGAGCGTGTGGCTGAGGAGCTGCAGGCTGAGGCTGGTGCGAGCGCGGATGCTGCCGCTGCCGCCTTGGAGTTGGCGCAGATCCGCACTGAGGATGCTTCTTTTGTGGAGCAGGTGCGTGCGCTTGCCGCTAAGTATTCGGTGGAGCATGAGCTGCTGGATCAGGGTCTTGCTGAGCTGGCTGAGGTCATTGAGGAGGCGGCTCGCCGTGCGCCGGGTAAGGTGCTGGCTGACCTGTCGATTGCTCGCGGTCTGGACTACTACACTGGCACCGTGTATGAGACTGTTCTGGTTGGTCACGAGTCGCTGGGTTCGATCTGTTCGGGTGGCCGTTATGAGTCGCTGGCGTCGAATGGTAAGAAGACGTACCCGGGTGTTGGCCTGTCGATTGGTGTGACCCGTGTGGTGGCTCGTATTCTGTCGCAGGGTTTTGCGCAGGCGAGCCGTAAGGTGCCTTCGGCTGTGTTTGTTGCCCTGACGAATGATGAGGGCTGGTCTGCTGCGAATGATGTTGCGGATGCGCTACGTGCCCGCGGTATCGCGTGTGAGGTGTCTGCGAATGCGGCGAAGTTCGGTAAGCAGATTAAGTACGCTGAGAAGCGCGGCATTCCGTTCGTGTGGTTCATTTCCTCGGATGAGTCGGGTGCCCCGGTTCACGAGGTGAAGGATATCCGTTCGGGTGAGCAGGTTGCTGCTGATCCGGCTTCGTGGATGCCACCGGCTGAGGACCTGCACGTTCAGATTGTGCGTGCTGAGGGCCTGTAGTAGCAGGTAAATGGTAGGGGCCTGTAGCACCTGTGGTGTTTGGCTTCTCTAAGCCCGCATATGGACGTGGACCCGCCTGGTGGGGAGGATATTGACCTCCCCGCCGGGCGGGTTTTTGTTGCGCTGTTGTGCTCTTTGGTCGCGTGGATTTGTGCTGTGTTGATTTATGCTGCGCGGATTTGTGCCATGGGTTAGCAACTTCTGCCATGGTTTTTAACTACGACAGAAGACACTAACCTATGGCACAAAAATTCTGAGATACAACCTAAACCTGTGGATAGTGGATATTTCCCTCAAAACAGCGAAGTTATCCACAGATTTCACGAACAGGCCCCACAACTTCGCAGAGACTGTCAGGATAAAGCCATGAATACCGCAAATATCCTGAACCCCCGAACCCCAGCCGTGCAAGCCCCAACCACACGTGCAGCCGAGCTGTATCCTCTCGTGCTCACCCCTCGCATCCTCAACTCACGAGGTATTGGAGCCCGGCATATCCGTGCGATGGTAGCGGCAGGAACGTTGCAACGTATTCAGCGAGGAGCCTATATTTACACCCGCGATGCTCAGGCGCTCACTCCCGATGAGCGGCTCGCGGTACGGTGCGTTGCTGCCTACCTCATGGGTCTTCAGGGGGTTTTCTCGCACACATCAGCAGCTGCACTCTGGGGGCTAGATGTACTCAACACGCCCTCAATCGTGCATGTATACAGTACCGCCACTAGCCCATCCGATAGGGGGCGCATCTGCAGGCACAGGCGAGGTTTTGACCCTAATGCAGTGACCGCAATACCCGGTACGTCTGTCATGGCGACAACTGTGGCTCGCACACTGCAGGATTGTGCGCGCAGCATGCCCTTTCGGGAGGCGGTAATCCTCGCCGACTCCATCATGCGGCGGGGGCTAATGGAACACCACGAAGTTATCGAGACTCTGCTAAACCTCACGGGGTACGGCAGTTCCGCAGGGCCTCTCCTGGCGCAGGCGGTGGACGCATCCAGCGAGTCGGCTGGTGAAAGCCTCACCCGGTGCCTACTCATGGAACATGAGTTACCTACCCCCATGACGCAGTACCCGATTTCGTGCGAGGGTCGCAACTATCGGGTGGACTTCGCCTGGCCCGAGGCGCGGGTTATTCTCGAGTTTGACGGCGAACAGAAATACGTGGATCACCCCGGCAGGGACCGCTCCGAGGCAGCCCGCGACCGTGCACTGACCCGCGCCGGGTGGACGGTCGTGCACCTCACGTGGGCTGATATTTTTCAGAAAGAGCGGGAAGTCATTGTCCATCTTCGGGGACTGCTCATGCGATAAGGCTAAGACTACAAATTTCGACCATAGGTTAGTGTCTTCTGCCATGGTTTTTAACTACGACAGAAGACACTAACCTATGGCACAAACCCGCGTCCTGCCTCCGCACCCTTTTTTCTGCCCTCGACCTGCCCGGAGGGGATACAATATATGAGGCGCACGCAGTGTGCGCATATCATCAACCGCGTGTACCCGGCTACTGTCTATAGTCGTGAGGTGCCCGCTATGAAAGGAATGTCTGTGCTTCGCACTCACACCAACGGCGAGCTGACCGCCGCAAATATTGGAGAGACTGTTACCCTGACCGGTTGGGTGGCTCGCCGCCGCGACCACGGTGGTGTCGCCTTCGTTGACCTGCGTGACCGTGAGGGTGTCACCCAGTGTGTTTTCCACAATGAGGCTGATTTTGAGCACCTGCGCAACGAGTACGTGCTGCGCGTGACCGGTCTGGTGACTAAGCGCCCGGAGGGTAATGAGAACCCGAACCTGGCGACCGGCGAGATTGAGGTTGAGGTGTCCGCCGTTGAGGTGCTGAACACTGCCGCTCCGCTGCCTTTCCAGATTGACGAGCACGTTGAGGTGGGTGAGGAGGCGCGCCTGCGCTACCGCTACCTGGATCTTCGCCGCCCGGAGCCGGCTCGCATCATGCGCCTGCGTTCGGACGCGAACCGTGCGGCACGCAACCTGCTGGCTGAGGACGGCTACATTGAGGTTGAGACCCCGACCCTGACCCGTTCGACCCCTGAGGGTGCGCGTGACTTCCTGGTGCCGGCTCGTCTGGCTCCGGGTTCGTGGTACGCTCTGCCGCAGTCCCCGCAGCTGTTCAAGCAGCTGCTGCAGGTGGGCGGTATTGAGAAGTACTACCAGATTGCTCGCTGCTACCGTGACGAGGATTTCCGTGCGGACCGTCAGCCTGAGTTCACTCAGCTGGACATTGAGGCGTCGTTCGTTGATCAGGAAGACATCATTGAGCTGGGCGAGCGCATTGTTGAGGGTGTGTGGAACCTGATTGATGTGAAGGTTCCCCGCCCGATTCAGCGCATGACCTACAAGGATGCGATGGAGAAGTACGGTACGGACAAGCCCGACCTGCGCTTCGGCCTGGAGCTGACTGAGCTGACCGAGTACTTCAAGGACACCACTTTCCGCGTGTTCAAGGCTCCTTACGTGGGTGCTGTGGTCATGCCCGGTGGTGCTTCTCAGCCTCGCCGTACCCTGGACGCTTGGCAGGAGTGGGCTAAGCAGCGTGGCGCTAAGGGCCTGGCTTATGTCCTCATTCAGGAGGATGGCGAGCTGACCGGTCCGGTGGCTAAGAACATTACTGACGCTGAGCGTGCTGGCCTGGCTGAGGCTACCGGCGCGAAGCCCGGTGACTGCATCTTCTTCGCTGCTGGTGAGGCTAAGGCTTCCCGCGCGCTGCTGGGTGCTGCTCGTGTTGAGATTGGTCACCGTACCGGCCTGATTAAGGACGGCGAGTGGTCCTTCGTGTGGGTTGTTGACGCCCCCATGTTTGAGTCTTCTGCTGAGGCTACTGAGTCCGGTGACGTGGCTCTGGGTCACTCCGCGTGGACTGCTGTGCACCACGCGTTCACCTCCCCGAAGCCCGAGTTCATGGATACTTTCGACACTGACCCGGGTTCGGCTCTGGCGTACGCTTACGACATTGTCTGCAACGGTAACGAGATTGGTGGCGGTTCGATCCGTATTCACCGCCGTGACGTGCAGGAACGCGTGTTCGCTGTGATGGGCATTGGTGAGGAAGAGGCTCAGGAGAAGTTCGGCTTCCTGCTGGATGCGTTCAAGTACGGCGCACCGCCCATGGGTGGTATTGCGTTCGGTTGGGACCGTATTGTGTCTCTGCTGGCTGGCGTTGATTCGATCCGCGAGGTTATTGCGTTCCCGAAGACCGGTAATGGTTACGATCCGCTGACTGCGGCTCCTGCACCGATTACTCCGGAGCAGCGTAAGGAAGCTGGCGTTGATTTCAAGCCGAAGAAGAAGGACGAGGAGTAATTTTCTCTAGTCTTTGGTCGTGCGCCCTGTAGGGGTGTGGGCCTGTGCGGCGTGGGCCCGGCGGGCGTTGAGCTGTGCGGGGTTGCCGTTGAGGGTGGGCTGTGTATTCTGCTGGTGCAGGGTCGCAGCCCACCTTTTGTATCAGCTGGCGTGTGTGCTGATTTGTGTACTCATCAAATGGGGAGGGGAGCATGCGTATTGTGATCGCCGGCCCGAGCGGTAGCGGTAAGACGACGTTCGCGGCGCGGTTGGGGCGCCTCCTGGACATTCCGCATACGGAGATGGACTCGTTGCATTGGGGCCCGAACTGGACTCCGCGCCCTAGTTTTGAGGCGGATGTTCAGACGCTCATTGAGCAGCCTGCGTGGATTACGGAGTGGCAGTATCCGCAGGTGCGTGGTCGTCTGCTGGAGCGTGCGGATGTGGTGATTTACCTGCGCTATAGCCGTGCGGTGGTCATGTGGCGTGTGGTTCGCCGGACGGTGCGTCGTGCGGTGACGGGTCAGAGGCTGTGGGCGGATAATGTGGAGCCGCCGCTGAAGAATATTCTGCGCGACCCGGACAATATGATTCGGTACACGTGGAGGAGCTACCCGCATGTTGGGGAGTTGCTGGCGGAGGCTCGCGGGCAGCATCTGCAGAAGCGTTTTATTGAGTTTCGTACCCCGCGGGCGGCGAACCAGTTTTTGCGTGCCGTGCAGTTGCGCGGTGTGCTCTGAGGCTGTTGCCTCTAGAACTGCGGCTCCCCTAAACCAGCCGCGTCTAAAACAGTTGCCGAGTGTGGTGTTGAAAGAGATGTATGAGCCCGGTGAAGGCCGGCTCCAAGTTGAAAGATGAACCCAGTTGAAAGGTGAATGATGCGAGTAGTTATTCAGCGCGTGACCCGCGCGGCGGTGCGCGTGAACGGTGAGACGGTCGGTGCGATTGAGCAGCCCGGCTACCTGGTGCTGGTCGGTATCACGCATGGTGATGGTGCGGCGCAGATTGCGAAGCTTGCCGATAAGACCGCGAACCTGCGCCTGCTGGAGGGGGAGAAGTCCCTGCTCGATGAGGGTGCACCCGTGCTGGCGGTCAGCCAGTTCACCCTGTACGGGGATGCGAAGAAGGGCCGCCGCCCATCCTGGTCTGCCGCCGCGCCGGGTGCGGTGAGTGAGCCGCTGTTCAACGATTACGTTCAGGCGCTGCGTGAGCGTGGCCTGCACGTGGAGACCGGCGTGTTCGGTGCGGACATGCAGGTGGAGCTCGTCAATGACGGCCCGGTGACCCTGATTCTCGATAGTGAGACCCTCTAGGCCGACGCTTTCGATAGGTTAGTGGATTGCCCCGGGGTTTAAAACCCACGGCGAAGACACTAACCTATCGAAAACCCGTGTGGTGTCACGCCGCGAGCTAAATTCGCAGCTGTATATCCACACCCCATACCTGCCTCCAGATTGTGAAACGATAGAGTAAGACTATGGCTGATTCCCTCTTTGATCTTGAGTTGCCCGATGACGGGGACCGCGTGAGCTTGATTGGCGCGCCCACTGAGGAGCCCGCCTCCTCGCGTGCCTCTGCGTCGCGTGCTCACACTTCCCGTTCGGCGTCTCGTGCGCCGTTGGCGGTGCGTATGCGCCCGCGCACTATTGATGAGGTTCTCGGCCAGGAGCACCTGCTGACTCCGGGTGCGCCTCTGCGCGTGTTGGCGGGGGAGAACGCCGGCCCGGCTGGCCCGTCCTCGGTGATTTTGTACGGCCCTCCGGGTACAGGTAAGACCACTCTGGCGCATGTGATTGCGCGCGCGCCGGGTCGTAAGTTCGTGGAGCTTTCGGCGATTACCGCGGGCGTGAAGGATGTGCGCGCGGTCATGGATCAGGCGCTGCTCGACCGCGACATGTACGGCACGACCACCGTGCTGTTCCTCGACGAGATTCACCGTTTCACGAAGGCTCAGCAGGATGCGCTTCTGCCCGGCGTGGAGAACCGCTGGGTGATTCTGGTGGCGGCTACGACGGAGAACCCGTCGTTCAGCATTATTTCGCCGCTGCTCTCGCGCTCGCTCCTATTGCGGGTTCATTCGCTGGAGCAGTCCGATATTGAGCACCTGATTGACCGTGCGCTGGCTGACCCGCGCGGTTTTGGTGGCGCGGCGGTCATTGATGAGGATGCGCGCGCCCACCTCGCGGCGGTTTCTGGAGGCGACGCTCGCCGCTCTCTGACCTCGTTGGAGGCGGCGGCTGCGATTGCGTTTAGCGAGGCTGAACAGGCGGGGGAGAAGGACCCTGAACCTTCCGAGCCGGTGCGCATCACCCTGGCGCACGCTACGGAGGCGGTGGACCGCGCCGCGATCCGCTACGACCGTTCGGGCGATCAGCATTATGACGTGGTGAGTGCGTTCATTAAGTCCATGCGCGGCTCTGACGCGGACGCCGCGGTGCACTACTTGGCGCGCATGTTGGAGGGTGGCGAGGATCCGCGTTTTGTGGCGCGTCGCATCATGATTTTGGCGAGTGAGGATATTGGTTTGGCTGATCCGCAGGCGCTGCAGGTGGCGACGGCTGCGGCGCAGTCGGTGGCGCTGGTGGGCATGCCGGAGGCGCGTATTATCCTCTCGCAGGCGGTGATTTATTGTGCGCTCGCGCCGAAGTCGAACGCCGCGTATAACGCTATTAACCGCGCGATTGCGGATGTGCGTGCGGGGGCTGCCGGTCAGGTTCCGGTGCATTTGCGTGATGGTCATTATGCGGGGGCTAAGCAGTTTGGTCACGGCGTGGGGTATGTGTATGCGCATGATGAGCCGGGGCATGTGGCGGCGCAGCAGTACCTGCCGGATACTCTGCGCGGCACGGTCTACTATGAGCCGACTCAGCATGGTTTTGAGCGTACGTTGACGGAGCGCCGTGAGCGTATCCGCAGGATTCTTGACGGCGGCAACTAGCCGTGCGCATCAATCACGCGAAACCACCCGCGCCGGTCGGTTATTCGCGCGAACAACCGGCGCAAACAACCGGCGCAAACAACCGGCGCAAACAGAAAGCGGTGCGTAGTACCTCGGTAGTACTGCGCACCGCGTCAGAGTTTTGAGTTGTGATAGATGTCTTGGCTGTCTGCCTTCCCGGAAGGGCGGACGCCAAGCTTGTTATGGTTTCTAGTCTAGGCGATATGGGGGCGTGGTTCAAGCTATTTCCCATAAAGACACAGGTTAAAAATAACGAAATGATTACAATCCAACATCTTAGCGCCGCAATTTTTCGGGGAAGTCGCGCCTAAATAGCTCTGACTGGCATAAATAATTCCTGTGGGGGTCGTGTGGGTATGCATCAAAAACCCACACGCACAGTGATTTGAACCAAAGATTTCCCAAAAGGCTGGTAAAGCCCGGGTGCATCCGGTAAGCTTGACGGGTCTGGCAATTACTATGCCCGCATCCGTGCGGGTGTCAGTAATGTAGCTGCGGGGTACTCTGCCCCGAGCTCTCCGCCCCACCGCCGTACAGCAACGACCGAACCGGTCGCGTACGGATTCCGGCGGGGTCAACCGAGGAGGCCAGTATTCAACAGACCGAGGCCCCACCCGTGAGGGTGCAGGAGCCTCACATAGAAAGGTAGATTGTGGCTAAGCACAACCGCACCCGCCGTACCGTGCGTCAGTCCCGTGCCCTGGGCATTGCACTGACCCCGAAGGCAGAAAAGTACCTCGAGCGTCGTCCTTACGGCCCCGGCCAGCACGGCCGTGCCCGCAAGAAGGCTGACTCCAACTACGCTACCCAGCTGAAGGAAAAGCAGCGTCTGCGCGCTCAGTACAACATCCGCGAGGCACAGATGCGCCGCGCATACCTCGAGGCAAAGCGTACCGAGGGCCAGACCGGTAAGAACATGGTCGAGCTGCTCGAGACCCGCCTCGACGCTCTGGTTCTGCGTGCAGGCTTCGCCCGCACCATTGCACAGGCACGTCAGATGGTTGTTCACCGTCACATCATGGTTGACGGCGTTCGCGTGGACCGCCCCTCGTTCCACGTCAAGCCCGGCCAGCTGATCCACGTTCACCCCAAGGCTGAGAAGACCACCCCCTTCCAGGCTGCGGCTGCAGGTGAGAACCAGGCAGTTCTGCCCGAGGTTCCCGCATACCTGAACGTTGAGATCGAGAAGCTGCACGCAAAGCTTGAGCGCAAGCCCAAGCGCGAAGAGATCCCCGTGATCTGCGACGAGCAGCTGGTCGTTGAGTACTACTCGCGTCTGGCATAATCTCGATTTTTCGAGAAGCAACCCGTCCTGCACCGTTCGGTGGGGGCGGGTTGTTCCCGTTTAACGCGCGGGTTTTTGGGGTATATACACTACAGGGCAGTGGTGCCGCTGAACCTGTGAATCTTCCGTCGCTGGGAGTTTCATGAGAGTTTAGGGGGCGCTTGAAGGATTTTTCGACTAAAATAGGGGATTGAGCTGTGTATACAGTCTTGAACTGTATGCACGATATCCGGCTGTACGCCACGGTGGCGTCCAGCCTTGTACGACTATTGATAAGCATCATGCATTGAGCGGAATGGGGTTATAGATGACTGGCGGAGATATTGCGGGCCTGATTTCAGCAGGAGTTTTTGCGATTCTGGTGGCCCTTCTTGCGCTACCCATTATTCGCCTGACCAAGGTGTTTGATGAGCTTATCGTGACGATTCGTTCGCTGAACCAGAGCACCGGCCCCCTCATTGAAGAGGTGACCCGCACTGTGGTGACCACCAATGAGCAGCTGGAGAAGGTTGACGACATCACCTCGAACGTTTCGGATGCGTCCGCGAACGTTTCTGCGCTGTCCTCGCTGGTCACTTCGACTGTGGGTCAGCCGCTGATTAAGGTTGCGTCCTTCTCGTACGGTGTGCGTCAGGCGTTCCGCGGCGGTAAGTCCGGCGATGCACACGGCACCGCCAACACTGGTAGCACTGGTGGTCAGTACGGTTCGGCACAGTCCTCTTACTCTGCAGGCGGTGAGAACTAATGGGTCTGCTTCGTTCAGCTCTTCTGCTCGGCGCCGGCGCGGCGGTTGGTTACTTCGCTTCCAGGCGTGCTGCCTCCGAACCTGCTCAGCGTACCCCCGGCAGCGCCCTGCTCATGCGTGAGCACGGTGAGCTTGCCCTCAACCCGGAGTCTCAGATGGGAAAGTTCTTCGATTCGCCGATTGGCAAGCCCCTGCAGCCGTATGCGTTGCGTGCTGTTGAGTTCGCCGCCCGCGTGCGTGAGGGCATGCAGGAGAAGGAGATGGAGCTCAACGCTAAGGTGGAGCGCCAGAAGCAGGATCTGCGTCCTGGCTCCCTGGATACGTGGGACCGCCAGATGAGTTCGGCTGAGATTGAGTCCACGAACCGCCGCCTGGCTGAGCGTGAACTCATTGAGGTGGAGGCTGAGATTGCCTCCTTGGAAGAGGCTCAGAAGCGAGCGCGTGAGCAGCGTATTGCGCGTGACCGTCAGCTCGGTGACGGCTTCTTCAACTAGGTTTTAAGGTGGTGTCTTCGCCCGTAAACCACGGTACGAGACTGGCTCGATTAGCCATTTTGCTCTCGGGCAGGCACCATAGGTCAGTAGACTAATTTAGAATTTCGCACAGATTACTCTAAGGAACGAGATGCTCTCACAGGAGATTTCCAAGCGCTGGATCGATTTCTTCGCTTCCCGCGGCCATACTGTGGTGCCTTCGGCATCGCTGATTTCGAACGAGCCCGGCGCCATGTTCACCATCGCCGGTATGGTTCCGTTCATTCCCTACTTCCTGGGCCGTGAGACCCCTCCGTTCTCCCGCGCGACCAGCGTGCAGAAGTGCATCCGCACCCTGGACATTGAAGAGGTCGGTAAGACTGCGCGTCACGGTACCTTCTTCCAGATGGCTGGTAACTTCTCCTTCGGTGATTACTTCAAGGAGAAGGCTATTCCTTTCGCTTACGAGCTGCTGACTACCCCTCAGGATCAGGGTGGTTTTGGCCTGGATCCCGAGCGCCTGTGGGTCACCATTTACGAGGGTGACGAAGAGGCATTCGAGATTTGGACTAAGACCGTTGGTTTCCCCGCTGAGCGTATTCAGCGTATGGGCATGAAGGAAAACTACTGGTCCACCGGTCAGCCCGGCCCTGCAGGCCCCGACTCGGAGATCTTCTACGACCGTGGCCCCGCCTACGGTAAGGAAGGCGGCCCGGCGGCTGACGACGACCGTTACATTGAGATTTGGAACCTCGTGTTCATGCAGTACCAGCGTGGCGAGGGCATCGGCAAGGACGACTTCGAGATTCTGGGCGATCTGCCGAAGAAGAACATCGATACCGGCCTGGGTGTTGAGCGCCTGGCAATGCTGCTGCAGGGTGTTGAGAACTTCTACGAGACCGACCAGGTCCGCCCTGTTCTGGATGCTGCGTCTAAGCTGTCCGGTAAGAAGTACCACGGCTCCGAGTCTCCCGAGGACGAGGGCTACGAGGACGACGTGCGTATGCGCGTGGTGGCGGACCACATCCGCTCCTCGCTGATGCTGATTGCTGATGGCGTGACCCCCTCGAATGAGGGTCGCGGCTACATTCTGCGCCGTCTGATGCGCCGCGCGATTCGTGCGATGCGTCTGCTGGGCGTTACTGAGCCCTGCCTGCCCGTGCTGTTCCCGGCTTCTTGCGAGGCTATGAAGGGTGCTTTCCCGTACGTTGGCGAGGACTTCGAGCGTATTTCCCGCATTGCGTACGCTGAGGAGAAGGCGTTCCTGCACACCATTGAGACCGGTACTGAGCGTCTGGAAGAGGCTGTTGCTGCCGCTAAGAAGGACGGCTCTAACTCTGTTTCCGGTGCTGAGGCGTTTGCTCTGCACGACACCTACGGCTTCCCGATTGACCTGACCCTGGAGATGGCCGCTGAGGCTGGCGTGAAGGTTGACGAGAAGGCTTTCCGTGAGCTGATGGCTGAACAGCGTCACCGTGCGCAGGCTGACGCTAAGGCTAAGAAGGGTGCGTTCGCTGACCTGTCCGAGCTGCGTAAGCTCGTGGACGAGCGTGGCTCCATCTTCACCGGTTACACCGAGCTGCGTACTGAGACTAAGCTGCGCGCAATCCTGGTGGATGGCGTGTCTGTTCCCGCCGCTAAGGCTGGCGACAAGATTGAGGTTGTTCTGGATGAGACTCCGTTCTACGCGGAGGCTGGTGGCCAGGCAGCTGACACCGGTGTTATTACCGGCAACGGCTTCATCATTGACGTTCAGGACGTTCAGCAGCCCGTGAAGGGTCTGAGCGTTCACCGCGCCGTTGTGCGTGAGGGCGAGGTTCACGTCGGCGCCGATGTTGTGGCACAGGTTGATGTTCAGCGCCGCCGCGACGGTGAGAAGGCACACTCCGGTACCCACATCATTCACGCTGCCCTGCACGAGGTGCTCGGCAACGAGGCTACTCAGCGTGGCTCCTTCAACAAGGAAGGCTACCTGCGCTTCGACTTCGCGTGGAACGAGGGCCTGTCCGAGTCCGCTAAGCGTGAGGTTGAAGAGGTTGCTAACCTCGCGATCCGCGATAACCACGAGGTGATTACCCGCGAGATGCCGCTGGCTGAGGCTAAGGCTCTGGGCGCTATGAGCCTCTTCGGTGAGAAGTACGGCGACGTGGTGCGTGTTGTTGAAATCGGCGGCGAGTTCTCCCGCGAGCTGTGCGGTGGTACCCACGTTGGTTCGTCCGCTGAGATTGGTTCGCTGACCCTGCTGACTGAGAGCTCTGTTGGCTCCGGTAACCGCCGTGTTGAGGCTCTGGTGGGTCTGGATTCCTTCAACCACCTGGCTGCTGAGCGTACCCTGGTGAACCAGCTGACCGGCCTGATGAAGGTTCAGTCTTCCGCTGATCTGCCGGAGAAGATTAACCAGACTCTGGCTAAGCTGAAGGCTGCTGAGAAGGAACTGGCTCAGCTGCGCCGCGAGAAGCTGCAGGCTGAGGCTGGCAAGCTGCTGGAGAACGCACAGACCATCGGTTCTGTTCGCGTTCTGGCACATGACGCTGGCGAGCTGGACGCTAACGGCGTTCGTGAGCTGGCTCTGGATCTGCGTTCACGCTTCGGTTCCGAGGCTGCGGTTGTTGCTGTGGTGGGTGTGGCTAATGGTCGCCCCGTCATCCTGGTGGCAACCAACGAGGGTGCTCGTGAGGCTGGCGTGAAGGCTGGCGCTCTGGTCCGCGTCGCTGCCGGTGTTCTCGGCGGCGGTGGCGGTGGTAAGGACGACGTCGCTCAGGGCGGTGGCCAGGATGCATCCAAGATTGGTGCTGCACTGGACGCTGTCCGCGACGCTATCGCACAGGCTCAGGCCTAAATATGGCAGAATTCCAGCGCGGAGTGCGGATGGGTGTCGATGTGGGTAACGCCCGCGTCGGCACCGCCCTCAGCGACCCCGACGGTATCCTCGCCACCCCGCTCAAGACGCTGCGCCGCGACGCGAAGAAGAACTCTGACCGCCGTGTTTTGCGCAAGCTGATTGAGGTGAACGAGGTGGTGGAGGTTTTCGTCGGGCTTCCGAAGACCATGCGTGGTGGGGATTCTCCCTCCACGGAAATGGCTCGGGAGTACGCGCAGGCTCTGCGCTCCGAGCTGGATGCCGAAGAGAAAACACACATTAACATTTGGCTGGTGGATGAGCGACTCACCACCGTGAGCGCTCACCGTGCACTGCACGAGGCTGGGGTTTCCAGCCGAGATTTCAAGACTATGGTTGACCAGGTGGCGGCTGTGAACATTTTGCAGTACAGCCTGGATGCCCTCAAGGCGGGGCAGTCCGTAGCCGGGTACAAGGTGAGCGATCCGGCCCACGAAGAAAACCGACCGTCCGAGTCAGAAGGGACCACGGTCGGTGCCGTCAACGAAACGGAGAACCTTCAGTGACCGAACAGAATAAACAGCCCGAAGAGAGCGGGCTCGACCTCTTTAGGCCGACGGCTGAGGACGAACGTAAGGGCATTACCGGCATCACGATGGAACAGGAAATCGTGTCGGTGGCTACGTTGCGTGCGCGTAAGCGCCGCCGCCGCGCCGTCATGCTGAGCGCAATTTCCTTGTTTGTCGTGGCTCTGGTCATCATTTCTGGTGCCCTGATTACTCGCTACGACCCGTTTAAGACTCGCGACTACTCGGGTGGCGGTAACGGTACGACCGTGACGTTCACGATTCGTTCCGGCCAGTCCACCGCGCAGGTGGCTGAGGAGCTGGAGGCGGCGGGCATCATTGCTGATGCTGATAAGTTCGTTGAGGTGTACACCAAGGAGAGCAAGGGTAAGTACTTGCAGCCTGGCACCTATGAACTGCAGCAGCACATGAGCAGCTCGAGCGCGATTACGACCATTATTGAGGCGAACAGCAACGTACTGTACCTGGCGATTCCGCAGGGTAAGCGCATGACTGAGACCATCGATCTGATTGTTTCCGGTTCTGACGGTGCGTTCACCCGCAAGCAGGTTGAGGACGCAGTCAGCAACTACACCCAGTACGGTGTGCCGAGCAACTTCCCCTCGATTGAGGGTTGGCTGCACCCGGGTGAGTACCGTTTCCCGAAGGGCACCGACATCAAGAAGGTCATTCAGACCATGGTTGATAAGACCAAGGCTGACCTGAAGGAAGCCGGCGTGAGTGGCGATCAGAAGATCTTTGAGGTGCTGACGATTGCCTCTATCGTGGAGCTTGAGGCTCAGCCGAAGGACTACGTGGCGGTTGCGGGCATCATTGAGAATCGTCTGAACAACCCCGATGGTGAGACCTCGGGTCTGATTCAGTCGGATGCGACCGTGACTTACGGTCTGGGTGTCCGCTCGTACCACCTGACGGAGGAGCAGAAGGCCGATAAGAGCAATAAGTACAACACTTATGCGAATAAGGGTCTTCCGAAGGGTCCGATTGGTTCCCCGCAGCTGGCTTCGATTAAGGCTGCTGCGGCTCCTGAGAAGAACCCGTACTACTACTGGGTGACTGTGGACCTGGACTCCGGTGAGACCAAGTACTCCCGCACGTACGCTGAACACCAGCGTTATGTTGAAGAGTACAACCAATGGTGTTCTAATCACCCGAACCGTTGTAGCTAAGTTGCTGCTGATTGGTTCAGCCGGTAGCTACGATCGATAGTTTTGGACTGAAGGTTTCTTGCTGAGGCGGGTACCGCCTCCACGAGAGTGGGGGAGGTGCCCGCCTTTGCTGTACCCGAATACTGGGCTGTGCTCGGTTGTACTCGGTTGCGGTCGGTTATTTGGCTATACCCGAATAGTGGTTTGTCCCTTAAAATGGGTAGAGTGCGCCTATGAACGCGAGTTCGTGGCGTGCGTGTCCGTAAGCCCCAAGCGTTGAGAGCGTTCCCCAGCGTTGAGAGCGAGAGAGTACCGATGAAGACTGAACCGTACCGCGAAGCGCTGTACCGTGAAGCGCCCTATCTTCGCCGCGCCTACGTGCTGGGGCACCCGATTGAGCATTCCCTGTCACCTGCGCTGCATCGTGCGGCGTACGACTTTTTGGGCGAGGCGAATCTTGAATATGATCGCCGCGATACTCTACCCGATGATTTGCCGGCGATAATGCACGGTGTGCGCCACCCGGACGGTACGGAGGACGCCCCGTATATTGCGGGTCTGTCAGTGACGATGCCGTTGAAGACCGCGGTCATTCAGTATTGCGATGAGATCAGCGAGATGGCGCAGGTGACCGGTGCTGTGAATACGGTGTATCCGCGCGGCGAGAAGGTGCTGGGGCATAATACGGACGTCATCGGCATTGTGAACGCGCTGCGCCACGCCGGTTTGGAGCCGCACCCACTCAAGGATTCCGCCGCGATTGTGGGCGGGGGAGCGACCGCTATTTCCGCTTTGGCGGCGCTGCACGCATTGGGGTACCGCCGCGTGAGCGTGTACGCTCGTTCCCTGCATAAGCTTGGTAGCGTGCAGGAGGCGGCGGACCGCCTGGGTGTTCAGCTGGAGCAGATTTCCCTAGCTGAGCTGCCGAAGAATCTTGCTGAGCGCGGTCATCACCCGGTGGTGTCTACTCTTCCTGCCCATGCGGCGGATGAGTGGGCGAGCCAGCTGAGCGGGCTAAAGGGCGCCTGCTCGACGCACCGGCCGGTACTGCTCGATGTTGCGTATAACCCGTGGCCTTCGGTGCTGGCGAGCGCTTGGGAGGCTAACGGCGGCACGGTGGTTTCTGGTTTGGAGATGCTGCTGTATCAGGCGGTGGAGCAGGTTCTGCTTTTTACTGACCGCACCCTGTCTGAGGGTGAGCTGCTGGGCCTGGTGAATGCGATGTGTGAGGCGGCTGGTCTTCCACTTCGTGCTTCCGTTTCGTGAAAAAAGCGTGCTTTCACTCGCTCAGTAAACAGGCATTTTATACACTATTTATACACGTGAAGAATTATTATTCCTTCCTCCTGCGCTGCGGTGCGGGTGCGATGAAAAGAGGTTAACCTATGGCCCTGCGTTGGCTCACTGCCGGAGAATCCCACGGCGAGGCGCTCGTCGGCATTATTGAGGGCGTGCCCGCCGGTGTGGAACTCACCAGCGATATGGTGCGTGACGCCCTGGCTCGCCGCCGCCTCGGCTACGGCCGCGGTGCCCGCATGAAGTTCGAGGAGGACCGCGTGCGCATCCTGGGCGGTGTGCGTCACGGCCTGACTCAGGGCGGCCCGGTCGCGATTGAGATTGCGAACACCGAGTGGCCCAAGTGGACCGACGTGATGAGCTCCGATCCGGTTGACCCCAAGCTGATTGAGCACCGCGCGCGTAACGCGGCGCTGACTCGCCCGCGTCCCGGTCACGCCGACTTTACCGGCATGCAGAAGTACAACTTCTCTGAGGCTCGCCCGGTGCTGGAGCGCGCCTCCGCACGTGAGACCGCGACCCGCGTAGCGCTTGGCGTGGTTGCCGCCCAGATTTTGAAGGCTCTGGGTGTTGAGCTGGTTTCTCACACCGTGGCTGTGGGTGGCGTGCACGCTCCCGAGGGTGCCCCGGTGCCTTCGCCCCGCAACGTTGAGCAGCTGGACGCTGACCCGCTGCGCTGCTTCGATAAGGCAACCTCCGAGGCGATGGTTCAGCGCGTGGATGAGGCGCACAAGGACGGCGAGACTCTCGGTGGCGTGGTTGAGGTGCTCGCGTACGGTATGCCTCCCGGACTGGGTTCGTACGTGCACTGGGACCGCCGCCTGGACGCGCGCCTTGCCGCAGCGCTGATGGGTATTCAGGCTATTAAGGGCGTTGAGGTTGGCGACGGTTTCGCGACCGCTGACCGCCCGGGCACCGCCGCGCACGACGAGATTTCCATTGGTGAGCACGGTGTTACCCGCGATACCAACCGTGCAGGTGGTATTGAGGGCGGCATGAGCATTGGTGACCTGCTGCGTGTGCGCGCGGCAATGAAGCCCATTGCGACCGTGCCGAAGGCTCTGAAGACCATTGACACCTCCACCGGTGAAGAGGCTCGCGCCCACCACCAGCGTTCGGACGTGTGTGCCGTTCCCGCCGCCGGCGTGGTGGCGGAGGCTATGGTCGCCCTGGTGCTGGCCGAGGCGGCACTGGAGAAGTTTGGTGGCGACTCGATTGGTGAGACTCGCCGCAACATGGATTCCTACCTGGACGCTATTCCGGCGTCTCTGGCGTGGGAGTCTAACGTGGCTGGTTGGGACGCGTAGTGCCCCTTCCGGCAGAGTCTGAGGGCCGCGGCGCGGAAGGTCACGGTTCCGGGGAGGTTTCTGTGAAGCAGGGCGTTCGCCCGGTCGCTTCGAGCCCCCTTGCGCGTATTGCTGCGGCAACGCAGCGTGCGCGAGGGGGCGCTTCGCCGCGCCCGGATTCTGGTGTATCGGATTCCGGTGCCGCGGTGGAGGCCGAGCAGGCTGTATCCGCTGAGGTTACCGCGCGTGAGGCGGGCGTTTCTGGCTCTTCTGCAGCTTCTGAGGCAGGCTCCAAGGCTGCCGCTTCGGTTTCTACTACCCGCGCGTCGTCTCGCGTGCCGACCCCGGCTGACCTGATGCGTTCAGGTGTTCGCCCCCTGCCCGCCGCTCCCGTGAGCGCGCGGGGTGTGCGCCTGTACGCCTCCTCGGTCTCTGAGGACGCCGATCCGGCGCTGGGCCTTGACGAGGACCTGCGCCTGAAGCTGCTCAGCGCCCTGCAGGGCATGGGCACCGCCCAGGAAGACCACCGAGAAGAATCCCGCGAGGAGTCCGCGAAGGCGGAGGCTCCCAAGCCTGCCGCACCTCAGCAGGCTCAGCCTGCAGAGGCGGGGGAGAGCGCTGCTGTTTCTGCGCCCGTGCTCGTTGCTGAACCCGCCAAGCCGTTGCGCCCGACCCCGGCGCTGTTCGGCAAGGTTCAGGTCTCTGCGGCCGAGTCTGTGGCCGAGGAAATCGCGGCGGTGGACTCCGCCGAAGCCGCTGCCGAAACCGAGGCGCGCGCCGCATCCGAGGCGGAGCTGGATGCTGAGTTCGAGACCGTTGAGCTTGAGGAGTGCGCTCGCATCCACCCGCAGCAGGTGCGTGAAATGCACGAGAACTTCGCGGAACGCTCCCGCCCCATCGTGCTCATTGGCCCCATGGCGGCAGGTAAAACCTACATTGGTACGCACCTGGCGCGTTTTTACGGCTACGAGTTCCTCGACGCCGATCAGCTCATCGTGGAACGCTACGGCGAAGTCTCCGAAATCTTCGAAATTTTCGGTGAGGCGTACTTCCGCGAGCTCGAACGTAAAACCATCGAAGAGGTCCTCACCTCGCCCGTGTACCGCAACACGGTGTTCTCCCTGGGCGGTGGCGCACCCATGACCGATTCGGTTGCGGAGCTGCTCAAGGACGAATGCGTGGTGTACATCCTCGTTGATGCTGACACCGTCACCCCGCGCATTACCGGCAACAAGACCCGCCCGCTGCTGCAGCCGAACCCGGTCGAGCGGTGGACCGAAATTTTTGAGCGCCGCCGCAGCCGATACGAAGAGCTGGCGCACTTCACCCTGGACGCACGAGGCGGCCGCCCCATCACCGAGATGACCGCCGAAATCCAGGCGTACGTGACCGCAACCCGTGCCTCCCGCGCGCAGCGCCCCCAAGCATAACCCCTCACCTGTGAAAGGACACATGATGAGCACTCAGCCCACCCCCACTTTCGGTGCCTCCGGCGCGGAAGATATTACCCGCATCCCGGTGACCGGCAGCTCCCCGCGTGAGAACTATGAGGTTCTCATCGGCCACAACCTGCTCGGTAAAATCCCCGAAATTCTGGGCAACCGCACCAAGAAGGTGCTCGTGATTCACCCGCGTGCCCTGCGTTCCACCGGTGAGCTGGTCATGGAAGACCTGCGTGCCATGGGCTACGAGTCGTTCAGCGCCGAAATCCCGGACGCTGAGGAGGCGAAGCACTACCAGGTGGCGGCGTTCTGCTGGCAGGTGCTCGGTCAGAACGACTTCACCCGCACCGACGCGATCATCTCCGTGGGTGGCGGCGCTATTACCGACGTTGCCGGTTTCGTGGCGGCAACCTGGCTGCGCGGCGTGCGCGTCATCCACATTCCGACCACCCTGCTCGGCATGGTGGACGCTGCCGTGGGCGGTAAGACCGGCATCAACACCGCCGAGGGTAAGAACCTGGTCGGCGCGTTCTGGCCGCCCGCCGCGGTGCTCTGCGAAATCGGCACCCTGCGCACCCTGCCCGAGCATGAGCTGCTGACCGGCATGGGTGAGGTCGTCAAGTGCGGCTTCATCGCAGACCCCGAAATCCTCGACCTGATTGAGGCGAACCCGAACGCCGTACGCGACTCGCAGTCCGCCGTGATGCGTGAACTCATTGAACGCAGCGTGCGCGTGAAGGCTGAGGTCGTCTCCGAGGACCTGCGCGAGTCTGGCCGTCGCGAAATCCTGAACTACGGCCACACCCTCGCCCACGCCATTGAACGCAACGAGCGCTACCAGTGGCGTCACGGTGCGGCAGTGTCCGTCGGCATGGTCTACGCCGCCGAGCTGGCGCTGGCAACCGGCCACGCCGACGAAGAACTCGTGGCACGCACCCGCCGCATCCTCGAATCCCTGGGCCTGCCCACCTCCTACAAGGCAGACGCATGGCCCCAGCTGCTCGAAGCAATGCGCCGCGACAAGAAGGCACGCGGTAACCTGCTGCGCTTCATCATTCTTGACGGTCTGGCTCGCCCGCGCGTCTACGAGGTGCCGGACGATTCGATTCTGTACATGACCTACCAGGAAGTTACCGAGTAGGTGATGAGTCCCGTACATTCACCGGACGCGCCTGCCAGCACATGACAGGCAGTACGCGCCAGCCAGCGGGGTGCCGCAGAATCTGTGGCGCCCCTGCTAGGCAAATTCGTGCGCATCCTGTAGAATGTACGGGACATATTTTTGCTCATTGAAAACTTAGCGCCTCGCCGGGTACCACTACGGCGTGAGCGTCGATGACACGAAGGAGAGCCCCATGGCATCCACTACCGATATTAAGAACGGCGCCGTCCTGAAGATTGACGGCAACCTCTGGTCCGTCGTAGAGTTCCAGCACGTTAAGCCCGGTAAGGGCGGCGCATTCGTCCGCACCAAGCTGCGCAACGTTACCTCCGGCAAGGTCGTCGACCGCACCTTCAACGCTGGCGCTAAGATCGAAACCGCAACCGTTGACCGCTCCGACTACCAGTACCTGTACCAGGACGGCGACGACTACGTCTTCATGGACATGAAGACCTACGACCAGATCAACGTTCCCGCAACCGTTGTCGGCGACGCAGCAAACTACATGCTCGAGTCCCAGACCGCAACCATCGCAATGCACGAGGGCAACCCCCTGTACATTGAGCTGCCCGCATCCGTGGTCCTCGAAATCACCTACACCGAGCCCGGCCTGCAGGGTGACCGCTCCACCGGCGGCACCAAGCCCGCAACCGTTGAGACCGGCTACGAGATCCAGGTTCCCCTGTTCCTGGAGACCGGCACCAAGGTCAAGGTTGACACCCGCACCGGTGAGTACCTCGGTCGCGTGAACGACTAATGAATTCGCGTACGAAAGCCCGATTGCGCGCCCTCGAAGTGCTCTTCGAGGCGGATCAGCGCAACGAAGATTATATTGAGGTACTCCGCCGCCGCCGACTGTACACGGTAGCGCAGATCTCTGCTTACTCTGAGGAAATCATTCGTGGCGTCCGCGACCACGACGAAGAAATCCGCGAGTTTGTTGAGACTTACGCCCGTGACTGGTCCTTCGAGCGTATGCCCGCCGTGGACCGTGCCGTGCTGCGTATTGGCACTTGGGAGCTTCTGTACAATGACGAAGTTCCGGATGCTGTCGCAATTTCTGAGGCTGTCGGTCTGGCGCGTGTGCTGTCCACGAATGAATCTCCGAAGTTCGTGAACGGTCTGCTGGATAAGCTCCGTCAGGTGAAGCCGACCCTGCTCGCGTAAGACGTCCCGCCGCGGCCTGCTGGCTTGGCTTATAGCTGGTTGCCGCTGTTGAGGATGCACCCGCAGGGGAGCGTACGTGAAACCCCCGCCGTACTGTAGTTCGCTACAGGACGGCGGGGGTTTTCTGTGTCTACGCTTGTGTCTAGGAAGAATGACCGATTCGTTCGCTAATGAGCCGTAAACTCGGTAGAGTGCTATATGAATGATGATTTAACGGGCCTGACGGGTGTTGTTAGCCGAATGGTACTAATGCTCTGACGGAGAACTACAAGGAAGGTAGTATGCCGGAACTGACTTGGGTTGGTAAGAACAAGGTTGTTACCCACCATCTTGATGTGCCGTATCGTGTCCTCGAAAAGCAGTACACCTACGGCAAGACCGCAGATGGTACTGATGTTTCTTCTTCCGAGAATATGGTTATTCACGGAGATAACTTGGAGGCTCTTAAATCCTTGCTTCCCATGTATGAGGGGCGTGTTGATTGCATTTATATCGATCCTCCCTATAACACGGGTAATGAAAGCTGGGTCTACAACGATAATGTGAAGGACCCGCAGATTTTGAAGTGGTTGGGTGAGGTCGTTGGTAAGGAGGGCGAGGACCTATCCCGTCACGACAAATGGCTGTGCATGATGTACCCTCGCCTGCGTTTGCTCCAGCGCTTGCT
>ENA-OWLM01000179-OWLM01000179.1-metagenome-genome-assembly--contig:-NODE-179-length-24066-cov-4.176877_pt1 | contig 24066 bp, 21 predicted proteins | sample MGYA00245349_ERZ651102 | MGnify/ENA primary metagenome ERZ651102 (study PRJEB26857, sample SAMEA4031759) | metagenome | biome: human; feature: oral; material: saliva | place: Philippines | collected 2014... | reverse complement strand
ATCCTGCCTATCCTGATTGGCTTTACCGCCGCACGCGAGTTTGGCGGCAACCCCTATCTGGGGGCCACGCTGGGCGGGATCCTGACGCACCCGGCGCTGACCAACGCCTGGGGCGTGGCGTCCGGCTTCCACACCATGAACTTCTTCGGGCTTGAGATCGCCATGATTGGCTATCAGGGCACGGTGTTCCCGGTGCTGCTGGCCGTCTGGTTTATGAGCATCGTCGAGAAAAATCTGCGCCGCGCGATCCCGGACGCGCTGGATCTGATTTTGACGCCGTTCCTGACCGTGGTGATCTCCGGCTTTATCGCGCTGTTGATTATCGGCCCGGCAGGGCGCGCGCTGGGCGACGGCATCTCCTTTATCCTGAGCACGCTCATCGAACACGCGGGCTGGCTGGCCGGGCTGCTGTTTGGTGGGCTTTATTCGGTGATTGTGATCACCGGTATTCACCACAGTTTCCACGCCATCGAGGCCGGGCTGCTGGGTAACCCGTCGATTGGCGTTAACTTCCTGCTGCCAATCTGGGCTATGGCAAACGTGGCGCAGGGCGGTGCCTGTCTGGCGGTGTGGTTCAAGACCAAAGATGCCAAAATCAAAGCCATCACCTTACCCTCGGCGTTTTCTGCGATGCTGGGCATCACCGAAGCGGCCATTTTTGGTATCAACCTGCGCTTTGTAAAACCCTTTATCGCCGCGCTGATCGGCGGCGCGGTGGGCGGTGCCTGGGTGGTCTCGGTCCATGTCTATATGACCGCCGTTGGCCTGACCGCTATTCCGGGAATGGCCATCGTGCAGGCCAGCTCGCTGCTCAACTATATTATCGGCATGGTGATTGCGTTCGGCGTGGCGTTTACCGTCTCGCTGCTGCTGAAATATAAAACGGACTCTGAATAATGACCTTAGCTTCCCGCTGGCCTGCGATATTGCAGGCCGTCATGAAGGGCCAGCCGCGCGCGCTGGCCGACAGCCATTACCCCCATTGGCACGCCGCGCCGGTGACGGGGCTGATGAACGATCCCAACGGGTTTATCTGGTTCGCCGGGCGCTATCACCTGTTTTATCAGTGGAATCCGCTGGATTGCGATCATCGCTACAAGTGCTGGGGACACTGGAGTTCAGCGGATCTGGTGCACTGGCAGCATGAGCCGCTGGCGCTGATGCCGGATGAAGAGTATGACCGCAACGGCTGCTACTCCGGCAGCGCCGTGGACAACGGCGGCGAACTCACGCTGTGCTACACCGGCAACGTGAAGTTTGACGACGGCAGCCGCACTGCCTGGCAGTGCCTGGCCGTCGAACAACCGGATGGAAGCTTTAAAAAACGGGGCCCGGTGCTGCCGCTGCCGGACGGCTATACCGGACACGTCCGCGACCCGAAGGTGTGGCAACACGACGGGGAGTGGTACATGGTGCTCGGCGCACAAGACGTGCAAAAACGCGGCAAAGTGCTGCTGTTCACATCCAGTGACTTACACCGCTGGCAGCCTTGCGGCGAGATTGCCGGTCACGGCGTCAACGGGCTGTCGGACGCGGGCTATATGTGGGAGTGCCCGGATCTGTTTGCCCTCGACGGGACGAACGTTTTGATCTGCTGTCCGCAAGGGCTGGCGCGCGAGCCGCATCGCTATCTCAACACCTATCCGGCGACCTGGATGAGCGGGGCGTTTGACTATCAACGCGCGACGTTTGATCACGGCGAGTTACACGAACTGGACGCCGGGTTCGAGTTCTACGCCCCGCAAACCACGCTGGCGGAAGACGGACGGCGTATCCTGATTGGCTGGATGGGCGTGCCGGACGGGGAAGAGATGCTCCAGCCGACGCGGGCCCATGGCTGGATCCACCAGATGACCTGCCCGCGTGAACTGCGGTATCGCGACGGCAGGCTGTGGCAAACGCCCGCTCGCGAACTGGAAACGCTGCGCGAGACTGAATGCCAGTGGCAGGGGACTGCCCGCGATGCGCCCGTTCTGGATGCGGCGAGCCTCGAGTTTGAGCTGGAAACGGCGTGTGTGAATGTGGATTTTGCCGGCGCGCTGCGTCTCACGGTTGATGAGCAGGGTATACGTCTCGAACGCGCCAGCCTGAAAAACGGCGAAACCTTGACCCGCTACTGGCAGGGCGACGTTAACCATTTACGCGTGCTGTGCGACCGTTCCAGCGTTGAGATTTTCATCAATCATGGCGAAGGGGTGATGAGCAGCCGCTATTTTCCTGCTGATTCGGCCCGGGTGCGCTTCGAAGGTGCGTCCGACATCACATTACGCTACTGGTCGCTGCGCCGCTGCATGATAGAATAGGGGTTTTGGCAGCCGGATCTAAGTCGTTGTGAGAAAAACAAAACGCGTCACAATTAAAGACATCGCGGAGCTGGCGGGGGTTTCAAAAGCCACCGCCAGCCTGGTACTGAACGGACGCAGCAAAGAGCTTCGGGTGGCGGAAGAGACCCGCGATCGCGTTCTGGCGATTGCCAAAGAGCATCACTACCAGCCGAGCATTCACGCCCGTTCGCTGCGTGATAACCGCAGCCACACCATTGGTCTTGTGGTCCCGGAGATCACCAACTACGGTTTTGCCGTCTTTTCTCACGAGCTGGAAACGCTGTGCCGCGAGGCGGGCGTTCAGCTGCTGATTTCCTGTAGTGATGAGAATCCCGGGCAGGAAACCGTGGTGGTCAATAACATGGTGGCGCGCCAGGTCGACGGTCTGATTGTGGCCTCCAGCATGCTGAATGACGCGGACTACCAGAAACTGAGCGAGCAGCTCCCCGTTGTCCTCTTTGACCGCCATATGAACGACAGCTCTCTGCCGCTGGTTATTACCGATTCGATCACCCCCACGGCGGAACTGGTGGCCGAGATCGCCCGCCAGCATCCTGAAGAGATTTATTTCCTCGGCGGGCAGCCCCGGCTTTCCCCGACGCGTGACCGTCTGGAAGGTTTCAAGCAAGGTTTACGTGAGGCTAACGTCGATCTACGTCCGGAGTGGATCATTCACGGCAACTATCACCCGAGCTCCGGCTACGAGATGTTCGCTGAGCTTTGCGCGCGCTTAGGCCGTCCGCCTAAAGCCCTCTTTACCGCCGCCTGTGGTCTGCTGGAAGGGGTATTGCGCTATATGGGCCAACATAACCTGTTGCAAAGTGATATTAGGTTAGCCAGTTTTGACGATCATTATTTGTATGATTCGCTGACGATACCGGTTGATACCATTCGCCAGGATAATCGCCAGCTGGCGTGGCACTGCTTTGATCTGATTGGTAAATTGATCGACGGCGAGACGCCGCAACCTGTGCAGCGGAAGCTGGATGCCACCCTTCAGCGGCGCTATAAGTCAGCGGTTTAGCCCGGCCAATACATCAATAACTTTAATTAATTTAAGTTTTGGAACAGCCGATAACCATAAGGAATAATTTTCCTTGAGGTATTGGTTTATGTCGTTGAAGAAGTCGTCCCTGATTGTCCTGTTCTCACTGCTTTTCTTTTTTGTTGTCAGCACTGCGACCAGCGTTGGCCTCATCATTAAAAGTAATAATTCCCTGGATAACGTGAACAAAGAGATCCAGGTTGTGCTCTCCATTATTGACCCTATCAACCATAGCCGTACGCTGCGCGTTCGGGTGATGGAGTATGTGAAGATGGTGGAAGCGGGCAACGCGGCAGACGGCGCTGCAAAGCTAACCGCCGTGAAAGAGGCGCTGACCAAAGCGGACCACGCCTTTGCTGCCTTTATGGCTTCACCGCGTCTGACGGATGAAGCCCCGCAGGTGAGTGCCTATCAGGATGCCTGGCAAAACTACCGCAACCAGGGGCTGGCTCCGCTGATCGAGGCCGCCCAGGCGCACGATGTAGCCAAATTTAACGCGCTGATCCCGGAAGTCTCCCGCCTTGACCGCCAGTACGAGATCGTTCTCGACCAGGTCCTTTCCATTCATCAGAAATATGCCAAAAGTCTGAACGAGGATGCGAGCAGCAACTTTGTGTCTGGCCTGGTGATGATTGCCGCTATCGCCTGCCTGTTTGTGCTGGTAATTATCGCCGTCAGCCTGCTGATGAAGCGCGTTGTCTTCGCGCCGGTTAACCTGGCCCGTGAACACTGCAGCCAGATTGCGGCGGGCAAGCTGGACATACCGGTTCCCGTGAAGGGCAGCGCCGGGAATGAAATCGATCACCTGATGGGTTCGATGGAGCAGATGCGCCAGGCGCTGCTCGCCACTATCGCCCAGGTGCGCGACGCGAGCCATACCGTCACGCACGCGGCGCAGGAGATCGCCTCCGGGAATATCGACCTGGCTTCACGCACCGAGCAGCAGGCATCCGCACTGACCCAGACCGCAGCCAGCATGGAAGAGCTGAGCGCGACGGTGGCGAACAATACCGACAATGTGTATCAGGCCGGTAAACTGGTGCAGGATGCGGTGAAAAATGCCCACACCGGTGAAGCGGTGACCCGCGAAGTGATCGAAACGATGAATACCATCGCGGCGAACTCGAAGCGCATCGAAGACATTACCAGCGTGATTAACAGCATCGCCTTCCAGACAAACATTCTGGCGCTCAACGCGGCGGTTGAGGCCGCGCGCGCAGGCACGCAAGGTCGCGGCTTTGCGGTTGTCGCCAGCGAAGTGCGCACCCTCGCGCAGAAAAGCGCGGTGGCGGCCAAGGACATTGAAAGTCTTATCGCGCAGTCTGTTTCCAGCGTGAAAAACGGTGCGCAGTTGGTTAACCGCTCGGGAGACGTTATTGATTCAATTATTACTTCGGTGAATAAAGTGAATACGCTGATGGAACAGATTTCCGTTGCTTCGGAAGAGCAGAGCCGGGGAATTGGGCAGGTCGGGCAGGCGGTGACCGAGATGGACGGCGTGACCCAGCAGAACGCAGCGCTGGTGCAGCAGTCCGCGGCGGCGGCGGCCTCGCTGGAAGAGCAGGCACAGCAGCTATCACGGAGTATTTCGAGTTTTAGATTGCCGGTGCAGGCTTGATAGATGGGAGGAGGCTCCCTGGGGAGCCTTTCATCTACTTTGTGTGTGAAAATTTCTAAGTCGCTTCCCCATAAGGTCAGTTTGTAGACCTAACAGGACTGTTTTAATACCACTTATTATATTTTACATAAATCACAGAAATGGTAATCACCCAAACGATGCTGAGTAAAGCGGCATAATCCGGTATAAACCGTACAAAAAAATATATCCCAAGTACAATAAGTAACGCTGGCACCAGGTAAAAAAACGACTTCAAAAGCCACAAGATTGCTTGCTTCATTTCCTCAGTATCTCATACAAAGCGTCACCTATCACTTGCGCGTTATTATCCCCGGAGTTTACCTGGTAGATGATTTCAGACATTTGCGGTTCGATTAAGAAATATAACATCTCAATATTTTCTTTATAAAGCGCCTGATAGTACTGAGGATCCTGAAATTTGAGTCGATTAGCCGCAGATGCCGCTACCTGAGCCTTTGAGTAAAGCGTTGCACCATTAACAAACCATGTCGAGAATGAGTTAACAAGCTTGATGTGATTTTGCTTGAAATCTCTGCTGTTGATGATCAGGTTCGCAAGAGTAAAGGAGAGGGCTAGCTTGCTGGCTTTAGCCGATGCATGCTCGGCAGCTTTACCCAACAGGTTGTGGATATTAGTAATCAGGTCTTTGCTCTTTTGTTCGCCCAGTCTGTTAAGAGTTTTCCTAAAATAGATTTCAACCATGTCTAAAGTGACATCTTTTCGGTTGTAAATTTCACCTAAGGCCAGGACTAAGCGTTTGTCTTCACGCCAGGTATCACGACAAGCGTTACGATAATATTCGTCTGGCATTAAGCATGCACCGTAGCTAACCAGGCGCTGTGTTCCCTGTTTCACCTTTTCCAGGGTTGCCATGTGATCTTCATGCATGTCTCGAAGCGAGTTTGTTAGTGCAATAGCTAACTGTTTATTCGACTGCATTTTAAGTTGCAAATAGTTTTGTGCCATTTTATATAACCTTGCAGTATCATTATCTTATTATCATTGATCATGATTGAGAAAGGGGCAACATCGAAAATGGGAAAGTGCAAGAGTGCTCTGATTTATGTCCTAACCGTAATTATATTTTTGCTTATTATCCCTGAGATCATTCTGCGAGTATGCACGTCTGAGCAACTCGGCCGTATCAGCGACTTCACCAGTTTAGGTGGCTTGTTAAATCCACTATTATCCTTACTCATCTTCCTGGCACTGCTTTCAATCATACTGGCCGTCATTGTTATCGCATTGGCTAAGCGAATTCTTCGTACGAGATGATTTGCCTGCAAGCGACTCATAGCACCCGCCAGCCATTACTGCTGTGAGTCCAAAATCGTCAGCCCCAAAATTTTATATTCTGTTCAGCAATATTTCCCACCCTCATCCGTCTACCTCATCACAAGCCATAATCAGTTACTGTAAACGAGGTAAACACCATGAGAGATTTTGAGCTGCACGGCAGAGGTCACGGACGCGGATTCGGTCGCCACCGTATGGGTAAGGGCTTGATCATCGGCACGGTGATTTTTATCGTGCTCGGCCTGCTGGTCATGACTCTGTGGAACGCATTACTTCCCGCCATCCTCGGCGTGAAGGCCATCGGCTTCTGGCAGGCGCTGGGCATTCTGGTGCTGAGCCGCATTCTGTTTGGCGGGCTGGGCTTCAGGCCAGGGATGTTCGGCGCACACCGCCGGATGCACGAGCGCTGGATGAACATGACGCCCGAACAGCGTGAAGCCTTTATTCAGCAGCGCCGCGCTGGGTTTGGTCGCCACGGCCATTGTGGCAGGCGCGAGCACCGTGATGAGAAGCGCGATGACAATGCGGCGAAAACACCGGAAGCAGAGTGAAAGATATGAAAGCCGGTGAGGCAGGTGAATCATTACTGGTCTCGGCGCTTAATGCCTGCCGCGCCCGCCTGAAGGCATTCATTCGCGGGCGAACGGCGGTTCGCGATGATGCCGACGATATCCTGCAGGAAGTGTCGTATCAGCTGATGAAAGTGGAACAGCCGGTGGAGAACGTCGCCGCCTGGCTGTTTCGTGCGGCACGCAATGAGATGACCGACCGGGCGCGGAAAAAGCGCGAGGTTTCGCTCGCTGGCTACTTTACCGCTGACGAGGACGAGGATTTCCCCGACGAGGAGTTAGCCGAAACGTTATTCGGCGTGCCGCAAACGCCGGAGGAGGAGTATCTTAAATCGCTGCTGTGGGAAGAACTCGAGCAAGCCCTGTCGGAACTGCCGCCGTCGCAGCGGGAGGTATTCGAAAAAACGGAATTTCAGGGGTACAGCATGAAAGCGCTGGCGGATGAAACGGGCGACACGGTGCAGGCGTTGTTATCCCGCAAGCACAAGGCCGTGCGATTTCTGCGTAGTCGCCTGCAGGATATCTATGAAGCGTTGACAGGGGATTGAAGTTCGACCACTCTGAAAAACAATATGTTAGAGGGATCGTTATGCTTCAACTGCCTGTAAAGAAAAAAGTGCTGTTAATTGCTGCTCTGATGGTTTCAGGGGGGCTCAAAGCGGAAGAGACGCTGCCTGATGCCGTGAAGAACTTCAGTGAGCAGCAGGATATCAAGATCCTCAAGAAGATTGACGCCCCAGGCGGCGCGCCTGCCTGGCTGGGACAATACCAGGACATGGGCGTCACTCTTTTCTTAACCCCTGACGGAAAGCACGTGGTTTCAGGGTATCTGTATGATGAAAAGGGAAAAAATCTCAGTGAAGCCTATTTCCAGAAAGAGATCTACGCGCCGATGGGGCGTGAAATGTGGAAAAAGCTCAATGCAGCGCATCCGCTGAAAGAGGGGGCTGACGCTGCGCCGCGTAAAGTCTTCGTCTTTGCCGATCCGTTCTGCCCGTACTGCAAACAGTTCTGGGCCGAAGCGCAGCCGTGGGTGAAGGCGGGCAAGGTCCAGCTGAACACGCTGCTGGTTGCGTTTCTTAACCCCAACAGCGGACGTAACGCCTCAGCCATTCTGAATGCGAAAGATCCGGTCTCGGCCTGGAAAGAGTACGAGCTGTCCGGTGGGAAAAAATTGCCTAAACCAGACGCTGCGGCGACGCGTGAAACCGTCGAGATCCTGCAGAAGCACCAGGCATTAATGGACAGTCTGGGGGGGAATGCCACTCCGGCGATTTATTATCTGAATGAAGAAAACGAACTTCAGCAGGTGATGGGGCTTCCGAACGAGAAACAGCTGGTAGAGATGTTCGGGCCGAAACCCTGAACAGCGCGGGCAGAAACGGCATGTTCCTGCCCGCGTTTACCCCCTCAGCTACCCCAGCGGCCACGGAGATAGCTTACCGCGTCCTGGGTTTGCGGCTGGTTGAGATAGTCTTCACGGAACAGGATGGTGCCATTCACGTTGGGCAGAGAATCGTTCAAATCGAGCTGTTTCTTCAGCTCAGGCACGCCGCCGTTAACCGTCCAGTCGGGCTCATTTTTAGAGGGTGCCCCCACTTTGTAGAATGCGATGCCGATGTAAAGGCGGGTATGGGTCGGTTTCACCACGTCAGCCCACCATTTGGTCAGAACATCATAGCGCGCGGCGTCGCGGGCGAAGGGCCAGTAGATCTGCGGCGCGATATAATCCAGCAGCCCCTGTTGAACCCATTTACGGGTGTCGGCGTAAGATTCATCATACGCGGCAGCGCCGCGCGTGTCAGAGCCTGCCGGGTCAAAGGAGCGGTTGCGCCAGACACCCGCCGGGCTCACACCAAACTCAACGTTGGGTTTTGCCTGCTTAACCGCACGGGAGACCTGTACGATCAGCTCTTGCGTATTGTGACGTCGCCAGTCTGCTTTTGAGGCAAATCCCTCGCCATATCGCCTGAAGGTATAGGCATCATTCAGGGTCGACCCGGGCGTTTCTGTGTAGAAATAGTCGTCGAACTGCACGCCGTCTATCGCATATTGCCTCACTACCTCGGTCACCACCTGGGTTATCCAGTCACGCACCTCCGGAATGCCCGGATCGAGGACGAAACGATCGCCTGAGGTACGGATCCATTCCGGGTGCTGTACGTAAACGCTGGAAGGGTACAGTGACGATGTCCGGTTTAACGCGGCAATGGTCGAGGGTTTGGTGTTCGTGGATACGCGGTATGGATTGAACCAGGCGTGAACCTTCATGCCGCGCTTGTGGGCCTCATCAAGCATAAACTGGAGCGGATCGTAGCCCGGATACTCCCCAATGGTCCCCGTCAGGGTATCCGACCAGGGCAGGATTTTAGATGGCCACAGCGCCGTGCTGTCCGGCTTCACCTGGAAAAATACGGTGTTGATCCCGAGGCTTTTCAGCTTATCGAGTTTGTCCGTCAACGCCTGCTTCTGCATCGCGATACGCTGTTCAGCGCTGCGGCCATTCACCGAGGCCAACGGCGGCCAGTCGAGACGAGAGACGGTCGCCAGCCAGATCCCACGCATCGGCTCGTTTGCCTGCGGCGTCGGTTTGCTCACGGTCGGGAGAGGGGTAACCAGTGATTTGGGTGGTGTTGAGGAGCAACTCACAAGTAAAAGTGCGCAGGCAGCCAGCGCACCAATCCGTTTTACGTGTCGCGTCATTTGCGTTTTAGCTCTTGATAATCCGACTGTTAGCCCAGGGATTAAAGGCGGGCACCTCCTGCACTGTGCTTACCTCATCGTTGAGGGAGTCCAGATACAGGGCTTCAACCTCCGCGCGCGCCCACGGGGTGCGGCGCAGAAATTTCAGGCTCGATTTAACGCTGGGATCTTTTCTGAAACAGTTAATTTTGATTCGGTCGCCCAGCTCGCTCCAGCCATATTTCGCCACCAGGGCGTTGACCATCATCTCCAGCGTTACGCCATGCAAAGGATCGTTAGAAATGTGTGCAGTCATAGTTGTCCGGATGTCTCAATGTTTGTGGGGGCAGGGTTTACGGTGAAAGGGTACAAGAAAGCAGGGGAAGCGGCAATTTAAGCGTGAGGTTCTTCACCCCTGAGGGGTGAAGAAAAAGAAAAAACGTTTAATTTTTATCTTTAAACAGCTCTGGTGCCCATGGACGCGGATCCACCTCCATAAACGGCGCGCGCTCGAAGCGGTCCTTTAGCGCCCACGGCACCGTGCAGTCGAAGATTGTCTTACAGGAAATGCCGTTTCCGCGAATGGAATTGCTGTAGTCCGGCGACTGGGACGGATCCAGCTGATGGCCGCGGATCCCCGGTATATTCGTGATGCTGACATCTCCCTGCATGCGGGTGGTCATCGCCCACAGGATGTCGTCGCTGTCGAAAATATCCACGTCTTCGTCCACAAGAATAATGTTTTTCAGCTCCGAATAGGTGGCTAAGGCAATGAGCGCCGCCTGGCCCTGCCGTCCTTCGTCTGACGGCTGGCGTTTTTTCACCTGCAATATCCCGAGGAACTTACCGCCGCCCGCGGTATGCGCATAGACGTTTTGCAGGAAGCCCGGAATCGCCTCCTCAACGGCATTGCGGATGCTGGCCTCCGTCGGTAAACCGGCCAGCGTGGTATGTTCTTCTCCGGGTCCCACCAGCGTTTGCAGGATTGCGTGATGACGCATGGTTACCGCTTTCACTTTAATCACCGGCAGAGAGGGGTTCGCCTCACCGCAGTAGCCCGGGAACTCCGGCATCGCGTGGCCGGTATTGGTATGCTGATCTTCCCTTACGCGCACGCCCGGAAGCAGATCGCCTTCGATGATGATTTCCGCCCGCGCAATGGCTTTCTCTTTTACCGCCACGCCCTGCACCAGTTCGACCGGCTGCTGGCGCAGCGCCCCGGCGACGCCCAGCTCGTTGTAGCCAAACGGCGTGGTGGGGGCCTCAAAGCACGCGCCGATATAGATGGCGGGATCGAGCCCCATGTTGATCGTCACCGGCAGCGGTTTTCCGGCCTCTTCCGCCTTTTTACGGAAGACTTCGATATGGCGACCGGCGGCAAGGAACATGGAAAGCTCGTCGCGCTCCTGGACGCAGAGGCGGTGGATGGTGACATCCGTGAGCGAGCTATCTTCAGGATCGCTTGCCAGCACCAGCCCCAGACAGAAGAACGGGCCTGCATCAATTGGCGTGTTTGTCGGTGCCGGAAGCAGTTTACGCAGGTCGAAATCAGGATCGTCCGCATAGTAAACCTGCTCCTGACAGGGTGCCTGCGCGGCCGGGACGACAACGGGTGCCACCGGCTTTTTCACCGCCTGCCCGACGTGTTTTGCCAGTTCAGAGGGCTCGCAGCCCAGAAGGAGCGCCGCGCGCTCGCGGCTGGCGTGCATGCCCACCAGAATGCGGGAGCCTGGATAGCCCTTCACGCTGTTGAACATCATGGCCGGGCCCGTACGGGTCGGACGTTTTACCGTGCCGCCCGCGCCGATATGACGGTAGACTCCCGCCAGCTCCGCGTTAGGATCGACCGGATAATCAGTTTCAAGATACTGCCCTTCGTGGCGCTGAAGCAGGGCGATGGCGCTGCGGAGATCGTTGATCGGGTTTTCCATATTTTCCTCCCTCGGTTGAATACCTCCATTCTTATGGCAATGACCAATAGCATCAATTGCATCATTACTGCTAAATTGATAAGTAAATTCATATCAAAACAGGAGGCATTCCGTGCAGTTTCGTCAGATGCGCCATTTCATCGTCGTTGCCGAAGAGCTCCACATGCACCGGGCCGCCGAGCGTCTTAACATGGCGCAACCGGCGCTGAGTCAGCAGATAAAGGCGCTGGAGGATCGTTTAGGCGTCACGCTCTTTAGCCGTGCGAACCGCCGCTTAACCCTGACGCCCGCTGGCGAAGCGTTTCTGGTAAAAGCCAGGCTCGCCATCTCCCTGACCGAGCAGGCGGTTCTGGACGCCAGGCAAACGGCAAGGGGCGAACAGGGGGTGTTAAACCTGGGGTGCGTGTCGAGCGCGATGTTCGACGGCAGGCTGCCCGCCGCGCTGCGCCAGATGCATACGCGCTGGCCGGACATCACCATGTCGCTGGTGACGGGAAATGTACAGACGCTCTACGCGGCCGTGCAGAGCAATCAGCTGGATGTGGCCATCATACGCGCTCCCTTGCCCACGCTGCCTGACGATCTGCAGAGCCGACCGTTCACCGCCGAGAAAACGGTGCTGGCGCTGTATCGTCAGCATCCGCTGTCGGGCTCATCCGCGCTGACGCTCGCTTCCGTTAAAGATGAAAAGTGGATCTCCCTGCGCGACCCGGAGGGGATGGGGCTGGAACAGTATTTTTATGACGCCTGCAGCGGAGCGGGTTTTCAGCCGGACGTGGTACAAAATGCGACCGACGTGCCCACCGTGATAAGCCTGGTCTCGGCGGGATTTGGGCTGGCGCTGCTGCCCGCGTCGGCAAAAGCGGTAAGCGTCGAGAATGTGGTTTATGTGGACATACTCGACCGGCTCCGGGAGAGCGAGCTGACGCTGGTTTGCCACCGGATTATTCGCTCAGAAGTGCTCAAAAAGTTCCTGACTACCCTCGATCGCACCTGACGCCCGGCGGCTTGCAGCAACAGCTCGCACCCGTTTATTTCGCGCTGCTGGCGTCCCGGTTGGTATAGGTGACGGGGACCCAGACATAGCCGCCGTTTTCGCCCTGGGTGACATAGCCGATACCCGGGAACGGCAGATGGGGCGCGGCAACCAGGTCTTTATTTTTCACAAACTCCGCAAACGCATGTTCGCGCACGCTTGCCGCTTTGTTCTGATCTTCATCGTAGGTAATGGTCACATCAGGCTGCGGGAACTGGACCGCCGCGGCATGAATGATGTCGCCGACAAAGGTGATCTTCTCGCCTTTGCTTGTCAGCGTGTAGAAGGCTGAACCCGGCGTATGGCCGGGATGAACAGTACCGGTCAGCCCCGGGAGAATGTCAGATGTGCCGCTAAACGGCACCACTTTACCGGCGTCAAGATAGGGCTTTAAGGTCTTCTGCGCGACGTCAAAGTAGTTCTTGCCGTAGCCGGTTTTTTTCTGGTTATCGTCGTTAAAGAAAAAGTCGACGTCCGGTTTGCCAACAAAAACGCGCGCGTTGCTGAACACCACCTTGCCATCTTTCACCAGGCCGCCCGCATGATCGGAGTGGGCGTGGGTCAGCAGGACTTCAGTAATGTCCTCGGGTTTAACCCCCTGCGTGGCGAGGCTCTCAATCAGACGTCCACCGTTGCCGGGGCCAAAGAGCTGGCCTGAGCCGGTATCCACCAGAATTTTATGTCCGGGCAGCGCAATCAGGAACGCGTTAATGGACACCTCGGCCGGGTTGGTCTGGAAATTTTTCGCGAGCAGCGCATCAATTTTTTGCGGCGTTGTCCGGCGCAGCAGCTTATGCAGATCCTGCGCGACGCTCCCGTCCGTAAACGAAGTAACCAGAACGTCGCCGACCTGCACGCTGTATCCGCCCGCCGGTTGTTTAACCACGTGCTGAGGCGTCTCTGCCGACGCCTGCAGCGCAGGGTAGAAAAGCAATGAACTGGAAATAAGCGTGGAAAGAGCCAGTTTTTTTACGGTAGGCATAAGAGTCTCCTTTGAAAGCGCTCATCATCGTTGTTCGTAAATAATCTTTTCCGCTACACCAGCATGTAATACCAGAACAGGGCGACCTCGTCTTTTTCCGGCAAAGCGTTGTAGAGAAAACGATCGTATCCGCCCAGGGTAAACCCGTAGTTGCGGTAAAACAGACAGGCAGGGACGTTCACATTTTGTGTTTCAAGCCGTAATCCCGGCGCGTTTACGCTGCGGGCCCAGACGTGGGCGGCGGCCATTAATTTTTGCGCAGCGCCGGTTCTGCGTTTTGTTCGCTCAACGGCAATATAATCCACTGAGATAAACTTATTCCAGCCGATTGACGCGGTAATAAATCCGGCTATTTCACCGTCATCGGTTTCGGCGATAAGAAATATGGCGTCCGGGTTAACGCAGTGGTTTTCAAGGGTTTGTATATCGAGCTCATAGGTTTTTGTCCAGGGCTCGGCGACGGCATCGATATGCAAATCGCAATGGATAAAGGGCTCTCGCGCAATATGGCTAATGGTGAAAGAAAAGTCACAGCATTCAAGACGTACGAGGTCAGTATTTAATCCTTTTCGAATCTGCATAGTATTCCCTGTGGTGAGTTATTTCATAAAGAATAGACGAAGCGGTTAAATCCGCTGAGCTAACACACTTTTCATCCTGAACTAAGCTTGTACTTCGTTTCGCGTAAAATGCGATCATTCGAGGACAAGGAATGGAATTCAGAACATGTCAAAGGCACTGGGGTGCTGAGTATATTTCCGATGACGTTGTCCGCTTTCGCGTCTGGGCTGAAGGACAAAAAAATCTCACGCTGCGTCTTAATGATAACGACATTCCGATGGCTGCCATCGGCAATGGCTGGTTCCAGGCTGACGTTCCGGGCATCAGGCATGGCGCAGAGTATCAGTTTGTTTTACAGGACGGCATGACCGTTCCTGACCCTGCGTCACGCGCTCAGAAAGGGGACGTCAACGGACCGTCGGTTGTTATCGATCATCGCCGGAATGCGCACGTGAACCGTGGCTGGAAAGGGCGGCCGTGGGAAGAGACGGTCATTTACGAACTGCACATGGGGACCTTTACCCCGGAGGGAACCTTCCGGGCGGCCATCGACAGGCTGCCGTATCTGGCAGAGCTCGGTATTACCCAGCTTGAAGTGATGCCCGTCTCTCAGTTTGGCGGATTCCGCGGCTGGGGCTATGACGGCGTACTGCTCTACGCTCCGCACGCCGCCTACGGTACGCCGGAGGATTTCCATGCGTTTATCGACGCCGCGCACGGACTGGGGCTTTCGGTGGTACTGGATATTGTGCTCAACCACTTCGGTCCGGAAGGGAATTATCTGCCCCTGCTGTCGCCCGCATTTTTCGATGCGGATCGGATGACGCCGTGGGGCAACGGCATCGCTTACGAGCGCGAGCCGGTGAGGCAGTACATCACCGAAGCGCCGCTTTACTGGCTGACGGAGTATCGTCTGGATGGCCTCCGGTTTGATGCCATCGACCAGATCAAAGACGCCTCGGATACGCACATTCTTGTGGAAATAGCCGAAAAGATCCGCGAGGCGATCCCGCACCGTCACGTTCACCTGACCACGGAAGACAGCCGCAACGTGATTTTCCTGCATCCGCGCGATGAACAGGGCAACACGCCGCTGTTCACCGCCGAGTGGAATGATGACTTCCACAATGCCGCCCACGTGTTCGCCACCGGCGAAACGCACGCCTACTACCAGGACTTTGCCTTTGAGCCGGAGAAAAAGTTCGCCCGGGCGCTGGCGGAAGGCTTTGTCTATCAGGGCGAGGTTTCTCTGCAAACCGGCCAATCGCGCGGCGTGGAGTGTCACACCCAGCCGCCACCGTTCTTTGTCGATTTTATTCAAAACCACGATCAGACCGGGAACCGCGCCCAGGGGGAGCGGCTCATCACGCTGGCGGGCGCGGAGAAGACCCGCGTGCTGCTGGCGGCGCTGCTTCTTTCACCCCATATCCCGCTGCTGTTTATGGGCGAAGAGTTCGGCGAAACCCATCCGTTTCTGTTCTTCACCGATTTCCATGGCGAGCTGGCAAAAGCCGTGCGGGAAGGGCGCGCGAAGGAGTTTACCGGCCATGCCGGGCACGATGAGACCGTCCCCGATCCTAACGATCTGAACACGTTCGTTCGCTCAACGCTCGACTGGGATAAGCCGTCGCAGGAGGAGGGAAAATCATGGCTGCGCTTTACCCGAAGCCTGCTTACGCTGCGGCATCGTCATATCGTCCCGCTGCTTCGCCAGGGCGGAACCGTTGAGGGCAAGATCCTGCACACGGCGCACGGCAGGGTCGCGGTGAGCTGGCCGTTCCCGCAGGGGACGCTGTCGCTGGCGCTGAATATTGGCAAAAAGCCTGTCCCAATGCCCGAACTGGCCGGAGAAACCCTCTTTAGCTGGCCGGAGGCGGGTGACGTTTTGCCGCCGAACAGTATTGTTGTTCGCTTTGCTGATGGAGAAGCCGCGTTATGATCCCTTCCGCCACGTACCGCATACAGTTTCGCAATGGCATGACGTTTGACCGGGTGGTTGCTCTGATCCCGTATTTCCGCGATCTCGGCATTAGCCATCTTTATGCGTCACCTGTATTTACCGCGACAACGGACTCCACCCACGGCTATGACGTCACCGATCCCAACGAAATTGACCCCGCGATAGGCGGGCGAGACGGTTTTAACCGCATGGCCGCGGCGCTCAGGCAGGCTGGCATGGGGCTGATACTGGATATTGTCCCTAACCATATGTCGACCTCGCTGGAAAACCGCTGGTGGCGAGACGTTATTGAGCACGGCAAACAGAGCCGCTACGCGCGCTATTTCGATATCGACTGGTCGCGACCGCTGACGTTGCCGTTTCTTGGCGATACCTTTGAAGCCGAACTGGAGAAGGGGGCGATTACGCTTCAGCGTGACAGTGTCACGAACAGGGCTGCGCTGGTCTATTACGACACCGCCTATCCGCTTAACCCGGGTACCTGGGACGAGAGCAAAAGCATCGCCGAACTCCACGAGGCGCAGAGCTGGCGGCTGATGTCGTGGCGCGAAGCGCCGAAGCAGCTTTCGTGGCGACGCTTCTTTGAAATTACCGGGCTGGTCGGCGTTCGGGTTGAAGACGAACAGGTTTTTCACGACACGCACCGCCTGATCCTCGAGTTGGTTCACGACGGCACCGTTGACGGCCTGCGCATTGACCATATTGACGGGCTTGCGGATCCGCTGGGCTATCTGCAGCGCCTGCGCCAGGCGACGGGGCCAGACTGCTACATCACGGTGGAGAAAATCCTCGCGAAGGGAGAACAACTCCCGGCCGAGTGGCCCGTGTCCGGCACGACGGGGTATGAATTCATCGCGTCGCTGGCGGAGGTGTTGGTGGATGACAATAGCCTGGAGCGTCTGGAGAAAGTCCATAACGAGACGCTGGGGGTGACGGTCGATCGGCAAAACGCGCTGCGGGATGCCAAAGGGCTGATGACCGACCGCAACTTCGAAGGGGAATTCACCACGCTCCTCAACATTGCCCGTCATTTGGCTCAGCACAACGGCGTCGAGATACCGGCAGATGATATACACCATGCGCTACGCGAACTGCTTATCGCCTTCCCGGTTTACCGCACCTACGGGACCGCGGAGGGGTTAACGCCTTCTGACGTTACGCTGCTGAGCCGCGTTGTCGCCAGTGTGAACGCTTCAGAACCCGCGCTTAGCCTGATCGTGCGGATTCTGACCGGCGATCTGCCGGAGGGTGACCGCGATGCGGCCACCCTGTTCCGGACCCGTTTCCAGCAGTTGACCGGGCCGCTGATGGCGAAGTCCGTGGAAGACACGCTGTTCTTTCGCCACAACCTGGAGCTTGCGCTTAATGAAGTGGGGGCCGACCCGACGCCGCGTGCCTTCTCGCTGTCGCGTTTCCATCAGGAGATGCGCATCCGTCTTGCCCGTCAGCCCGATGCGCTGCTGGGCACCTCGACGCACGACACCAAGCGCGGGGAGGATGCCCGGGCGCGCCTGTACACGCTGACGGAAGCGCCCGAACAGTGGGGCGAAAATCTGTCGCGCTGGCGGCAAATGAACCAGACGCACGTACGCTTCCTTAACGACGGCACCGCGCCGAACGCCGCTGATACCTGGATGATTTATCAGGCGCTGGCTGGCGTCTGGCCTGCCACGCTCTCACCCGACGACCGGGACGGGCTGCAAACCCTTGAAGCGCGTTTCCTCGGTTTTATTGAAAAAGCGCTGCGCGAGGCCAAACAGCGAACCGACTGGATCGACAGTAACGAGAGCTACGAAAACGTCGTGATGGACTACGTCCGTCATCTGCTGTCGCCCGACAACACGCTGTTCCTGCATGATTTCAGTGAAACCTTACAGCCCTTTGTTTGCGCGGGCCTGATGAACAGCCTGAGCCAGACGGTGATTAAACTTACCGCGCCCGGCGTACCGGACATCTATCAGGGCAGCGAAGCGCTCAACTTTAGCCTGGTAGACCCGGATAACCGACGCGAACCGGACTTCGCCGCGCTGGTGCAAAACCTCAGTACGGCGAACCTCAGGGTATTTAACGACGAACAGTGCTGGCGGGACGGGCGCGTGAAGCAGTATGTCACTGCCACGCTGCTGCGCCTGCGTCCGCACTACCCGGCGCTGTTCCGCTACGGCGACTGGCTGCCGCTTAAAGTGACCGGTGAGCGCGAGGAGCATCTGATTGCGTATGCGCGCGTGAAGGACGACGAGGCGCTGATTGTTGCCGTGCCGCGCCTGGTTTTTGGTGTCACCGGCAACGAAACGCTGTGGGTTAATACCAGGGTAGCGATACCCGATGAACTGGCCGGGAAGCGCTATCGGGATCTGTTCAGCGGTGAAAGCCGCCTTCTGCAAGAGACGCTGGATCTAACGTCAGAAAAGGGATGTGTATTGGTTTTGCTTACCTGCGAATAATCGTGGAGAACGAAAATGGCAAAGGATAACAGGTTTGAAATTCGGGCCGGTCACGGCCAGCTGTTGGGCGCAAACTACGACGGAAAAGGGGTAAATTTTGCGCTCTTCTCCGCCCACGCGGAGCGGGTGGAGCTCTGTCTGTTTGACCCGTCGGGAAAAACGGAAATTGCCCGGCTGGAACTCCCGGAATATACCCATGAAGTCTGGCACGGCTACGTGCCCGATCTCAAGCCCGGCGCGCTGTACGGCTATCGCGTCTATGGTCCTTATGACCCGGAAAACGGCCACCGCTTCAACCCGCACAAGCTGCTTATCGACCCGTACGCGCGTGAACTGGTGGGCGATATCGACTGGAACGACGCCCACTTTGGCTATGAGCTTGGGCATGATGAACTGGATCTCAGTTTTGATACCCGCGACAGCGCGCCGTTCACGCCCAAATGCAAGGTTATCGATCCGGATGCCTTCGACTGGCAGGACAACAACCGGCCGGACGTGCCCTGGCCGCATACCGTTGTCTACGAGAGCCACGTGAAAGGCTTTACCCAGATGAACCCGGCCATTCCGCTCGAATTGCGCGGGACGTTTGAAGGTATGGGGCACAAAGCCTCGGTCGATTACATCAAGAGTCTTGGCATCACCTCGGTTGAGCTGCTGCCGGTTCACTGGTTTCCGGACGATCAGCATCTGCTTGACCGCGGGCTGAAAAACTTCTGGGGCTATAACACGCTGGGCTTTTTCGCTCCGGCGTCGCGCTACTACGGCCCGGCGGGGATCCAGGGTTTCCGCGACATGGTGCGTGCGTATCATGATGCAGGCATCGAGGTGATCCTCGACGTGGTGTATAACCACACGGCGGAAGGCAACGAGCTTGGGCCCACGCTCTCGTTTAAGGGCATTGATAACTACAGCTACTACCGCACGCTGCCGGACCAGCATCGGTATTACATTAACGACACCGGGACGGGAAACACGGTCAACACCTCGCACCCGCGCGTGCTGCAGATGGTGATGGATTCCCTGCGCTACTGGGCGGAATCGATGCATATTGACGGTTTTCGCTTTGACTTAGGGACCATCCTCGGCCGCGAGCCGGAAGGGTTCGATCCGCGCGGCGGCTTTTTCGACGCGGTCACCCAGGATCCGGTGCTCTCTAAGCTTAAGCTGATTGGCGAACCCTGGGATATCGGTCCCGGCGGGTATCAGGTCGGCGGTTTCCCGCCGGGCTGGGGCGAGTGGAACGACAAATATCGCGACACGGTGCGCGAATACTGGAAGGGCGATAACGTCTCAACCGATTTTGCCGCGCGCCTGCTGGGCTCCGGCGATCTGTACGATCTGCGCGGTCGCCGTCCGTGGGCCAGCGTTAACTTCATCACCGCTCACGACGGCTTTACCCTGAACGACCTGGTGTCGTACAACGAGAAGCACAATGCCGACAACGGCGAGGACAATAACGACGGGCATAACGATAACCGGTCATACAACTATGGTGAAGAGGGGCCGACGGAGAATCCGGATATTATCGCCACGCGCGAGCGGCAGAAGCGTAATTTCCTGACCACGCTGCTGTTCTCCCACGGTACGCCGATGCTGCTGGCGGGCGATGAGTTTGGCCGCACGCAGAAGGGCAATAACAACGGCTACTGTCAGGACAGTGAGATTTCGTGGATAGACTGGAAGGGGCTATCCGAAAACGACACGGCGCTGTGCGACTTTACCCGCCGTCTCATTGCGCTTCGCGCTTCACAGCCGTTACTGCGCCGTGAAAGCTGGCGCGACGGGCTGGAGATCCGCTGGTTTAATGCCGGAGGGGGTCCGCAGCAGGCCGAACAGTGGGATGAGGGCTCGACGCTCGGCGTCTCCATCAGCAGGCCGGATCTCGGGCAGGAGGAGGGCATCTGGCACGATGTGCTGATGTTGTTCAACCCGTTTGAAGGCCCGGTTCCGTTCCAGATCCCGCAGTTTGGGGAGGGTGGATGGGTGCTTGAACTGTCTACGGCTGAAGATACTGCCGCCGGAACGGTGATCACCCAGGCCGTAGATTACGAACTGGCCGGACGCAGTATCTCGCTTTTCAGACGTCCTTAACTCAGAGCGATGCCGCCGCCCGCGCGGCGGTATCGTACAGGGAGGAGATCGTGCGCAGCAGCTGCGCGGTTTCCCCGATAGAGGTTCCTGAAATACCGCTCTCTCCATGAATGTTAATCAGGCAGGCTTCCCGCACGTCGCGGTACTTCATGCATAAGGCTTTGCCTTCCTCCGTGGTCGAGAAAAAGAGTTCCTTGCCCGCTTTCTCACTCGTCACATAGCCCGCCTTAACCAGCTTTTTCAGGGCATAGGTCACCACGTGCGTGTCCTCCACGTTCAGGACAAAGCAGATATCGGCCAGTTTTTTCTTACGGTTGCGATGATTCACATGATGCAGCAGCGACACGTCAAACGCCCCCATGTCCGGCTCGCCGGCTGCCGTCATGCAGCGCACCATCCATTTGTTAAAGGCGTTGCTGGTCATGATCAGCGCGTATTCCAGCTCCGATAGCTCCGCACAGCGTTCCGACACCAGGTGGCGAGAGGAGACGATGCGGCCATCCGTAATATCGTCGTGGTTTGAGGCAACACTCTTTTTTGAGGTCATAACGTTCCTTAGCCAGAAATGTAAACTCATCGATAAAATAAGAACATTTTATTGATAAATTGTTTACATGTTTTTGAGGTTCAGATATAGCTTTTTAGCGCAGGTTTTTCGAAGCCTGACGAAAAAACACAACATCGCTCGCCGCAAATTAAAAAAATAGCCGTCGGCGCGCAACGCTCACTTTGGATAGGGTAAACGTTTATGGACGGTACTACGCTGTTGCCGCTGATCGGGATACCGATCGTGGTTATTGGTTTTGCACTGCGCTTCAACCCGCTGCTGGTGGTCGTGGTGGCGGGGCTGGCGACGGGTCTGCTGGTCGGTATGGATTTCGGGATGCTGCTGGAGACCTTCGGCGAGAAGTTCGTGAATAGCCGATCGCTGGCCACCTTCATCCTGATCCTGCCGGTGATTGGTCTGCTGGAATATTACGGGCTTAAAGAGCGCGCCCAGGCCTGGGTGGCGAAGATCGCCAGCGCCACCTCGGCGCGTATTCTGATGCTCTACTTTGTGGCGCGTGAAGGGACCGCGGCGCTGGGGCTGATGTCTCTTGGCGGTCATGCCCAGACGGTGCGCCCGCTGCTGGCCCCGATGGCTGAAGGGGCGGCGCTGAACGAATATGGCGAGCTGCCGCAGCATATCCGCGACAAAATCAAAGCCCATGCCGCCGCGTGCGACAATATCGCGGTCTTTTTTGGCGAAGATATCTTTATCGCCTTCGGTGCGGTTCTGCTGATTGACGCCTTCCTGAAAGAGAACGGGATCCAGGGGATCGAACCGCTGCATATCGGCCTGTGGGCTATTCCCACCGCCATTGCGGCATTAATTATTCATATGACGCGCCTGCTGCGCCTGGATGCCAGCATTCGTCGCGACGTTATGGCCTGGCGTACAGAGCAGGGTAAACAGGAGGTGGTGCAATGATGACGCTTATCACCATTAACCGCGTGTACTACCTCATCGGCTTTGTCGTGATGCTGCTGGTCGTGATGACCCTGCGGGATCGCGCCAATCCGAAGCGTTTTACCACCGCGCTGTTCTGGTTTTTATTTGGCGGGATCTTCCTGTTTGGCGATCTGATGGTGCAGGAGCTGGGGAAATCGCTGGCGTACCGGATCATTGGCGGCGGCGTCATCGCTATCGCGCTGCTGGCGGGCTTTGGTCTGGTCGGGAAAGGGCACTATAAAATGGCCTCCGACGAGGAGCGCGTTGCCTCATCGAACCGGCTCAAAAACTGGCTGTTCCTGCCCGCGCTGATGATCCCGGTGGTGACGGTTATCGGGACGCTGTTCCTGAAGGGCGTGTCGATTGGCGGCGTTTATCTTCTCGACCAGAAACAGCTTACCCTGGCGGCGCTGTGCGTGGCCTGCGTCGCGGCGATCCTCACCGGATGGTGGCTAACGAAGGGGACTCCGCTGCACGCTATCCGCCAGTCTCGTCGTCTTGTCGACACCATCGGCTGGGCGGTGATCCTGCCGCAGATGCTGGCGATGCTCGGCGGCGTGTTCGTGGCGGCCAATACCGGTGATTCGGTGCAAAAGGTGGTCAGCCTGTTCGTGAACCCGGATAGCCGCTTCATGCTGGTGGTGATTTACTGCGTGGGTATGGCGCTGTTTACCATGATCATGGGTAACGCCTTTGCCGCATTCCCGGTATTAAGTGCCGGTATCGCCTTGCCGTTTCTGATTAACGTGCATCACGGCAACCCGGCACCGCTGCTGGCGATTGGCATGTACGCGGGCTACTGCGGCACGCTGATGACGCCGATGGCCGCGAACTTCAATATCGTTCCCGCCGCGCTGCTGGAGCTGAAAGACAAATATCAGGTGATCAAGATCCAGATCCCGACCGCGTTAACCCTGCTGGTGGTGAACGTGTTCCTCATGTATTTCCTCGTGTTTCGCTAAGGAGCTGTTATGGAATTAACGCAACATCAGGCTGACGCGTTTGCCCGCATGCCTTTGACCTATTTGCGCCAGGAATACCCGAACCACATCATGCACCTGCTGAATGATGATGGCGATGTTCTGCCGCCCCGCGAGCTGCACCCCATTTTCTACGGCTGTTTTGACTGGCACTCGGCGGTGCACGGCTACTGGCTGCTGCTGCGCTGCGTGCGCCTCTATCCGGAACTGCCGAGTCGGGACGCGATCGTCGCGCTTTTCGACGAGCACCTAACGGAAGAGAACGTGGCGAAGGAGTTGGCCTATTTCACCGCGCCGTTCCGCGCCTCGTTTGAGCGCCCGTATGGCTACGGCTGGCTGCTGGCACTGGCCCAGGAGCTAAAACAGTCGTCGCTGCCGCAGGCCGCAGGCTGGTACCGGACGCTGGAGCCGTTAACCCAGGATATTCGAAATAGGCTGGTGGATTACCTCAGCAAGCTCACCTATCCAATCCGCGTCGGGACGCACTACAACACGGCGTTTGCCCTCGCGCTGGGGCTGGACTACGCCCGCGCCGTGGAAGATAGCGCGCTTGAGCAGGCGATTGTGACGGCGGAGGAGCGGTTTTATCTCGCCGACACGCGCTATCCTGCGCACTACGAACCGGGCGGCGATGAGTATATTTCCGGGGCGCTAACGGAAGCGCTGCTGATGAGCAAGGTGTTGGAAGACTTCCCGGCCTGGTTTGACGCGTTTCTGCCGGATGTCGGCTCCGTTGCGGCACTGATGAACCCGGCAGAGGTAAGCGACCGTACCGATCCGAAAATTGCCCATCTCGACGGGTTAAACCTCAGCCGCGCCTGGTGCATGAAGCACATCGCAAAGGCGCTGCCGCAGAGTCATCCGGTGCAGCAGGCGCTGCGTGATGCCGTGGCGAAACACCTGTCGGCAAGCGTCGAGCACGTGGTGGGCAGCCACTACAGCGGCGGGCACTGGCTGGCGAGTTTTGCGCTGCTGGCGCTGGAGTAAACTCACGAGCCGTCTTTTTTGCCGGGTGGCGCTGCGCTTACCCGGCC
>ENA-OWLM01000176-OWLM01000176.1-metagenome-genome-assembly--contig:-NODE-176-length-24191-cov-3.817451_pt1 | contig 24191 bp, 22 predicted proteins | sample MGYA00245349_ERZ651102 | MGnify/ENA primary metagenome ERZ651102 (study PRJEB26857, sample SAMEA4031759) | metagenome | biome: human; feature: oral; material: saliva | place: Philippines | collected 2014... | reverse complement strand
AGCTGGATCCCGAACGCTTCAACGAGCTGGAGGCCCGCCTCTCCAAGGCCATCAACCTGGCCCGCAAGCACCACGTCAAGCCGGCGGAGCTGGCCCTGCACCATCAGGAGCTGGCCGCCGATCTCGCCCGCCTCCACTCCGACGAGGAACGCCTGGAGGGGATGGAAGACGAACTGGCCGCGGCCCGTGAAGCCTTCGTGCAGGCCGCCGAGGCCCTGAGCCAGAGCCGCCAGCGCTACGCCGAAGAGCTCGGCGCCAAGGTGAGTGCCAGCATGCACGAGCTGGCCATGCCCGATGGCCGCTTCGCCATCGAGGTGCGGCCAGATGCCCAGAGCAGCCTGTCCCCCCTCGGCATCGACCGGGTGGAATTCATGGTCACCACCAACCCGGGCCAGCCTTTGCAGGCGATTTCGAAAGTGGCTTCCGGCGGCGAGCTGTCGCGGATCAGCCTCGCCATCGTGGTCATCAGCGCCCGCAAGATCTCCACCCCGACCCTCATCTTCGACGAAGTGGACGTGGGGATCAGCGGCCCGACCGCCGCCGTGGTCGGCCGTCTCCTGCGCCAGCTTGGTGAGTCTACCCAGGTCATGGTGGTCACCCACCTGCCCCAGGTGGCGGGGAAGGGCCACCAGCACATGGTGGTGAGCAAGCACACCGACGGCAAGACCACCGAAACCCAGATGCAGGCGCTCCCCCCGGGGGCCCGCCTCAACGAGCTGGCTCGTCTGCTGGGGGGGGATCAGATCACCGACAACACCCTGGCCAACGCCCGCGAGCTGCTGGCCTCCTGAGGCAACCGGCCGCCATTGTCACGAGGGGAATCCTGCATGCGTGTCAGATCCCCCTCGTAACCGCCAGCAATGCAGTAGTTTGTCGGCGCCATGCACATCCCCCTGCATCCGTCGAGACGCGTTGCCAACCGTCCCAGACCTGAATGGCCTTGTCGTGTCACTCGCCTCACGACGCATTGACCAGCCCAGCTCTTCGAGGCCGTGGCGGTGTGAGCCTTGCGCCGATGATTGCCCTGACTGACCTTCCACACACAGATTTAGCTCTCTTGGCGCTGGTAAAATCCCCGCCGGGAAGATTGAAATCTGACCTGATCTGCGTCATGGCAACAGGATGTCTCCCGGCTCATGGCGGCCTGTACCTGTTGCCATGGGCGGTAGCGGCACCTAGAGTAAAACCCGTTCGGGGACAGTCCCCCACACTTTCTTCCCTTGCCCCTCACACCTGAGTTCGTCCCGGGTGTGTCATCACCCTCAGGAATCGCTCCATGCTCAACGTGTTTGGTCACAAGAATCCCGACAGCGACAGCATCTGTACCGCCCTGGTCGCTGCCGACTGGCTCAATGGCCAGGGACGTCCTGCCCAGGCCTTCGCTCTGGGCGATCCCATTGCCGAGACTCGCTTTATCCTGGAAACCGCCGGGGTAGCGGCGCCTCCCGTTTTGCAGGGCAGCGTGGCCGGCAAGCCTGTCTTTCTGGTGGACTTCAGCGAGCTGGAGCAGGGACCGGAGGGACTGGCAGAGGCCGATGTGCAGGGGCTTATCGATCACCATCGCCTCGGCACCCTCATTACCCGGGGTCCCCTCGATGCCTGGATCCGGGCCGTCGGCTGCAGCGCCACCGTGCTGCTGGAACTGATGGGCCATGAAACGCTCTCTCGCGCCCAGGCCCGTCTGCTGCTGGGGGCCATCGTGAGCGACACCTTCAACTTCACCTCGCCGACCACCACACCCCAGGACAGGGCGGCGGTCGAGCGACTGCTGCCCATCGCCGATCTGGCGCTGGCCCCCTTCGCCCAGACCCTGCTGGAGCGTCGCACCCAGCTCGGTGACACCCCCATGAGCGAGCTGCTCGTCGCCGACGAGAAGCGTTACCAGATCGCGGGACGCACCCTGATGGTGAGCCAGATCTGCGTGATGGATCCGGCCCAGTTACTGGACAGGATGACTGAACTGTACCAGGCCATGCACATCCGGCTGGAACAGGACTCTCTGGATGCCTATGTTCTGATGCTGACAGACCTGGCCAGGGGGGAGAGTCTGCTCCATTGTGCCAGCAAGGGCATACTGCCCACCGACCCCGTCCCGCTGGCGGGCGCACTCAGCCGCAAGAAGGAGGGACTCCCCTGGCTAACGCAGCATCTTTCAAAACACCCAGGCTAAACCTCGTCAACGGGGCCCCTCGGCGGCAATCGCTACCGTGATGGACGGCAGTATAAAATGTCGCCTCACTCAGGGGCTCCCCTGCTCCCATATCGCCTTCATCCCGTTTGACCATCAAATACCGCCACTTAGACCCCAAGATGCAGCCCCCCTTCATTTTCCATTCAACTGCCTCTGTTATGATGATGTAAACAAAGCAGAAATGGCGGGCATGACGTCAAGGCACGACGCTGGACGCACGCTCGGCAGTGCTGATCCAACACCAGCGGGCACGCGCCAAGGATGGAACACTCTCTGTTCCGGGTGACCCGCGCAATGCCAAGGAGAACTGCATATGAGCTCTACCCATATCGTGTTGTTGCTGGAAGGCAAGGATTACGAGCAGGAGACGCTGGCCAAGGCGAGCCGCCTGGCACAAGGTCTGGGCGGCAAGCTGACCCTGCTGCACCTGACCCACAGCAGCCAGGTACGCCGCACCAGCCTGTCCCTCTCGCAGGAGGAGCGCAGCGTCCAGGCCACTCTGGATGCCAAGGCGATCATCAGCGAACTCATCACCCTGCCGCCTCACCCGGTGGATTACCAGTGTCTGGTGGTCGATGACGTGGTACTGGATCTCAGGCGCTGGCTGACCGCCCACCCCACCGATCTGCTGCTGGTCGGCAGCCGTCACCACTGGATGGAGGGCTCTCTGGCCCGCCTGCTCATCTACAAGCTGCCAGTGGATATCCAGGTCTGCCACGAACCCCATGCCGAGCAGCTGAAGGCCGTCGGCTGAGCACCGGGGCCCGCAAACGGGCCCCTCTCCTTGCCCCCGTGCAGGGAGCCCCTTTGTCATGGTGCCGGCCTTAGGCCCCCGGCGTGCAAGCCCTCCCGGCGACACGCTTTCTTACACTTTGTTCGCTTCTTTTTCAGTGCCATTTGCTGCACGATATGGCCCTTGCGCGCTTCGCCCTTTCGTTCAGGTGATCAATGAAGACTCTTCCCCTCCCCGGCAAGTTCGTCCTGCTTGCCCTCGCGCTGCTGGCCCTCATCGCGTGGCTGGCCTGGCCCGGCAAGACGCCCGATCCCGTGCTGACCGCCACCGTGACCCGCCAGGACGTGGAGCAGACGGTGCTCGCCAGCGGGGTCCTGCAGGCCATCGAGCAGGTGGATGTGGGGGCCCAGGTCTCGGGTCAGGTCACCAAGCTGGCCGTCGAGGCAGGGCAACAGGTCAAGCAGGGGGACCTGCTGGCCGAGATCGATCCCCTGATCGCCCAGAACAACCTCAAGACCGCCGAGGCGGAGCTGGCCAGCCGCCGCGCCCAGCTCAAGATCAAGCAGGCCCAGCTCAAGCAAAACGAGCTCGCCTGGCGCCGCCAGCTGCAGATGTTCAAGCAGGAAGCGAGCTCCCGCGCGGATCTGGAGAGCGCCGAGGCCCAGCTCGCCGTCACCCGGGCCGAGCTGCAGAGTGCTCAGGCCGACATCGACAGCGCCCTCATCAAGGTGGAGCGCGCCAAGACGGAACTCGGCTACAACCGCATTCTGGCCCCCATGGATGGCACCGTCGTCAGCATAGTGACCCGCCAGGGGCAGACCCTGGCCGCCAGCCAGACGGTGCCAACCCTGCTCAAGCTCGCCAACCTGGATACCATGACGGTCAAAGCCCAGATCTCGGAGGCCGACATCACCAAGGTCAGGGCGGGCATGCCGGTCTACTTCACCCTGATAGGGGATCCGGACACCCGTTACCACGCCACCCTGCGCACCGTCGAGCTGGCCCCCACCAACATCAACGAGCAGACAGCCAGCACCACGACCACCAGCAACGCGGCCATCTACTACTACGCCCTGTTCGACGTGCCCAACCCCGACCACCAGCTGAGGGTCGCCATGACGACCCAGGTCACCATAGTGCTCGGTGAACGCAAGCAGGTACTGGCCATTCCCCAGACGGCGCTCGGCAAGAAGCTCGGGGACAACGAATACGAGGTGACCCTGCTCGGGGAAGGGGAGCAGCGTGAGACCCGCCGTATCCGGACCGGCATGAAGGACGACATCAAGATAGAGGTGGTCGATGGCCTGAGTGAGCAGGAGAAGGTCATCCTGGATCAGGGCAAGCCCGTCCACGACGAGTCCATGGAGATGGCGCCGTGAGCGAACCCCTGATCCGGCTCAAGGGCATAGAGCGCCGCTACCCGAGCGGGGAGCACGAGGTGACCGTGCTGCATCCGCTGGATCTCGCCATAGACGCGGGGGAGATGGTGGCCATCGTCGGTGCCTCCGGCTCAGGCAAATCCACCCTGATGAACCTGCTGGGCTGCCTCGATCGCCCGAGCGGCGGCCAGTACCTGTTCCGCGGCCAGGATACCGCCACCCTGGACGCCCTCTCCCTGGCACGGCTGCGCTGCCACCACTTCGGCTTCATCTTCCAGCGTTACCACCTGCTGCCACACCTGGATGCGGCCGCCAACGTGGAGATCCCCGCCATCTATGCCGGCACCGCCCGCGCCGAACGCCAGGTCAGGGCCCGTACCCTGCTGAGCCGCCTGGGGCTGCACGATCGCAGCCATCACAGACCGGGCCAGCTCTCCGGGGGCCAGCAGCAGCGGGTCAGCATCGCCCGCGCCCTGGCCAACGGCGGCGAGGTGATCCTGGCAGACGAACCCACCGGCGCCCTCGACAGCCAGAGCGGCAAGGAGGTGATGGCTATCCTGAAGGAGCTGCACGCCCAGGGCCACACCATCATCCTCGTGACCCACGACATGGCGGTGGCGAACCACGCCGATCGCATCATCACCCTGCGCGACGGGCGCGTGGTGGAAGACAGCGCCCACCCGGTCGCAGAGGCCAAGGGGGCAGGCCAAGGCACACCCGCGGCATTGGCGCCCTCCCACGGCACCCAAGGGGACGGAACCCAAGATGCCAAGGCCGTGCCGGTACACGCCCATGCCAGCACCGCGAGCCAGGGCTGGGACCGCTATCGGGAGGCGGGTCGCATGGCCCTTCACGCCATGCTGGCCCACCGCATGCGCACCTTCCTCACCATGCTCGGCATCATCATCGGCATCGCCGCCGTGGTCAGCGTGGTGGCGCTGGGCCAGGGGGCCCGCGCCAAGGTGATCGACGACATCAACGCCATGGGCACCAATACGATCGACATCTTCCCCGGCAAGGATTGGGGGGACGAGAAGGCCGCCAGCATCCAGACTCTGAGCGAGCGGGATCTCGACGCCCTGCTCGGTCAGCCCTATCTGGAGGGGGCCAGCCCCCAGATAGCGACCTCGGGCCAGCTGCGTTATCGCAACAAGACCAGCAGCGGCAGCGTGATCGGTGTCGGCAACGACTTCTTCAGGGTCAAGGGGATGACGCTCATCCAGGGGCGCCTGCTCGATGAGCGGGACATTCGCAGCCGGGCGGCGGTCGCCGTGGTGGATGGCAAGACCATAGAGAGCCTGCTCGGCAAGACGGACCCCGTCGGCCAGGTGATGCTGGTCGGCACCCTGCCGGTGCGCATCGTGGGGGTGGTGACCCAGGAGACCGGCTTTGGCCGCAGCAGCCAGTCGGTCAACGTCTGGCTCCCCTACAGCGCCGTCATGAGCCGCCTCCTCTCCCAGCAGCACTTCAGCCAGATCACCATCCGGGTCAAGGACGGTGTCCAGCCCGCCCTGGCGGAGCAGGCCGCCGTGGCGCTCCTGACCCAGAGGCACGGGGTGAAGGACTTCTTCACCTTCAGCAGCGACAGCATCGTCAAGTCGGTGGAGAAGACCACCGCCACCCTGACGCTGCTGGTCTCCGCCATCGCCGTCATCTCCCTCATCGTCGGCGGCGTCGGGGTGATGAACATCATGCTGGTCTCGGTGGTGGAGCGCACCCGGGAGATCGGGATCCGCATCGCGGTGGGCGCCCGCCAGTCCGACATCCTGCAACAATTTTTGATCGAGGCGGTGATGGTCAGCCTGCTGGGGGGCCTGCTCGGTATCGGCCTGGCCCTGCTGATCGGCGCCCTCTTCTCACTGTTCGTGGAGAGCTTCCAGATGCACTTCTCCCTCTTCTCCATCCTGATGGCCTTCGGCTGCTCCTCTCTCATCGGGATCCTGTTTGGTTACCTGCCCGCCCGCAACGCGGCCAGGCTCGATCCGGTGGAGGCACTGGCGCGGGAATGACGATCCACAACCTACCCCGGCTGGGGCTGAGCCTGCTGCTCACCGCCAGCCTCGGCGCCTGCAGCCAGCAGAGCCCCTATCACAGACCCGACCTCGACGTGGCGCCACAATGGCAGCAGGATGCCCGGGATCTCGCCGGGCCGCAGGCCGGTCTCTGGTGGCAGGGATTTCAGGATCCCGCCCTCGATCGCCTGGTAGAGGCGGTGCTGGCGGCCAATCCGGACATGCGGGTGGCGGGACTCAGGCTCAAGAGCGCCCTGCTTGGCGCCGATCTGGCCGACACCAACCTCACCCCCTCGGTCAGCGCCAACCTCGGAGCCAGCGGCACCAAGAACATGAGAGATGGCAGCGCCAGCAGCAATCTGGGCCCCTCCCTCAACCTGAGCTACGAAGTGGATCTCTGGGGCAGGCTGGCCGCAGCACGGGATCAGGCAAGCTGGGAGGCACAGGCCAGCGAGCAGGATCTCGCCGCCACCCGGTTGCTGCTGATCGGCAAGACCCTGGAGCAATACTGGCAGCTGGCCTACCTCGGATCGGCCATTACCCTGGGCAACCAGCAGCTCGCCAACCTGACGCGGGTCGAACGGCTGACCCGGGCCAAATACGAGGCCGGGGCCGTCACCCGCCTCGACCTGGTGCAGGCCAGCCAGCAGAAGGCGGGCAAGCAGGCGGAGATCGCCACCCTCATCCTGCAGCGGGAGCAGGCAGGCAATGCCCTGCGCCTGTTGCTTGGACAGAGCCATGGCTCCCTGGACGACGCGCCCACCGCCCTCGCTCTGGGGCCCATCCCGACGCTGGCAGCCGGCATCCCGGCCGATGTGCTGGCCCGGCGCCCCGACGTGCGGGCCGCCGAGCTCAGGCTGCGCAAGACCCTCGCCAGGGGGGACGAGATCCGCACCGGCTTCTACCCCACCCTGAGTCTCACCGGCGGCGCCAGCACCACCTCGGATACCCTGACCCAGGTGCTGCAAAACCCCATCGGGACCCTGGGGGCGACCCTGGCCCTCCCCTTCCTCGAATACAACAAGACCCGGCTCTCCATCGCCGGCGCCGACATCGACTATCAGATCGCCGAGACCGAGTTTCGCACGCAGCTCTATGCCGCCCTGATGGAGGTGGAAAATGGCCTGGCCGCCCGCCAGCAGGGGGAACAGCGACTGCGCTACCTGAGGCAGCAGCTGGACTATGCCAGGGAGGCCGAGCGGTTGGCAGGCGCCCGCTTCCTCGCCGGCGCCACCGGGGTACAGCCCTGGCTGGATGAACAGAATCGCCTCTGGGATGCCGAGCTGGCCCTGCTCGCCCAGCAGCAGAGCCAGCTCAACACCATGGCCGGGATCTACCGGGCACTGGGGGGGAGCGATAGGGAGTAAGGGGCGTAATCCAACCCAGCACAACCCCAGAAAGGGATCCAAAACATCCCCTTTCATCTCGCCGGTTGCTACCCACAAAGCAATTGATAATAATTTTCATTTGCTTGAAAATGAGCGCCCTTGCCTGTCAGGAGTCCTCCTATGTCTCAGCCCGTCCCGGTCAACCGCCCCCGCCTGCTCACCGTCAAGCACGTGCACGATGTGAGCCCGAACCTGCGCCGAGTCTGCCTGACCAGCCCCGAGCTCGCGGACTATCCCTTCAGCTGCGGCGGCGCCCATGTCAAGATCATGCTGCCCCGACCGGGCCAGAGCGAGATAGTGCTGCCGACCCCGACGCCCCAGGGGCCACGCTGGCTGGATCCGGCCCAGAAACCTGTCATCCGCACCTTCACCATACGCGCCTTTCGCCGCGAGGCGCTGGAGCTCGACATCGCCTTCGCCCTGCACGGTGAAGCCGGCCCCGCCAGCCGCTTCGCCCTGCACGCCAAGCCGGGAGACAGGCTCGCCATCTCGGGCCCCGGTGGCCCAGACCCCATGCTGCAACCGGCCGAGCACTACTACATGGCGGGGGATCTCACCTCCCTGCCCGCCATCAGCGCCATGGCCGAGGTGATGCCGAGCGACGCCCGCGGCCATGTCGCCCTCCTGGTCCCCCATCAGGACGATGTGCAGGATCTGTCGCTGCCGGAGGGGGTCAGCCTGCGCTGGTTCCTGGGCACGCCCGACCAGATCGCCCCCCTGGTGGCCTACTTCACCGCCCTGCCCATGGTCGCCGAGCAGAGCTACTTCTGGTTCGGGGGGGAAGAGGGCCTGGTCGTGCCGCTGCGACGCCATGTCAGGCGCACCCTGGACGTCGATCGCCAGCGGGTCTATGCGGTGCCTTACTGGCGCAGCGGCAAGGATGAAGACGCCTACCACCAGGACAGGCACGCCGTGATGGATAGCTGATCACTCCTGTTTCCCTTTGATTTATCAGGCCTTATCCCGCAGGGAGCGGGCCTGTCTGCCGTCGTCATTTTCCCGTCCTCCCTCCCTCTCCCCCATCTCTGGCCCACTGTCTGGTAGTGCTTGCATTTGAGACAAACACCAAGATAATGATAATCACTCTCAGTTGAGCTTGGGGTGTGACAGCGCGACTTCGGCTGCCCAGACCTGACGCCTCATCGTCTCCATTTGCACAGCAAGGTAATCTTCAGATGGCTGTTTTGAATTCGGTAATGCGCGCCTTCGCGGTAGAGGCGCTCCCCACTCCTGCCGAGCTGTTGGCACAACATCCCTGCCCCGCCGGCATGGCCAGACACATCGACAGCCAGCGCCACCAGGTGCGTCGGATCCTGTCAGGGGAGGACGATCGCCTGCTGGTGGTGATAGGCCCCTGCTCCATCCATGATCCCGTCGCCGCCCTCGACTATGCCAGGCGACTGGCACGGCTCGCCGTCACCTATGAGGACAGCCTGCAGATAGTGATGCGCACCTATTTTGAGAAACCTCGCACTACGGTCGGCTGGAAGGGGCTGGTGTTCGATCCTCATCTGGATGGCAGCAACGACATCAACCAGGGTCTGCACCTGGCCCGCCAGGTGCTGCTTGACATCAACCGCCTGGGGCTGGCCACCGCCACCGAGTTCCTCGATACCACCAGCTTCCTCTATCTCGCGGATCTCGTCAGCTGGGGAGCCATAGGAGCGCGCACCACCGAATCCCAGGTGCACCGGCAACTGGCTTCGGCCCTCCCCTGCCCCGTCGGCTTCAAGAACGGCACGGACGGCAACATCCGGGTGGCCATCGACGCCATCCAAGCCAGCACAGCATCCCATCTGTTCACCGCTCCCGGCAGCCAGGGCGGCATGGTGGTGATCAAGAGCGAGGGCAATCCGGATTGCCATATCATCCTGCGTGGTGGCACCCTGCCCAACTACCACCAGAGCGATGTGATGGAAGCCGCCGAGCGCCTGGAGCGGCAGGGGCTCAGCCCTCGTCTGATGATCGATTGCAGCCACGGCAACAGCCAGAAACAGCACAGGAATCAGCTCAGGGTCGCCGAGTCACTCTGCCGGCAGCTGAGCGAGGGGAGCGGCACCATCGCCGCCGTCATGGTGGAGAGTTTTCTGCAAGGAGGCAGCCAGAAACCGGCCCCGCTGAGCGAGCTGCAATACGGTCTGTCGGTCACCGATGCCTGCCTCTGCTGGGAAGAGAGCGAGACCCTGCTCGCCATGCTGGCCGAGGCGGTGCAGGCGCGCCGTCGTGCCGCCAAACCCGGTGCATTCCCCTTAAGCCAAGAAAAACGCCAGCCCGTCACCTGAGTTATTTCTTCGCCCTGGCTCCCCCGAACTGTGCCCTTCACGCGATCATGGGGTCATATATTCCAAAGTCGGGGTGCCAAATAGAACATCAATGGCCAAATAAATAATCGCGGGGTAGTCTCGAGTACGCGGATTGAAGAAATGGGAAGGGGGTGGTGAGAAGGACTCACTATCCCCTCGCCTATTTCATCAGGCCTTGACCAGTCCTAATTTGTTGCGCCGCTCTGCCGGACCAATCATCGGGCTGTATGAGTCCTGATTATCAGGCACCCAGGTTCGGGGCTCACAGGTTGGCGATGGCGCGCCCTGCTTTATTGACCCATGATGCTCATGGCTATTCCAGATGAGACTGCATAATTACAGGATCTTTTCATGGGCAATAGGATTGGCTGGATCCTGAAAATAATAATGCCGCCCCTTGGGCGGCATTATTGATATCCGGATCCGGCAATCAGATCAGGAAGTCGTTCAGATCCTTGCCCAGCGCAACCTGCTCGGCAATGGCCTTGGGCATACGGCCCTGACCGGTCCAGGTCTTCTCCTGGCCATCTTCCTGATACTTGTATTTAGCAGGACGCGGGGCGCGCTTGCTCTTGGTCGCGCCCGCCGCTGCCGGTGCAGCCACGCTGCCGATCAGCTCGCGCGGATCGATGCCAGCCTGTTGCAGCATCTCGGTAAATTCGGTCAGTTTGCGCTGGCGCTCTTCCTGTTCGGCGCGCTCCTGTTCTACGGATTCGGCACGCTCGTTATATACCAGATCAAACTTCTCTTTTGCTTCTTGCAGTTGCTCAAACGGCAGTTCACGAATGGCAGCGCGCAAGCTACGAATGTTCAGCAGAACCTTCAGAAACTCGTTCATTACTTCCTCACAGAATTATTTTTGTATGTCACAGGGATAACACATTTTGAGAATAGCATGCCGACTCGATAACAACATAATGTTTTTCTGGCTGTAAGTGGATTCCAGAACCTTTATGGGCATTATTCACAATGGTTAATTTCATTCCCTCGCACTTATTGGAAAGAGGCGGCTGCCTTTATTTCTTTTCATCTGGGTCAATCCAGCCGGATTTCCCATCCCATTAGCGGTGGAGCCCGCCACGCGGCACCTTGATCAATCCCTTTCATTTCCTCCATGGGGCCAGCCAGGTTCTGCGCAAATATTGCGCTTATCGTCATGGCCCGGGAGGCAATAAGCCATCACCATAACGGTCGAACCTGGTCTGGTTCAACTCGCCGCATCCACCTGACCTTTTATCCAGGCGATAAAGGCCTGGATCTTGGGACACTGACGGTTGGGGAGAGTCGCCAGATAATAACGCTGTTCACAACGCACCTCCTTGCCCGGAAACGGCGCCACCAGCTCACCCCGTGCCAGCCGCTGGCTCACCAGATGCTTGCGACCCATGGCGACCCCGGCGTGGTTCAGGGCGGCGATGATGGCAAGATCGGATCGATCGAACCCCATGCTCATCTGGCGGCCCTCTAGGGACACCCCTGACTGGCGAGCCCAGCTCTGCCATTCGTCGCTGTCGGAGTCATATCCCCAGGCCTGCCTGTCGTGCAGCAGGCGACAGTGTTGCAGCTGGTCCGGGTTATCCAGCAATTGATGGCACTCGGCATACGCCGGGCTGCACACCGGCACCATGTATTCGTCCATCAGGGGGTGGATGGCGAGCCGCTCCGGCACCTTGTCGTCGAAATAGAGAGTCAGATCGATGCCATAGCCGTGCAGGTTGATGTTCTCGTTGCCAGTCATGAGGTTGAGTTCGATCTGGGGATGCAGGCGGGAAAAGTCGGCGAGCCTGGGCACCAGCCAGCACTGGGCGATGGAAGGACGCGAATAGACGGTCAAGACACCCGACAGCTCCTGGTGCTTGATCTCCAGGATCTCCTGGTTGATGAACTCCAGCGAGGACTTGAGCGCCCAGAAGACCCGCTCCCCCTCTGCCGTCAGCGCAACCCTGCGGTGAAAACGTTGGAACAGCTTGAAACCGAGTTCCGCCTCCAGGGCGCTGATCCTGTGGCTCACCGCGCTCGGACTCAAGGAAAGCTCGTCCGCCGCTAGGGCGAAGGAGCTGTGGCGGGCCGCCGCCTCGAAGGTGTGCAGCTTGGAGAGCTGATAACCGTTCAGCAGCTTGTTTCTCGATACGTAGTTGTCTTCGGTATACATCCGCCTTCCCCATCACAGGCTCAACATCGCCGTCATGATATCCCGGACGCCCCTATTTAGGATGACGTAACCGAACCCAAGTCACAGAAATACCGCTAAATGTGATGGATGTGGCACCTTTGCATCAATGCAGCTCATTCAAGAGGTCGTTTTCATCATTTGTCAGCCGCCCGTCATTTTCATTCAATAGGCGCCTAATCATCATTCATGACACATAGAGGCGCAGTATGAATTCTGAAATGTGGGTCGTCGGTACCTTGCTGACTAGCATCATTCTGATTGTCTTCACCATAGTGAAGGGCAAGGTGCATCCTTTCCTGGCTTTGCTGCTGGCGAGCTTCTATGTGGGCACCATGATGGGGATGAACCCGGTCAAGATGGTCAACGCCATGGAAGAGGGCATAGGCGGCACCCTGGGCTTCCTCGCCGCCGTCATCGGCCTTGGCACCATACTCGGCAAGATGATGGAAGTATCCGGCGCGGCAGAGCGCATCGGTCTCGCCCTGCAAAAGTGTCGCTGGCTCTCGCCTCAGGTCATCATGGTGCTGGTCGGTCTGGTGTGCGGCATCACCCTCTTTGTCGAAGTCGGTGTGGTGCTGCTCATTCCGCTGGCCTTCTCCATCGCCCGCAAGACCAAGACCTCGCTGCTGACCCTGGCCATTCCGCTCTGCACCGCCCTGATGGCCGTGCACTGCATAGTGCCCCCCCACCCCGCTGCGCTCTATGTCACCAATCAGCTGGATGCCGACATCGGCTCCGTCATCCTCTATGGCCTCGCGGTCGGGCTCTTTGCCTCCCTGGTGGGCGGCCCCCTGTTCCTGAAACTGCTGGGCAAACGGGTGCCGTTCAAGGAGGTGCCCGCCGCTTTCGCGAATATCGAAACCAGGGATGAGGCAAGCCTCCCTACCTTGAGCGCCTCTCTCTTTACCGTGCTGCTGCCCATACTGCTGATGCTGGCCAAGACGGTGGCCGAGCTGAACCTAGATCAGAGCACCAACCTCTATACGGTGCTGGAGTTTATCGGCAACCCCATCACCGCCATGTTTATCGCCGCCTTCACCGCCTACTACGTGCTGGGGATCCGTCAGCAGATGAAGATGGAAGGACTGCTGGGCAAAACCGAGGAGTGCTTCTCCTCCATCGCCAACATACTGCTCATCATAGGGGCAGGCGGCGCCTTCAACGGCGTGCTCAAGGCCAGCGGCCTGGGGGACAGCCTCGCGACCATACTCTCCCAGCTGGACATGCACCCCATACTGCTCGCCTGGCTGATGGCCATAGTGCTGCACGCCGCCGTTGGCTCGGCCACCGTCGCCATGATGGGGGCCACCGCCATCGTCTCCCCCATCATGGTGCACTACCCCGAGATAAGCCCAGAGATCATGACCCTCGCCATCGGCTCCGGCGCCATCGGCTGCACCATGGTGACCGACTCCCTGTTCTGGCTGGTCAAGCAGTATTGCGGCGCCACCCTGAACGAAACGCTCAAGTACTACACCAGTGCCACCTTTGTCGCCTCCCTTATGGCGCTGGCCGGTACCTTCCTGCTCTCCTATATCGTGTAACAAGACCGAGACATCCCATGAAAAACATCGACGTATCACAGCTCACCGCCCGGTTTCCGCTGGTTCAGTCCCTGATCGCGCTGGAACCCGTAACCTGGTTCAACCCTAAGGCCACCTCTCTGGCACTCGGTCTGCCCTATGTGGGGCTCGATGGCAACGATGTGGCGGATGCCTCCGCCCGCCTCGCCCGCTTCGCCCCCTATCTGTGCGAGGCCTTCCCCGAAACACGCGCCAAGCACGGCATCCTCGAGTCCGAGATCGCCGTCCTCCCGGCCATGCAGGCGACCCTCAACCAGCGTTACGGGGTCGAGGTGACCGGTCGGCTACTGCTCAAAAAAGACAGTCACCTGCCCATCTCCGGCTCCATCAAGGCCCGCGGCGGCATCTACGAGGTGCTGACCCACGCCGAGCAACTGGCCATGGCGGCGGGCCTTCTGCAGGCAGGGGATGACTACCGCACGCTCTTCTGCGACGAGTTCCGCCAGTTCTTCGGCCAGTACAGCATTGCAGTGGGTTCGACCGGCAACCTCGGCATGTCCATCGGCATCATGAGCGCCAAACTCGGCTTCACCGTCACCGTCCACATGTCCGCCGATGCGCGGGAGTGGAAGAAGCGCAAGCTGCGCGAGCACGGAGTCATAGTGGTGGAGTACGCCGAAGATTATGGCGTCGCGGTGGAGCAGGGTCGCAAGGAGGCCAAGCGCGATCCCAATTGCTTCTTCATCGACGACGAAAACTCCCGCACCCTGTTCCTCGGCTATTCGGTGGCCGGTGAGCGGGTGAAAAAGCAGTTCGACGAGATGGGCATCCGGGTGGATACCGAGCACCCGCTGTTCGTCTACCTGCCCTGCGGCGTGGGTGGTGGCCCGGGCGGGGTGGCCTTTGGCCTCAAGCTCGCGTTTGGGGATAACGTGCACTGCTTCTTCGCCGAACCAACCCACTCCCCCTGCATGCTGCTCGGGGTCCACACCGGGCTGCACGACAAGGTATCGGTGCAGGATCTCGGCATCGACAACCTCACCGCCGCAGACGGCCTGGCGGTGGGGCGCGCCTCTGGCTTCGTCGGCCGAGCCATGGAACGACTGTTGGATGGTTTCTACACCCTGAGCGATCAGGAGATGTACGACCTACTGGGGCTCTTGGCCCGGGACGAGCAGATCCGGCTCGAGCCTTCCGCCCTGGCCGGCATGGCGGGCCCCTGGCGGCTGGCGGCTGGTCGCGCATGGTTGGAAGCCCAAGGGCTGGATAAGGCCAAGATGGCCCGGGCGACTCACCTGGTGTGGGCCACCGGCGGCGGCATGGTGCCCACCGAGGAGATGGAGAAATACCTCGGCAGTGCCCGTCTCTGATCTTTTTTTCACCCGAAAGGCCCGCCATGATGGCGGGTTTTTCTTTAACAAGATCAGCAAGATGGTTCACTTTGCATCTTACCCAGGAACATAGATGGCCAGACTGCTGGATGCCTTATTTTGCCTTGCACGCCCCCAGGCTGGTTAAAATGTGATACGATGGAGACCGTTTTTTGACACCTGCCCCCCGTTGACCCCACGCATCGACTGGATAGCAATCGGAATCAATGAGGGCCGCGAGCAGCGGCGCAGGCAAACTTGTGACCCGGTCGGGCCGATTCTGGCGGGCTATCCACGCTGGCAGGCATCCGGGCCACCCAAGATAAGGAGATCGGGCTATGAAACAATACCAAAGCTGGCTGGGACAATATCTGATGAGCCGTCGCGACGGGGATCACGCCATGGCATCCGAGCTTGCCAGCTCCATCTGCGAATTCTGGCAGGCAGAGGGGAACGAAGCCGAGTTCAGCAAATGGCAGCAGATCTATGAGCAGCACGTGGAGAAGACCACCTGATGCTCCCGCTCCTCCCATAAAAAAACCGGCGCCCATGGCGCCGGTTTTGCATTTTAACGACCCGGATTACATCTGGTCGATCATGTCCTGGGCAAACTGGGAGCAGGAGCGCAGGGTGGCGCCTTCCATCAGTCGCTCGAAGTCATAGGTGACGGTCTTGTTGGCGATGGCCGCTTCCATGCCCTTGACGATGAGGTCGGCCGCCTCGGTCCAGCCCAGGTGGCGCAGCATCATCTCGGCGGAGAGGATCAGCGAGCCCGGGTTGACCTTGTCCTGACCGGCGTACTTCGGCGCGGTACCGTGGGTCGCCTCGAACAGGGCCACGCCGTCGCCGATGTTGGCGCCCGGGGCGATGCCGATGCCGCCGACCTGGGCCGCCAGGGCGTCAGAGATGTAGTCACCGTTGAGGTTCATACAGGCGATGACGTCATACTCGGCCGGACGCAGCAGGATCTGTTGCAGGAAGGCATCGGCGATGACGTCCTTGACCACGATGGTCTTGCCGGTCTTCGGGTTCTTGAAGGAGCACCAGGGGCCGCCGTCGATCAGCTGGGCATCGTACTCTTTCTGGGCCAGGGCGTAGCCCCAATCCTTGAAGGCACCCTCGGTGAACTTCATGATGTTACCCTTGTGCACCAGGGTCACGGAGTCGCGATCGTTGTCGATGGCGTACTCGATGGCGGCACGGACCAGACGCTCGGTACCGGCCTTGGACATGGGCTTGATGCCGATGCCGCAGGACTCGGGGAAGCGAATCTTCTTCACGCCCATCTCGTTTTGCAGGAAGGCGATCACCTTCTTGGCTTCGTCGCTGTCGGCTTTCCACTCGATGCCGGCGTAGATGTCTTCGGCGTTCTCGCGGAAGATCACCATGTCGGTCAGCTCGGGGTGCTTGACCGGGCTAGGAGTGCCTTCGTAGTAGCGTACCGGACGCAGGCAGACGTAGAGATCCAGCTCCTGGCGCAGAGCCACGTTGAGAGAGCGAATACCGCCGCCAACCGGAGTGGTCAGGGGGCCCTTGATGGCCACGCAGTATTCACGAATGAAATCCAGGGTTTCGGCCGGCAGCCAGGCACCTTCGCCATAGACGTGAGTCGATTTCTCGCCGGTATAGATCTCCATCCAGGCGATCTTGCGCTCGCCTTTGTAGGCTTTCTCGACCGCGGCATTGACCACATTCAACATGGCCGGGGTCACGTCCACGCCGATACCATCCCCTTCGATAAACGGAATGATGGGATTGTGGGGAACCTGCAGCTTGCCGTTGGCATCGACTGTGATTTTCTGGCCCTGGGTCGGGATAACTACTTTGCTTTCCATCGGCATCTCCTAACTTCCGTTTGTTATCAATCTGATCGTTGCGCGCGGCCATCTTAAGCCCATCCATTTGCATAATCAAATGGCGGGCGTGCATGTCCGACCATAGTCGGGGACTGGATCACAGTACGCCCTGGGGAAGGGGAATCGTCACCGCAATGCCGCCTGGGCACGGGCATCAAGGCGCCCCGGCATCAGGATGCCAGGCTCTCTCCCTGCCCCGGGGCTCACAGGGCACCCCACACCAAAAGAGATCCATAAAGACCCGCAACGTGAAAACCCGGCCAACACAGTTCACATCGCTGTAACCACGGCGATGCGCCACTTCCCTTGAGCGAGAACGGTATTGTGTGAACATGAACTTGATCCATACGGGTCAGCGCAGCTAAGCAATAGGCCCAGCCACCAGCCGACGTGCCTGCCGGATGACGCCTTGCAATACGCCAGAAAAAAACCACCGCCCCGATGCAGGGCGGTGGTTTTTATTATTTGCTCAACCGATGGCCATCATGGCCGTCGGGGGGCTAGTGTTCTGCCACTTCCGGCTGGGGAACCTCGGTACGTTCCCGCTGCAGTTCATCGACCCTGGCTTGCCATTTGTCCTGGGCCTGCTTTTGCCCTTGGGATTCGAACTCCTGGCGCATGTTGTCGATATTTTGGTCAAGTTTATCCATCAGGATGTCTCCTTACATCTCGGGTTACACACTGGCTGACGGCACTGTTGGCCAACCTGCTCACCCGATTGGACACCAGTTTTTCCTGGATTGTCCACCAAAATAAGCGATTGATTATGCAACATCCAATCTAAAAAACAATTTAAAGACCCTTTTAAGCCCTTTATTTCGGCTCATTAAAATCTCATGAAACGGAATAATTGTCGTTATTTATTAACTGGTTGGGTTCTTAAAGAGTAACTATTGATTTACCTTCACCGGCAAAAAGATGCTATGCACATATTTTTCATGCGCAGCCCCCTCCTGGCCGGAGCAAACACGACCCATTCGGGGATACCTTCCATCCTCTTCACTCCGATAAGATGCCGGGGCAAGCTGCCCGATGACCTCCGCTTCCGGCAGCCCCGACTCATCCCCGACGATGGAGCAGCTTTCCTCATGGATCTGACCGACACACTGCTTACCCTGGCGGGCCTCATCACCGCCGGCCTTATCCTGCGCAACCGGGCCCTCGGCCAACCCGACTGGGAGGCGCTGCCCACCCTGCCGGAATACCTCGCACGCCACCCCGACTGCGTCACGGGGGATGCCGAGAATGCCCGCTGTCACGCCTGCGGCTCCGACAAGGTGGTGTTCCATCCCCTGACCGGCGTCGGCGATTACCGCCTGCGCCACACCTGCCTTGCCTGCGGCAAGATACTATTTCGCAGCCGCGCCATCCTCTAAGCAGGGAACCCCCAACCCCGCCCATCACGGAGCCACCATATGGATCTCTTCTGGTTATTCGGCCTGCTCGCCCTCACGGCCAGCCTCTGTGCCATGCGCTTCTGGGACAAACGGCATGCCCAGCCCGACTGGCAGCGCCTGCCCAGCCGCGCCGAGTACCTGAGCAACCACCCCGAGTGCGCCACGGGCGATGAACTGGGTGCCCGCTGCTGCGCCTGCGGCTCCGACAAGGTGCTGGGCCACCCGCAGACCGGCTGGTTTGATCACCGCTTTCGCCATACCTGCCTTGCCTGCGGCAAGGTGCTCTATCGTACCGAAGAGCCGGTCTAGACCACCGGCACGGCTATTCAGCCCGGCATAAAACCACTCTTGCACGGGCGGCTATTGCTATCTGGCATACAGCTCTCGTTACCCAGCCCCTAACGATCAAGACGCTCGTCCGCGGATCCAGCGCCGATAGCGGGCGTTGCCTAGCAGGATCTGCCACTGCTGGCAGGCCAGCGCCAGGGCGGGCGCCACCTTGGGATTGCTGGCCTTGCCCCGGCCCAGGCGGCGCAACTGGTATTTCACCATCGCCATATAGCCCACCGAAGCCAGTACCTTGTTGCGCCAGGGGATGGGCCTGAGCTGGGCACTACTCTCCTGCTCACGGCGCCATCTGGCGGGTAGATCCGGGTCGATGGCGAGCGCAGTGGCCATGCCGGCAACTGCCACCCCGCTACCGAGCACCTGCTCCACCACCGGATAACGACGGATTCCCCCCGTCACCATCACGGGCATACGGGCAACGGAGACAATCTCCCGAGCGAACTCCAGAAAATAAGCCTCTCTCGCCAGGGTGCGACCATCGCGGGCCTGGCCGTGCATGGCGGGCGCCTCGTAACTGCCGCCAGAGAGCTCCACCAGATCCACCCCGAGGGGGTTAAGCATCTCCACCACCGCCTTCGCATCGTCGGCGCTGAAGCCGCCGCGCTGAAAGTCGGCGGAGTTGAGCTTGACCGACACCGCGAAGCGCTCCCCCACCTGCTGGCGGATCCCCTGCACTATCTCCAGCAGCAGGCGGGCGCGGTTCTCAAGGCTGCCGCCCCAGCGATCGCGGCGCAAATTGGTGAGCGGCGAGAGAAACTGGCTCAGCAAATAACCGTGGGCGGCGTGGATCTGCACCCCGTCAAAACCCAGATCCTGTGACAGCCGCGCCGTATTGATAAAGCGCGCCTTCACCTCTGCAATGTCGGTCTCGCTCATGGCTCTGGGCGGGGAAAACTGCCTGGAGAAACTGCCGAGCGTCATGGGCACGGCGGACGGGGCCTGGGTGGGCTGCCCCAGCGCCGCCGGCATCTGGCGACCGGGGTGGTTGATCTGCATCCAGATCTGGGCGCCACCGCTCTTGGCCGCATCGGCCCAGGCCCTGAAGCGCTCGCCTATCTGTGGGGAAAGGTCTGGGGAATCGAGCACCACGCCCCCCGGCCCCGTCATGGCGCGCCCGTCCACCATCACATTGCCGGTGATGATGAGGCCGGCGCCCCCCTGCGCCCAGGTACGATAGAGCTGGATCAGCGCCTTGGACGGGGCATGGTCGCAGTCGGCCATGTTCTCTTCCATGGCGGCCTTGGCGAGGCGGTTGATAAGCTGATTGCCATTGGGCAAGGTCAAGGGGATAAAGGGGGTCATGGCGCTCTCCTCTGTAGTGAGGAGCCCACCATAAGTTTAAAGCTAACTTGAAGGTCAAGTTCCTTTGTGGCGTCATGGCTGGTGCAGCCGACACCAGGTCGCGGCCAGCAACGCTTGTGACCGCCGTTGACATTCAAGCCGGCTTTAACCCCAGGATGACCTGCCCCCCCGACCATCGGCGCGGGCTGTCCGCTCACCACACCGGAGGCAAGATGAAGATAGGCGACCTGGCAAGACAGACCGGCATGGCGGCGTCCGCCATCCGTTTCTACGAATCCAGAGGCCTGCTCAGCAAGGTGCGGCGGGGCGCCAACGGCTATCGCGACTACCCGCCCGAGACGGTGCAACTGCTGACCATCATCGACCAGGCCCAGCAGGCGGGCTTCTCCCTCGACGAGATCAAGCAGCTGGTGCCGGCGGACATCAGTACTTGGCAACACGTCCCGCTACTGGCGGCGCTCAAGGCCAAGGTGAGCGACATTGAGGCGCTGGAGGCGCGCCTTGCCCACAACAAGCAGCAGTTGCAGACCCTTATCCAGCTGGTGGCGTCCAAGCCCGACGACATGCCGTGCGAGGAGAGCGCCGCCCGGGTCTTGGCCAGCATGGGCATTATGCCTTCAGATAGCTCACGGGAAGGGGCACCACCCTCCCCTGGCCGCTCCGCCTCGCGCCCCAAGGGATGATCCCGCTTGCAAGCGGGATCATCCCTCAACCTGGGGGGATGGAGAGCCAAGTGAAGAAGACTATGATGGGCGCCGCACCATCCAGAACGGAAGCCGACGTCATGGCAGCAACAGAGTCCAAAGAGAGAGAGCTGGCCGAGCCGCCAAGCGAGATCCATCCCTGCGACCAATGCGGGGAGCGCACCCGTCATATCGTGGTGCTGGTGGCGCGCGATCACACTCAGGACATCCTGCCCAGGGATCCGCGAAAGGCCTTCTGGCAGGCCTTTCGCGCCAGCCTCCTGACCAATGCGGTATTTGGCCAGACCCTGGCCTATCAGGCTACCCATGTGCGCCACCTTATCTGCGAGCGCTGCGGCGAGACATTTCTCGAATATTGAGGGGCGCCCCTGCGTGTCATCAAGAGAACAGGATGAAATGAAGATAGAGTTCCTCGAGATGGAGACCGGCCAACTGCCGATGGTGCTGCTGCTGGAGGCGGACCCCGCCGAACGGCGCATCGCCGCCTATCTGCCCGGCGCCTGGGGTTTTGCCGCCCTGGAGGGCGAGCTGGTGGTGGGCGCCTGCGTGGCCGGCCAGGTGGGGGAGCAAACAGCCGAGATCTTCAATATCGCCGTGGCCCCCGACCGACAGCAACAAGGCATAGGATCCGGCCTGCTGGACTTCGTGCTGACCAGCCTGGCCGAGAAGGGCGTGCGCCGCGTCGAGCTTGGCACCGGCAGCTTCGGCCATCAGCTCACCTACTACCAGCGCCACGGCTTTCGCGTCGAGGCCGTCGTGAAAGATCACTTCCTGACCCACTACCCCGAGCCCCTGATGGAGCACGGCATCCGGCACAAGGACATGCTGCGCCTCTCCCTGGAGCTGACCCCGACGCACGCTGGCTCTAGCGGCCTGTCCCCCCAGACCGACGTTGCCCCCTCCTGACAGCCATCGGCAGCCGATGGATTGCGGCCCGCTGACCGGTTGCCTGCGTCTAGCCGCCTGACCAGGACCTCCTTCGATGGGAACGGACCTTCGGGGCGGTCCCCGGACTTGGCAAGAAAAGATCCTGGCGCCCTCTTCCGGTGACTGTAAAAAGAACCCAAGCCCGAACAAGGGGTTAGCCCCGCGCACTCCGTGCGGGGCAAACTCGCCCGATGACATAGGAGAGGTCGTGGGCAAACTTCCTCTAGACGACCGGTCTAGTAACCTCTACCATGCCCCCATGACCGACAGATACCAAGACACGCGCCAGCATCTGCTCGACACTGGCCGCACCATACTCACCTCCCACGGCTTCAGCGCCATGGGACTGAGTTTTCTGCTGCAAGAGGCCGGCGTGCCCAAGGGCTCCTTCTACCACTACTTCAAGTCAAAAGAGCAGTTTGGCGAAGCCCTGCTCAGTCACTACATCGACAGCTATCTGGTGGAGATGGAGGCATTGCTCGGTGGCCAGGACAAACCGGGGCGCGAACGCCTGCTACGCTACTTCGCCCACTGGAAAGGGAGCTGTTGCGACTGCCTGGTCGTCAAGCTGAGCGCCGAGGTGGCGGATCTCTCCGACACCATGCGCCTCATCCTGAAGACCGGTACAGACAGGGTCGTGCGGCGCCTCGCGCTGGCCATCGAAGAGGCCATCGCCGATGGCAGCCTGAGTCACAGAGCGACCCAACCGCTGGCGACCAACCTCTACCAGCTCTGGCTGGGGGCGGCCCTGCTTGGCAAGCTGGAGCGGGAGGGGCAACAGCTGGAACACGCCTACACCATGACGCTCCAGCTGCTGGCCCCATGAATAAACAGGCCCGATAGCATGTCGGGCTTTTTTGAAAGCAAGCACTAGACGACCGGTCTAATTTAACAAAAACGAAGGTGTTCGCCATGCCATCCATGATGAGAGCGCCTTCCCGACCCAGGCCGTTGCGGGCAAACCAGCGGCGCAATGGCAATGACACCCAGTGACAAGAGGAAATACCATGAACCAGAACCGGACCGAAAACCGCCAGATGACCCTGGCCGCGCGTCCCGTCGGTACCCCGGGAGCCGAACACTTCGCCCTCAAAACCACTCCGATCCCGAGCATAGCGGAGGGGCAACTGCTGCTCAGAACCGTCTACTTGAGCCTCGACCCCTATATGCGCGGTCGCATGAGCGATGCCGACTCCTACGCCGAACCCGTGGCCATCGGAGGCGTCATGGTGGGCGGCACCATCAACCGGGTCGTCGCCTCCCGCCACCCCGACTACCAGGAAGGGGACTGGGTACTGAGCTACGGGGTGGGCTGGCAGGATTACGGCGTCTCCGACGGCAGCTTCCTGTTCAAACTGGATCCCGCACAGGCCCCCGTCAGCCACGCCCTCGGCGTGCTCGGCATGCCGGGCTTCACCGCTTTTATGGGGCTGATGGATATCGGCCAGCCCAAGGCCGGTGAAACCCTGGTGGTCGCCGCCGCGACCGGCCCGGTCGGCGCCACCGTCGCCCAGATCGGGAAAATCATGGGCTGCCGCGTCGTTGCCATCGCTGGATCCGACGAGAAATGCCAGGTGGCCCGCGAGGAGCTGGGCGCCGATGTTGCCTTGAACCACAAGGCGAGTGACTTCGAGCAGCAACTGGCCGCAGCCTGCCCGGATGGCATCGACATCTACTTCGAGAACGTCGGTGGCAGGGTCCTCAAGGCCGTACTGCCCCTGCTCAACGCCAAGGCCCGCATCCCGCTGTGCGGCACCGTCTCCAACTACAACGCCAGTGCCCTGCCCCAGGGGCCCGATCATCTGGACTGGGCCTGGTCCACCATCCTGACCAAGCGGGCCACCGTGAAAGGCTTCATCATTTTCGATGACTACGGCCATCGTTATGGCGAGTTCGCCGAGCAGATGGGCAAGTGGGTGAGTGAGGGCAAGATCCACTATCTGGAGCAGATTGTGGACGGTCTGGAGAACGCCCCCGAGGCGCTCAAGGGACTGCTGGAAGGCAAAAACTTCGGCAAGCTGGTCATTCGCGTCGGAGAAGACGAGCTGGCCTGAGCCTGACACCCCTCTTGTGACGGCAGCGGGAGCCAGCCCCATCGGCACTCCCGCTGTAGAGGCCATCATCCGGATGGCTTGTCCCCTGGTGTGGCCAACTCCCATACCAGGGATATCTGGCACTTTCGAGTCGCCGGATTGGCGGCCTTTCCCAGCCCTTCTCTCGTGCGGCCTTCTTCCGGGCCCCCCTATCCCGCCCCATTCAACCCTGCATCCCGTCGACTGCGCCCTGTGGTACACTCCGGCATCCCCTGCTTTTGGTATGCACGCGATGAAATCAGCCCGCCCCCGACTCTCCCTCTCTTCTCGTCCCGATGCCGACACCACGGCCAGACAGATTTGTAACTTCTGCCGCTGTTGAGAAGCCAGGCTGGAAGATCATCTGCAACAGGTCCTGATCGCTGACTTGCGCATTTGCAGCCAGCAAGCCGGAGGCCTCTGCCTTGGCGCGAACCCGTTGACGGTCGATGCCCCGACCATCGTCACGGATCGTAATGGTCACATCACCGCCGGACTGACGGGCAACGAGGG
>ENA-OWLM01000175-OWLM01000175.1-metagenome-genome-assembly--contig:-NODE-175-length-24305-cov-4.595093_pt1 | contig 24305 bp, 24 predicted proteins | sample MGYA00245349_ERZ651102 | MGnify/ENA primary metagenome ERZ651102 (study PRJEB26857, sample SAMEA4031759) | metagenome | biome: human; feature: oral; material: saliva | place: Philippines | collected 2014... | reverse complement strand
TGAAACGGATGCACCTCCCGCCAGTGGTCGGCAATCTGCTGGCGGGTACAGACCCGCACCCGCTCGTGTTGCTGCACGTAATCCAGGAACCGCTGCGCTTACCGGGCCTACAATGTCCCATATACCCTGTGGGTCCTGTAGGCCGGGTAAGGCGCAGCCGCCACCCGGCAAAACATCGCACAATTATTTCTGAAACGGATGCACCTCCCGCCAGTGGTCGGCAATCTGCTGGCGGGTACAGACCCACACCCGCTCGTGCTGCTGTACGTAATCCAGGAAACGCTGCAGCGCGCGAAAACGCCCCGGCCGACCCAGCAGGCGGCAGTGCATGCCGATAGACATCATCTTCGGCGCGCTTTCCCCCTCTTCGTACAGCACGTCAAAACTGTCCTTCAGATACGTATAAAACTGCTCGGCGGTATTAAACCCCTGCGCGGTGGCGAAGCGCATGTCGTTTGCATCCAGCGTATAGGGCACAATCAGGTGCGGTTTTTGGGTGCCGTCACCGCAGGCCACTTCCGTCCAGAAGGGCAGGTCGTCGCCGTAGTAGTCGCTGTCGTAGTCGAAGCCGCCGTGCTCCACCACCAGCTGGCGGGTGTTGGGGCTGTCGCGCCCGGTGTACCAGCCCGTCGGCGGCTTGCCGAACAGGTCGGTCAGCACCTGCACCGCCTTGTGCAGATGTTCGCGCTCCTGTTGGATATCCATGTGCTGATAGTGGATCCAGCGCCAGCCGTGGCTCACCACGTCGTAATCCGCCGCCCTGATAGCCTCGACGATCTCCGGGTGACGCGCCAGCGCCATCGCCACGCCAAAGACCGTCAGCGGCAGGCCGCGCTTTTGAAATTCATTGTGGATCCGCCAGAACCCGGCGCGGCTGCCGTATTCGTAGAGGGAGTCCATCGACATGTGTTTATCCGGGTAGCTGGCCGCGCCGATGATATCCGACAGAAACTGCTCGGATCCGGCATCGCCGTGCAGAACGTGGTTTTCCGCCCCTTCCTCATAATTGAGCACAAACTGCACGGCGACGCGCGCCTGATTTGGCCACCTCGCGTGCGGCGGGTTGCCCGCGTAGCCGCGCAGATCCCGCGGGTAATTCTGTTCAAAAAGCGCCATTACCTCTCCCCTCACCTTCAAAATGAATTCATTGCCTGAAACTGTCCGCTTAACGCTTTTTTCTCCGGGAAGGCCAGATCCCCGTGCTTGCTGGTCGACAGCCCCAGCGCCACCAGCGATTCCACCATCTTCACCGCCGCGCTGACGCCGTCGATGACCGGCACGCGCAGCTCGCGGGTCAGCTCCTGCGCCAGGGTCGCCATGCCGCCACAGCCGAGCACGATGGCACCGCAGCCGTCCTCTTTCAGCGCCTGTATACAGCGCGCGCGCACCTTCTCCTGCGCCAGACCGCTGCCGTCTTCCAGCGCCAGCACCGGGAGATCGATAGCGTGCAGCGCCGCACAATGGTCCTGAAAGCCATACTGGTGCAGCAGATGACGGGCAATAATCAGCGTGCGCGGCAGCGTGGTCACCACCGAAAAGCGCGTCGCCACCAGCGTCGCCATATGCATTGCGGCTTCCGCAATCCCTACCACCGGCCCCTGCGCCAGCTCGCGCGCCGCCAGCAGGCCCGGATCGCCAAAGCAGGCGATGACGTGACCGTCCACGCCCTGCTCTCTGCCTAGCCTGACCTGTTCGAGAACCCCCACGGCGGCGATGGCTTCATCAAAGTGGCCCTCGATAGACGGCACGCCCGCGCTCGGGCAGACCGCGAGGATCTCCGTCCCCGGAGCCGCCACCGCGCGGGCCGCCGCGCCGATGGTTTCCGTCATCGCGAGGCTGGTGTTGGGGTTGATCACTTGTATACAGACAGAGGACATTACGACTCCTTGTGGCCAGCAAACAGCCGGGCAAAATCAGGCAGGCACTCGCCCGCACGCTCGAAGCAGAGGCTGGCGACGATATGTTCAAAATGGTGCATTAAGGCATCGCTGAGCGGCTGGAGCGCCTTCTGGCGCAGCAGATCCACCAGCTGTTCGTGGTCGTTGCAGCGGCAGCCCTGACGCCACGGCGCGCCCCAGGTGGCAATCACCAGCGAGGAGCGCTGGCTCAGGCCGGTCACCATTTCCGTCAGCACCTGGTTGCCGGAGATGGCCTGCAGCTGTATGTGGAAATTGGCGGAGTGGCGGATCGCCGCCGGGCCGTCGTACGCCTCGTGCGCCTGCTGCTCCAGGCGAATAATGGCCTCCAGCGCGGCAAGGTGCGGCGGCTGGCAGCGGGCCAGCACGTCCGGCAGGTTGGCGACCTCAAGCAGGGCGCGGGTGCGGAAGATGTGCTGCGCCTCTTCCACCGTCGGGCTGGCGACGTGTGCACCACGCTTGGGCGTTAAGGTGACCATTTGCACAGCCGCGAGTCGCTGCAGCACCTTACGGATGCCCGTGCGGCTTACGCCAAACACGTCGGCCAGCGCCTCTTCCGGCAGTTTGCTCCCCGGCAGCAGCTGATGTTCGACAATCGCGGTCATCAGCGCCTGAAAGATCGATTCGTCTTTATCATGCAGGTCTGGCGCGGTCTGCAGGGCGTTTATGTTGTTCATTCACCACTCCGTCTTTTACTCTTCGTTATCGAATCGTATACATAAAAATAAAATATTGCATACAAGATTTATTATTTTGGCCTGGATCCTGCAATACCGTCTGCACTCCCACTCAACGGGTTTTCATTCACAGGAGCAGGTTTCATGCCAAACAGTCAAAACGCGCAGCAGGGTACGGCCGCTGATTCCGGTGCGGTTTACAGCCCACGTCTTTGCAATGAGGATCTGGCACCGACGCGTGACCAGAACTGGAGCTGGTACAACATCTTTTCGTTCTGGATGTCGGACGTCCACAGCATGGGGGGTTATGTTGTCGCCGCGAGCTTCTTTACGCTCGGGCTGGCAAGCTGGCAGGTGCTGCTTTGCCTGCTGGTGGGGATTTGCATCGTACAATTGTGCGCCAACCTGGTGGCCAAACCGAGCCAGATGGCGGGCGTGCCCTACGCGGTGATCAGCCGTCAGGCGTTTGGCGTCTTCGGGGCCAATATTCCGGCGGTGATCCGCGGGCTGATTGCCTTCGCGTGGTACGGCATTCAGACCTATCTGGCCGCCAACGCCCTGATGCTGGTGGCGCTGAAGTTCTGGCCGTCGCTCTCTTCGCTCACCACCGGCGCGTTCCTGGGCCTGTCGCATCTCGGCTGGATCTGCTTTGCCATTATGTGGGTCCTGCAGGCGATGGTCTTCTGGCACGGCATGAGCGCCATCAAGCGCTTTATTGATATCGCCGGTCCGGCGGTCTACGTGGTGATGCTGGCCCTCGCAGGCTGGATTGTATACAAGACCGGCTTTGACGGCATTTCCTTCACCCTCGCCAGCAAATCCCTGAGCGCGGGCGAGCAGACCTGGCAGATGATCACCGCGACCGCGCTGGTGGTGTCTTACTTCTCCGGCCCGCTGCTCAACTTTGGCGACTTCTCCCGCTACGGCAAAAGCATGGGCGAGATCCGCCGCGGCAACCGCTGGGGCCTGCCGTTTAACTTCCTGCTGTTCTCCATCGTCACCGTGGTCATTGTCTCCGGCACCCAGTCGCTGTTTGGCCGCATGATCACCGACCCGATCGAGACCGTCAGCCGCGTGGGCAACGATCTGGCCGTGGCGATTGGCCTGCTGACGATGATCACCGCCACCATCGGGATCAACATCGTCGCGAACTTCGTCTCCCCGGCGTTTGATTTCTCTAACTGCTCGCCGCAGAAAATCAGCTTCCGCACCGGGGGGATGATTGCCGCCGTCGGCTCGATCCTGCTCACTCCGTGGAACCTGTTCAACTCGCCGGAGCTTATCCACTACACCCTGGACGTGCTCGGGGCCTTCATCGGCCCGCTGTTCGGCATTCTGATTGCCGACTTCTACCTGATTAAGCGCGGCAAGGTGTCGGTTGACGATCTGTTCGACGACACGCCAAAGGGCAAATACTGGTACCGCAACGGCTTTAACCCGAAAGCCATTGGCGCGCTGATCCCGTCCGTGGCCGTGGGCCTGGTGATCAGCTTCATCCCGGCCCTGCATGAGGTGGCGAACTTCAGCTGGTTCATCGGCGTCTTCCTCGGCGGCGTGACCTACCGCTGGCTGGCGCGGGAAGATCGCGAGACGGCGGGCGCAGCGTCGTTCGGCTCCCGCGTGGCGACGCAAAAAGAGTAACCCTCTCCCTCCGGCCGCAGCCTATCTGCGGCCCGTTCATTCTGGCACCGTTCTTGCTGCGCCTTCTCACCCGCTACGAAAACACTAAGGCAGGAACCATGATGGATTACCAGACAGCGATCCGCGGTGCATTTTTTGATATTGCCCGGGTCTGCGACAGCGCAGACGCGATTGCCCAACATGCGCGCTACCTTGAGGACGGACTGCTGTTTATACAGAGCGGGAAAATTCTGGCGCAGATGCCGTGGCAGGAGGGCGAGCAGTATCTTGACCCCCGCAAGGGCTACACCGACCTGCGCGGCAGGCTGCTGCTGCCCGGTTTTGTCGACACCCACGTCCATTACCCGCAAACGGAGATGATCGGTGCCTTTGGCGAACAGCTGCTGGAGTGGCTGACCACTTACACCTTCCCAGTGGAGAGCCAGTTTGCCGATGAAGCCTACGCGAAAGAGATCGCCGAATTTTTCATTCAACAACTGGTGAGCAACGGCACCACCACCGCGCTGGTGTTTTGCACGCTGCATCCGGAATCGGTCGAGGCGCTGTTTACCGAAGCCCTGCGCCTCAACATGCGCCTTATCGCCGGAAAGGTGATGATGGACAGACACACGCCGGACTACCTGAGCGAAGACGCGAAGCAGAGCTACCGGCAGACGCGAGAGCTGATTCAGCGCTGGCATCACCGTGGACGGCTGGGCTACGCCATTACGCCGCGCTTTGCCCCGACCTCATCCCCCGAGCTGCTTGCCGCGGTCAGCCTGCTCAGAGAGGAGTTCCCGGATACCTGGATGCAGACCCACCTGAGCGAAAACCCCAGCGAAGTGGCCTGGGTGAGTGACCTCTGGCCGGAGCACGAGCGCTATCTGGACGTGTATCACCACTACGGCCTGACCGGCGAGCGCAGCGTGTTTGCCCACGCGATTCATCTTCACCACAGCGAGTGGCAGTGCCTGCATGACACCGGTTCGGCGGTGGCGTTTTGCCCCACGTCAAACCTGTTTCTCGGCAGCGGGCTGTTTCGCCTGCCCGCCTGCTGGCAGCACAGGGTGCGGATGGGAATCGGCACCGACGTCGGTGCGGGCACCACCTTCAGCATGCTGCGCACCCTGGGGGAAGCCTACAAGGTCGGCCAGCTTCAGAGCTACCGCCTGCGCGCCAGCGAGGCCTTTTACCACGCCACGCTGGGCGGCGCGCATGCCCTCCGGCTGGACGATAAGATTGGCAACTTCGCGCCCGGCAAAGAGGCGGATTTCGTGGTTATCGACCCTGACGTGACGCCGCTGCAGCGCCTGCGCAATCGCCGCTGTCAGGATATCTACGAGCAGCTTTTCGTGCTGATGACGCTCGGCGACGAGCGCAACATCAGCGAGACCTGGGTTAACGGCGAGCGGGTATGGTCAACTGCCCCGGTAGGTTGACCACCCGCCGGGCGCAATCACAAACGGCAGGTGGAAGTGCTCGCCTGCCGCTTCTCCCGTCACAAAATCAATTTGCGCGCAGGGGTAGAGCGTGTCGCGACCGGTTTCGCTAAACCACGCGCCGATCTCCGCCACCAGCCGATAGCGGCCTTTTGGCAGGAAAGGGACAAATTCGGTGATGCGACCATTTACGTTGGTCACGCCCGTCGCCATGATTTCGCCCTCCCGTTCGAGATGAACCGTCACGCCCGCTGCGGGTTTGCCCGTCGAGATATCCAGAATATGGGTGCTGAGTGTGCTCATTCGCTAATGACTCCTTCCAGCCGTAGTAACGTAATTTCCCGCAGCTGTTCCAGCGCGGCACGGACTTCCTGCGCGTCGCTGTTCTCCAGCCGCGCGTGCAGCGCCTGTAAAATCTCTTCGCCGCTGCGGCCCTTCGCGCGGATCAGAAAGACGCGCCCGAAGCGGGCCTCGTAGCGGGCGTTGCCTTCGCGCAGCGCCTGGGCAAGCGCCGCATCGCCGTCATTCACCGCGCCCTGCTCCTGGCGCGACAGCGCCGCCTCCGCCTGTGCGCCCACGGGCTTTTCCCCGATGCGCGGGTGGGCGCTCAATGCCTGCGCTAATGCCGCTTCGTCCCAGTTTTGCGCCAGCGCGTTTGCCGTGCTGAACACTTCACTCCGGCATGAGTAAGGCCGCCCGCGAACCAGTGCCTCAGCCCAGCCGGGGAGCGCCACGCAGGGGTGAATCAGCGCTGACGCCTTTTCGTGGGGAAGATGATTGAACTCGTGCAGTGCGATCATAGCGTCTCCTTTATTGTCATCCTCCGGCTTGTTGCACAAACCACGCCACTCTTGTCGCCACTGTGAAACAGTCGATTCTGCATGGCCGAACAGGAAATTATTGATTCATAAAAAGGCACCTTCACCGCGTTTGCGCACCTTAGCAGTGCAAACTCACCTCTCACAACGCCGTTTTCGCCACTCTGCAGCCTGGTACGCAAATTGCTGACTGTTTTTACACCCTGCAAAAGGAGAGAAGCATGAAAGCAATCGTTATTGGTGCGGGAATTGGCGGCCTGAGCGCCGCCGTCGCGCTGAAGAAAGCGGGCATCGACTGTACCGTGTTTGAAGCCGTAAAGGAGATCAGGCCCGTCGGGGCGGCCATCTCCATCTGGCCTAACGGCGTGAAATGCATGCAGCACCTCGGCATGGGCGACATCATCGAGACCTACGGCGGGCCGATGCGTTTTATGGCCTACAAAGATTATCGGCGCGGCGAGACCCTGACCCGCTTTAGCCTGGCCCCGCTGGTTGAGCGTACCGGCGGGCGTCCCTGCCCCGTCTCGCGCACCGAGCTCCAGCGCGAAATGCTGGACTTCTGGGGCCGCGACAAGGTGCAGTTCGGCAAGCGTGTGGAACACGTCCAGGAAGGCGACGCGGGCGTGAGCGTGACCTTTACCGATGGCACCACGGCAACAGGCGATTTTCTGATTGCCGCCGACGGCAGCCACTCGGCTGTTCGCCCGTACGTGCTGGGATATACCCCCGAGCGCCGCTACGCTGGGTACGTGAACTGGAACGGGCTGGTGAAGATTGATGAAGAGATCGCCCCGGCGCACCAGTGGACCACCTTCGTTGGCGAAGGCAAACGCGTGTCGCTGATGCCCGTCTCCGGCGGTCGTTTCTACTTCTTTTTTGACGTGCCGCTGCCCGCGGGCCTGGCGGAGGATCGCACCACCCTGCGCGCCGATCTCACGGGCTACTTCCGCGGCTGGGCACCGCCGGTGCAGACGCTTATCGCGGCGCTGGATCCCGAGACCACCAACCGCATTGAGATCCACGACATTGAGCCGTTCGACAGCCTGGTGCGCGGCAACGTCGCGCTGCTCGGCGATGCCGCGCACAGCACCACGCCGGATATCGGCCAGGGCGGCTGTGCGGCGATGGAAGACGCCGTCGTGCTGGGGGAATGCCTGCGTGAAAACCACAGCATCACGCTGGCGCTGCGGCAGTACGAAGCGCTGCGCTGCGACCGGGTGCGCGACCTGGTGCTGAAGGCGCGTAAACGCTGCGACGTCACCCACGGGAAAGACATGGCGTTGACGCAGGCCTGGTATCAGGAGCTCAAAGAGGAGACCGGCGAGCGCATCATCAACGGTCTGTGCGAGACCATTCAGGGCGGCCCGTTAGGCTGAACGCAAGAGGGACAACGATGAAAAGAGAACCGACTCCACCCGCCCACTGTACGTTTGAGCCAGAGGACTGGCTGCGCCTGGCGAAATGCTGGCACCCGGTCGCGCGCGCCTGCGACGTCGGCCCGGCACCGGTCAAGGCGACCCTGCTGGACGAACAGCTGGTGATTTACCGGATTAACGACCAGGTCGTGGTCGCCCGCGACGTCTGCCCGCACCGCGGCGTGCCGCTGACGCTCGGCTTTCACGACGAGCATGGGATTATCTGCCCCTACCACGGCTTACGCTTCGGGGAGGACGGGCGCTGCAACCGTATTCCGTCCAGCCCCGACCAGCCCGTTCCGGCGAAGCTGAACCTGATTAACTACGCCGTGGAGGAGCGCTTCGGCCTGATCTGGACCTGCCTGGTGTTTGACCCGGACAATCCTGCGCCGCTGCCCACCATGCCGCACTGGGATGACGACGGATTTCAGCAGATCAACTGCCCGGCGTTTGAGGTGAACGGCTTCGCCGGGCGTCAGGTGGAGGGGTTTCTGGACGTGGCGCACTTTGCGTGGATCCACACCGATACCTTTGCCGATCCCAATAATCAGCTAGTGCCCGCCTATCAGCCGCAGGAGACGCCGTTCGGCTTCGTGGCGGATTACTGGAGCTCCGTGAGCAACTATCCCGCCAGTTCGGGCGTGCAGGCACCAGAAGGGTTCCAGTGGCTGCGCCATTTTGAAATGCATCTGCCGTTTACCGCCACCCTGACGATTCATTTTCCGGGAGAGTCGAGACTGGTGATCATGAACGCCGCGTCGCCCGTGTCATCGCGCGTGACCCGCATGTTCGCCCCTATTGCGCGCAACCTTGACCTGCATATTCCGGTAGAAGACGTGCATGCCTTTAACCTGCGCATCTTCGAAGAAGATCGCCTGATGGTGGAAACCCAGCGCCCGGAAAGCCTGCCGCTGGATCTGACGCTGGAAGCCCATATTCCCGCCGATAAAAGCTCAATTGCCTACCGTCGGGGACTGAAAAAAATGGGCTTTGGCGAATTTTTCCTCGTATGACGGAGGCCGATATGCTGAGCGTAATTGTTGACGGGCTGTGGCGCGAGGGTGACAAAAGCCTCGCCGTCAGGCTGGTGTCTGAAGACGGCGAAGCGCTGCCGCCGTGGCAGCCCGGCGCGCATATTGACGTCCACCTGCCCTGCGGCGTGGTGCGTCAGTATTCCCTGACCGGGGCCTGTGAGGACGAGAGCTATCTTATCTGCGTGGGGCGGGAAACCGCCTCGCGCGGCGGATCGCGCTACGTTCACGAGACGCTGCGTCCCGGACAGACGCTGACGATCTCTGCCCCGCGCAATCTGTTTCCGCTTGGCCAGGCCGAGCGGGTTTTGCTGCTGGCGGCGGGCATTGGCATTACGCCGCTGTATGCAATGGCCCTGCAGCTGAAGGCGGCCCGAACGCCGTTTACGCTGCACTATTACGTCAAGAACCGCGAAAGCGCGGCGTTTGCGCGCGAACTCTCGCAGTGCGATGGGTGCATCATTCATACCGCCAGCCCGCGCACAGCGCTCGCAGAACATATCCCCGAGCCTGAGGCAGGACTTCACGCCTGGATCTGCGGTCCAGCGGGGTTTATGGAAAAAGTGCGTGAGGTCGCCACGGCGAAGGGCTGGGATGACGGCCATCTTCACAGCGAGGCGTTTCAGCCCGCAGCCCCTGCCGCAGGCGGTGAATCCGGCGAGATCTTTACGGTCAAGCTGGCCTCCACCGGGGAGCGCTGGCCGGTGCCTGCGGATAAGACCATCGCCCAGGTATTGCAGGAAAACGGCGTGGACGTGCCGCTGTCCTGCGAAATGGGGATCTGCGGTGCCTGCCTGACGCCGGTGATTGACGGCGTGGTGGATCACCGGGATACCGTGCAGTCGGAGGCGGAAAAAGGCGCGGCTGAGCAGCAGGTGGCGCTGTGCTGTTCGCGGAGTCACTCGGGTGAGCTGGTGATTGCGCTGTAAAACGAAAAAACCCTGCGATATGGCTATCGCAGGGTTTTCGAATTTGGCGGAAGCGTAGAGATTCGAACTCTAGAACCCTTTCGGGTCGCCGGTTTTCAAGACCGGTGCCTTCAACCGCTCGGCCACGCTTCCAAAGTGAGGCGCACTATAAACATCTCCGGGCGCGATGTAAAGCAGGAAATTGAATAATTTAGGTGTCGGTTGCTATCCCTTCTTAAGGTGTCGATTGTTTATCCAGTCTGCGGCTAAAATGTAAACGTTTATTTTTAGATAAGTGAATCTTATTTTCTCAGTGATTTCTGATATAGACTCTTTTTCATATCAAGGTATGTACGCAGACAACAATTCCACCTTTATAAATTTCCGCAGAGACTCTTCTCTGCGATAAGCGACTTTTAATGAATTTTATCTAATCCTTAAATAACCCATTATGAACTTTCTATTTATCAGCGATAATTATTATCTTTGTACGGGCGTCTCCAGCGCTCAAGCCGCGACCCAATTAATTCGGGATGACGACGACATTCGCTGCCTGAATCAGGTTAACACCGATTTGGAATTTATCATCGCGATTGAACAGGATAAATTACGTAATAACACCATTAAGCAGGTAAAAAGATTAAAGCAAGACTATATCGTGCTGATGCACGAGATTGCAGCGAATAGCGCAGTTAGAATTGATAATATTATCTACTCGTCTATGTACTTTAGCGCGCCCCCTTTTCAACAGCTGACGCGTTTCTACCGGGCGCTCAGAAGACACTCCTTTACGCGCCGCGAGTACGACGTGCTGAACCTTTTCCATATGGAAAATCACCAGATAGCAAAAAAGCTGAAATTGTCGCAAAAAACGACCAGCACCTACCGGGTAAGGATCCAGGAAAAATTAAACATGCGTTCAAAAAACATTCTGGCCCTGACCCGAATGAAATCGGCGATCGTTGACCAGAAGCTATAACCCTGCGATACCGCCTTCCTGGCACATTATTTTTCTCCCTGCGGAGGGGCCGCAGGTGCCGGGTACCAGTTTTCCCTGGCAACCATCACGCTGCCCTCGGGCTGCATTACAAAGTTCGGCGACATAATCTGCACGTTGAACTCGTTGAAGACGTCCTGAATATGGCTGTGCAGCTCGTTGCGGGCAACAGCAAGCGACTGTTCTGGCTGCAGCCGAACCTGCAGTTCATACGCGATATACCAGTCCATTAACCCTAACTGGCGCACCAGCGGCGGTTCGGAGAGATCAATCCCTTTTGACCGCTTGGCGGCCAGCTCCAGCATGGCGTGCACCTGACGCCACGGGGTGTCGTATCCGATGGTCACGCCCACCGTCAGGTTAACGCTGCCATCCGACTGCTGCGCGCTAAGATTGGTGATCTTGCCGCTCACCATCACCGCATTAGGCACGGTTACCACATAGTTCTCGCGGGTGATGATTTTGGTGGCGAGCATGCCGATTTCACTGACCTTTCCCTCGTTTTCCGACACACGAATAACATCGCCTTTGCGCAGGGCGCGGGAGTAAATCAGCACCAGACCGCTCATCGCATGGTTCATTACCCCCGCCGATCCCAGCGTGAGCATCAGGCCAAAGAAGACGCTGATGCCTTTAAAGGCCAGCGAATTCGCACCGGGTAAAAACGGGTACGCGGCTGAGAGCGCAAAGAGCCAGACGGCAACGGAAATTAACTTACGGGTCGCGCCCACCGTTTCCGGGTGAATACCGGGCAGTTGTAAACGCCCTGCTTCCACTTGATTGAGCACCAGTTTGAGCAGCTTCAGAATAAACGCGGTAATGAGGAAAATAATCAGGACAATCATCAGCCCCGGTAAAGCAGACGCAATGGATAACGCGATTTCTCGCGCGACGCGAATCGACCAGTCTCCCAACGATGTGCCCCACACGCGCGTCCAGGGAAAGAGACTGAATGCCCAGCCAAGCCAGACATAGAACCCGATAAGCCCCAACACAATCATCAGTAGCGCGTAGAGTCGGATTTCAATGGCACCGATATAACGCCGCCAGCTTTGCGGCACCCAACTGCGATTCTCCAGAATACGCCTGCGGTAGACGCGTCTGAACCAGCGCCAGGATCGCCAGGCGCCATAACACAGCAGCACCAGTGCCAGAAGCCCCGCAGCCGTTTTTAGACCTGAGAGGGTCAGCCAGCCGGTATTGTATTGATCGCGTAGCGCCGCTCTCTGCGCTTCCATTCGCGCTAACACTCTCTTTGCGGCCTGGTCGAGGGTGAGATCGTCCCCTTCGTCTAAATCAGCCTCGGTCAGCAGCATCACCGGCTTACTGTTCATCACAATCAGCCGTCCTTGCTGGTTGTAGCGGGACACGGGGACAATTTTTAGCGGCTCGCTGACGTCCGCCTGGGTAAAATTTCGCAGGGTATTGCGGATGCGTAACACGCGCTCTTCGGGCGTGGTAAGGCCAAATTTTGCCTGCAGCATGACAATCGGTTGATGAAAGATATAGACCGTGCGCGCGCGCTCCTGCTCCGTAGGCTCCTGACGGGGCTCGGCAGCAAAGGATGAGAAAGCGATCAAGGCGGCAAAACAGGTTAGAAACGCAAGTTGGATCCTTTTCATCACCACGACCCCACAGGCAAAAATTCTTTTATTTTCAGACAACCAGCGAAAAGCGAATGCGTGTTTTGAGCATAGACCAGCCTTTCGCTTCTGCAACAAGGCCGGGAAATGACGCCCCTTTTCTCGCGATAAATCAACCGCCGCCAGCGCGCGTATGGCTGCCTTTAACGGTAATGAAACCGTCTACTTCTGGTATTTCTCCTACACTTTAAAGGTTCTACCGGTACGGTGAACGTGAAAAAGCCGGATCGATTAGGGCTATGAGGTTCGAACCTTTCAGCCTGAGATCATTTTGCCTTTAACTGAGGAGTTTGCGGTATGGCATTCGTAACAACGAAAGACGGCGTCAACATTTTTTACAAAGACTGGGGCTCGAAAGAGGCGCAGCCCATTGTTTTCCACCACGGCTGGCCTTTAAGTGCCGATGACTGGGATAACCAGATGCTCTTCTTCCTTGCAGAAGGCTATCGCGTTATCGCTATCGACCGTCGTGGCCATGGGCGTTCGGATCAGGTGAGTGAAGGCCACGATATGGATCATTATGCCTCCGATGCGTCGGCCGTGGTCGAAAGCCTGGACCTGCGCAACGCCGTGCACGTCGGCCACTCCACCGGCGGCGGCCAGGTCGCCCGCTATGTTGCGCAGTATGGTCAGCCCCAGGGGCGCGTAGCCAAAGCGGTGCTCGTCAGCGCCGTCCCGCCTCTGATGGTAAAAACGGACGCTAATCCCGGCGGGACGCCCATCGAGGTTTTCGACGGCTTCCGCAAGGCGCTCGCCGCTAACCGCGCCCAGTTTTACCTCGACGTCGCCAGCGGTCCTTTCTACGGCTTTAATCGGGACGGGGCCGACGTTTCGCAGGGCACCATTCAGAACTGGTGGCGTCAGGGAATGATCGGAAGCGCAAAGGCTCACTATGAGGGAATTAAGGCGTTTTCAGAGACCGACCAGACGGAGGATTTAAAAGCCATCACGGTTCCCGTACTGGTGCTGCAGGGCGACGACGATCAGGTCGTGCCGTATAAAAATGCCTCTCTACTGCAGGACAAGCTGCTGGCGAACAGCGAACTGAAAATTTATCCGGGCTTCCCGCACGGGATGCATACCACCCATGCGGATACCATCAACGCGGATATTCTGGCCTTTATCCGCTCATAACGCCGCGTTTCTTGCCGGGTGGCGCTCCGCTTACCCAGCCTACATTTCGCACGATCCACCATAGGCCAACGCCACCCAAGGGTGGCGTTGTTTATGACCTTTTAGCGCTTCTGTGCAACCAGTTGGATCATGTTGAAATATGCCCCGGCACCCGCGGCCATAATGGGTACCATCATCTCCCGGGCGATCTCGCATTGCATAAACTCATCCCACGCCTGCTGGCAGGTATCCATCTCCCGCACGGTGGTCAAAACCGAACCGGGCTCTTTTTCCCACAGCGCTTTCCACCAGGAGAGCGGATAGAAATACCACTCTGGCGTCCAGAAAGGCTTAACCACCTCTGGAAGATGCGTTTCGCTGTATTCACCGATAAACCCGGGAACGGCAACCGCAATATATCCTCCGGGTTTCAGGAAAGGTAACAGCGTGCCCAGCATGGCGTCATTGTTGCCAAAGTATTGATACGCATCCACGCTCACGATCAGGTCGAAGTAATCATGCGCGAACGGGATCGTTTTCGTGGCATCAACCCGTAGCGGAAAAATTTTTCCATCCAGACCCCGTTCGCTGAAACGCGCTGCGTTTTCGCTCGGCGTAATCCACAGATCGGCGGCAAAAACCGTAGCGTCATATTTTTCGGCGAGCAGGATAGAAGAGATCCCTTTTCCGCAGCCGAGATCGAGAATGCGCATCCCTGGCTCAATCTGCAGTTGAGCAACCAGCTCCTCGGTAAGCCGCATAGCGTTTGGGCCCATCATGGTGTCGAGCAAAAAAGCGCGGTCATAGCTATCTGTGTAAGGTGTGTTCATCACTTCTCCCTAGCGATTATCCAGCTGGGCGCGAACGTTGTTCAGCCCGGTGGTATTAATGCGATAAGGCTGCCCGTTGACGGATCGGATCAGCTTTTTAGTGCGGAGTTTTTTAAAGACGTTAAGCGTGCAGTCGCTCAGCACCAGCCCTTCTCGAGTGTAGCACTCAACGGACGTGACGCGGCCAGAACTGTCGCGGACGTGCACAATACGTCCACCTTTGGCGAGAACGTGTAAGGTTCGTTGTTCCTGACGGGATAAATTCATACTGGAAAACCTGTGTAATCATCATGCGTAAAAACGAGCCCACACCCGCAGGTGCGTGCGTAAGGTTTAAGCGCAGCGATAACCAGTCCGTCCTGAAAAGAGCGGGAAACTGATTATCTGATGAAAACATTCTCCAGCATCAAAGCCTCGGTGAGAGATGAAAAGATATTTACGGTGTGAATGATAACGCCTGGTTTTTACAGGGAAATAGCGGGAGGTTAAAAGTGTGAACTGGATCGGTCCGTGAAATCGTCTACGGTCAGTTTTACTGTCAGACTGGAGCACCTTACTGACACTGACTGGAGCTTTTTTATGCCTGATAACTATACCGTGGTTGAAACCGTCCCCACTGCGGAGGCTTTTTGCCGCCTGCGCGAAATTTCGGGCCTTAGCCCTCGCCCGCTGGAGGCGGCACGAAAAGCGCTGCCCGGCAGCTGTTATGGCATGCATATTCTGTATGAGGGTAAACCAGTGGGTATGGGGCGAATCGTGGGGGACGGTGCGTTAAATTTCGATATTGTCGACGTCGCCGTTGACCCCCTTTATCAGGGGAAAGGGCTTGGCAGAGTCATTATGGAAACGCTGGTTGCCTGGCTGGATAACCATGCCTGCAAAGGTGCCTACGTTTGTTTAATGGCGGATGTGCCTGAGCTTTATGCAAAATTTGGTTTTACGCTCGTTCGCCCGGCAAGCGAAGGAATGGCCAGAATCTGGTGAAGGGCAATTCGCGTTAAGACAAAAAGAAAAACCCCAGGTTGACGAGCAACCTGGGGTTTAAATTTGGCGGAAGCGTAGAGATTCGAACTCTAGAACCCTTTCGGGTCGCCGGTTTTCAAGACCGGTGCCTTCAACCGCTCGGCCACGCTTCCTAAGTGAGGCGAACTATAAACACCTCTCTGCGTGCTGTAAAGAGCCACGGCATTCGTTCGCTTTAAAAATAGCCAATACGCGTTTAATCGGTTGAATTGACAACGTATTGGCCATTTTCTCAGCATAAAATGCAGCGTTCAGGCTTAGTGCTTCTTGATGTACATATCTTTGGTGTAGTAGTACCCCAGCTTATCCGGCGTGAATCCGCCCACCCACGGTTTCACCAGGTGTGTACGCACGTAGTGATAGACCGGGATCGCAGGCACGTCGCGCCCTAAAAGATCCTCTGCCTGCTGGTAGAATTTGCCGCGCTCTTCCGACGTTTTCGCTTTCGCCGCGTTGACTAACGCCTGGTCATACTCCGGGTTGCTGTACTGGCTGGTATTTTCACTGTCTCCGGTACGGTAGTTGTTGAGGAACGTCGCCGCATCATCGTAATCCGCAATCCAGGCGTAGCGCACCACGTCAAAGTTGTGGGTGTGCATGGTATCCAGCATGGTTTTCCACTCCTGATTTTGCAGCTTCGCCTCCACGCCGAGATTTTTCTTCCACATTGAGCTAGCCGCGATGGCAATGCGCTGGTGCGATTCAGACGTGTTGTAGAGCAGATTAAAGCGCAGCGGGTGGCTGGCGTTAAAACCGGCCTCGTCCAGCAGCTTTTTGGCTTCGGCTATGCGTTTTTCCATCGGCCAGCTGGCGTAATCCGGGTTTTTTAGCGTGATACCGCCGATATCCGGCTGGCTGACGAGCCACGCCGCGCGCTGCCCCTGCCCTAACACTTTCTCCGCGATGATGTCTTTATCCAGCGCCATGTTCAGCGCCCTGCGCACGCGGGCATCATTAAACGGTGGACGGGTGGTGTTGAACTCATACCAGTACGTGGCAAGCTGTGGAGAGACATCCAGTTCGCTGCCCAGCGTTTTCTTGAGCTGCGCAAACTGATTGATCGGCACCGTATAAACGATGTCGATTTCACCGGCCTTATAGCGGTTCACATCCGAGGCTTCAGAAGTGATGGGCAGGTACGTTACTTTATTGATAACGGTATGCGCGTTATCCCAGTAGCGCGGGTTGCGCTCGGCAACAATGCGCTCGTTGACCACCCACTGCGACAGTTTATAAGCACCGCTGCTGACGAAATGCTCGGGTTTGGTCCATTTATCACCGAAACGTCCAATCAGCACTTTATCCACCGGCACCAGCGAGGGGTGCGCCAGCATCGCCAGGAAAGCGGCATTTGGCTGGGTGAGCGTGACTTCAAGCGTGGTGTCGTTGATGGCTTTCACGCCCAGCTTGTCGGGCGCTTGTTTACCCTGCGCAATCTCTGCGGCGTTGATGATGTGCATGTTGCCCGGATAGCTGGCGTACGGCGAAGCGGTTTTTGGGTCGACCAGACGCTGCCAGCTCCAGACCACATCTTCTGCAGTAATGGCGGTGCCGTCGCTCCAGGTGATGCCAGGACGCAGATGGAACGTCCAGACGGTGTTGTCTTTGTTCTCCCATTTCTCCGCCAGCCGCGGCTGGATATCACCGTTCGGCGAAACGCTGACCAGCCCTTCGAATAAATCGCTGATAATATTGAATTCGACATCGCTTTCGACTTTATGGGGGTCAAGCGATGAGGGTTCACTGCCGTTGTTCCTGACCAGTTCCTGCTTCTCTGCCAGTTGCGTTCCTGCCGGCACGTTAGCCGCCCAGCTTGCCGTGCTGGTGCACAGTATGGCCGCGGTTAACAAAGAGAGTGTAAAGTTAGTGCGTGTTTGTGGTTTCATGTCCTTCGCCTTATTGTCTGTTTTATGACGATCCGGGAATAACTCTTAGCGCCCGCATTGAAATAAGGCAATATTTTTCAGTAACCTATAAGAGGTTGATCTGAATAAAATTCGCAATCCGCTGTTCATCCTGTGGAAAATGATTTTCGCAGAAGAAACAACCAGCATCAGCGCTAACGTGCTGAGTAAAGATGGGTAAAACCACTTTGAGACTGGCGCGCCGTTTCCTATTCTTGCCGTTAATTACATCTGTCATAAGAGAGTGACTCATGGATCGTATAATTACATCTTCACGCGACCGCACATCGCTACTCAGTACCCATAAGGTGCTGCGCAATACCTATTTCATGCTTAGCCTGACGCTGGCGTTTTCGGCGATCACCGCCACCGCCAGCACCGTGCTGATGCTGCCGTCTCCGGGGCTGATCCTGACGCTGGTGGGGATGTATGGTCTGATGTTCCTGACCTACAAAACCGCTGACAAACCGGTTGGTATTCTGTCTGCGTTTGCCTTCACTGGCTTCCTGGGCTATATCCTGGGGCCAATGCTGAATGCGTATCTGTCTGCCGGTATGGGCGACCTTATCGGTATGGCGCTGGGCGGTACCGCGCTGGTGTTCTTCTGCTGCTCGGCCTACGTGCTGACTACCCGTAAGGACATGTCCTTCCTCGGCGGTATGCTGATGGCGGGTGTCGTCGTCGTGCTGGTGGGTATGGTGGCAAACATCTTCCTGCAGCTGCCTGCCCTGCACCTGGCGATCAGCGCCGTGTTTATTCTGATTTCTTCAGGTGCCATCCTGTTTGAAACCAGCAACATCATTCGCGGCGGTGAGACGAACTATATCCGCGCTACCGTGAGCCTCTATGTGTCGCTGTACAATATCTTTGTCAGCCTGCTGAGCATCCTGGGCTTCGCCAGCCGCGATTAAAGCCACCGCAATGTAAACCAGGCCCCGCTTATGCGGGGCTTTGTTTTTTGATACACTGCTGCGGTTTTTGACTGATGCGTGAATGATTATGTTGAGTTTTGAAGGCAAAGAGATCGAGACCGATAACGACGGTTATCTCAAAGAGAGTGGCCAGTGGAGCGAAGCGCTGGCAGCGGTGATTGCGGAGAAAGAGGGTATCGTCCTCTCCCCCGAACACTGGGAAGTGGTGCGTTTCGTGCGCGAGTTCTATCTTGAATTCAACACCTCTCCGGCCATCCGCATGCTGGTTAAAGCCATGGCCAATAAGTTCGGCGAAGAGAAAGGCAACAGCCGCTATCTGTATCGCCTGTTTCCAAAAGGCCCGGCAAAACAGGCAACAAAGATTGCCGGCCTGCCTAAGCCGGTGAAGTGTATTTAATAGCGAATACCGAAGTTAACGTACTCCCGACCGGGTTGATGCGGTTCCGTTAAAACCTTATCAACCCGCGCACTTCGCGGCCCGCCCGCTTTCAGCCACGCCACCAGCTTGTCGACCTGCTCCGCTTCGCCGCAGGCCAGTACCTCAACGCTGCCGTCGTCCATATTTCTCGCGTATCCCGTGAGCCCAAGCTCAATCGCTTCGCGCTGGGTGCTGTAGCGGAAGCCGACCCCCTGAACGACGCCGTAAACCCAGGCGATGGTGCACACGTTTGACATCGTTATTCTCCTTATCCGTCCGGAGCGCTGCCCGCCCCTCTTTCTTCTCGAATTCAAAGAATAGCAAATTATGCCGGTTTTTAAATCGTCTCAAAATATGGTATCAAAATAACAGGATAAACAGATGAATTTTAGGAAAAACCTATGCCACCATCAGATTATTTCTTTGAGAAGCTGGAAACGAAAGCCGGGTTAAATTACATATTACGCGCACAGGAAAAAGTGCCTGAAGGTGGGATGTACATTAAGCCACATATGCATCTCGAACATGAAATAATGTGGTTTTACAAAGCCAGAGGCAGCTATAGTATTGGCCGTGAAAAATTCGCTCTCCAGAATAATACGCTTGTCTATGTCAGCCCACTCACGCTGCATGATATGGAACTGGATTTTACGGCAGACCATGAACGTTTTATCTTACAATATGATCATACTGCGCTCAGCAATCTGAAATATCCAGTACCCGCCCTGGAATCACATACGGGTGTCGTTTCCTGCCTGGAGGAAAAGGATGCAGAAAGATTACAGTTTATTTTCAAATGGTTCTCAGAAGTCAATGAGACGGCCTATTCTGAAAAAGAAATTAAGCCGTTAATGATTTTGTTACTCAGCACCGTTCTGCAGCATGCCGAAAACGCAACCAAAATCGCCACAGAGACGGATCATCAATCCATCTTTGCGGTAATTATCTCTTTTGTGATCAACCTCGAAACGCAAACCTCATTTACGATGAGTTTGAACCAAGCCGCTGAATCGGTCGGACTATCACCCAGTCATTTTTCCAGAACGTTTAAAAAAATTATGCAGGTGAGTTTTAAGGAGTATCTTCTGCGAAAGAAAATTTCTCTGTCAATACATCTGTTGCGTAATACAGAACTTAGCATCACCGACATTGCTTACAAATGTGAGTTTACAGATGCTGCGTACTATTGCTTTCAGTTCAGAAGGGTTATCGGCGTTACGCCTAAAAAATTCAGGAACAGCAATCTGACATCAGAACAGTTAAAAACCGATCATAACGTGCAGCTTTAAGCGTAAAACCGCGTCGTTGATAAAACTGTGATCGGCACAAATCTACCAGCGCAAAAAAATTATATAAAAGCACCTTTCTCATACATTTTTTTATGCGCTTAATATTTATCTTTTAACCTGAGACTGGCCACTCATTTCGGATTCGTACTCATCCTGATTAAAAGGTATTTATTATGAGAAAAATAGGATTCAAAGAAAAGATTGGTTATGGGTTAGGTGATGGTGCGTCCAATATTATCTGGCAAACGATAATGCTTTTCATGGCCTACTTTTATACAGATATCTACGGACTAAGCGCGTTTCATATGGGGACCATGTTCCTAGTCGTCAGAGCGTTTGATGCCATTGCCGACGTGTACATTGGCTATCTGGCCGACCATACTCAGACCCGGTATGGCCAGTTCAGACCTTATCTCCTCTGGTTCTCGCTGCCCTTCGGTATTTTTGGTGCCCTGACGTTTTATACGCCCGATTTTGGCGAGACGGCCAAAATTGTCTATGCCTATGTGTCTTATACTGCTCTCTCGCTTTTTTATTCACTCGTTAACGTTCCCTACTGCGCGCTGATTAATAACATTTCCAGTGATGCAAAAGAACGGGTTTCAATGCAGTCTTATCGTTTTGCCTTCGCTGCTTTAGGAGGGATTATTGTTTCCGTCGTGGCGCTGCCATTAACCAAAATTTTGGGTGAAGGCGATCTACAGAAAGGCTATTTTCTGGCGATGGTGATTATGGGGGCGATAAGCACTATCATGTTTTACTGTTGCTTTGCCATGACCAGGGAACATTACACGAAATCGGTGGATAAAAAACGTAACTTTCGTGGTATCTATGATGATCTTACTGTCGTGGTGAAAGATCATAACTGGCGCTGTATTTTCAGCCTCAATATTGCAAGCCTTATCGCTGGCATCCTGAAAACGGGCGGAGCCATTTACTTCGTTAGTTACTATCTGAAAAGACCCGATTTAGTGGGACTTGTGCTTATTATTATTCTCTGCACCCGATTTGTGGGCGCATTGTCGACAACGCTATTATATAAAAATTATGACCGGGTATTGTCATATAAAGTTTCGTTAATTATACAAGCCATTATCTTAATTATTCTTTTCGCCATTCCTGCAGAATACGTCCTGCCGGTTTGCCTGGTGATCTGTCTGATTCATTTCATCGACGCCAGTTCTGCCCCCCTGCAATGGAGCCTGCTCAGTGACATCATTGATAACGTTGAAAAACAGTCAAACATTTCGCTGAGTGGCTTAGTTTTCTCAACCAATCTTTTCGCTATAAAGATTGGCATTGCGGTTGGCGGTGCCATCATTGGCTGGCTGCTCACCGTTGGCGGCTATGTGGGCAGTGCTGCGATCCAAACCGATCTCGCCATTCTGATTGTGCGGCTTATCTTTACGCTTATTCCCGCTGCTTTTGTCTTCATGATGTACCTCATCATGAGGCAATACCGGACCCATATTGCGTTACAGGCCTGACGTTACCACCGCTATTTTCATAACAGGAATCGAAGATGTCCATAATAACCAACCCCATTATCCCGGGTTTTAATCCGGACCCCTCCATTATAAGAGTGGGTGAGGCGTATTACTTAGCAACATCGACATTTGAATGGTTTCCAGGTATTTGTTTGTATAAATCATACGATCTCAAAAACTGGCGGCTGGTTTCTCATCCCCTGAAGCGGAAAAGTCAGTTGAACATGCGCGGGAATCCGAATTCCGGCGGAATCTATGCACCATGCCTCAGCTACGATGCCGGAAAATTTTATCTCATCTATACCGATGTCAAAAACGTGACCGGACGTTTCTGGGACCCGAATAACTTTATCGTGACCACGGACGATATCGAAGGTGAATGGTCTGAGCCAACGTATCTCAATAGCAGAGGGATTGATCCCTCACTGTTCCACCACAGCGACGGTACGAAATGGCTTGTGAGCATGGAGATGAGCTACAGAGACGGCGGGGAGGCAGGATTCCCCAAGTGGAATGGCATTATCATCCAACAATACGATGAGCAGAAGAGTCGCTTAACCGGCGAGAGCCGTAAAATTTTCGCCGGTACCGCGTTGGGCATCACCGAAGGGCCACACATTTATCAGTTGAACGGCTGGTTCTATTTGTTAGTGGCCGAAGGCGGGACGTTTTATAACCATGGCGTCACGCTGGCGCGCTCCCGACATCTGTTTGGCCCCTACGAAACCGATCCCATCGGGCAAATGATGACATCCCGCTTTGATTGTCGTTTACCTTTACAGCGCGTCGGCCATGCGGATCTTTTTGATAACGGTCTGGGCGAATGGTTTATTGTGCATTTATGCGGGCGACCATTGCCCTCAAAAGGACGCAGCCCGATGGGTCGAGAAACCGCTATTCAGCAGGTTTACTGGACGGAGGATGGCTGGCTGCGCTTAACAAATAACAGCATTACGCCAGAATTAACGGTGCAGACGCGCCTGAAAGAACGTCCGTGGCCAACGCCGCCGGTCCGGGATGAGTTCGATACGCCGGAGCTGCCCCTTCACTACCAGTCGCTACGCATCCCCTTAAGCGAGGAAATGTGCACGCTTACGGAAAGGCGGGGATGGTTACGGTTGCGGGGTTATGAATCCCTGAGTTCACAGCACTATCAAAGCCTGCTGGCAAGACGACAAACCGATTTTATATTTACCGCTCAGACATGCGTAGATTTTAAGCCTCACTCTTTCCAGCAGATGGCCGGGCTGGTCTGCTTTTACGACACCACCAACTACGTTTATCTGAACATATCCTGTAACGATGCGGGAGAACGGACGGTCAATTTGATGGTTAATGACCTGAACCGATTCTCCATACCGACAGGAGAAGGAGTAAAAATTGCCGCAGAAGGTCTGGTTTATCTCAGAGTCTGCGTCAAAGATGATGGTGCTCTTTTTTACTATTCACTCGATGAAAAAAAATGGTTCCCGATTGGGGGTTATGTTGAATACAGCAAACTGTCCGATGAATATTTTAAGGAACGTGGCATAGAGCGCTTCACCGGTGCCTTTGTCGGGATGTGCTGTCAGGATTTCACGGGCGAACATATCCCGGCCGATTTTGACTACTTTGCCTATTTCCCGGAAGATTTTTAGTTAAGGGCGCGCAGAGTGTCCGCAGATGATTGCCACAGGCCTTCTGTGCTACTCTACGCGCCATTTCCATGCAATCGACAGAATAGAAATTATGAGTGTACGTTTAGTGTTAGCCAAAGGGCGCGAGAAGTCATTGCTGCGCCGCCATCCCTGGGTCTTTTCCGGCGCGGTTGCGCGTATGGAAGGTAAAGCCAACCTCGGTGAAACCATCGATATCGTTGACCATCAGGGGAAATGGTTAGCGCGCGGCGCATACTCGCCAGCCTCGCAGATCCGCGCTCGCGTCTGGACGTTCGATAAAGATGAAACCATCGATATCGATTTCTTCGTCCGCCGCCTGCAGCAGGCTCAGCAGTGGCGTGAGTGGCTGGCAAAACGGGACGGTCTGGACAGCTATCGGCTGATCGCCGGTGAGTCCGACGGCCTGCCGGGTGTAACCATCGATCGCTTCGGCAACTTTATGGTGCTGCAGCTGTTAAGCGCGGGTGCGGAATATCAGCGTGCTGCCCTGATCGGCGCCCTTCAGTCTCTGTTCCCGGAATGCGCCATTTACGACCGCAGCGATGTGGCTGTGCGTAAAAAAGAGGGCATGGAGCTGACGCAAGGTCCAGTTACCGGTGAATTACCACCTGCCCTGCTGCCTATCGAAGAACACGGCATGAAGCTGCTGGTGGATATTCAGGGCGGCCACAAAACGGGTTACTACCTCGACCAGCGCGACAGCCGTCTGGCGACGCGTCAGTACGTTGCCGACAAGCGCGTGCTGAACTGCTTCTCCTACACCGGCGGTTTTGCGGTGTCTGCGCTGATGGGCGGCTGTGCCCAGGTGGTGAGCGTGGACACCTCGCAGGAAGCGCTGGACGTCGCAAAACAGAACGTTGAGCTAAACAAGCTGGACCTGAGCAAAGCGGAGTTTGTACGTGATGACGTCTTCAAGCTGCTGCGTAAATATCGCGACCAGGGCGAGAAGTTCGACGTTATCGTCATGGATCCGCCTAAGTTTGTGGAAAACAAAAGCCAGCTGATGGGTGCCTGCCGCGGGTATAAAGATATCAATATGTTGGCTATCCAGCTGCTGAACCCGGGCGGCGTGCTGCTGACCTTCTCCTGCTCCGGCCTGATGACCACAGATTTATTTCAGAAAATCATCGCCGATGCCGCAATAGATGCTGGTCGTGATGTACAATTTATAGAGCAGTTCCGTCAGG
>ENA-OWLM01000170-OWLM01000170.1-metagenome-genome-assembly--contig:-NODE-170-length-24844-cov-4.467990_pt1 | contig 24844 bp, 25 predicted proteins | sample MGYA00245349_ERZ651102 | MGnify/ENA primary metagenome ERZ651102 (study PRJEB26857, sample SAMEA4031759) | metagenome | biome: human; feature: oral; material: saliva | place: Philippines | collected 2014... | reverse complement strand
TATGGCGGGAGACCTTAGGCTGCGACTCGTTGGTCGCGGCGCAGAGATCGCAGACGCACAGTTCGCCGGCTTCACGGAGCAGCATGACGATGGCGAGCCGCGTTTCGTCGGAGAGGGTTTTGAAGAGCTGGAGCGGGTGGAGCATGATAAAATCTTCGGTAGTTAAAACATATTCGTTTAATCATATGTGTTTTAAGCAAGGTAGGGAAGAGCGAGATGATGGGATAGGAAGTTTAAGACAACAAAATAACAGTGATGCAGATGTATGCATGAAAAAAAACAGCACACAACGTGGTTAGAAGTGGCGGAAAGTTAGGCGTTCTAGGCATTGATAACAAACTCAATTTACTGCATAGTTGACTTGATAACGGGACTGTTCTTATTGACAAGGTTGGTTTATATGGCTACGCATGTTGGTGATTCAAGTAAGAAGAAAATCGATTCTGGAAACGAAAGACTTGCATCATTGTTGGACGATGTAAAAAGGGGGCAAATAAAAATACCTGCCTTTCAAAGACAATATGTATGGACAGATGAACAAATACTTGGACTCATAGATTCAATATATTGTGGGTATCCTGTTGGTTCATTGCTACTTTGGTCAACAAAGACACCTTTGAAATTCGAAAGAAATGTGGGTGGCTTTGATTTGCCAGAGATCAAAGAAGACTATCCGGTAAATTACATTCTTGATGGTCAACAACGTTTGACAACTTTATTTGGTGTTTTTAACTCTGATAAAAAAACAAATAATGAAGAGTTAGCGATGCGATTTAACATTCATTACTCGCCATCTGAAGATAAATTCTACCATTTTTATACCAAACCTCACGATTTAAAAACAATTGCATTAAATTCTATTTTGGAGACAACAAAATTAATAGGCCAACTGCATCAATTTAATGAGTGGGAAGTTGCACGTATAACAAATCTTGTAGATAAATTCAAAGACTACGATTTTCCAGTGGTGACAATCAAAGAGCGAACAGATCAGGAAGTATGCCGAATCTTTCAAAGAATAAATTCATCAGGGACTAGTTTAAGTACTATAGAGCTATTAACTGCATGGACGTGGACTGAGACATTTGATCTAAGAACCGAAATTAATAACTTAAATGATTTTCTTTCTGCAAAAGGATTTCAAGTGGATGAAACCCTTTTGATGAGATGTTTAACCTCTATCGTAAATAAAGAGATTGACTCTGAGACATTGATAAATGTTGAACCGTCATCATTATCAACGGCAGTGGAATCATTGGAAAAGGGTATAAAAAAAGCAGTCGATTTCCTCGAGAATGATTTAAAAATACAAAACTCTGTTTTTTTACCATTCCCTATTATGCTTGTACCTCTCGTTTACTTCTTCTCTAAAGTTGATCGACCTACAGGTTATCAATATACTTCGATTAAAAGATGGTTTTGGTGTTGTGCTTTTTCACAACGTTACAAAGCAGGTACAAATGCTTTTGTAATGGAAGACATTAAAATGATGGATAGCGCACTTTTGCAGTCTAATGCAGCAATACTTTTTCCTATGAAGGTTGAGACTGGATTTTTTAGAAAAGCATGGAGGATCAATTCTTCAGCAGCGAAAGCAACAATTTGTCTTCTTGCGCAATTAAATCCCCGTAGTTTTATCACAGGTAAAGTTGTTGATCTAGGTTCTGCGCTCGCTGCTTATAATGCTAGACAGTTCCATCACATCTACCCAAAAGCTTTTTTGAATAAAAAGGGGATTGGTTTTCACGAGTCTAATATTATTGCTAATATAGCTTTTTTGACTGCTCAAGATAATAATCAGATATCTGACTCAGAGCCCTCCTTATATTTCTCAAATATCCATGAAGTGGAAAGGGATAAGATATTTGACTCGGCTTTGATTTCTTCTAGGCTTAGAGATGGAAAGGCTGATTATAAAGACTTTATAGCGCAGAGAGAGCAGGATTTAATAAGTTATGCTCATATTTTAATGAGCGGAAAATAAAAAGCACAGTCGTTGTTATGAAGAAAAGATAACCAGCATTTCTGGTTATCTTTTTGATTTTTTATTTCATTCTTCATTTGATTGATGTTGGTTGATTGCGGATATATGTACAATTTCCCTTAGCAAACTTTTCAGGAATACTCAATTAATCCAGATTGCTATCATTTGATGCGGCGGTATTCGATGTAATATGTAGCTGACGCTAATTTACTGTTTGTAGATTAATAGTATGTCAAAATTTTTCAGCAAAATAGTGTAATTTATGTGATTTATTCAGTTTGTTAAAGTGCTTGTCAGTTTAAATTAATATCCGTAATAGGAGGGATGATTTTATCTAATAAACATAAAAGGCTTCACATCGGACTTTGAGAGCTAAAGAATTGATACCCTTTCAGGATATACTATATTATCAGAAAGTATAACTGGAACAGTGTTCTTATTTATTATTACCTCACAGTAAGTTGTCGTGCCATCTGTTCACTACGTTCCTAAGCGTCTTTTCAAACGCCGCTCATCAGCAATCTCCATCAATCTTGCCTCCGCAGCAGCCTGACTACGCATTCCGGAAAGCGTCATTTTAAAGCCATGAGCATTTCCCTGAATGTTTAGTGGTAAGGAAAGCGATGCGATCAGTGTGTCTTCAAGTTCCCAGGGCGCTTCGACAGGAAGCCAGTGAACTTTAGCATTCTTTTCCATCCACACATCCAGCCACTGCTCGCCTGGGTGAGTAAATGTCATTCTGGATCCAGAACCCACGCGGCGTAGGGGAAAGCCACTTAAACCACTCAATAACACACCCAGCGTGCGCCTGAGTGTCGAACCAGCTGCATTGCCGCTGTAATGCGTTTTGATGCGTTTCCTTAAGTTCGAACGGCTGTTAGGTTTCCCGCGCTGGTCGGGTGAAATACCAACGTACAGCAGCGTGTAGCCGTCAGAGGTTATGCAGCCCTCGGTCGGCACGCCTGGAGGGATCTCCTTAAACCACCAGAAGTAGACGCCATTTACTGTCGGAACTGGCGATGGCTTGCTCATTACTTCCGTTCTGCTGTAGGTTTTCTCGGGATAAAAATCGAACATGCGGCTTTCCTTGCTGACGTTTTTTCTGATTTTATTCTTTTGCTGTCAGGGAGCGATAGTTTTCTGAAGCCAGAAAGGAAAAAGTAAGGGATAGGGTTTTTGTCTGGTGCTGACGCCCAGCATCAGAAAGCGTGGCTGTAAGCGATTGATTTTGTGTGTGAGGAACTTCAGGCAACAAAAAACCCATTTATATAAATGGGTTAGAAAAAACAAACACTTACTTTAAAATCAATAAGTTAAAATAGTAGTTAGGGGTAGTAAAGGTCAGGGAGTGGCAACCGCTGCCGCCATTTTGTCGCCATTGTGCATTGTAGCTAAGGGGTTAAACCTTAACGCAGTTTCAAGGTGATCTGGCGCGAGGTGGGCATAACGCATGGTCATCTTTATATCGTGGTGTCCCAGTATTTTTTGCAGAGCGAGTATGTTTCCCCCGGACATCATAAAGTGAGCTGCAAAGGTGTGGCGAAGAACATGCGTTAGCTGGCCACGCGGCAAGATGATAGAAGTTTTATCCATCACTGATGCAAATTGAAAATAGTAGTCATCAAAAAACTTGAACCCCTTCAGCGCGGTGATTTCTTCATATAGCTCCTTGCTGATAGGGATGCTTCTGTTTTTCTTTCCCTTCGTTCTGATGAACGTGATGCGGTACTTCGTTACCTGCGACCTTGTCAGATTGACTGCCTCTCTCCATCTTGCCCCAGTGCTAAGGCAAATCTTCACAACCAGCGTCAACAGCTTATTTTGGCGCTGGCAGTCATACAGAAGTTCTGCAATCTGATCATGTGTCAGCCAGGCCATTTCTTTTTCAGCAATAGTAAACTTACGCATGTTTTCAAGAGGGTTTGGCTGAAGCCATTCGCCCAAGCGAATCAGTTCACTAAAGGCACCGCTTAAATAACTTTGTTCAAGATTTACCGTGACAGGGCTAGCGCCATTCTTCCATTTCTCACTGAAATATATCTCTCCTGTTAGACGCTTATCGCGGTAGTGAGCAAACATTTTTGGGGTGAGTGATGTAGCTAGAGGATTTCCTAATGCGTCCACGATCAGCAGTAGCTTTTCGTAAACGTGTTCGCCAGCAGAAAGCGAAATGCCGTGCAGTTTATACCAGAGGTTAACAATATCTTTTAAAGAGCGCCGATCAGCAACATCACCCAGCCACGGTTTGGCCGCGGCCTCATCCATCGTGTGGCGCTCAAATGCCATCGCCTCACCTTTTGTTGCAAATTGCTTTCGGACCCTGCGCCCGGAACGCCCGGCAGGGTAGCATTCACAGAGCCATTTACCCGTTTCAAGTTTACGAATAGCCATTAATTACCCCTTATTACTTGCTATAGGGGTATGATTCACTGTTTATTTATACAGTGTCAATGTTTGTTCCACTCTCGATCAAACATCGGTCAGCAGGTAGTAGTGGCATTTTGCGAGGGGTTTTAAGTCGTCAATACCGCACTCAAAACTAGCGCTACCAGGCACTGAGGTTACACGTACCCTGCCTACAGGAATGCGTATCAGTTCTTTTATGCTTACTTGCCCTTCGATTTCAACCAGCCATGTGCCGTCTGTTAATTCATTATTTTTCTGATCGGCCAAGTAGCTGACATCATCATCCACAATAATCATGGGGTTGCTGAGGTGGGATGGGAGCATTGCTTTGTCGAGCATGTAAAAATTCGAATCGTATAGATTTCCATCTATTACCTTTTTTCGGGTAACAGCAACAACATCACCTAACAAGTTCTCATTTGCGGAATTTGCATTCTCGTTTGAGTTTTTGTTGGTTCCGTTGGGGAATTTCTCACCTGTTCCGAACGATAGCCATTCTACTGATGCACCAGTTTCGATTGTGCATTGTATAACCCAGTCAGCTGGGAATACGTCGCGCATCCACCTCGTTCCCATGGTGCTTGTTGATACTTTCAATTGGTCGCACAAAGCCTGCCTTGTCTTAAATCCATAAGCTTCAAGGAGCCTGGTTATTACTGCCTGGCCTCCGTTTTTGAGATCCATAATTCCGCCTCGGGAAAGTTATTGGTTGACACTTCGCAAATGGAAAGTTATTTTGCAGGCGAACATTCCAAAACAGGTTGTTCACCTTTTAACACCGCTAGCCACGGTTAACTTCCAAACGAGGAATCTTGCACTATGACCACTAACATTTCAATCAATCTGCCCGTCCCTTCTATCTCAAAAGAGAAGTACATCGAACTCACTGGTTTACCGGAAGATACCGTTGAAGCAATGCTGAAAGATGGCCGCTTACCACGTCACCGCCTTCGCAAAGATATGGGTCGTGAAAAAGTCATGATTAATATCGCGGCTCTGACCATAGACGCCCTCGCGGGTTGCAACATCGTACTTAACTGATTCGATTTTGAAACGCTGAGAGGGTGCTGACTATGTTTGATTACCAAACTTCCAAACATGCACATTTTGATGCAGCTTGCCGAGCGTTTGCGCTGTCCCACAATCTGGAAGACGTAGCCGCTGCCGTTGGTATGCGTCCGCAGATCCTGCGCAATAAGTTGAACCCGGTACAACCACATCGCCTGACCTGTGACGAGCTGCTGGCTATCTGGCCAGACGCATGACAGCTTTATGGCCAGCCTGAACAAGCTTGTAGATGTATTCCCCAGTCCGGCATTTACCCAGGTGCGGAGACTGGCGCAGTCCGCCGCACAGCTGGCTGCGGAGAAGATGCAAATTCCGGCGAAATACAGTCAAAGTCTGCCAGCGGCGATCCCGCTTTCCGTACCGACAAGCCGCACCGCCCTGGCGGCCGCAGCGGTGAAAAAAGCCCAGCAGGAAGCCGCAGCCGTGGCGGATTTGACGGGCGTAAAAAAGCTGATGGGGGAGTTTACACAGCAGCGTGAAAACCTGATTTCTGGCATTGCCAGCGGGTTGACGGATTTACAGGGGAAAAGCGCCAGGGCATGGGTATTTACCGCCAGTGGCGATCTGCCTTCCACGCTTCTGGAGCTGGTAAAAGGGATACCGCTTCAGTCCTCCGTGTACACCGCCGCCATGATGCTGGTTGGCGACAACCTCGACGGCATAAAAGGAATGATCCATGACCTCGAACCCGACACTGGCGCTTAATGGCGAGGCCATTCTGCTGAAGAACATGCGCGTGACCGTTTCTCAGCAATTCCAGGACAAAGACCAGTCCGGCCAGACGAGTGCAACCACGAAATCAGAGCAGGGCATCAAAGGCAAGGAGCTGCGCGTTTCAGGCGAAATTCCGTATAAAAATCCGGAGATCCTGCGGCGTATCTTTGAGCTGGGCAGCGCTACGGATGCCAGCGGCCAGCGCCAGAAATACCGGGTTGCACATGAGGCAGCGCGGGCTGTGAATTTTCGTGAGGCGACGTTCACCGGAACCCTGGACGCGCCGCCGCAGGACGGGCGCATGTCCTGGCTTGTGACGTTCACGCTGACCGAACATATCAGCGTGCAGGAAAAACGTGAGGCCAGGGCAAGCGGCAAAACCAAAACCGTGAAGCAAACGGCGGGAAGTGGCGGCGGCCAGAACGGTGGCCAGGCCGCTGGCGAGGATGAAGAAAAACTGACGTGGTTTGAACGTAAGGTGCTCAAGCCCGTGAATGATGCGCTGGGATAAAAATGAAGCCGATTAAACGCCTGTACCTTTCAACGGATGAAATTCACCTGGCTGATGCTAGCCTGGTGCTGGAGCTGAACAGCTGCGGCCGGGGGTTTATTACTGCCGGGACGACGGAGGACTATACGGGGAAACTGGTGCGTCTTGATGTGGGTTACACCGATCTGGTGTTGCGCTGGTTTACCGGGTACGTGGAACGCTCACAACCTGCTGAAAACGGCTTTCAGCGTTTGTTTGTCCGCGAGCTGGTCGGCGTATTCGAACGCCTCTGGCCATGTTCTTTCCAGCACCCCACGCTGCGCGATGTGGCCAGCTGGCTGACAGAACAAAGCGGGTTGGCCTTCAGCGTGCCGGATGTCGATTACTCAGACCGTCCGATCCCACATTTCACCCACAGCGGCACGGGTTATCAGCTGCTGGATAATCTGGGACAGGCTTTTGGCATTACGGATTACGTCTGGTATCAGCTGCCGGACGGCGGGGTTTATGTAGGCGGAGCGGAAAAAGCCCTGTTTGCCGATCGCCCAATTGAGATCCCCCATGAATTTAACCAGGGGGCGGCAGGGGGGAACTCAATGACACTTCCCCTGGTGCAGAGTCTGCGCCCGGGCGTGGAGCTGAACGGGGAAAGGGTCACAAAAGTCCACCTGCAAAATGACACGATGGCCGTTACCTGGACACCCCGCAACCGTGCCACGGGTAAGGCATTGCAAAAAACGCCCGTTCAGCGCCAGATTGAAAGCCATTATCCGGAGCTGGCGTCAGGACTGCATTTGCCCAAGTTTGGCCGCGTGATGAATCCCGTTGAGGCGGTGAAAAGTGGCAATTTCGCCGATCCGTTCCGTCCCCGCTATGCGGTTGACGTGCAGCTGTTGGACGCGGACGGCAACCCGGATAAAGACACACCTGTTTATTCAGCTGTACCGCTACCGGTTCCTATGGCGGGTAATGATTCGGGGATGTTTCAGTTTCCGCCCGAAGGGACGCTGGTTGAGATCGCTTTCACTGGCGGACGGCCGGATAAGCCGTTTGTGCGGCAGACCGTGCCGGACGGAACCAGCCTCCCGGATATCCAGCCTGGCGAACAGCTGCAACAGCAGCGTGCGGAAGTGTCGCAGCGCGTCACCCAGGCGGGTGACTGGGTGAGGCAGACAGACCAGACGATCAGTGAAACTTCTATGGCACGCGTGGTTAAGGCCGATACAGAACAGCGGGAGCTGGTCAGCCGCGAAACCACGGTTAAGGCTACGGATAAAATTACCGTGCTGGGCACGTCCACACTGCTGGCCGGAGCCATTCAGCAGGTATGCACGGGTGATTACAGCCAGGCAGTAAAAAACCGCGTGGCGAGTATCGGCGGCAATGATGAAGCAGACATTGCCGGAAGCCAGACAGTCACAACGGGTAAAGACCTAATCGAGAAAATTGGCCAGATACGTAAAAGCGTGGCGGCAGTACAACAGCAGATTATTGCCCCGGTAGTGTGGATTGGCTCTGGCACAATCAACGTGGCGCAGCTGATGCTCGACACACTCGACGTGGTGAAAGAGCTGGCAGAGCAAACGGCAAGCCACACGCACAGCAATACGGGAGCACCGACCAACGCGGGAGCCATACGGAACACCGGAACGAAAGCGGACACGCTGAACGGCAAATACTCCCCGGTGATTGGCAAGTAAACCTGTCCAGAACATAACCCGCGAAAGCGGGTTTTTTTATGCCCTTCATCCCCTGACGGGGATATCTCTTTTCTTAACTCACAAGCGGCTATCGCTACTCGCTGCCAGCGGCGCTCTGCCGCGTTAAGCCTTTTAAGGCACTCAGAGCCACCCTTAAAAAAGATCGTGTGCACAGCAGGGCCCTGGCGCGTCACAGCATGGCAAAAAAAATCTTTCGCAGACCAAAATCGCACTACACCGCACCCGCCTGCGGTTTTTGGATCATAAAAATTTTTCAGTTTTATTTTTCTTCAAACCGCACCGCCAGACCGCGCCAGTGCTGGCGGCTTTGCGTAAAATCAGAACTGAAAAGATTGAAAAGAATTTCAGTGTTTTTCACTTTTATGGATCTGTGGAGGATCCAATGAAACATATAACCATCTGAAAATAAATGATATTTTGTATTTTATGTGAAAAAAGAAGATCAAATTTTATGAGGTGAGAAGCTCATGGAAAACCCGCAGGGTGAGAACTGGTGCGGGTTTTCCATTAGGCAAGAACCTATGAAAAACTGAAAAGATTATCAGTGTCAGGATACACAAGGTTTTATGGGGGCACGTTAGGAATGTAACTGGCCAAGTCGTTTCAAAGCCCTCTCTTCATTAAAATTACCGAGTACGTAACTTCTAATCTCTGCGCCAAGTTTCTCATGAACGTAGGGGTAATGATGCTCGTCGATATAAAACTGTATATTGCAGTTATCAATGAATTCACCTAGTTCGTATATTTCATTTTTAATAACAGGTTGATAGTTATACCTGTTTTGATAACTAGCAAAAGGAATGTTGAATATATGTTCTTCATCAAAGGTGTGATCTTGAAAATTCTTCATCAACATTTTAAGTCCATCAGGGTTGAAATCAAATAATTCATCAACTTCTTTTCGATGTTTGAATTCAAATAATTGGTTGATTACATTTTTATATAGCGGGTTAATAGTGCAGAAAGTGGTTTTTTTATCTAGTCGGTGTAGTGGTAATATAATATTGCTTTCAAGAAGTCCCATGAATGCCTTATTGTGCTCAGAATCACTATATGGTTCAAGAGCAATTGTGCAATCACTTTTATTGAGTTTTAACATTATATTTTTGGCTTGATATGAATAGTCATTGAAGCTACTTTTAAATAAGTCTAATTTCTTACGATCACTTATCTCTTTTTCTGCTGCTTGTTTTTGAAGGTCTAATTTATTCTTTCTGAGTTGTATTCTTTTTTTGGTGAAACTGTAAATGAAGTCTACTGAGTTGAATAGAATGGAAGATGTCAAAGCACCAATTGAAAAACCAATTACTGTAATTAACCCTAATGATAATTCACTGGGTAGCTTAAATGGGGTCAGCATTGGTGCAATAAAAACCCAGCAGCAAATAATCGAACCAGCGATTATCAGCAGCCTGAGTGACGATCTAAATGAAACAAGATTTGTTAAGTGCGAAAGAACCGTTGCTAAAGGGTCAGCCATTGAGTCCTCCTCAGTTTGTAACTAATTATCATATAAGAATTATTAAGCATCAGGACTATGGCGCATAGAGTGTCATACATCACAAACGGATAAATCGTGTGCGACACTTTTGCGCCACTCATTTCTTGGCCAACAAATACTTACTTGAATGCCTAGGTTTTTTCAAAGTATCACGGGCTTTTTTGTTTCTGTTCATCCCAAGATTCGAGAATGAACATAGTCAAGGTATGTGCAGCATTTATAGCTAATCTAGCGTGGCGAGGCTTTAAGTTATAGATTTTTCTTCCGGCTCCGTGAGCTGAACTTGCGTGAGTTCGTAGGGCACCAATCCCATCAGTCAATGAATAGAGGCCACTAAGAATGCGTTTGAGGTCTTCATCTTCAACTGCTTTAGTATCAAGCCCTAAAGACTCGCGAACAACTTTCCATAGTCCCTGTAGATCTTGCTTAGCTGGAACCTGAAGTTTTTCATCGGCAATAAATACTTTGAAGGTAGATTCCATAATGTTACAGGCTGCGGATACTGCTTCTCTCGGATCAGTGTGGATATTCTCAAGTGCCCTGGAAAACTCCATCTCTACAGCGGGAATGTTGCGTTTTCCAATTGCCTCTTTTAGGGTGACAGAGGTTATCGATGCTCCATCAGAAATATGTCCGCCAGTTAGATATCGCAATCCATATCGACCAAGCAAATCAGTCATTTTTTCGGCAAAATCAACCTTGGGTTGCTCCCAACCGAATATGCTGCCTTTAGGCTGATCAGCTTCCATGTAGCCTTCTATCAATCTGCCAAGGATTGCTAATGGGTCGTCACATTCTTTGTTGATTCTTCTCAGCCATTCCTGTGCTTTCGCCGCTTTCGCTAAATCAGGAGCATCGCCAGGTGCATCAGCGTACATGAACAAACTGTTCATGGTTGCGTGAGTTTCGACTGAGCCCATATGGTCAGATAAAACCGAAATAACTGGCTGTGGAATTTGTCGTCCCATATAGACTCCATCAACGTGATTACGCGCTGCCGCCATTTTGTCGCCAATGGCTTTAGTGAAAGGTTATAAGTGGTTGGTTTTCAGGGGATAATATAGCAGGCAACAAAAAACCCATCAACCTTGAACCAAAACGGCGGGGTTGATGGGCTCCACAAATTGGGGACATCAAAGAAAAGCAGTGGCACTAGTTATGACTGCCCCCTGATAAAAAAGTTCTGCGCGTAACGAAAATAATTTTCACCTCGCGCAAACTTGAGACTTATCCGAGTCCCGGCCAGATGATGATGATCAGCGTACCCGCCAGCGTAAGCAGCACGTTAGCGATAGCATAGGTGCCCGCATACCCCAGCGCCGGGATGTTGCTGCGCGCGGTATCGCTGATGATTTCCATCGCAGGCGCACAGGTACGCGCGCCCATCATCGCCCCGAAGAGCAGGGCGCGGTTCATGCGCAGCACGTAGGCGCCGAACAGGAAACAGATAACGACCGGTACCAGGCTGACGATAAGTCCGGAAACCAACATTTGCCAGCCGACGGCTCCCAGGCTGTGGCCGATACCGCTACCGGCGCTTAAGCCGACGCCTGCCATAAAGACCATCAGCCCGAACTCTTTCACCATGTTCAGCGCGCCCTGCGGAATGTAGCCGAAGGTTGGGTGGTTGGCTCGCAGGAAGCCCAGCATGATCCCGGCGAACAGCAGCCCGGCGGCGTTACCGATGCCGAAACTGAAGTTGCTGAACTGGAAGGTGATCATCCCGATCATCAGGCCGACGATAAAGAAGGCGCAGAAGGCCAGCAGGTCGGTGACCTGGCTGTGGATGGAGATAAAGCCGATACGGTCAGCTACGGTTTTCACGCGTCGCGCGTCGCCGCTCACCTGCAAAACGTCGCCTTTGTTGAGCACGACGTTGTCGTCGATCGGCATCTCAATCTGGCTGCGGATCACGCGGTTGAGGAAGCAGCCGTGGTCGGTCAGCTTCAGCTGCGCCAGACGGCGGCCCACGGCGTTATGGTTTTTCACCACGATCTCTTCGGTGACGATACGCATGTCGAGCAGGTCGCGGTCGAACACCTCTTTGCCGTTGCGAAAGCTCGGGTCGAGGCGCGCGTGGGCGTCCGGGTATCCCACCAGCGCGATGTCGTCGCCCATCTGCAGCACCGCGTCGCCGTCCGGGTTTGCCAGAATGCCGTTGCGTCGAATACGTTCGATGTAACAGCCCGTCTGGCGATAAATGCCGAGTTCGCGCAGGTTTTTGCCGTCGGTCCAGGCCACCAGCTCCGGCCCGACGCGATAGGCGCGGATCACAGGCAGATAGACTTTACGCTTGGTATCCGTGTCCAGACCGCGCTCGCGAGCAATTGTCTGCGCGCTGGTCTGCAGATCCTGGTGCTGCAATTTTGGCAGGTAGCGCGCGCCCACGATCAGGCTCACCAGACCAATAAGGTAAGTCAAGGCATAGCCCAGGCTCAGGTGGTCGAGCGCGGTGGAAAGCTGTGCGCCCTGCATGCCGGAATGACGCAGGGTATCACCCGCACCCACCAGCACCGGGGTGGATGTCATGGAGCCTGCCAGCATACCGGCCGTTAACCCGATATCCCAGCCAAACAGTTTACCCAGTCCTAACGCAATCAGCAGCGCGCTGCCGACCATCACCAGCGCCAGCATCAGGTAATTTTTGCCGTCGCGGAAGAAAATTGAAAAAAAGTTCGGTCCCGCTTCCACGCCAACACAAAAAATAAACAGCATGAAGCCTAAGTTGAGCGCATCCGTGTTAATACTGAAATGCTGCTGACCTAATAATAAAGAGACGACTAAAACGCCAATGGAATTACCCAGTTGAACTGAACCCAGGCGCAATTTACCCAGGCAAAGGCCCAACGCCAGTACCACAAATAATAACAGGATGTAATTCCCATTTAACAAGTCTGCGACGTTTATATTCACGGAGGCTAACTTCTTGTTTACCAGTAAGTTGTTGAATGAAAGGACTATTTGGGCTACTGTTTTCAGGGCCAGGGAAAGACTTCACGACTCCCTGCTTCCTAATAAATTCCCTAAAACATGCGCTGGCGGTTAGTTTAATCGTATTAGCTACCGACAGCCACCTATTATCGCATCAGCCTGTGCGTGCTTTGGCAAGGATTGCCGTACTGCTTTATCTGACTGGGCGTCCACTGGACGAAGTTGTATTTGATAGAGATAAGTCAGGAGGATAGTTTGAACATTAAACGAAACTGGGCGGGCGTGGTCAGCTGCTTTTTGCTGTTTACGGTCGTTTGCATGTCGCTCGCTTTTAATGTGAAGGGGGCATTCAGGGCGTCCGGTCATCCGGAACTGGGTTTGCTCTTTTTCATCCTGCCGGGTGCTGCAGCCAGTTTTCTCTCACGTAAAGGAGAGGTGATCAAGCCTCTGCTCGGGGCCATGCTGGCAGCACCGCTGTGCCTGCTGATGATGCGACTGATGTATGTCCCGACAAGAAGTCTGTGGCAGGAGCTGGCGTGGTTACTGAGCGGGGTGTTCTGGTGTGCGCTGGGGGCGCTTTGCTATCTGTTTGTGCGCAGCCTGCTGCACCGGCGCAAACATTCGCAATAAAAACGCCCTCGCGGTGAGGGCGTCTTCGCATTACTGAGCGGCAAACAGGCCCAGGTTTTCTTTGGCGTAAGCTTCAAAGTCAGTACAGCCGCCGATGTGTTTCTGATCGAGGAAGATCTGCGGTACGGTTTCAACCGGCTTGCCGACGGTTTTTTCCAGATCGGCTTTGGTGATGCCTTCCGCGTGAATGTCTACATAACGGAAGTTGAAGTCATCGCGCTCTTCGGTCAGTTTCTCAGCCAGCTCTTTCGCGCGAACACAGTAAGGGCACCCTGGACGACCAAAAATTACTGCAAACATTTCTCTCTCCTCAAAAAACAAGCCTGACGGCGAATGACACGTATAGTGCCCCATAACCCGCCGTCATTAAAGAAGGTTTCGCCTGTCGTTATAATATCTATGAGCTATGTTTCGCCAATTACACCGCGCACATCATTGCCTATACTGGCTGCCATAGGGTTTTAGCAAGATAAAGAGAGAGAAGATGACGCCAACTATAGACCTGCTCCAGTCCCACCGTTCCATTCGCCACTTCACCGATGAGCCGATTACCGAGGCGCAGCGTGCCGCGATTATTGACAGCGCCAGGGCGACCTCCAGCTCTAGCTTCCTGCAGTGCAGCTCGATTATCCGCATCACCGACCCGGCCATGCGCGAGCAGCTGGTCACGCTGACCGGCGGGCAGAAGCATGTGGCGCAGGCGGCTGAGTTCTGGGTGTTCTGCGCCGACTTTAACCGCCATCTGCAAATCTGCCCTGAAGCCGAGCTGGGGCTGGCCGAACAGCTGCTGCTGGGCGTGGTGGATACCGCGCTGATGGCGCAAAACGCCTTTACGGCGGCGGAATCGCTGGGGTTAGGCGGCGTCTACATCGGCGGTCTGCGTAACAACATCGAAAGCGTGACCGAGCTGCTGAAGCTGCCAAAACATGTGTTGCCACTCTTCGGCCTGTGCCTCGGCTGGCCTGCGGATAACCCGGACCTGAAGCCGCGCATTCCTGCCGCGATGCTGGTGCACGAAAACCACTACCAGCCGGTCGATCAGGAAGTCCTGAATCACTATGACGAAGAGCTGGCGAACTACTACATGACACGCGGCAGCAATAACCGTCGCGATACCTGGACAGACCATATTCGTCGCACCATCATTAAAGAAAATCGCCCGTTCATTCTCGATTATCTTCATAAACAAGGCTGGGCGACGCGATAGTCCATTCCTCCTGCGCCTCGTGTATGATAGGCAGGCTTTATCCATGTCTTCAGAGAGGTGCAGGGTGAAAATTGCCATATTGTCCCGGGACGGAACGCTCTATTCATGTAAACGCCTGCGTGAGGCGGCGGCGAAACGCGGGCATCAGGTTGAGATCCTCGACCCGATGTCCTGCTATATGAACATCGACCCGTCCGCGTCGTCGATTCACTACAAAGGCCGCAAGCTGCCACATTTCGATGCGGTGATCCCCCGTATCGGCTCCCAGATCACCTATTACGGCACCGCCGCGCTGCGCCAGTTCGAGATGCTGGGCAGCTATCCGCTCAATGAATCCGTCGCTATATCCCGCGCCCGCGACAAGCTGCGTTCGCTGCAGCTGCTCGCCCGTCAGGGGATCGATCTTCCCGTCACCGGTATTGCCCATTCGCCGGACGACACCAGCGACCTGATCGACATGGTCGGCGGCGCGCCGCTGGTCATCAAACTGGTGGAAGGCACGCAGGGCATTGGCGTGGTGCTGGCGGAGACGCGTCAGGCGGCGGAGAGCGTGATTGACGCCTTTCGCGGCCTTAACGCCCACATTCTGGTGCAGGAGTATATCGAAGAGGCGAAAGGGCGCGATATCCGCTGCTTCGTCGTGGGTAATGACGTGGTGGCGGCCATTGAGCGCCAGGCGAAAGAGGGCGATTTCCGCTCTAATCTTCACCGCGGCGGCGTTGCCAGAATCGCGGATATCAGCGAGCGCGAGCGAGAAATTGCCGTGAAAGCGGCGCAAACCCTCGGGCTGGATGTGGCCGGAGTGGATCTTCTGCGGGCGACGCGCGGGCCGCTGGTCATGGAGGTGAATGCCTCGCCGGGGCTGGAAGGCGTGGAAAAAACCACAGGGGTCGATATCGCGGGTAAAATGATCGCATGGATCGAGCGTCATGCCACGCCGGGCTACTGTCTTAAAACGGGCGGTTAAATGGATTACCGCGCGCTTTTTGAGTACCCTATGCGAAGTGTTTATTAAAGAGGCTGCACAGCGATGGATTTACAGGTCGTACCTACACTGGATACGTTACGTCAATGGCTTGATGATGCCGGAATTACGTTTTTCGAATGCGATTCCTGCCAGGCGCTGCATCTGCCTCATATGCAGAATTTCGACGGTATTTTCGATGCCAAAATCGATCTCATTAACGACGTAATCCTTTTCTCCGCGCTGGCCGAAGTGAAGCCGTCCGCGCTGCTGGCGCTGGCCTCCGATCTCTCGGCCATCAACGCCAGTTCCTTGACGGTGAAAGCATTTCTCGACATACAGGATGATAATCTGCCAAAACTGGTCGTTTGCCAGTCTTTATTCTCCGGTGCTGGCTTATCCTTTAAGCAGTTCGCCTGGTTTATGCGCTTGAGTGAAGAGCAAATTTCGATGGTCATGATGGAAGCCAATGCACATCATCTGCTGTATAGCGCGGAAGATGACGCAGAGAATAATGATGCATCTCCCAATTTTCTCCACTAAGCCTGTCTGACTTTTGCGCAGTCGCTGCCAGAGCGGCTGCATAACGCCATTTTTTCTGCTGCTTTTAACCTTTCATTAAAGAATTTTTCACCTCCCTGAAGGCCGTTTCGGCTTATCACGTAGACATAACCTGCATAAAAAATTGATAAAAGGCGTTTTTTCGTCTGGGCTATAGCCGGAGACACGGGCTACAGTTATTCTTGCGATGCTTACAAAAAAGCGAGCGGAACCTGCCAGGAAAGGGGTTTATTTTTATTTCGGGCAGAACGACAAACTATGCATGATTTTTGCATATATCCAGATTGCACAGTTTTGGTTCGTTTGTTAACGAGCTTTCAGAAGGAATAACACTATGATCGCCTTGAATAAAAAATGGTTATCGGGTCTGGTTGCGGGTGCTCTGATGGCCGTCTCTGCCGGCACGCTCGCTGCGGAACAAAAAACGCTGCACGTTTATAACTGGTCTGACTATATCGCGCCGGATACGGTCGCTAATTTTGAAAAAGAGACCGGCATTAAAGTGGTCTATGACGTTTTCGATTCCAACGAAGTGCTGGAAGGAAAGCTGATGGCGGGCAGCACCGGTTTTGACCTGGTCGTGCCCTCTGCGAGCTTCCTTGAGCGTCAGCTGACCGCAGGCGTTTTCCAGCCGCTGGATAAGAGCAAATTATCGAACTGGAAAAACCTCGACCCGGAAGTGCTGAAGCTGGTGGCGAAGCACGATCCGGACAACAAATACGCGATGCCTTATCTGTGGGCGACCACCGGTATCGGCTACAACGTCGATAAAGTGAAAGCGGCGCTCGGCCCGGACGTCAAGCTGGACAGCTGGGACGTGGTGCTGAAGCCGGAAAACCTTGAGAAGCTGAAAAGCTGCGGCGTCTCCTTCCTCGATGCGCCGGAAGAGATTTTCGCGACCGTGCTGAACTACCTGGGCAAAGACCCGAACAGCAACAAGGCCAATGACTATACCGGGCCGGCGACCGATCTGCTGCTCAAGCTGCGTCCAAATATTCGCTACTTCCACTCGTCGCAGTACATCAACGACCTGGCAAACGGCGACATCTGCGTCGCAATCGGCTGGGCGGGGGACGTGTGGCAGGCGGCTAACCGCGCGAAAGAGGCGAAAAACGGCGTGAACGTCTCTTACTTCATTCCAAAAGAGGGGGCGCTGGCGTTCTTTGACGTGTTCGCGATGCCTGCTGATGCGAAGAACAAAGACGAAGCCTATCAGTTCCTCAACTATCTGATGCGTCCGGACGTGATTGCCCACATCAGCGACCACGTTTACTACGCGAACGGTAACAAGGCCTCGGTGCCGCTGGTAAGCGAAGAGATCCGCAATAACCCGGCGATTTATCCACCGGCAGACGTGTTTGCCAAGCTGTTCACCCTGAAAGTTCAGGATCCCAAAATTGACCGCGTGCGTACCCGCGCGTGGACCAAGGTGAAGAGCGGTAAATAAGTTACCGTGAGTCGTAGGCCGGGCAGGCGTTAGCGCCCCCGGCAACAGGCGCACCGTTCTGGTGCGCCTGCACCAGTTTTGATCTCTACCGGAGAACACCCCGTGAATGACGCGATCCCCCGCCCGCAGGCGAAAGTCCGTAAAGCGCTGACCCCGCTGCTTGAAATTCGTAACCTCACCAAATCTTTCGACGGCCAGCATGCCGTGGACGACGTCAGCCTGACGATCTACAAAGGCGAAATCTTCGCGCTGCTGGGCGCATCCGGCTGTGGAAAATCCACCCTGCTGCGTATGCTGGCGGGTTTTGAACAGCCGACCGCCGGGCAAATCGTGCTGGACGGCGTAGACCTGTCCAGCGTGCCGCCGTATCAGCGCCCGATTAACATGATGTTCCAGTCTTACGCGCTGTTTCCGCACATGACGGTGGAGCAGAACATCGCCTTTGGCCTGAAGCAGGACAAGCTGCCGAAGGCCGAAATTACCGCGCGCGTGGCCGAGATGCTGAGCCTGGTGCACATGCAGGAGTTCGCGAAGCGTAAGCCGCACCAGCTCTCCGGCGGCCAGCGCCAGCGCGTGGCCCTGGCCCGCAGTCTGGCAAAACGTCCAAAACTGCTGCTGCTCGACGAACCGATGGGCGCGCTGGATAAAAAACTGCGCGACCGCATGCAGCTCGAAGTGGTGGACATTCTCGAACGCGTGGGGGTGACCTGCGTGATGGTGACCCACGACCAGGAAGAGGCGATGACCATGGCCGGGCGCATTGCGATCATGAACCGCGGTAAGTTCGTGCAGATCGGCGAGCCGGAAGAGATTTATGAGCACCCGACCACCCGCTACAGCGCGGAGTTCATTGGCTCGGTTAACGTTTTCGAAGGGCTGCTCAAAGATCGTCAGGACGATGGCCTGGTCATCGAATCGCCGGGGCTGCAGCATCCGCTTAAGGTCGACTCTGATAACTCGGTGTTAGATAACGTGCCGGTCTACGTGGCCCTGCGCCCGGAGAAGATCATGCTCTGTGAGGATCCGCCTGCCGATGGCTATAACTTTGCCGTGGGCGAAGTGGTGCACATTGCCTATCTGGGCGACCTGTCCATTTACCATGTGCGTCTGAAAAGCGGACAAATGCTCAGCGCGCAGCTACAGAATGAACATCGCTATCGCAAGGGACAGCCGACCTGGGGCGACGAAGTGCGCCTGTGCTGGGACGCGGACAGCTGCGTTGTACTGACGGTATAAGGAGCGATCATGAGCACACTTGAACCTCCAGCCCGCGTCAAAAAACCGGGCGGTTTGGCCCACTGGCTGGCGCGCATGCAGATGAACCACGGCCGCAAGCTGGTGATCGCCATGCCTTACGTGTGGCTGATCCTGCTGTTCCTGCTGCCGTTCCTGATTGTTTTCAAGATCAGCCTGGCGGAAATGGCGCGGGCGATCCCGCCGTACACCAACCTGCTGGACTGGGCCGACGGGCAGCTGACGCTGACCTTAAACCTGGGCAATTTCCTGCAGCTCACCGACGACCCGCTCTATTTCGAAGCCTATCTGCAGTCGCTGCAGGTGGCGGCGATCTCGACGATCTGCTGCCTTCTCATGGGCTATCCGCTGGCGTGGGCGGTGGCGCACAGCAAGCCGTCGACGCGTAACATCCTGCTGCTGCTGGTGATCCTGCCGTCGTGGACCTCGTTCCTGATCCGCGTTTACGCGTGGATGGGGATCCTGAAAAACAACGGCATACTGAATAACTTTCTGATGTGGCTCGGGGTGATCGACCAGCCGTTGACCATCCTGCATACCAACCTTGCGGTCTATATCGGGATTGTTTACGCCTATTTGCCGTTTATGGTGCTGCCGATTTACACGGCCCTGACGCGCATAGATTACTCGCTGGTGGAAGCGTCGCTCGATCTCGGCGCGCGCCCGTTAAAAACCTTCTTCAGCGTGATTGTCCCGCTGACCAAAGGCGGCATTATCGCCGGGTCGATGCTGGTCTTTATCCCGGCGGTAGGGGAGTTTGTGATCCCGGAACTGCTCGGCGGCCCGGACAGCATCATGATTGGCCGCGTGCTGTGGCAGGAGTTCTTCAATAACCGCGACTGGCCGGTGGCCTCGGCGGTGGCGATCGTGATGCTGTTGCTGCTGATCGTGCCGATCATGTGGTTCCACAAGCATCAGCAGAAACAGATGGGAGACCACGGATGAACAACTTACCGGTAGTGCGCTCCCCGTGGCGAATTGCGATCCTGGTGATTGGCTTTACCTTCCTGTATGCGCCGATGCTGATGCTGGTGATCTACTCCTTCAACAGCTCTAAGCTGGTGACGGTCTGGGCGGGCTGGTCGACGCGCTGGTACAGCGAGCTGTTCCACGATGATGCGATGATGAGCGCGGTGGGGCTGAGCCTGACCATAGCCGCCCTGGCGGCCACGATGGCCTGTGTTCTGGGCACCATCGCCGCGCTGGTGATGGTGCGCTTCGGGCGTTTTCGCGGTTCGAACGGCTTTGCCTTTATGATCACCGCCCCGCTGGTGATGCCGGATGTGATCACCGGCCTGTCGCTGCTGCTGCTGTTCGTTGCCCTGGCGCACGCCATCGGCTGGCCGGCAGATCGCGGCATGCTCACCATCTGGCTGGCCCACGTCACCTTCTGTACCGCCTACGTGGCGGTGGTGATCTCCTCGCGCCTGCGCGAGCTGGATCGCTCCATTGAGGAGGCGGCGATGGATCTCGGCGCGACGCCGCTGAAGGTCTTTTTCATCATCACGCTGCCGATGATTATGCCGGCGGTGATCTCCGGCTGGCTGCTGGCGTTTACGCTCTCGCTCGACGATCTGGTTATCGCCAGCTTTGTTTCCGGGCCGGGCGCGACGACGCTGCCGATGCTGGTCTTCTCCAGCGTGCGTATGGGGGTGAATCCAGAGATCAACGCCCTGGCGTCAATTATCCTCGGCGTCGTCGGAATTGTCGGATTTATCGCCTGGTATTTGATGGCGCGCGCGGAAAAGCAGCGGGTGCGTGATATCCAGCGTGCAAGACGCGGCTGAAGCATTTAAAATTTCCAGTGAAGTGCCGCGCATGACGCGGCACTGTTTTTCAGGGAAGTAAAACATTGGGATTCTTTCAAAAAACACGTCATACGCATGCTCGTCCGAACGTTCCTGCGCTGGTGCAGGTGGCGGCGCTCGCCATTATTATGATCCGCTGTCTGGACGTGCTGATGATTTTGAACACCTTAGGTGCCCGCGGCATCGGTGAATTCATTCACCGCAGCGTACAGACGTGGAATCTGACGCTGGTTTTTTTGAGCAGCCTGGTGCTGGTGTTTATCGAGATCTACTGCGCGTTTTCGCTTGTCAAAGGGCGCAACTGGGCGCGCTGGGTCTATCTGCTGACGCAAATCATTGCTGCGGGTTACCTGTGGGCGGCTTCGCTGGGCTACGGATACCCTGAACTGTTTAGCATTCCCGGCGGTTCCCGGCGGGAAATTTTCCAGTCGCTGGTGATGCAAAAGCTTCCGGACATGCTGGTGCTCTGCCTGCTCTTCGTTCCGGCCTCCAGTCGGAGATTCTTCCGCCTGCAATAATGTGTATAATCGCAGCCCTCGTGATCCTTAAGGTTTTCATATGCAGTGCGCACTCTATGACGCCGGACGCTGCCGCTCCTGTCAGTGGATAGAACAGCCGGTCTCTCAACAACTCACCGCCAAAATGGCCGACCTGCAACAGCTGCTGGCTGCACACGCGGTGGGCGAGTGGTGCGCACCCGTCAGCGGCCCGGAGCAGGGCTTTCGCAACAAAGCCAAAATGGTCGTCAGCGGCAGCGTTGAAAAACCGCTGCTGGGAATGCTGCACCGCGACGGCACGCCGGAAGACTTAACCGACTGTCCGCTTTATCCCGCCTCGTTTGATCCCGTCTTTGCCGCGCTGAAGCCTTTTATTGCGCGTGCAGGGTTAACGCCTTACAACGTCGCCCGCAAGCGCGGCGAGCTGAAATACCTTCTCCTGACCGAAAGCCAGATTGACGGCGGCATGATGCTGCGCTTCGTGCTGCGCTCCGAAGCCAAGCTGGAGCAGCTGCGCGCGGCGCTGCCGTGGCTGCAGGAACAGCTTCCGCAGCTTAAGGTCATTACGGCGAATATTCAGCCGGTGCATATGGCGATCATGGAGGGGGAGAAAGAGATTTTCTTCTCCGAACAGCATGCGCTGGCCGAAAGCTTCAACGGCGTGCCGCTGTGGATCCGCCCGCAAAGCTTCTTCCAGACCAACCCGACCGTGGCAAGCAGCCTGTACGCCACCGCCCGCGACTGGGTTCGTGCGTTAAACATCCAGCATATGTGGGATCTGTTCTGCGGCGTAGGTGGCTTTGGCCTGCACTGCGCGACGCCAGAGATGCAGCTGACCGGAATTGAGATCTCCGCCGAAGCGATTGCCTGCGCGAAACAGTCCGCCGCCGGGCTGGGGTTAACGAATCTGCGCTTCCAGGCGCTGGACTCCACGCAGTTCGCCACCGGCCAGGGCAACGTGCCGGAGCTGGTGCTGGTGAACCCGCCGCGTCGTGGCATCGGAAAAGCGCTCTGCGACTACCTGAGCCAGATGGCACCGGAATACATCGTCTACTCCAGCTGTAACGCACAGACCATGGCAAAAGATATCGCCAGCCTGCCAGGCTACCGCATTGAACGGGTGCAGCTTTTCGATATGTTCCCGCATACCGCGCATTATGAAGTGTTGACGTTGTTAACCCGTAGGCCGGGTAAGGCGTAGCCGCCACCCGGCATGAACCCCGCACAATGTTCAACAAAATGTGAACTCTTCCCCCGCTCGAAATCAGGTAAGCTTACGTCATAAGACATGAATAAAGGCTTACCCATGAAGCAGATCCTGCTGGTGGAAGACGACCACGATATCGCGGCGCTTCTGCGACTCAATTTAGAAGACGAAGGCTACGCCATCACCCACGAGCCCGACGGGGGCAACGCCCTGCAGCGTCTTGAAAAACAGCCGTGGGATGCGGTGATCCTCGACCTGATGCTGCCCAACGTTGACGGTCTGGAGATTTGCCGCCGCATCCGTCAGATGACGCGCTACCTGCCGGTGATCATCATCAGCGCCCGCAGCAGCGAAACCGACCGCATCACAGGGCTGGAAACTGGCGCCGATGATTATCTGGCTAAGCCGTTCTCCGTGCAGGAGCTGATTGCACGCATCAAAGCGCTGTTCCGCCGCCAGCAGGCGATGGGGCAGGCGCAAACCGACGGTCAAATTCAGGCCCACGGTCTGACCATCGATCCGCTGGCGCGCAGCGTGCTGCTTCACGGCCAGGTGGTGGATCTCACCCCACGCGAATTCGAGCTGCTCTACTTCTTTGCCCGTCATCCCGGCGAGGTCTTTTCCCGTCTGGCGCTGCTGGAGCAGGTCTGGGGCTATCAGCACGAAGGCTATGAGCACACCGTTAACACCCACATCAACCGCCTGCGCATCAAGATTGAGAAGGACGCCGCCGAGCCGGAGATTATTCGCACCGTCTGGGGCAAGGGCTATAAATTTGCGGAGCCAAATCATGATGCGCCGCTTTAGCCTGAGCCAGCGCCTGACGCTGCTGTTCATCCTGCTGATGATGCTCTGCGCCACCGTTGCCTGCGCGGTACAGCTCTACAGCAGCACGCAGTACGGCAACGCGATGGTGCAGCGGCTGTCGGGCGGGCTGGCGCAGCAGATAGTCCAGCGCGAACCGATTCTGGACGCGCAGGGCAGGGTCGACCGGACGGCACTCAAGCCGCTGTTTGACCGGCTGATGACCTTTAATCCGAGCGTTGAGCTGTACGTCGTCTCCCCGGACGGCGATATCCTGGCCGATGCCGCACCGCCGGGGCATATTCAGCGGCAAAAAATCAACCTGGCACCGGTGCAGACCTTCCTGAGCGGTACCGCCATACCGATCCTGGGCGACGATCCGCGCAGCCAAAATAAAAAGGTCTTTAGCGCCACGCCGCTGCGGCAGGACGGTGAGCTAAAAGGCTATCTGTACATTATTTTGCAGGGGGAGGAGTCCAACGCGCTGGCGGAGATGGCCTGGCACAAGGCGCTGTGGAGCACGGTGCTGTGGTCACTGCTGTGGGTCGCGCTGTTTGGCCTGCTGGCGGGATTGCTGGTCTGGTACTGGGTTACGCGCCCGGTAAAACAGCTGACGGTGGAGGTCGCCGGGCTGGAGCAGGACAGCATCAGCGCTATCAGGCTGCTGGCGGCTCAGCCGTCGGACGCGGCGGCAAAGGATGAAGTGGCGATCCTGCGCAACAGCTTTATCGAGCTGGCGCGCAAAATCACCCGCCAGTGGGACCAGCTGGCCGACAGCGATCGCCAGCGCCGGGAGTTTATCGCCAACATTTCGCACGATCTCCGTACGCCGCTGACCTCGCTGCTGGGCTATCTGGAAACCCTGTCGCTAAAATCCGCCACGCTGACGCCGCAGGAGCACCAGCAGTATCTCGCTACCGCGCTGCGTCAGGGTCAAAAGGTGCGGCATCTGTCGCAGCAGCTGTTTGAGCTGGCGCGTCTTGAGCACGGTGGCATCAAGCCGCAGCGCGAGCGTTTCGCAATGGGGGAGTTGATCTCCGACGTGGCGCAGAAGTTTGAGCTCACCGCCCGCACGCGCGAGGTGAATCTGCATATTGACGTGCCGGGACCGCTGCCGCTGATTAACGCCGATGTGTCGATGATCGAACGCGTGGTGACCAACCTGCTCGATAACGCGATGCGCCATACGCCAACCGGCGGGGAAATTCGTCTGGCGGTCTGGCAGGAGAATGAACGGCTTCAGGTCGAAGTGGCTGACAGCGGAACGGGCGTGGATGCCGCACTGCGCGAGGATCTGTTCCAGCGGCCTTCGGCGTTGAATACCCAGGCATTGCGCGAGAATCGCGGCGGGTTGGGGCTGTTAATCGTTAAGCGGATGCTGGAGCTGCACGGGGGCGGGATCAGGCTGATGGAGTCGGTGAGCGGGGCACGGTTCAGGTTCTTTGTGCCGCTTTAAGAAATTGCCGGGTGGCGGCTTCGCCTTACCCGGCCTACAGACTACCACCCCCGTAGGCCGAATCACCCGGCAAAAACCATTACTGCGGGAACCACTGCTCGCTGATTTTCTGATACGTACCGTCTGCTTTAATTGCTTTCAGCGCGCCGTTCAGTTTTTCCAGCAGGGCTTTGTTATCCGGACGTACCGCGATG
>ENA-OWLM01000166-OWLM01000166.1-metagenome-genome-assembly--contig:-NODE-166-length-24957-cov-3.319492_pt1 | contig 24957 bp, 22 predicted proteins | sample MGYA00245349_ERZ651102 | MGnify/ENA primary metagenome ERZ651102 (study PRJEB26857, sample SAMEA4031759) | metagenome | biome: human; feature: oral; material: saliva | place: Philippines | collected 2014... | reverse complement strand
GACCGGCGCCCACTGAGCGGGCGGCCTATACGTATGCCGGAAACCGCCTCCCCCCTGACCGAAACCATCGTCGGCGACCATCCCTCCATCGTCGCCCTGCGCGACCTCGTGCTGCGCGTGGCGCGCAGCCGCGCCAGTTCCGTCCTGATCTACGGCGAGACCGGCACCGGCAAAGGCCTGGTGGCGCGCGCCCTGCATGACCACTCCAGCCGGGCCGACAAGGGCTTTACCGAAATCAACTGCGCGGCCATTCCCGGCAATCTGCTGGAATCGGAACTGTTCGGCCACGAGCGCGGCGCCTTCACGGGCGCCGTCGCGCGCAAGGAGGGGCTGCTGGAAATCGCACATGGGGGCAGCGTGTTCCTGGACGAGGTCCGCGAGCTCGAACCCATGATGCAGGCCAAGATCCTGACGCTGCTGGACAGCCGGCGCTTCCGGCGCATCGGCGCGGTGCGCGAGCTATCCACGGACGTGCGCTTCATCGCCGCCACCAACAAGATCCTGCTGGGCGAGGTCAATGCCGGCCGGTTCCGCGACGATCTTTACTACCGGCTGCAGGTCGTGTCCATCAACCTGCCGCCCCTGCGCGAACGCGGCGACGACGTCTTCGTGCTGGCCGAACGCTTCCTGGCGCGCTTCAACCGCACGCACGCCAGCGGCTTCACGCGCATCGACCCCGCGGTCGAACAGGCGTTCAGACGCTATGCCTGGCCCGGCAACGTGCGCGAACTGGGCAACCTGCTGGAACGCATCTGCATTCTTGAGTCAGGCGACACCGTGGGCCTGGAACATCTGCCCGCGCGCATCGTGCGGGGCGCGCCCGCAGCGCAAGCGGGCGGCTATGCCGAGCGCACCAGCCGCTACCAGCGCGGCATGATAGAAACCGCGCTGGCCGCCGCCGGCGGCAATGCGGCCCGCGCCGCCGAATCCCTGGGGCTGTCCCGCCACGCGCTGCGCCACCAGATGAGCAAGCTCGGCCTGCTCCAGGGCGACGGCCCGGGCTGAGGCGCCCGCGGCCGGGCGGCACCGGCGCGAGGCGGCCGTCTATTCCACGCTGATGTGATGGCTCTGCGCCACCTGGCGCCATTGCGCCAGGTCGTCGGCCACGCGGCGACCGAAATCCGCGCTGCTCAGCGCCGCCGGCGCCGTGCCGTCCATGTCCAGCAGCGCCGTCGTCTCCTTGGACGTCGCGATGCGATTGATGGCGTCGTTGTACAGCGCAATCAGGTCCGGCGGCGTGCCGGCCGGGGCGAACACGCCCACCCAGATCTCGACCGCGTAGCCGGGCAGCACGCTGGCTGCGGGCGGCAGCGCCGGAAAAGCCGCATGGGCGCCCGGCGCGGTCGTGGCGACCAGCCTTACTTTTCCGCCCTGCACCAGCGGCGCCAGCGAGCTGTAGTTGGCCAGCATCAGGTCGATTTGGCCGCCCGCCAGGTCCGACGCCGCATTAGCCGCGCCCTTGTAGGGCACGTGCGTCATCGCGACCTTGGCCGACTCATTCATCATCACCGTGGCCAGGTGCGCCAGCGAACCGATGCCCGCCGTACCGTAATTCAGCGCATCGGGCTTGGCGCGCGCGGCATCCAGCACCGCGGGCAGGTCCGCGTACGGCTTGGCGCCGGACACCGCCAGCACCAGCGGGCCCTGGCCCACCATGGCGACCGGCGCGAAGCTCTTGACCGGATCGTAGGGCATGCGCGGCTGCGTCGCCGCCGACGTCAGGAACGTGGACGAGGTCAGCAGCAGCGTGGCGCCGTCCTTGGCGGACTTGGCCACGTACTCCGACCCGATCACGCCCGCCGCACCGACGCGGTTCTCGACAATGACAATGGTCTTGAGCCGTTCCGCCAGTTGCGGCGCGATGGCGCGCGCGATCGCGTCGTTGCTGGCGCCGGCAGAAAACGGCACCACAATCTTGATCTGCTTAGGCACCGCGCTTTGCGCGGCGGCCGGCCCGGCCAGGACGCACGCCAGCATCGCGGCGCCGAGAATCATTTTTTTCATGTGTATTCCCCTTGTCTTGTAAACCGGCTGCTGCTGGCAGCAGCCAGCTGGTCGGCTCAAAGCGTCACGGGCAGGTCCAGCAGCGGCGCATACTGCTGCGCGCCGAAGATGTCGCCATCGCCGGCCGAACCGCTGGGCCGCAGGCGATAGATCGTGAACTTGATGGCCAGGCCGGGATCGTATTCCACAAAGTCAGAAATGCGCTCCTGCCCGATACCGTAAAGCTCCGCCATGCTGCCGCGCGTCAGGGCGCGCGACCGCCGCACGGCCTCATACGTGTCGCGGTCGCGGAAAATGATGTCGAACGTGATCTTGTTCACGCCGGCGTTCTTGCTGCGTATGGTCTTGGCGAGTTCGCTCAGTTTGCGGGTGCTCATGCTCTCAGGCCTCAGTGATGTGGGTTTGGAACAGCTCGAACACGTCGTCCACGGCGATGGTGTGATTCAGCGTCCAGCGGTAGGCGGCGCTGGCGCGCACCACTTCGTCCAGCGGAAAGGCCACCGAGCCGGCCGTGCCCTTCACATCGGGCAGGCGCGCGTAGAACATCTGGCGCAGGCCGGTAAGGGTGAGTTCTTCCGCCATCTCGGCCGTGGGCGCCACGCCCTGCACCATCACGCACAGTTCGTGGCCCGGCTGGTTGCGCAGCGGCTCCAGATCGCCCATGACGCCATCGCGGCCATAGACCTTGTAGTGCAGCTCGTAGCCCGTTTCGCCAAAACGCTCGCGCACCTTGTCGCGCGCCCAGGCGATCACGCGGTCCACATTGGCGATCGTGTAGGGGTCGCGGATGCCGCACAGCCCGATGTAGCGCTCGCCCACCTTGCCCGAACCCTCGAGCTTCACGGTGATCTGTTCCGAAGGCACGAAGCGCGACCCGGTAATCCGCGTGGTCTTCTCGCTGATCTGTTCGTAATGGCATTCGCGCATGTCCAGCCTGCCGCCGGCGAAGAACTCGTCGTAGGGATTGGAACGCTCGTACATGGCATGACCGGCCACCGACGCGATGGTGCAGCGCTGGTCCGGATGCATGGCGGTAACCTGCACGTCCTCGTGGCTGATCTCGCCCAGCACGGTTTCCTTGCCGCCATAAGGCTCGGCGCAGAACGACGCGCATTCCAGCACCTTGCCCAGGTAATAGGCCTGGTCCGCCCCAAAACCGTGGTGCAGCGCCGGCGCGGCGAAAACCGCCGCATCCGAACTGCGGCCGCCGATGATCACGTCCGCACCGGCCTCCAGCAGCTTCAGGTAAGGCTGCACGCCGGCCACCGCCACAATGCGGTCGGTCGCGTCCAGTTCGGACTCCACCAGGTCCGCGTAGCCATCCAGGCCCGCGATCGCCGCGCCCGCGCGCATCCTGCCACGCACGACCTCCGGATCGACTTCCGAATAGAAGTAGCCGATCTTGAAAGGCGCAAGGCCGTGCTGCTTCGCCAGCTCCTTGATGATGCGGACATACAGGTCGACGCGGCTGTTCGACCCGGTGTCGCCCGCAGAGCCGATGATCATCGGTACGCCCTGCGCGCGCGCGGCCAGCAGCATCTGCTCCAGGTCGTGGCGCTGCCAGGCCTCGGGGCTGGTGGAAGTGTCGGACCCCAGCGGCACGGGGCCCACGTCGTCGCTGCCCGAATCGGCGGCGATGTAATCGGGCTGCGCGCGCACGCCGGCCTGGAAGCTTTCGGTACGCAAGGGCGCAAAGCCCAGGTGTCCATTCGGACAAATAATTCTCAAGGAGCGCATCTGTCTGACTCTGGTGAGGGTGAAACAAGGCCACGCGGACCGTGGCCTTGTCATCAACGCAAACTCTGTGCCAGTTTGGATGCGATAGGAAAACTCCAATAAATCAGTGCATTAGGCTTAGGCTGTGGAAAATGCAGCGATGCTTGCTGCGTGACTTTCGCGCAGTATGCGTGAAATGCACGCAAAACATTGTCAGGGTCAAGCCGGGAAAAAATTCAAATGCGCTCAAGCAACTTCGCCGCCGCTCTCTCGGACATGACCAGCACAAGCTTCATCGCTGCGCGGGTCGCGCCTACGAACACACGCCGCACCTCCTCGTCGCCCAGCCTTTCAAAATCTATCTCCGCCATCACGACGGCGGGCGCGGACTGCCCCTTGAAGCGGTGTACCGTGTCCGCCAGTATGTCGCCCCGCGTAAACCCGGGCTGGCCTTCGCTGTCGTAGGTTCCCTGGAACTTCCTTAAGACGTAAGGGCCCAGCTGATCGTAGGCAAGAATGCGGGAGCTGTCCCTTCCCCGGTAGGTGAGCAAAGCGATGTCCGTGGTGGCGAATCCGGCCGACAGGCACGTTTGCAGACCTTCCTTGACCTTGTCGATCAGGTCGGCGCCGTTCTCGTACACGAGGAAGTCCACTTCATGTCCCGCAACGGGTGTTGCGGGCACCACCGTCACGTCATCTGGCACCAAAGCCTGCAGCAGCCGGACGACTGAACGCGGGCTGCGGAAGTTCTTTTCCGCGCGCAGGCGTGTCCAGCCGGGTAGCGTCACAGCCGAGTGGCGATACAGCTTCTGCATCGGGTCTTCAAGCCAGAGAATGCGGGCGCTTTCCGCTGCATGCCGCAGGATCAGGTCGAGCCACTCGGCCTTGATATCCTGCCCCTCGTCGACGATGACGGTATCGAACAGCCACTCTGGCGGAACCGTCAATCCGGCGCACGCAAGAACCAGCTCATCGAAAGCCGCCGCCGAATTGAAATCCGGCACCACGCCGGACTGCCGCAGCATTCGTTCGCATAGCATGTGGAATGTGCACACCATTCCGCCCGGCGGCGCGATCATGGCGATATGGTCGGCCAAAGGACGGTTGAAGCAGAGATACAACGGCCTGCCGCCGTTTTCGATGGTCCCCCGGTATTCGGCCAGCGCCAGCTGCGTCTTGCCGGATCCGGCCGTACCCGTCACGTGCAGGCGAAACGGCGTCATATCGAGTTGCCGCGCCCAATACGCCAGGCCGCTGGAAACGCGTGTGACTAGCGCCTTAGCCTGTCCCACCAGCGCGCTGGCGTCAGTTTCCAGCTGGATCGTATCGCATAGAAACCGGTCCACCTTCACGTACAGCGGACCGGCGTTGCCCGCAGGCAGAATCTCCTGGATCACCGAACACAGCGCATCGCGCCGACGCGCATCCACAATGCGCTCCGGCACCACGCCCGCGGTCTGCGGAGACTGGCACAGGTAGTCCGGACAAAAGAGCAAATGCTCGATCCCGACATACTCGCCGTCCAGAGTGCGCGCCAGCTTGTTGCGCATGCTGTTCACCGAGCGGGCCATTTGCACCGGCACCGACTTCAGCTTGCCGCCGTAGTTCTTGGCCAGCCCTTCAGGCGTCTCCTCGAGCTCGCCACATTTCTGCTCGATCAGCATCATATGGCCCGCACGATTCACCACGACGAAATCCACTTCTCCGTGGATGGCGTGCGTCCGCTCGATGTTCGTCCAGTGCACGGCATGATAGACCGTGTAGTCGTCCGGCAGCCCTTGCGCCAGAAGCCCGAGCGTCTCGCGCTCCCGGCGCATGGCTCCGATCATCTCCATGTCCTGCCAACCGTCCGGCACGATGCGCGCCATTTCGCCGACCTCCTTATGTGTAAGCCTGATGAGACGCCCTGACCCTACCGCGACAAGACGGCCGATCCGCCCTTGCTTTCGCGGTTGCCGGCTTCAGGCGTCGAATCCTCGCGACCACTCCGCCAACCGCTTTTGGAGGTCCTGGTTCGCGGCGCTTTGCGAATGAAGATCCACCGCGCGCCTATCCAGCGCGGCGAGCACAGGACCCACCGCAGCCCTGGCTACGTCCTTGATCTTCAGTTCGTAACGACGCGTCGTGTCGTCAAACGCCTGACGCACTTTCGACATCACGCCTTGCACAAAAAGGCGATGGCTATCGCGCGCCTCGGCCTCTTCCCTTTGCGCCTGCAACAGTTCCCAACCGGCCTGACCCGCCACGAGGATCGGCCCAGCGGCCTTCCCGGCAGCGCCCGCCCACTTTCCCATTGTTTTCTTGCCGATGCCTTTGAACAGCTTCGGAAACCACTCTTTGCCGTACTTCAGAAGCTGTTTAACGCCGCTTTCTGTCAGATTTTCCACAGGCATCGACTTCAGTTTCTGGATGACCCCGGACACGCGATCCTCATCCGATTGATCAGGTCCGGCATTCGGAGAGAAAGATGGCGCCTCCAACTCGACCTCATCAATCTGCACTTTCCCCGTGTCGATCAGCTGTGACAAGAGCTTGCCCGCCTCACGCATCACGATGTCCGTCCGTTCCAGTTCCTGGGCCAGTTTTGCCTCCAAGCCTTCCCACAACCGCGCTTGGGACCGGTCCAGGGTGTCGGCCAACAAAGCCTTCATAGCCGCCTCGTTAGTGGCGTCGATACGCGAAATGGCATCCTGCGTTGTGCCCACCTCCTGCGTGGCGAGCGCCCGCACTCCCTCCACCAGCGCCCGTTCGAGTCTCGCGCGCTCCTGCTCCACGCTGTTGCGACACGCCGCGAGCTTGAGGCTCGCTTCGTCGTTGGACTGTTCGGCCAATCTGGCAAGGGCCTCGTTCACCAGTTTGCGCACCCGCTCGGCATCCGATTGCAGGATCTTGTCTGTCGATGCGCCGAAGAATCGCAAAAGCACCGCCTCGGCCTCGGGCATCCCCGTCGCCATCAGGAGCGCGGGTTTGTTTTCCATATGCGCCTTGAGCGCCGTCTTCGCCTTGACGTGAAGGACTTCTATGCCATCCAGCGGATCATTCATGCCCAGCTTCCGGGCCGTCATCAGCATGTTCTGGTAGACCGAGTTTTGAATGCGCACAAACTCTGCGCCATTCAACTCCATGCCCGCCTTGTCGTTGATGACGATAAGCACCGCCTTTTTCTCGCGGACGAAAGAGCAAAGGCGTTCCCATGTGGCAGCCTCTTCGACGGCCCCACCCGTCGAGATGACGAAAATGACTGCGTTGCATTCTCGCCGAACGAAATCTTCAGTCAGCGCCTCGTGTTCGATGGGTGCGTCGATGCCGGGCGAATCGAAGATCACATGGCCGTTCCAGTCGTACCTGGAAATCTTGGCGGTTAACGGAACGTCGCCCATGGGAGCGATTTCGCGGCCAATCAGCGCATTGATGAACGTTGACTTTCCGGCGTTGTAGTGCCCAAACACCAGCGTGTTCAGTCGGCCTTCCCTTGCGTCCTTGGACAGCTTTTCGGCAGTTTCTTCTATGCGTCGAAGGGCAGGTCCATCCCCCTGAAAAGCGCCTTCCAGCGCGGGGCGTATCTCCAGGAAGCCTTCATGCAGGCGGACAAGCGGGTTTTGAATGCTCATTGTGTTCATGTAGAGATAGATTGCGTCATGTCGTGCCGGGACGGCTCAGGAATCTTGAGTCCGAGCGTTGATATGCGACTCCAGTTCGGCAAGAAGCTGGGCAGTCGCCGAACTCACTTGATTTTTCTGTTCCTGCAAATCGGCCATCCACTGTTCCAGATCGGAAAAGCAAACCAGCGCCATACTCGCCAGGGTGCTTCCTGTGTTGCTTTCAAACTTTTCGCGGACCATCTTGCGGACCTGAATGCCGACTTCCTGCGTGTTGTCGCCAACCACGACATCCATGGTCTCGGTGTCATCCAGCGTCTGGCCAATCTTGCTACCGGCGTAACCTCCAACGGCCGTAGCGGCGACGCCGACTGCCAGGGCAATCAACGGACCTCCGGGCACGAAGAACGACGCCGCGCCCAGCAAGCCGCCCAACGCTCCGCCGCGCTTGGCGTTTACGGTCTTTTTGCGCTCGATCGACTGCGTCAAGGGTTTGAATTCGGGAATTTCACCCACCGCGTCATGCAAAGAGTTCGTCAACCCTACGCCCAGCGACGCCGCAAATGCCTCTGCAATCGCTTCGCGGCCCGCGCCGAGCCATTGCTTATAAGCCGAGTCGACAGCGCGCTTGAACGCCACGCCATCTTTGCTGTTTTCGACGAGCAGACGGTCTATTTCAGGGCCTATCTGAAGCGCTATGGCTTGCAGCTTCTGACGCGCATCGGTGTCGGCTTGCGTTCGCGCGTTGGCGACCGATTGCGTCACACCGTTCAAATAGGACTGAATGTGAACCAGATCGTCGGCCTGGATTCGCTGTAAAAATTCTCGCAGGATCTTTAAGGGCCGGACCAGCTTGTCGCGAACGCCCTTGCCCTTGGCCAAGGCGGCGACGTCAAAGAGCATGCTGCCAACGCCGCTATGCTCCATCCCTGCGGCATCGGGATGCTGTTCCGCGTAGGCGGCCGACACCGAATGAACCTGCGCCCGGCGCAAGGTTCCATCCATGACGCGGGCCGATTCGCTCGCATCGTCCGCCAGCTGCGACGACAAGGAATCGCGCACATACTTGAGTTGGGCGTCCCGGTCTGCCCGCGACTTCATGATGCGGACTTTGACCAGATCTCCGTTTTCATCGAGGTCCTCATCCCATGCGTCGCTTCCCGTGATGACGACGGCCAGGTTGTGCTCCTTTCGGCCAAGCGCTTGCAGTTCGACCATATCGCTGCGCTTGCACGGCGCGACCGAGTTGGTGAGATACAGAATCATGTCGGCGGCATCGACATAGGTAGCCGCCAGATCGCCGTTTTCACCATGCTTGGAATGCAGCCCGGGCGAATCCACCCAAGTCAAGCCAGGCAACCGGAAGCCCTGAATCGCGCTGGTGGTTTCGCTCTCGCCCACCTTGAATGCCCGCACCCTGCGTATCGACTCGTCGCTTACGTCCTCGGTCAGCCCCTGGCTCTTTTCGACAAAAAACTCAGGCGTGTGACCATTTTCTGAACCGGAATGCTGTCCGCCTGGGTCGGTCTTTCCCCAGGCCATGTAGTTCCCAAGCGAGGACTTTCCGGCTTTCACCTTGCCGTAGACGAACACCAGGAGCGAGTCCGAGGTCCGCTCTTTGAACCGCGCATGGGTTTCACGATTGGCGATGGTCTTCTCCCATCCCAAGAAGACTTTCTGGATCTGATCCACCTTGTCGGCTAGAACCTGGCGCAGCGGATGATCAGCTTCAAGATTGCTACGCCCGAACGGATCGCTACTCGCGATCTCGCCGCACTTGCGCAGTTCAGCAAAGAAGGAAGATTCTGTCGTCGAGACCTTGCTCTTGCTGTCGTCGAACTGGCCCGCAAGATTACGGAACGCCTTGAGAAACGCTTCGCGCGTGAGCGTGGCCCGCGGCGCGGAACCCGCAGACGCGGGAATGACGTTGGTTGCGTCCGCCATCACAGTTCCTCCGCCAAAGCCTTAAGCATGTCCCGCTTGCGGCTCATGCGCTCGATCCATTTACCGTCTTTCCGGTAGGCTTCCGAGTACGCCAATCCGCTGGTCAGCTTTTTCAGCCCCTCAAACCCGCTTTTCTTGCTCCCCATGCTGACCAGGTCTTGCAGGTTACTCATCGACAGGTTCAGCCCATCACCAGCCCCTCCAGCTTGGTGGCCGTCAGAATTGCGGGACGATTCCGCGCCACCCGTGGGAAATGGGAAACCTACCGCTAACCGAATTGCGGCCGAACTGATGACGTTAGCTGGGCTAGCTGGCGTCTTTGCCTTGCCCGTCACAACGCCAGGGTGGGCATCCAGGATCGCACTCACGTCTGCTGATGTCGCGGCGAGCAACTCCGCGCTCAGGCGGCGGCGCTGCTCGTTTCGCGCTTGTTCACGAGCCTTTTTCACCGCTTCGTCCGAAGTGCCGCCGCCGGAGGACGAACTCGATGAGCCGTCATCCTTTACGGCGTCATAAATCAGTTTTCCGAGGCCCGCAATAACACCGCCAGCGACAAGGAATGGCAACATTGCTATCCGCCTTTTCTAATAGCCAATAAATTGTTCGTATGGACAATCTGACCCGCACGCATCATTCTGCGGAGTCAATTTTCTTTAGCGATCCGCTGACGTTCTGCACCAACGCCGCCACGGCGGCCTCAAAGGATTGCAAACACTTCTGGCGTGCTGCCGTGCGTACTTGAATCTGCAGATCCAGTTCATCGGCAATGGCGAGAATCTGTGCGGTCAGCGCATCTTTTTCGGTTCTCAGCCGGTCTGCACGAAACGTCCGCCAATCGACGTTGGCGGACGTTTCGGGAAGTTGGCTGACCCAATTTTTTAATTCGGGAATGCCGCTGATATTGATCAGTCCGGCCTTGCCTTCAACATGGCCTTTCTTGTACCGGGCGGCTGATACTGCAAATGTCCAGCGGGGTTCGAAACCCACTGCGGCGGTGAATGCGGTGCGAATAGCGGCTTCCCGGCGTGCGGCTTCCTCGGGGTCGCCCACTTCGTCGATCTGGCTGATCACGAGCACAAGGCGCGATTCGAGGCCACGCACTTGTTCTTTCAGCAACCCCAGAAATTCAAGTTCGCTTTGCTCGAATTCCGCCGCCATCAGACGATGCACGTATAGATAACAATCGCCGCCAAGCATGCCCTGCCAGGCGGTTTCGTCATCATCCGTGGCGCCGTCTACACCGGGCATATCGACCAGGGTTACGCCTGCCACTTCAAGCTCGGACACCGTGCTGGTTACCCGGGCAGCTCCCGTCTTGAACGCTTCGGCGCCTTCCCCGAACTGGCCGGCCAAGGTATTAAGGAGAGAACTCTTGCCTGCGTTGTAAATGCCGCAGGCAGCCACGCGCGGGCCCGACTCCAGCAGCACTTGTTTGCGCGATACGTAGGCCGAATAAGCATTGGCAAGGATTGGGTGATCCTCAAGGCTGTCGGGAACCGAGGTATTCGAGATTGTCATCGTATTATCACAACTTGAAGCACCAAGACTAATTTGAATACATATAGGGCAGCAGAATAACCCATCTGGCCCGATTTAAAAGGCCGTTCAAACAACGTTGGCCGGCGTCTGCGAATTAGCGCGATTGATCATCTGATCGCCGGCTTGCATTCAACGCGCGCGACGGTTGGCTAAATGCCCTTTCAACCGGCTCGCCATCACAGCCAGCACCGAAGGCTCGCGGAATTTCAATTCCTCTGACCCGCAACGCGGACAGCGCGCCGCGATATCATGCCCCGCAATCAATGCGTCGCTGGCTGGAGCGAAAGTCTGCGACCAATTGCATTTGGGACAGACCTGGGTAAACGGTTTGGGGCGGACGGGCATGTTGCAGATCCAAATCAGAAAGTCTCAGATGCAAGGGGTTTTCGGCCCGGTTCAGTTGCCGGAGCCATCATCGCCCTGCTTAACCGAATCTATGTACTTCCCCAGGATTGCAGTGCTCAGCACACCCGCCACGAAAACGATGGCAAAGGCTGCAAGATGCTCCATGGGGGAACCGTTGTTGTTGAACATGCTGGCTCCTGGATTGGCGGAATCATGGGCCTGCGATTTCAGGCCTGAACGCAGGTTAGAACCCGCTCGGGACAAAACCTGTCCCGAGCCCGCCGCCCCTATGGGTTTTCCGCATACAGGGCAGCGAGCGCACGCGCTTCCGCCGCCATCTCGTCGCGTAACGCGGCCGGCCCCAGCACCTCGACGTTAGGACCGAACGACCGCAGCCACCAGCGCAGGCGTTTGCTGAGCAGGACGGTGCCCTTCACACTCAGGCCCGCTACCGTGGGCTGCGCCACCTGATCATCGGAAAGCGGCGACTCGAGCAGATGGTTGCCGGCGCCGTTGAAAAAATGCAGTTCGACGGGAATTGCGCCCTCGACCATGAAGTCGAACTGCCGCTGCGCTTTCACGTACTCGGCAAGGCTGAATTCGGGGGGATAGGCGAATGCCTCAGGCAGCATGCTTGCACTGACAAGCCTGTCGAGCCGGTACATGGCAGGCTTGTCGTAGCCCGCCATGGCGGCGACGAGATAAACCACACCGCCCACCTCGACCAGCCCCAAGGGATCAAGAATCCTCGTCTTTTCCTGGTCCGCCTTCGAACGAACGCGGTACACCACGTCAAGCTTCTGCTCGTAGAACAGCGCCCGGGTAACGACGGCAAAGAGCGTGGCGTCGATAGCCGGATGCTGCAAGGCAAAGCCGCCGCTTTCCACCTCGACCTTGTCCACCCACTTTCGGTATCGGCGTTCACTGTCATTGTGCGAGGCGCCCAGCCGCATTTCCGCAATATCGAACAGCGAGGACAGCGATTCGGCAACCAGCGACGGAATCTGCCGCGACGAGAAGCGCTTCAAGGTTTGCAGCGCGAGCGCCTGCTCACGCGTCATCAGACTGGCTGACCGGGCGGCCACGCCGCCGGCGCCGGCGCGTTTGCGCCAGACGAGGGCAGTACCGCGCTTCTCGGACTCCACCAACTGCTCGTCGAGCAGCTTCTGCAGCGTGCGCTGGACCGTCTTGACGACAGGAGGATCAGGAAGGGAGCGGCACAGCTCCCGATGAACTTCAGGGGTGCTCATGAAGCGACCGTCTTTCTCGGCGTCCTTCAGCACATGAAAGATATTGGCGACCAGCGGGGGCATAGGTAACATCACTCGCTTCGACTCAGCGTTAACGGCATCGGCACAGGGTTTCTTAAGACGCGATAGCCCATCAATCGAGCTCCGGCCATTCGAAGCCCAACAACGCGTCCACGCGCATCGCGCCGTCCAGCGTCATGGGCGTGGCCGCCAACGTCTGCAGATCGTGCAAGCCGGCCTCGATAATCGTGCGCCGCAGATCCTTTTCGGGCGCGCCCGCCACGGCCAGCGCGGCCGGCTGCATCAGCGATGCCGAGAGCGCGTCGCGCAAGACCGCGGAGAACTTCGCAGCGGTTTCATCAACGCCCGTCACGGCCAGAAGATTGCGATGGGTGAACTTGCGCGTCTCGCTCCAGGCATGCACGGTCTTGTAGCCGTCTTCGCGCGTCCACTCCAGCGCCGACAGCGCGCGCGCCAGGCATTCCACCGCCCCGGCCCACGACTTGTCCGCCAACATGACCCAGACGCCTCTGCGGGCTGCCGGCAACTGGCTGACTCTGCCGCGGCAAAGCGCCAATGCCGGCGCCCCCCGGGCTCGCGCCCGGCGCATGGCCTCGATCGGTCCAGCCGTGTTCCAGACAGCGCGCCCATTGCCCGCAAGCGCCGCGAAATCGACCAGGTGCAGCGACAGCGCGCCGCGCGGCGCTTCTCCCTGGGCATGCCATTCGATGAACGGCATGGCTTGCGCCAGCTTGCGGACCAGCGCCGCAAGATCCTCCGCAGGGATCCCCCATCGTTCCATAGAGATCGCCGGCCGCATAGAAGTTGCACCCGCCGCGCTGCATGCCATCGGATTCGTCACTGTTGCTCCTCTTGTATTGGGAACAGACAGTGTGAGACGCCATCGGGACATTCGCTGTCCGAACGGCGATGCCGAGCATTCGGCGCAGTCGTTTGATCGTATTCAGGGAGGCTGGACTCGGTTTCATGCGCCGTGCGCCCAGCCTAACGCCCATCAATGAACCTGATCCGACCCTTCCGGCTGCAATTCCGACAAGGCCTTCCAATCCGGATCCTGGAACATGCGCAGTTGGATGGGATAGACCGGATGCCCCGCCAGGCATTGGTTGAACGCGTCCAGGAAAGCTTCGACGTCACGGGTGTAGTAACGCCACTCCTTCACATGGTTTCCCGTCAGGCAAGCCACCTGCACCCCCACATCCGAGCCCTCGAAGCCCTTCTCGATGGCCTCTTCAAAGCTATTGGTGCTCTGCTTGTCTTCGTCATTGGGCATGCCGGACTCGATACCCGTGTACGGCCACGAGATGATGATCAGGTTCTCGTTGACCTGACGATCCGGCGCCGACGGCATTCCCGTACGAAAACGGACGATGACCGATAACCCGTCGATGCGCGCTTCACCCACCGCCCACAGATCGCCTGGAAAAATACTGCTCATTGAATGAATTCCTGTGTAGAAGCCGAACCGGCGGGTTCAGCGCTGACTACCGAGTAAAGCTTGCGCGCCCGCTGGACGCATGAAAAACACTTCCCGGGGTATTCCTGGCTTGAAAAAAAAGAGGCGGGAAATCTCCCGCCTCTTCAAGTTTCAAGTTCGCAAGGATACCCGACTGGACGCCTAGCTCACGGCATCCAGGCGGACTTGCACGCTGTCGCCGTTGTAGATTGCGGTGGCCTTGAAGCCTTTGACCGTAATGCCTGCAAACTGGCCGTGAACCTTGGCGGCGCGCAGCACGGTGATCGTCGACCCGACCTGCGGGGCATAGCCCGAGCGGAATTCTACGTTCAACTGTCCACCCAGCGCAGCGTCGGTGTTCACCGTGATCTGGCCGGCATCGTCGTCGCCAATGCGCGCCAGCAGCGAGCCGGAGGACGTCTGCGTGTAAGTGCCAAGCACCTGAACCGCCTCGATGGCGTTCAAGGCCAATGCGCCGCCGCTGACGTAGACCGCGCCGTCGCCCAACGCCTTGGCCGAGTCGGCACGCAGGATGCCGGCCGCAACCACCGTGCCCCCGGTGTACGCATTCGCACCCGCCAGGCCGAGCGTGCCCGTCCCGCTCTTGGTCAGTTTGCCCGCGCCGTTGATGTTATTGCGCCATACATCCAACGCATTGAATCCGCCAAGGGTGGCATTCATCGTGACTTCCACGTCGCCGTTGAAGGCGCCATAGCCATCGGCGGCGTCGAACAGATTGAGCCGGCCAAAGCCCTCGGCGTCGTCAAGAACCGGATAGCCCGATGGCAAGGCCGTGGACTTCAGCACGACGCGGCGTTGCTCATTGGTCAGATAGGGCAGACGCGTTTCCAGCATGACCTCGGCGCCCTTGGGCACCACGGCCGGCTTGCCGGTGTCGCCAATCTGCGTGAAGCTGAACGTCAGGCGGCGGCGGTACTCGGATTTGTTGACGGCGTGATCGGCAAACCTGTCCTGGCTCACGTCCTGCGAGTGCGCAAATGCAAGGAACTGCTCGGGGGTGCTGGCGCCCACGGCGGCCATCAGGGTTTGGCGGGCTTGTGCGTACGCGACCGATCGGACGCCTTCGCTCGCGGCGTAGATGTTGCCGGCGGCGGAGGCCTGGCCGAGGATGCGGCCGCTCATTACGTCCAGAGGCGAGTGCATGCCCGCGATGATGCGGCTCTCGCCCAATTCGACGCCTCTGCCCAACAATTCCTGGAAGCGTTCCGGCACCAGGTACGCCATGCCGATGGCATTGCGCACCGACTCGGCGGTGTGTCCGCTGGGATAGCCGCCATCGGTGGAGGCGGTGAGGCTTTTTGCCGGCTCCAGTGTCGGCAGCACTTGAACGCTGCTGCTCCAGCGCCACGGGCGCGCGTACTTATAGAAGCGCTTCCCCGGCTCCGTGGATGCGTTGGCGCCCATGCTTTGAACAAACGCAATGGCGTCGCCAAAGGCGGGATTGGCTGCGCCGCTGACGCCTGTGTTGTTGCCGGCGTCGTCATATTTCACCGTCGTGGCGTCGGGTGCGACGTCGTTGATGGTGGTTGTCTGTTGCGCGGCGCTGCGCCATGCCGCGGTCAGCGGGCCCAGGCCATCCGTGACGCTGTAGTTTTTCCCGCGGCGGTCGTCCAGGTAGGCGGCCGTCGCCTGTTCTGCGGTTCGGTTTGCGGTGGTGCGAACAACGAAAGCGATGTTCTCGTCATGCACGGCCTTGTTCTTGACTCGTCCGTCGGTGGCATCGCCGGGGACGCCAGTCCAATCCGATGCGATGATGCCGGGAAATCCATCGGCGCCGGCGACATTGACTCCGGCGTCGACCAGGCGCGTGCGGGGCTCCCAGATGTCCAAAAAGCCGCTCAGGACTCGAACGCCAGCATTGGATTCCAAGGTTGCGTATCTCGGATCACCCCGCTGGTTCGTGTTGGCGAAGTCGACAAATGCGGACACATCCGGAACCGGCGCGGTATCGACTCGGCCAAGGCCGGCGGGCGCTGCGGGAATGACATACGCTGGCTGCTCGCCGCCATTGTCGGCGTCGCTGTCATCGTTGTCGTCGCCGCCGCACGCTGACAGCGCAAGGATGACCGCCAACGAAGTCGCCCGCAGGGCGTAGCCGGGGATATTCTTTCCAAGATATTGCAGTGAACGCATGAGTTGTAGTCGTAGGGGTGAACGAGCGCTGCATGCTAGTAGCCGATTGTTTAGGCGCGATGACATAAGTGTGAACTTGACGCACGTCTGGTTCGGCGTGCTGCTGGCCGCCCCGCAACTGGCGCTGTGGCTGCCGGGCCAGATGTCCACCCTCTGATCCCCACGCCATCAAGCCGACTCTTTAGACGGGGTGCTATGAATAGAAACTGATCAAACCGGGCATTCGTCCAGCCCCCCAACGCCGCAGTGCGCTTGAGCTAACATTTCCCGCCATGGGATCGTTCTCTCGCCGTCAGTTCAAAGGTATCGAAGTCGTGCGCGTCGAGGACGACGCTCGTGGATTTGCGCCCCATTTCCACGACGAGTTCGTACTCAGCGTAAACGTGCGGGGGCTGGAGAGCATCACGCTCGACAAGCAGAGCTTTGACGCCGCAGCGGGAGACGTCACCCTCTACAACCCGGCGCAGATTCAAAGTTCACGTGTCGTCAGTGAGCCCTGGCAGTTTGTCAGCATGTATGTTGACCCGACGGTCCTCCCCGAATTAGCGGGCGTCAGCGCAGAGACCGTTTTTGACAAGCCATTGTTGAGAGCCCCGCTGTTCGCTGCCAGGATGCATGGCGCCATCCGGTCGGCGTTGGACCGGGCAACGCCTGATGGTGTGGCGCTTGAAGGGCTCACTCAGATTTTTGGCGACCTGTTGAAGCTTGCCGGCGCAAGCCACGCTGCGGATACGCGGTGCGTTCCTGCGGCCGTAGGCCGGATTGCCGAGCGCCTGCGCGATGACCCGGTCTTGCCGTCGCTGACTGATCTGGCCAGCGACGCCGGACTGACACCCGTACAACTCGTTCGGGCCTTTTCCAGGCCCTACGGAATGCCTCCGTTGGCTTGGAGCTGGAACCTGCGCGTCAGCCAGGCGCGAGCCAGGATCGCCCGGGGCGACAGCATTTCGGCGGTGGCCATGGATCTTGGCTTCTCGGACCAATCCCACCTGACGCGCAGATTCCGTGCTCTTTTTGGCGTCCCGCCGAGCCAGTGGCGCAAAGGGTGAAATAGCGTTCAAGACAGGAAGATCGGCGCGAGGCATAGTGCTGGAATTATCGAACGTGCAGACCATGACTACGCCTCCCCAATTCGTCCCTATCGGCTATTCCGACGTCCCTCCCGGCCACATTGCCAGCGTCGTCACCGATCTCGAAATGCTGTCCAGGCCCGTCGCGGCCGACACCTCCTTGCCTGCGGGCTTTACCCTTGCTCCGGTCGCCGACATTGGTCTCGATGCTTACCGCAGCCTGTTCCGGAAGGTCGGCGCCGACTGGCTTTGGTTTTCTCGCCTTTTCATGGCCGACGACGACTTGGCCGCCACCCTGGCCGACCCCGATGTCGAGGTCCACATTGTCCGGAGCAGCCGGGAGGACGTAGGCATTCTGGAACTGGACTTCCGCCAGACAGGCCAGTGCGAATTGACGTTCTTGGGCCTGACCGCTGACTGCACGGGCATAGGCCTTGGCCGCGCGTTGATGAGCAAGGCCATCGCGCTGGCTTGGGCACGCCCTATCAAGCGCCTGTGGGTCCACACCTGTACCTACGACCACCCTTCGGCACTGCGCTTCTATATCAACGCCGGCTTTAAGCCCTATGCCGTTCGGGTAGAGGTGCAAATCGACCCGCGCCTGACCGGCCACCTGCCGAGAGACGCGGCCCCGCAGGTTCCCATCATCGGTTGACGCCCCTGCCGCGATGATCGCAAGTCACACTACGCTCGAAACCCGCCTGGCATGATCGCCCTTGAGCAACTCCGCCAGCCGTGTCAGACCCTGCGTCAGGCGATTTCGATCAAGCGCCCCCCCCAATGACACTCGAAGCGCCACGGGGCTGAACGACCCCGTGGAGAACGACTCCGAGTCAGTAACACTCAAGCCTTGCTGCAGCGCCGTTTGCGTAAGCCGGTAGAAGTCGATATGACGCGGCAACTGGAGCCAGAGGTGTAGCCCATGCGGGTCGGCCTGAATATTCCCCGGAAGGATCTCTGCTGCGATCGCTTGTCGATGCCGCAGTTCGCCCTTGACCTGCGCCAGCCATTGAACGGCAGCCCCCGACTCTATCCAGGCCGACGCCATTTCAGTCATCCAGGGGGTGGGCATCAGAGCCAGCGAACGCAGGGCATCCAGAACCGGACTTAGCGGCTCGCCAGCAGGTACGACCAGGTAAGCGGTTCGAAGGCCAGGCGCTATGCATTTAGATAGTGTCGAGACGTGGTAAACCGGCGTCGACGACGTGTTGGCAGCCAATGAAAACATCGTGCTCGGCGGACGCTCGGCTAACAGCCAGTAGGGATCATCCTCAATGACTGGCAATGCAAATTGCGCTGCAACACGCAGCAACGCTGTTCGTCGCTCAGTAGAGAGCGTCAGCGCGGTGGGGTTCTGAATCGTCGGATTCAAATACAGCAGTGCGGGCCGATGCTGTTTGCACACGCGCTCCAGGTCGACAGGGTCCATGCCGAATTCATCCGACTTCACCCCTACGGCCGAACGCTGGAGCACGCGGGCTGCGGCCAGGAAGCCTGGGTAAGTCAACTCATCGCAGGCAATGGCGTCGCCGGCCAGGCTCTTGGCCAGAATCAGTGCCGCGATAGCGGTTTGAGCGCCCGGGCAAACCACGATCCGCTCGATGTCGGTGTTGCCTATCATCGGCTGCAGCCATTTCGCCCCTGCTGCACGATGCCGAATGGCCCCTGCACCCACGTGATAGCTCATCAGGTCCATCGCGCTTGCGGCTGCCTGCGTTGCGCCACTGCCTTGCGCAAGCATGTGCGAAAACTCAGCACTGTTGAGCAGGGGAGGGATATTCATGCCCAGATCAATCGTCCCCCCCGCATCGGACCCGGAATAGGCCACATAGGTCCCGCCTGCGCCCTGAGCTTCCAACAGCCCTTTCTGGCGAACCTCCGAGTACGCACGGGTGACGGTCGTCAGATCAACACCCAATGCCCGGGCCAGCTCTCGCTGCGGGGGCAGGCGATCGCCCGGCCGAAGCACCCCGTCCTCCACCGCCGTAACGATCTGCATGGCGATCTGCTGGTACCGGGCGCCTGAGCCTGCGGTCAGGGGCCGCACCCAAGACATGTTGGCTTTTTTAAGGCGACGAGAGAGAGGCATGTCTTATCTTTATGTATGGATTTTTGCCGCTTTGGCAGGCGAAAACAGGCATATCAGCCCAAAATTCAACCTTTTGTATGGATTTTAGCGGTACTATTTGCAATCTTGTATGGAGTATAACGCCCGCTCAGCCCGCTTCTACCCTCGTTCAGCGTTGCCATTTTTTTAAGCAAGCGCGAGGTGAAGGCATGGGGAAACGCCTCCGGGTTCTGTCTACGGCGTCTGCTAATAGCGCTCGCCGCGCACGAGCAGGAATGAAGCTGCTGTAGCAGCGTTGTTGAGGAAATGATGAATTTTTGGGTCCCTGTAATCTTCGGTACGTTCAAGCTCCTCGTGCTGGGCACGGGCATGTTTCTCGCCATCAAGTCTCACTACGACGGTGAAAAAAAAGACAAGGCGAAAAAGAACGAGACGGAAGGACAGTAGCGATGGGTAGCCCGACCGACGCGCGCATGCGATGGCGCGAGCAGCAGCGCGCGCAGCGTCTGGACGACGCCGAGACGCAACGCGCCGCGCTTGAGGCGCAGGCTGGTGCGGCAAGGGCTTGGGCCGAACACGCGCGCATGGCGCCCACGGTCGCGCGCTTGTCATGGGCGGGCGTCGAATTTGACGTGCTCAACCTGGAGCGGGCTCAGCGCCTTCTGGAACGCATCCGCGACACCGACAACGCGGCTGCGTATGGTTTGATGGACGAAGCTGCCCAAGCGCGGTTTCCCCTCGATGCCGAAAGCGAATGGGTCTTTCTGGTCGCCAATGCCCCCGTGCGCGCCGCAACACTGCATTTGCCCGACGCGTTGCCGGACCACCCGGGGTTGCGCGTGGCAGGCTAGATCTTTCAGGCCGGCCTGCAGGCGCGGCGCGTATGCGTGGGCGATGCAGCCTTGCTGCATGACGAAGCGCTGCATAACGAGGCAGGCGGCCCATGGTTGATTGTGGACGGCCCCTCCGAATTGGAGTTGCTGATGCTGCCTGCGGGCGAGCACGCATTCACCGCGGGTCTAACCGTCGACACCCTGCTGGCACGCCATTACCGATGCCGCATCCTGGTGCGCGGCCGTCTTGAAGCAGCGTGCCTGATCGCTGCGGGCGGCGATGTGTGCCTAACCGAGGCGCCTCGCATCGAACTGCTGGCCACCGATGACGCCTCCCCGGATCGGGCCCGCATCATGTCGCGTCACGGCCGCAGCTATCGTTTTCATCCACCCACCCACTTGCTGGACGAACTGGTCACGGCTGCTTGGCTGCGCCGGGATGCACGCGGCCATGCACGTCTCGCGCTCGATCTGACCGGGCTCGATGGCGCGCAGGGTCTGCTCCGCTCGCGCGCAGAAATCGACGCGGTATATGAAGGATTCGCTGGCGAGCTGGCCCAGGCCTTCGACGATCTGGCCGCACGGTTGCGCGGCGCCGGGCCGGCACGGCTATCGGCAGGGTTCGGCCACGGACCATCGGATCAGGCAAGCTACGAAGAAAACGCCGCGGGAGCGCGGGAACTGGCAAGACAGATAGGCCATTCAGTAGACGTGCGCGTGAGAGCCATGCAGCCGGGGCCCGGCGCCCCGATCTCGCTGCAGATGGAACCACTGACCGCACCCGTGCGAGAGCGCCATGTGCGCTTGGCCAAGCCCGACGACGATGACGCGGAGGCGCGCAGCATGAAGCGTGCGCTGCGCGCGGCGCTCGAGCGACTGCGGCGCCAGTACCCCTTGGCATGAGATCCCGCACGGCTTACGTCGAAGGCAGGTAGAAGGAGTTGATAGGAGTTGTCGCTCCGACCGACTTTATTCCGCGCGACCGACTTTATTCCGCGCGACCGACTTTATTTCTCTGAAAGAAGCCGGGCCGAAGCCCGGCCCGCATCACTCCACCGTCACGCTCTTCGCCAGATTCCGCGGCTTGTCCACATCCGTGCCGCGCGCGCATGCCGTGTGATACGACAGCAGTTGCAGTGGCACCGTGTGCAGAATCGGCGACAGCTTGCCGTAGTGCTCGGGCATGCGGATCACGTGCATGCCTTCGGCGCTCTGGATCTTGCTGTCCGCGTCGGCGAATACATACAGCTCGCCGCCGCGCGCGCGCACTTCCTGCATGTTGGACTTCAGCTTTTCCAGCAGCTCGTCCTTGGGCGCGATGGTGACGACCGGCATGTGCTCGGTGACCAGCGCCAGCGGGCCGTGCTTGAGTTCGCCGGCCGGGTAGGCTTCGGCGTGGATGTAGCTGATTTCCTTGAGCTTGAGCGCGCCTTCCAGCGCGATCGGGTAGTGCATGCCGCGGCCCAGGAACAGCGCGTTTTCCTTCGAGGCGAAGCGATCGGCCCACGCCATGATCTGCGGTTCCAGCGCCAGCACCGAACCGACGGCGCCGCCTTCCTGGCCCACCGACGAGTGGGCGGGCCCGTGCACCAGGCCCTCGGCGGCCAGTTCCAGCACGGCTTCTTCAAAGGCGCGGATCCAGTGCAGCTGGGTCAGCATCGTGCCGAGCAGGGCGGGGTCCGCCTGCTGCCAGTCCGAGGCCTCGGCCGTCAGTTGCCGCCAGGGCGCCTGGGGCTCGAGCGGTTGGTAGGTGGCCATGAGTGAATCTCCAGAGTGTTTTTAGCGTCGGTGCGATTAGAGGTAGCTGTAGCGGCTCCAGCCGCCGTCGGCCACCAGGGTGTGTCCGGTGATGTAGGCGGCCTGGCGCGATGCCAGGAAAACCGCCAGGTCGGCCATTTCGGCCGGCTGCGCCATGCGGCGCAGGGGCGTGCGTTGCTTCAGGCGTTCGGGGTCCAGCCGGCCGCGCGCGGCCAGGTCGCGCACCAGGTCGGTCTCGACATAGCCGGGCGCCAGCGCGTTCACGCGCACGCCCATCGGGCCCCATTCCACGGCCAGGGTTTCGGTCAGCAGCACCACCGCGCCCTTGGTGGCGCAATAGGCGGCGCGGTCGGGCGCCGCCACCACGCCGTACATCGAGGCCAGGTTGATGATGCTGCCCGAGCCGGCGGGCACCATGCGCCGGCCGGCGGCCTGCGCGCACAGGAAGACGCCGGTCAGGTTGATGTCCACGGCGCGGCGCCATTCGTCCACGGTGACGTCCAGCGTGGGCTTGTTGGCCGAGACGCCGGCGTTATTGACCAGCACGTCGATGCGGCCCCAGGCCTGTTCGACCTGCGCGAAGGCGCGCTCGACCGCGTCGGCGTCGGTGACGGACGCCTGCACCGCCATGGCCTGCGCGCCGGCGCCCGAGGCCGCCAGTTCTGCGACGGCGGCGTCCAGCGCGGCGGCGTCCAAGTCCAGCAGCGCGACGCGCGCGCCCTGGCGCGCGAAGGCCTGCGCGGTGCTGTAGCCGATGCCTTTCGCGCCGCCGGTGATCACGACCGTCTGGCCGCGCAGTTCGGCATGGATGACTTCAGAGGGGTTGTCCAAGATGTGTGCCTGTAGGGGATGAATACGTGGCCGGCTCAAACCGCCAGCCATTCCTGGACGACGTCCTGGCGCTCATGCAGCTGCGCGGGCGGTCCTTCGAACACGATGCGGCCATGGCCCATCACGCTGACGCGGGTGGACACCTTCAGGGCGATGGTCAGCTTTTGTTCCACCAGCACGACGGACACGCCGCGCTTGTGGATGTCGCGGATCACGTCGGCGATCACTTCGACGATCTTCGGCGCCAGCCCTTCCGTGGGCTCGTCGATCAGCATGACTTTGGGATTGCCCAGCAGCGAGCGGCACATGGTCAGCATCTGCTGTTCGCCGCCGGACAGGTTGCCCGCCTTGGTGTTGCTGCGTTCTTTCAGGCGCGGGAAGTAGTCGAACATCTGCGCCACGGTCCAGAACGGCGCGTCGTCGCGCCGCGGCTGTTCGCCCATGCGCAGGTTCTCGTCCACCGTCAGGTTGGCGAAGACCTCGCGTTCCTCGGGCACGAAGCCCAGGCCGGCGCGGGCGATTTCGAACGGGCGCTTGTTGGTGATGTCGCGGCCTTCGATGGCGATGCGGCCGCCGGTCACGTCCACCAGCCCCATGATGCTCTTCATGGTGGTGGAGCGGCCCGCGCCGTTGCGGCCCAGCAGGCTGACGACTTCGCCGCGCCCGATCGACAGGTCGATGCCGTGCAGGATGTGGCTCTTGCCGTAATGGGCATGCACGCCCTGCAGCGACAAGAGCGGGGATTGCGTCGTCATACCGTTTCCTCTCCCAGGTAGGCTTCGCGCACGCGGGCGTCGCCGCGGATGGCGGCGGGCGTGCCGGTGGCCAGGATTTCCCCGTAGACCAGCACGCTGATGCGGTCGGCCAGCGAGAACACCACCTGCATGTCGTGTTCGACGATCAGCAGGGTGCAGTCGCGCGTCACGTCCTTGATGAGTTCGACCGTGTAGTCGACCTCGTGCTGGGACATGCCGGCCATGGGCTCGTCCAGCAGGATGACCTTCGGGCGCGACGCCAGCGTCATGCCGATTTCCAGCGAGCGCTGCTCGGAGTAGTTCAGGTCGCCGGCCGCGGTGTCCTGCTTGGCCGTCAGCCGCACCTTTTCCAGCAGGCGGTCCACGTCCTCGTTCACGGCGCGGTTGCGCGCGATGGGGCGCCAGAAGTTGTAGACCAGGCCGTGCATGCGCAGCACCGCCAGGCGCAGGTTTTCGCGCACGGACAGGCGCGGGAACACGTTGGTGATCTGGAACGAGCGCGCCAGCCCCAAACGGTTGATAGCCTCGGGCGCCAGCCCGCCGATGGAGCGCGAGCGCAGGTTGATCTCGCCCGACGTGGGCGCGAACGAGCCCGACATCAGGTGGAACAGGGTGGACTTGCCCGCGCCGTTGGGGCCGATGACGGCGTGGCGTTCGCCGGCCTCGATGGCCAGGTTCACGCCGCGGATGATCTGCGCTTCGCCGAAGGACTTGCGCACGTCGGTCAGGGTGAGGATTTCGTGGCTCATTTGGCGGGCTCCAGCAGGGGGGCGGCTTCGCCGGCGTCGCGCCACAGGGCCAGCGCCCAGCGGCAGGCTGCAAGGCCGGCGGCGAACAGCGCCAGCGGAACCAGCCAGGTCGACACGGCAAGCGGCGCCCAGTCCTGGCCGAACAGTGGGATGGCGGGCCAGCCGGCGTCGGGGTTCATGGCGAGCAGGGCGCGGTAGTCGCGGGCGAACATGCGTTGCAGCAGTTCCACCGTGAAGACGGTGGCGCCGGTCAGCAGCAGGCCGCCCGCCACCGACACCGCGGCCCGCGGCAGCCAGTTGGCCAGCCCGCGCTCGCGCAGCGACTTGGCCGCGCGCTGCACCAGGCCGACCAGGCCGTCCGGCACGAACAGCATCACCAGGACGAACAGGATGCCCTGGTACAGCAGCCACGACCGCGTGATGTCGGCCAGCGTCTGCGACAGGAAGGTCAGGATGGAGGCGCCCAGCACGGGGCCCAGGAAGGCGTTGACGCCGCCGATGTAGGCGAACAGCACCGCGTCCGTGGACAGCTTGACCTCGAATAGCACGTAGTTGCCGGCTTCGATGTTCAGGGCCTGCAGGCCGCCGGCGATGCCGGCGAACATGGCCGACAGCGCGAACACCATGGTCTTGAGCGCATGCGGCCGGTAGCCCAGGTAGCGCAGGCGGTTGGCGTTTTCGCGCAGGCCCAGCGTCAGCCGCCCCAGCGGGGTGCGGGTCAGGCCGTACAGCGCGGCCAGCGAGATCAGCACCCAGGCCAGCACCAGGAAGTACACCTCGATGTCGGAGCCGAAGGTGAAGCCCCAGGCCGGCATGCGCATGGCGGATCCGCCCGCCTCGCCGCCGAACACGCCCTTCAGGTGCG
>ENA-OWLM01000164-OWLM01000164.1-metagenome-genome-assembly--contig:-NODE-164-length-25058-cov-4.336160_pt1 | contig 25058 bp, 23 predicted proteins | sample MGYA00245349_ERZ651102 | MGnify/ENA primary metagenome ERZ651102 (study PRJEB26857, sample SAMEA4031759) | metagenome | biome: human; feature: oral; material: saliva | place: Philippines | collected 2014... | reverse complement strand
TTGCCGAGCTGCATGAGAAAAAGCAGATGACCATCCGCATCGCCTACAACCTGTTTACCCAGCGTCCGGGCCACGAGCTGGAAGACTTTGAAAAATGGACCGACATGCTCACCCCGGGCCAGGGCAGCGACTTCTTCCGCCACAACGGCGCGGGGGAGATGCTGGTCTTCTCCGCCGCCGATTTTGAAGACTTCCTCGAGCCGCGCCCGGACCTCGCGCCGGGCATGGAGGACGAGCTGGAGCGCGTGGTGCGCCATCTGGTAGAGCACCGCTGGCCGTTCCGCCTGCACGCCACCTACAACGAATCCATCAGCCGCATGCTGGACGTCTTCGAGAAGGTGAACCGCGATATTCCGTTCAACGGCCTGCACTGGTTCTTCGACCATGCGGAAACCGTTACCCAGGCCAACATCGACCGCATCAAAGAACTGGGCGGCGGCATTGCCGTGCAGCACCGCATGGCCTTCCAGGGGGAATACTTTGCCGAGCGCTACGGCATCGAAGCTACCCGCCACACGCCGCCGGTGGCGAAAATGCTCGAGACCGGCGTGCCGGTGGGCTTAGGGACGGACGCCACCCGCGTGGCGAGCTACAACCCGTGGACCGCGCTCTACTGGCTGGTCTCCGGCCGCACCGTCGGCGGGATGCAGATGTACGACCACAGCGCCCGTCTGGACCGCGATACCGCCCTGATGCTCTGGACCCAGGGCAGCGCGTGGTTCTCCAGCGAGCAGAACCAGAAGGGGCAGATCAAGGTCGGCCAGCTCGCCGATCTGGCGGTGCTCAGCAAAGACTACTTCCGCGTGCCGGAAGAGGAGATCAAGGGCATCGAGTCCGTCCTGACGGTGGTCAACGGCGACATCGTCTACGCCGCGGGCAGCTTTGGCCCGCTTTCCCCGCCTGCCATTCCGGTTCTGCCCGAGTGGTCCCCGGTGGTGAAGGTGCCGGGCCACTACCGCAGCGCGCCGCCGCAGGCCGCACGCGTCGGCATGAGCGCCGTCCACCACTGCAGCGGCCCGTGCGGGGTTCACAGCCACCAGCATGATTTCGCCCGCACGTCAGAGATGCCGGTGTCCGACGATAACGCTTTTTGGGGGGCGCTGGGCTGCAGCTGCTTTGCATTCTGATGAAAAACACCTTTGCTCCGCCCCGGGTCGACCTGGGGCTGTTCTTCCTGCGCCTGACCGGCAGCCTGCTGCTGCTGTACGTGCACGGCCTGCCGAAGGTGCTGCACTTCAGCGAAGAGCTGACACGCATTGAAGATCCGTTCGGCTTCGGGCCTTACGCCAGCCTGATCCCGGCGATTGTCGCCGAGGTGATTTGCCCGCTGTTTATCATTGCGGGCGTGTACACCCGCCTGGCGTGCCTGCCGATTATCGCCGTGCTGCTGGTGGCGATGCTGGCGGTCCACCCGAACTGGTCGATTGCCGAAGGGCAGTTTGGCTGGCTGCTGCTGATTATCTTCACCACCCTTGCCCTCACCGGGCCGGGCCAGTGGCGGCTGCAGCGTAAGGCAACGGAGAGGTTCGCATGACCCAGGTTAACGACGTTCGCGACGCACACGTCGAGACGACGCCCGCATCGACGGTTTCGCCCTGGCAGCCGCTGAGCCAGCCGGTGTTCCGCATGCTGTGGATCGCCACGGTGGTCTCTAACGTCGGCTCGTGGATGAGCGACGTCGGCATCAACTGGAGCATGCTGACCCTGAGCGCCGATCCGCTGGATATCGCGCTGGTGCAGGCGGCCAGCAGCCTGCCGATGTTCCTCTTCGCCCTGCCGTCCGGGGTGATGGCGGACATCGTCGACCGACGTAAATACCTGCTCTTCTCCCAGCTGTGGGTGTTCATCGCCGCCGCCGGGCTGACGGTGCTCTCCTTCACCGGACACGTCACCCCCGCCGTTCTGCTGGTGGCGACGTTTCTGCTGAGCGTGGGCGCGGCGATGAGCTCGCCGCCGTTCCAGGCCGTGGTGCCCGATCTGGTGAGCAAGCCGGAGCTGGGTGCCGCCGTGGCGCTGAACTCGCTCGGGGTAAACATCAGCCGGGCGATTGGCCCCGCGCTGGGCGGCTTTTTGCTGTCGCTCGCCGGACCGTGGATGGTGTTTGCCCTCAACGCGCTGTCCGTGGTCGGCGTGGCGTGGGTGCTGTGGCGCTGGCGTCCGGCACCGTCCGTGCAGCGTCTGCCGCCGGAGCACTTCTTCTCGGCGGTGCGCTCCGGGATTCGTTACGTGCACGCCGCGCCGGTGCTGCGCAACGTGCTGGTGCGCACCGTGGCCTTCTTCGTTTTCGGCAGCGCGGGCTGGGCGCTTCTGCCGCTGGTGGCGCGCCGCGAGCTGGGCCTGGGCCCGGCAGGCTACGGCGTGATGCTGGCCTGCATTGGCCTGGGGGCGATTGCCGGGGCTATCCTGCTGCCGCGCCTGCGCCAGCGGCTCGACGCCGACCGCCTGATGGTGGCCGCCAGCCTGACCTTCGCTCTCACCATGCTGGCGCTGGCGTTCGTGCGCCACGTCTGGCTGCTCAACCTGTTTGAGTTTTTCACCGGCTTCGCGTGGATTGCGGTGCTTTCAACGCTGAACCTCGGCGCGCAGCGCAGCGCCGCCCGCTGGGTGAAGGCCCGCGCGCTGGCGGTCTACCTGACGGTGTTCTTCGGCTCGATGACCGCGGGCAGTGCCATCTGGGGGCAGATCGCTTCCCGCTTCGGCACCCCGACCTCGCTGGTGGTCGCCACGCTGGGGATGGTGCTGGCGAGCGCGACGGTGTTCCGCTGGAAGCTGGGCAAAGATCCGGACCTGAACCTCGACCTGAGCGGCCAGCCGCTGGACGGCGTGGAGATTGACCTGCCCAACGAGCGCGGCCCGGTGCTGGTGTCGCACGAGTACATCATCGACCCGAACAACACGAAGGCCTTCCTCGAGGCGGTCCACGAGCTGCGCCGGGTGCGCCGCCGCGCCGGGGCGATGAGCTGGGCGGTATACGAGGATATCGAGCGTCCCGGCCTGTTTATCGAGACCTTCCTGATGGGCTCGTGGATTGAGCATCTGCGCCAGCAGGAGCGCCACACCATGAATGACCTCCTGCTGCAGAGCCGCGTTCTGGCTTTTCATCAGGGCACAACATCACCGGCAATTCGCTACCTGGTCGCGCCGGTATAACCATAATCATCACCTGCACAGGAACACACTATGGCAACGTTTAAGGCAAAAGACGGCACGCAGATTTACTACAAAGACGGCGGCGCGGGCAAACCGGTTCTCTTCAGCCACGGCTGGCCGCTGGACGGCGACATGTGGGACAGCCAGCTGAACTACCTGGCGGAGCGCGGCTTCCGCGCCATCGCCTTTGACCGTCGCGGCTTTGGCCGCTCGGATCAGCCGTGGAACGGCTACGACTACGACACCTTTGCGTCCGACATCAACGACCTGATTACCACCCTGGATCTGCGCGACGTGACGCTGGTGGGCTTCTCCATGGGCGGCGGCGACGTGACCCGCTACATCAACAACTACGGCAGCGCGCGCGTCGCCGGTCTGGCGCTGCTGGGCGCGGTGACGCCAATCTTCGGCAAATCTGATACCTTCCCGCAGGGCGTGGATCAGAGCGTGTTCGACGGCATTCGCGACGGACTGCGTAAAGATCGCGCCCAGTTCATCAGCGACTTCGCGACGCCGTTCTACGGCATCAACGCCGGGCAGACCGTCTCTGCCGGAGCCCTGACCCAGACGCTGAACATCGCCCTGCTGGCGTCGCTGAAGGGCACCATCGACTGCGTGACCGCGTTCGGCGAAACCGACTTCCGCCCGGATATGGCGAAAATCGACGTGCCGACGCTGGTTATTCACGGCAGCAACGACCAGATCGTGCCGTTTGAAAGCACCGGCAAGCTGGCGGCAGAGATGATCAAAAACGCCACGCTGAAGGTGTACGACAACGCGCCGCACGGCTTCGCGCTGACCCATCAGGACCAGCTCAACGAAGATTTGCTGGCGTTTGTGAAGTCGCTGTAAGTCTGAGGGCTGACGCCAACGGCGACAGCCCCCTTTTCACCTCAACCCACCTGAACAAGCAGTGACACCATTCAGATTAATCCTATAAAATACTGACCTTTACCGCCTTTTCCCGACTTCCGGAGTTTGTGATGGTTCAGGATAGCACCGCGTTAGCCCCCTTCTTTAATGAGCATATCAATAACAACAGCCGATACAGCCCTAAATGGGGCCCAGCCTATCACCAGATGGTCAAACGCGTAGCGACAGAGCGGCCCGAGTTTCGTGATCAAAACCTTATCAAGGCACTTTGGTATGAACGCTCCAACGGCGTCGCCAGCATTAAACAGGGTGGAATGTCGCAGAACGAATACAATGCGGCCCAGATTCACCTGCGGGAAATCACAACCCTGATGGCACAGGGCTGCACCCCGGCCGTATATGAAAAGGTGGTCAACAAGCTACAGGCGCTTAAGGCCAAATCCATTCTCAAGAAACAGTACTGGGCGTTGTGTCACCGGGCTTTTGCCACGCTGTACCCTGAGCGGGTTTCGAACGTGGTAAATACCAAAATGTTTTCCCGCATTTATAACTACTGTAATAACCGCTTCGGGCTTGGGCTCGCCGGGAAAGGGACGTGGTTTGAAAAAAACCTGGAGCTGAAGGCGGCTCTGAACCGCGAGCTGGGCGGCCATGTCGACCCTGTCGAACTCAATATGTCGCTGTGGCATCTCTACACGCATTTCATCAAAGATAAGAGCGATATCGGCCTCGTAGGTAGCGAGTCCTGGGCCGAAGACGACGATCAGGATACGGATGAGAGCGTAGCGGATGTTCCACTGAACGTCATTCTCTATGGCCCTCCGGGGACGGGTAAAACCTATTCCACCGTTGAGCATGCCGTCCGCGCCTGTGAACCCGCTGAGTATTCCCGCCTGCTGGATGGCCTTCAGGGCAGTGATTACCGAAACGCACTTAAAGCGCTTTATGACCGGCTGGTCTCCGAACAGCGCATCCGCTTTGTCACTTTCCACCAAAGCTTTGGTTATGAAGAGTTTATTGAAGGGCTACGCGCCGATACCACCCGTGACGGTAACGTTCGCTATGACATTAAGTCCGGCGTCTTTAAGCAAATCTGTGAGGATGCGGCGTTTGGTTACGCAGGTGAACAGCTGGCGCTGAACGAGGCGCTATCAAAGTTTCAAAAAGAACTGCTGAATGGCGAAGCCGCCACGCTCAAAACGACATCAGGTAAACCGTTCGGCGTCACCTATAAAAGTGAAACGAACTTCGGCATCTTCCCTTTAAACAGCAAAAAAGGGGATCTGGGGAATGGATACAACGCCTACGTGAAGGACATCAAAGCCTGGTATCAGAACAACGGGATTGATATCCACAACGAGTCGTATGTCCGGGGTATCCTCAACTATCTTCATGATAATTATAATCTTCCCGTCACACCGAAAAAAAATGCACCGGCAAAACGCCAGAACTACGTGCTGATTGTTGACGAGATTAACCGTGGCAATATCTCCAAAATTTTCGGAGAGCTCATCACCTTAATTGAGAAATCCAAGCGCATGGGTGAACCCGAGGCCCTGAGCGTGACGCTACCCTATTCGGGCGAAAAATTCAGCGTGCCAAACAACCTGTTCCTGGTCGGCACCATGAATACCGCGGACCGTTCCCTGACCGCTCTGGACACCGCCCTGCGCCGCCGCTTCGAGTTTAAGGCCATGCTGCCGAAAGCCTCCATTCTTGAAGGTCACGTCATCAAGGGTATCGATCTCAAACGGCTACTGCAGATGCTCAATGAACGCATTGAGGCGCTGTACGATAGCGAGCACACGCTCGGGCACGCTTTTTTCATACCGGTAATTGAGACGGAGGACGATGACGTTGCTTTCGCCCGTCTGCAGCGGGTGATGAAAAATAAAGTGCTGCCGCTGCTGGAGGAGTACTTTTACAACGACTGGCAGAAAATTCGTCTGGTCCTTGGAGATAACCAGAAGCAGGATCCTGCCCTGTGCTTCATCCGTTCGATCAAAAACGAGGGAAATATTCAGCGGCTGTTTGGAACGGATGCTTCGGACGATCTGCAGGAAGAGGGAGAGCGCTATCACCTTGCCGGCGAAGACGATCCTGTCTGGAATAATGCCATCGCCTGGCGTCAGATTTACGATGCAGGTGCGCGAGGCGCGGAGAACGACGAATGACCGGGCGGGGGCCGTGGTCCATATTTGAATACGGTTATCTGGTCAGTGAAGAGGACAGCGGCCGGGTTAAGGACGCAGTGGAGCTTCCTCCGGCCTGTTTTGCGTGGCTGGAGCAATGCTGCCTGAACGACGATGCGGAATACGACGGGCGCCTGCTGACGCTGAAAACGGTTGGGCGCGTGAAGGTGCTGCAGGTGAAAAACTATGTCGGCGTCATTGCGCTGCCTGGAGGAACGTTCATCGAGGTGTTGCCAAAGACCGGCCATGATAACGCCCGCGAACAGCTGATGATGATGCTGCGCACGCTGAAAACCTTCCGGCACATCGCCACAACCTCCGCCAGTATCAAAACCTCGCGCATGCCGCTGATGGATATCTTTATTCATCAATTCATCCTGAGCGTTCAGGCGGTCCTGCAGCAGGGTCTTAAGCGTGACTACCTTCGCCAGCAGGAGAATCTACCGTGGATGAAGGGCAAACTGCGGGTTTCAGCACAACTGTCGACAAATAGCGTTCGCCGGGATCGCTTTCAGGTGGAGTATGACGAGTACAGTGTTGACCGCCCGGAGAACCGCATTCTCAAAACGGCCATCGATACGGTTTCGCGCCTGACCCGCAACCCTCAGCTCATCCAGCAGCTTCGCCCCTTGCAGTCGGCCTTCGAAGGTATTCCTCCCGTTGTTGATACCGCTCACGCGTTCGGTCTGGTTCGCCTCGACAGGCATATGCATCACTATGAACAGGCGCTGGGGTGGGCCAAATTGATCCTACACGGGGAGTCACCACTTTGTATGCAGGGTCATGCTGATGCCATATCGCTGCTCTTTCCAATGGAAGCGGTATTTGAATCCTTTGTTGCGGCGTGGATGAGGCATCATCATCATCAACGTTACCAAATTGATACCCAGGCAAAAACACACACTCTGGCTCGCTATCACACCAGGCATATGTTTAGACTTAAGCCGGATATCTGGCTTCGCCCGTATGACACGTCGAAACATTCTTCAATTATTTGCGATACGAAATGGAAAAAGATTGAGCCTCATAAACCTGGCTTTAGCATTTCGCAAAGCGATCTTTACCAGATGCTGGCCTACGGAACGAAATATCTCGATAGCCGCGGCGATATGATCCTGATCTACCCGCAGTATGATGGTTTTAGCGATGCGCTTCCCCATCCCTTCGAACTTCATAAGCCGGACAGCCATGCGCTACGTTTGTGGGTCGTCCCTTTTACCATCGGAACCAGTATTCAGAGCTCGATACTCCACCTCCCCGAGTCCCTGAAGCTGCAGAATTAGAAACAGACGCCTGCACAGCAGGCGTCTGAAGCGATTAATTGACCGATACCGGGCGGGTCAACGCCTCATCCACGATGCCATTCTGCTCGCTCCCCCGCCTGCGTTCTGCCAGCAGCCGACAAATCTCCGCATGCTTCTCCTCGGTAAAGGTAAAGCGCGACATAAAGCCCATGCGGATCAGCGACCCAATCGCCGGCAGCAGGCAAATCCCGAAGAACAGCCCCGACAGCACGCCTTCGCTCTGAACTTGCGCCTGCGGCACGTAGCCAATCATCGTCAGGAACACGCCGATTAACCCGCCGCCCACCGCCACCGACATCTTGCCGGTAAAGGTCTGCCCGGAGAAGGTGATCGCCGCGCAGCGCTTGTGGGTGTGGTACTCCGCGTACTCGATGGTGTCGGCAATCATCGACGAGGTGAGGATGTTGGTCATCATCACGAACAGCGTGCTCAGGCCGAGCAGAATAAACAGCATCGTCACCTGCTGATACCCGACAAACCACATCACCACGCGCACCGCCACGTCCAGCCCGCAGAGGATCATAAACAGCTTCCGCTTCTGCATCCGCCGCGTCAGCATCGGGGCAACCAGGCACAGCACCGCCGCCACGATCCCCATCACGCCAATCGCCATCTGCAGGCTGCCGTCGCCCAGGTTGTTGATAAAGAAGTAGATATACAGCCCGCCCGCCACGTTATGGAACACGCAGAAGAAGAACGACAGCAGGACGATAAACAGCGGCTTGTTCTGACGCAGGTTGTGGAAGGTGTCGCGGATGGTCACCTTCTCCGGGCTCGGCGGCACGCGCTCTTTGATCTGCATAAAGCCGTTGAGCATCAGCGGCAGACCCACCAGCATCATCACCAGCGCCGCCATAAAGTAGCCTTTATCGTTGCTGTACTGGGCGAAGAACGCCGCCAGCTTCGGGAAGAAGATGTTGGCGCAGGCAATCCCGGCGTTCACCCCGAGCATCGCCGCCGTCACCGCGCGGGTGCGCTGGGCGGAGTCGTTGGTCATTACCGACGACATCGACCAGAACGGGATATCGGAGATGGCGTACAGCGTCCCCCACAGGATATACGTCACCCCGGCGTAGAGGATTTTGGTGGTCATGTCCGCTTCGATTTTATAGAACGACAGCAGCGTGACGCCGGTGATCAGCAGCGGCGCGATCAGCAAAAAGTGACGAAACTTGCCGAACCGGCTGTTAATGGTGTCCATAATGCTGGCAAACAGCGGATCGTGAACCGCGTCCCACGCGCGGGCAATCAGGAAGATGGTGCTCGCCGCCAGCGCCGAGATCCCCAGCACGTCGGTGTAAAAATAGTTAATAAACGAACCCACTAAACCAAAGCTAAAACACTGACCTAAACCATAGCCAAAATAAGACCACAACTCGCGAGACGGTATTTTCATTGTCGTTGCCATTGTTATATGCCTGCCTGGTTGCCCGGCGGTCGGCCGCCGGGTCGATATTATTAGCCCTGAACTTTCGGGGCGATCTTGCGCAGCTGCTGCATCAGGGCGATTTCACGGCGCGAGAACGGAATGCCGTTCTCCTCAAACACGTCGTGGAACCAGAGGCGGCAGTAGTCCGTGGACTCCTTCATCACCACCGGCCACGGCAGCCACGTCTGGGTTTTGCCGCGCACCAGGCCCCACTGGTACGGCGCAACCTTCGCCGCGTACATCAGCGGGAGCTGCTCTTCGATGGTGCTGCCCACGTGGCGCGCCAGCCATTCGGTGCAGAACAGCGGGCGGCCGAGCTGCTGCAGCTGCTGGATAATCGCCGTCATGCGCCCGGTGTGGGTGTAGGCGTGGAAGCTCACCACGTCCGAGAGCGCCAGCGCGGTCTGGTCCAGCGGATGCTGGAAGAACGTCTCGCCCTCCTCTTCCGGCGGCAGACGCCACGCGCAGACGGTGAGCGGCTGGGTCGGATCTTCTTCACGCACCCACCGGAACGCCAGCTTCATCAGCGCGTGCGCGCAGGTCTCCAGCTTCGCGTCATACTGCACCTCTTGCGTACCGGTCGCGAAAATGCCGCGGTTGCCCGGCTCGTTGTAGAGATCCCATAGCAGCACGCGCCTGTCGTCGCGGAACTGGCGGACAACGTCGCGGATATAGCGCTCAATCTGCGGCCAGCAGTCGGGATCGCACACCTTGTCGCGCCCCGGGCTCGCCGCCGCCTGGCTGTTGTGCTTGCCCGGCACCGGCGGCTTTTGCGGGCCGAGGTACGGCTCGTCGCCGGAGAAGCCGCAGTCGTCCATCAGGGTCAGCATGGTGCTGAACCCGCGACCGTCGGCAATCGTCAAAAAGCGGTCGATGCGCGCCATCAGCCCGTCGCGGTCGTGCTCCCAGACGATAAACGGCAGGTTGATGCGCAGGGTGTTGTAGCCCGCCTCCGCCGCCCAGCCCAGCTCGCGCTCGATGGTTGCGGTATCGAAGGTCTCTGCCTGCCAGATATCGGTCCAGTTCACCGCCGTCGACGGCAGATAGTTAAACCCGCAAAGCCAGCCTTTTTGCTGATACCACGCCTGTGCCTGCTCCCTGCTCCACTGCTCTTTCATTACGCGTCCTCTTACTGATAATATTTAGCTAATAAATATTAGTTGCGGGATAAATGCGCAAATCACGGCGTTTAGAAAAGCGATGTTCTTCACAAAGTTCACGCTTCGATGAATGAGAAACGTGATCGACGGCGCTAAAGCGTGCGGTTAGGGTATGATGCGAAATCGCGAAAGGGAGAGGACGGATGAAGCGAAAAACGAAAGTGACGATGAACGATATTGCGCGGGCGGCGGGCGTGTCGCAGGCGACGGTATCGCTGGTGCTTAACCAGTCCCGCAACATCAAGCTCAGCGACGACACCCGCCAGCGGGTGATTGGCGTCGCTACCGAGCTCGGCTACGACCGCCTCCCCGCCGTTCACGCCCCGCGCAACCAGGAAGAGATCGCCCTGCTGGTCAGCTCCATGCAGAGCTTCGACCCGTTTATCGACGCCATCAGCCAGGCGCGGGAAGCGGCGTGGCGCAACGAGACCCTGCTCACCGTCTACGACTATGGCGACGACATCGAGCTGGCGCTGAACATCATCCGCCAGCTGGAGAAGCGCAACTGCATCGGGATTATTCTCGCGTCTCCGGTCACCACGCTGGTCGACATGACGGCCTTCCAGGACTGCACCCGCATCCCGCTGGTGCTGCTCAACCAGCGCGACCCCGGCTCGCCGCTGCTGCCGTCGTTTATCCCGGACGACTACGCCAACGCTTTCCAGGTCACTAAACACCTCATCGCCTGCGGGGCCACGCGCATCGCCCACATCACCGGTGAGAGCTGGATGGAGGCCTCGCGCCAGCGTCTGGCGGGCTACCAGGCGGCACTGCAGCAGGCCGGGCTGGCGTGTGACGATAGCCTGGTGCGGCAGACCAACTGGCAGTTCAGCGAGTCCTTTACCGCGACAGCTTCCCTACTGGCACTGGCCGAGCGCCCGGACGCCATCTTCTGCGCCAGCGACTGGCTGGCGATTGGCTGCTATCAGGCGCTGGCGGTGAACGGCGTGCGCATCCCGCAGGACATGCTGCTGGCGGGCTACGACGACCAGAAGATCTCCGAGCAGCTCACCCCGCCGCTGACCAGTATCCAGCTGCCCTACAGCGAGCTGGGAAGGCTGGCGGTGGAGTACCTGTGCAATCAGGAAGATGCCGCCACGCACGTGACGCTGGCGGGCAGGCTGAAGATGCGCGCCTCAAGCCTCGTCTGAGGTAAACACCATGCCCGCATAGGGCCTCTCGCGACACGCCGCCAGCCGCGCGGCGAGGCTGCCCACGTGCAGCTCCAGCTTGTGCCCGTCCGGGTCGAGAAAATAGAACGACGCCCCCTCGCTTTTGTTCTGCTTCCAGACGGTGACGCCCGCCTGCTCAAGCCTTTGCGAGAACGGTTCAAAATCCGCCTCCGCCACGGTAAACGCGTAGTGGGTGTAGTCGCTCTCCTGCGGCGGCACGTACTGGCGCGCCTCGTCGTACGACAGGCAGACCCACAGATCGCCGCAGGTGAGATAGGCCCCGGTATTCCAGCGGGCGTGGAGCGCAAGCCCCAGCAGCTCGTGCCAGAAGGTGACGCTTTTTTGCAGGTCGCTGACCGCGAGGGTCAGATGGTTGAGTGATTGCAGCATGACGTGCCCTTTTGTTTTTCGCGCCGGACGTGATACGGTAAAAGCATGAACATAAACCACGCCGTGCTCACCGTAAACCGCTGGTGGCTGCCTTCTTAAAGGCGGCACGGAGTAGTTTTCCCCATTTTCAGATAGCCGCCGAAAGGCGGCTTTCACATTTCTAAGACCCCTTTCGGCAACTGCCCATTAAGGAGTCTTTATGAACGCACCAACCATCCTCACCGGCGACCGCCCAACCGGCCCGCTGCACCTCGGCCACTTCGTCGGATCGCTGCGCCAGCGCGTGGCGCTCCAGCAGACGCACAGCCAGTTTGTGCTGATTGCCGACCTGCAGGGTCTGACCGACAACGGCAGCAACCCGCAGAAGATCCGCGACAACATCCCCGAAGTGCTGGCCGACTACCTCGCCGCGGGCATCGACCCGAACCTGACCACGATCTGCCTGCAGTCCGCCCTGCCCGCTCTCGCCGAGCTGACGATGCTGTATATGAACATCGTCACTGTCGCCCGCGTGGAGCGTAACCCGACGGTGAAAAACGAGATTGCGCAGAAGGGCTTCGCCCGCTCGCTGCCGGTCGGGTTTATGGCCTACCCCATCAGCCAGGCGGCGGACATCACCGCGTTTAAGGCCGAGTACGTGCCTGTCGGCGACGACCAGCTGCCGATGATTGAGCAGACCAACGAGATTGTGCACAAGATGAACAGCCTGCTGCCCGCCCCGGTGCTGCGCCACTGCAAGGCGATGCTGAGCGACACCAGCCGCCTGCCCGGCATCGACGGCAGCGCCAAGATGTCGAAATCGCTGGGCAACACGCTGCACCTCTCGGCCAGCGAAGAGACGATCCACCGTGCGGTCAGCGCCATGTACACCGACCCGAACCACCTGAAGGTGAGCGACCCGGGGCAGGTAGAGGGGAACGTGGTGTTTACCTACCTCGACGCGTTTCACCCGGATAAGGAGAAAGTGGCGGCGATGAAGGCGCACTATCAAGTAGGCGGGCTTGGGGACCGGGTTTGCAAGAACGAGCTGGAGGGGTGCCTGCAGGAGCTGATTGCGCCGATGCGGGAGCGGAGGGCGATGTATATGCAGGACAAGGGGGAATTGATGGCGATGCTGAAGCGCGGGACCGAACGGGCTCAGGGGGTGACGCAGGAGACGTTGAGGGAGGTGAAGGTTGGGCTGGGGGTGCCGGTGTTTTGAGAGTGTGAGTTAAGAGAGAGTTAGCGGTGGAGTGTATGGTACCGGCATGTAGCCGCTAACTCGTTTATTACGAAAATAAGCAAGGCGCAATAAATTCTTAAATGCATTATTAGCCATTGTCGTTTGTCATTTTATTGAGAACGTTATATTCGTAATCTCTTTATTTTTCAAACGCCACGGCAAATATTATGAGCAAGTTTATTATTTACATGCTGAATACGTTATTTTGTGGTTATGTACTAGCGACATGTCTCATTTGTACAGTTAGCTTTGATAACTGGGAGGATCGCACTATCGCAATAACAATGACATTAGGTAGCGCATGCTTTATTGCGGCATTACTGAATCGGGTACTGCCTCATAAGTTACATCTTTTAGAGGGATTAGTTGAATTAGCAGAAGGGCCGCTATTAGTTATTGGCGCAATTGTGTGTCTGGATGTGTTAGAACCCTGGCCGCTGAAGATTATTGGGATGTTTGCGTGGGTTATTTTTATGATGTTTAGGCCATCATTTACGAAAAGAGATTAGTAATGATAATCCCTGCCCGCGCATACGAAACGCTGGCGGGCAAGTTCAATATAACGTTATGCAGCAGAGCCAGAGGTTGGACGTTCATTCCACGCATCGTGCGCTAACAAGTTACCGTCCTTATACAAATGGGTAATCTTCTCATAATTAAACGCCACCTCCTCCATATGCCCCGTCCCCGGACAGCCTCGGGTGTCGTGCATTACTGGACTCACAGAAATGACCTTAACGTTCTCGAGCGTGATTCGGTAATACTCCTCCTCCTGCCCGGAATAGTTAATATGGTAAAACCTGAATTCTGCTGTTTTAAGGGTCTGACCCATCGCTGCCGCTTTGAACAGATAGGGCGAAGAGCTATCCAGTTCCTTGGTAAACTGAAACGGCGAATGTTGGCGAGTGCCGGTGACCTTGCCCGTTGCCGAGTCTGTTGGTAGGCTAAGGTTATGTTGTAATCCTCTTAGCTCAATACTTCCTTCCCTTTGTGCAACGTCACAAGAACCACAAATCATTGTGCCGCCGTCATTAGTTAAAAAAAGATGTACAGGTACGGCCATTCTATTGCTCCTTGCATTTTAGTCGTATAACCATTTGCCCGCTTTTGCGGATTCGATAAGCATTCCAATAGTGAAATCTGGGACCATCACCACTGGGAATTCTTTGAATGGATTCCATGAAAAAGGCTCATCAGGATAGTAGGTGTTTATGTTAAAATTCCCTCTATCAACATTAAATTCTTTAAAAAACTCGTCCATCAAATCTTCTGCTTCAGTGACATCAAGCTGCATGTCAGTATCCAAATCAGTTTTTGCATTCAGTAATTTTTGCTTCTCTTCGTTATTCATTAGATAAACGCCGTTATAGCGTCTGGCTAAGGCGTAGATGCGCTGCTCAATATTCTCTACCATAGTTTGTCGCTGCCCCGCGCAATTCGATTATAATCACGTATTGCAGCATAGGTGATTAGTGATACATCAGCGACTAATATCACTATGCCTATTAACGGTATTGTCCTGCCAACAAACGCACTCACTTTCGATACCATTCGACACTTTACTGTCCACGGAGTGTACCCACCAACCCAGGTAGGCAGCTTAATGCCATAAGGAAATTTCGCCTGTTTGAAATAGTTCCTCATGGCTTTCGAGGCTCGGGACGTTCCTTCCGTAGCTCCCGCGGGTTTCTTTCTAGTCGTTTGATTATTAGCACCACTGTATAACGCAGCAATTCCTGCCACATCGTCAATACCAAAATGATCGGCAATTGATTCACAGTAGATCATAAAGAAAAGTCCTGCCGCGGTAAGATTGGTTCTGCCAGAATAAAAATACGTTCCATTTAGTTCTTCTGTTGTGTCCATAGTTCATTCCATTGAGTTGCTCCAGGAAGAATCATAAATGTTGGACAATAATTAAATTGAGATCTCCAACATACTTCTGAAAATCCTCTTTATATAACCACAATGATAAAAACACAGCCATAACATTCAGTTCAATAATATTAATGAAAAAAAGATTACGCCTTCCACTAATTTAAACACCCTCGATTTAGGACCAAGGGTGTTCCACTGCGTTATTATTTTGCCTGCCCTATATTGCGCTTAACTACCGGGATATCACCCGTATCATTTAGCGCCCCCGGAAACGTCTTCAACCACTGCGCGACTTTCTGTTTGTTGATATTCACCACACTCATACCTTCCAGGCATCCCCATAATTCTCTTGTATGCTGTGGCGTAATGACAATGCAGTCTTTCATGGCGCGGATTTTTACCGGCATGCCGTTGATAAAGCCTGCACGGGTTAACCAGTCGCCACCCAGCAGAAGATATTTCGTGTCTATGCGTGCATACAGTTCGCAGCAGGCGGCACTGTCCTGCGGCGTTTCCGCGCGGGGATGGACGGGTGCCGCGTTGGGCTGGTTGCCGTGAAGACGGCGGGCGCTGTTTTTGCGTACCAGCTCGCGGTTTTCAATCATGCCGGTGAAAGTGTCTGATTCTGTTTTGCAAACAGTAAACTCTGGCTTAAAATTCGTCGCAGCCATATACAACTCCTATCAAGTTGGTTGTGGTTAGCGGTATGGGGGTGTTGCAGCACCTTCATATCGCGAATTCTTCTTTAAATTCTCTTTGATATTTCCTTCGCCGTTCGGCGTAATTTCTGATGCTCATTATACAGGGCTGAATATAAATACAGCGGTTTGGTGTGGGGTAAATTTGGAATTTGCGAGGAGGATTCAGGAAATAGGTGTGTGTGCGGTAAGGTCATGTTTTTGTTGATTACGGGTTGATTGGCCTGGGTTTTGCGAGCATCATCGCAATTATTTACCTTCTTCCGTAACGCGATGGCTTCCAGCAAAACTCTCGAACAGGCAATTGCCGACATCACCATCTGGCGCAAAGGCGAACAGCGTGCGCCGCATAAACCTTTATTGCTTCTGTACGTGCTGGCGAACTATCAGCAGGGGCATGCGCGACTGTTTGATTACGGAACTGAGGTCCACGAGCAGCTGCTTAACCTGTTAGAACGCTTTGGCCCGCAACGGAAGGCACATTACCCGAATATGCCCTTCTGGCGGCTTAAGAGGGATGGCTTTTGGGATCTTCAGAATACTGAGTTCTGTTCAACTACTGGCAGTAAGCAACCGCCTGTTAAAGAGCTTGTGGAACATAACGTCGCAGGCGGGTTTGATGAAGAACACTTTGCGCTGCTGAATAAGAACAAAAACCTGATCGGCTCGCTGGCGCAGCAGATCCTTGAAGCGCATTTTCCTGAAAGCATTCAGGAAGAGATCGCTGATGAGATGAGTTTTGATATTCAGCAGATCCGTAAGGTTCGCGATCCGCTGTTCCGTCAGCAGGTGCTGCGTGCTTATAACTATGAGTGCGCAATCTGCGGGTTTAACATGCGACATGATAACGCCTCCGTTGGACTCGAAGCCGCGCATATCAAGTGGAAGCAGTTTGGCGGACCGTGCGAGATCCCGAACGGACTGGCGCTGTGTGCGATTCATCATAAGGCGTTTGATAAGGGAGCGATTGGACTAGATGAGAGTATGCGGGTGTTGGTGTCCGAGGCGGTGAATGGGGGCGGGATTGTTGGACGGCTTTTCTGGGATTTTGCCGGGAAACAGATTGCGCTACCAGTGATAAAAGAAAATTATCCATGCGAATGTTTTATTGGGTGGCATCGAAATGAAGTTTATAAAAAATAATATTAAAAAAGAGCCCCTAGAAGTAATCAGGGCTCTATAATTGATGCTGTCAGCTTAAGCTAAAATACATTTATACCCAAATTTCTCATTCATAAACTCCTTATAACCAGACACATCATAGCCACAACTCTTTAATAGCTCCATCATTTCATTTGCATATTTTTCAAGCTCATCCGGCTTATCATCTAAATATGTATCCACGTCGAGAGTGTTACTAAGTTTTTCGATTGCTGAAGAGGCTAAACTTCTATAATCGATATTAATATTCTTGCTATCTCTGACAGGCACAACTCCTATGCAGTCTGGGAAAAACTCTTCCGGCTTTTCGAAAGAAAAAACAAAAGAATGCATGTCTGAGTCTCTATTGAAAAGATCAACTGAATATTTAAAGCTACTTTTTAGCTCTATTTTGTTTTTAAATGTTATCGCTGATTTAAGAACCCACAGAACTAAACAAATTTGCAAAATTTGATTGACCAAAATTTTATTATCAGAACTATTTAAATTCTCTATTGTGCGCATGCACTCATAGGCTTCATTAAAGCAAGATTTAATTTTGTCCGTTAACTCTCCCCCATGTATAATTTCATCAATTACAACTTGAAATTTATCCATAATTTCTTTATTTGCACTATCTTTATTTAATCTTGTTGTAATACAGAGCAACCATGGAACACCGACAGCTTTTTGCATTTGATATAAAAGCAAATAATGAAGAGAGGGAAGTGTTTTATCGGTCAAGACATTATTACAGAAATCTAAATTTATAAAATGATAAGTCCCGAAATTCTTAATCCTAGCCCATGCTGCAGAGTTATTATTATTTAAATCCTCAAAATTAAAATTATCTAAGCGGGACTGATCAGATATATCATCCATATCTAGGAGTTTGGTGAATTCACCTTGTGCCTTATTAAAATCTTCAACATTATCTATTAAACCGTGAAAACCTAATTTTTTCCCCTTATAATCTGAAACACCACTCAGCCCTTTATGAATATAATTTATATCAAGTAGATCTCCGCCAGGCAAACCGAAATAATTTATTGTATCAACATGTCGAAATTGACTACGCCTAATCAGGCGAATCAAATGGCTAACCCACTGCTTATCGCGAATATATTGTTTACGTGGCTTATGCCAAGGCATAAATTCATTTTTAGTGAACTGCGAAACCTTGCCCGCAACGTCATCAACAGTAAATAATGAATCGTCAGTATCGAACAGCCCCATATTATATCTCCACGCTCAGCACTTCGATTAAATCCAAAACTAGACGTTCCTGTTTCTCTATCGTTAGATTTTCCAATAAATTATATGACTCTAGAATTTGCAAAATTGCTTGAGATCTAGAAATAAGATTTTTTTGCTTATTTTTTTGTCTTTTTATTGGATTTAATACCTTATCTAACTTGGACTTAGTAACAATAAAACTATCATATACTTCATCCAAAGATTTTATTACGTCATCATCATCTTTATTATTATTGTTATCTCCACTATACGACTCATCCACTTTTTTTGTTTTATCATCGACAAGAACTAGATTAGATCTTTCAAGTGGATCCTTGAGATTGCTTTTATAGGAACGCTCAACTATTTCATTTAAAGAGGTTGTAAAAGCATCCTCGCTGTCGGTATTGATACTAGACTGAACATCTTTTTTTATTTGCTTATATTTATTTACAACCTGCCTTATAGCGCTATGTAACCATCTCATTACTATCTGATAATGAGGATGTGCAATATTGAAAGATTCTCTATCAATATTCAAAGCCGAATCTAGACCTTTGCTAACAAATATCTCAGCAGTAAGTTGACTTTTTATTGTATGTTCTGCAACCTGATGCTTCATAAAAGTCTCATCAAATAAAATACCTGATGCATCATGTATTCTAATTAATGAGCCATTATGATCTTTTGGGCTTACCTTTGGCGTCCAAAATACGTATGCTTCAAATTCTAAATCCCCTCCCGAATCCGTAACATCAACTCCATTTAGATTTGGTTTGTATTTCCCGACAAACATGATCGGTCTTTTAACCATGGCTTTGGATAACGGGAGGTCCGTATATTTAATCGGTCTGAATAGTTTTATCCCATCAACATATACATTAAAATCATATTTCCTTTTGTGCGCTTTGAAACCCAAAGCATCACCAATTGAAACATCATCTTCTAATTGATTATAGATGTCATCAGCTTGGCCTTTATTTTTATTGCTTAATGCATAAATATCGGGAATCTCACTTTTAACAAGTTCAAAAGGATGTTTCTCAATATATTGCAATGGAATTGAAAGACCAAGTGTCCAAATCATATTTAGATAATTATCTAATATTAGATTCAATTTTGGGCTTACGGCATTTTTTGTTTTACTTAAAATAGCTTCATATAAATTTAAAAATTTTTCATCGGGATTGGTATGTTCGTCCCAAGGGAGTAAGGGCTTTCGATCTGAGTTGCTAGTATAAGTAGCCGTGCCATCATTGTCATTAGAAAGATAGCCAACATGAAAATCAGGCAATATTGCTTTTGATGAGTCAAGGGAGTCATTTTGCTGATCATCAGGAATGGTTTCATTTTCTATTTGCCCCCATACATCAACACTTCTTAATTGATCTTGAGCGCTTTTTTTTATGTTGTGAAGTAATATATCCGTACCGTGAGCATCTATATTAGTAGTTTTTTCTATCCAAATATCCACATTCCCTGTTTGGAAACTTTTACCCCTCTCTCCTTCTGTTTTTTTTTGACTAGGTATTTCATCAGAGTAATTAAATAGTTGAACCTTAGCTCTAAGATAAAAGTCATTTCCTTTTTGCTTAGTAATAATTTCAAAATCTCGGGTTAGTTGGGCAACACTGAAAAGACCAATACCAATTTTTCCAATTAACTTTCTCTTTTTAATTGCGCTTAATGATGTATCATTATCATCTGTAACTTTAAGAGATATACCTCTTTCAGTTCTTTTAGCACTTCCGCCAATATGTCTCAACATATTAACTAATGTATTAACAGACATTCCACTTCCGTCATCTCTGATAGTCATAGAATTAAATCGAGGCACATCAGTTTCTACATAAACATTTTCTGCATCTGCATCATAAGCATTTGAAATCAGTTCTCTTATTGCCGAACCTGGAAGCCTATATATTCCATCAGTTACTCTTGCCAGAACTTTATCATCAGTCTCCAGCTTAGTAGACTGATGTTTTCCTTTAGTAATATTTTCTATGAGCTCCTGCTCAATTATATAATCACTACTCATTATATTTATTCCTTAATAATAGAATCTATTTTTTTTATTAAAAAACCGAGAGCTTCTCCAAGCAAAGGAGGTACAGCATTCCCAACCTGAGTATATCGAGGACACTCTTGGGTTCTTCGTGAACCGCCTGTTGTGTACTTTCCTAAAATATCGAAATCATCAGGAAATGACTGTATTCTTGCCATTTCTCTGACTGTTAGGATTCTTGGCTCACTATAATGCAAAAGATCATCAGGTAATGTAGTTAATGTTTTTGAAGGTTCATTTGCATTAAGAACTGTAATAGCTTGTTTTTTAGTTCCGATTTGTAACCGCATATTATCATTCAAACTTACACCCGGCTTACAAATACTCTGAATTAATTTGAATTTCTCAATAGTTTGAGTTTTATGTCTTGCAAGTCGAAGGCTATTTGGGATCTTTTTGTTATCGTTTTTTCTAATGTGTTTTAAATAAGAGTTTTGCAAAGCAGGAACTGAATAATTAATTTTTTTAAAGCCTTTTTCTAAAGTTCCTGAATGAAATACGACATCATTTTTGCTTATCAAAAGATCATCAATAGCATCACTAACTTTAATTGATTCTAACGGTAATTTATTTTTTATTAAAAAATCCATGCGCAAATTTGACAATATATCAAAGGGATTTATCACATTTCCTTTAAGGAGGGATTTTTTTATTCCAACCATAATAAATCTCGTCCGATTTTGGGGAACTCCAAATTTTGAGCTGCACACAAAATCAGAATATATCTCATACCCTAACTTCTGAAGTTTTCTTTTAACTAACATAGAATAAGGTTGTTTTGCTTTTTCTCCATCATTTGACTTAAACGACGAGCTAAAACCTCTAACATTTTCCAATAGAATATATTTCGGTTCAATTATCCTTACCATTTTAATATATTCATGCGAAAGTTTATTACGAGGGTCTTCAATATTTCTACGACCAGCTAAAGAAAAGCCTTGGCATGGCGGTCCACCTGCAATTAAATCAACTTTACCTTTTAGATGAGAAAGTTCTTGTGGGTATTTAGATAAAATATCCTGAATTGTAGTTGCTTCTTTTGGTAACCACTCAGGCCATTTAAAATGAGACCGTTCCTTTTCTATAAGATTATGTGAGAAAGTCTTAAATGCCATATCATCCTTTTCAACTGCAAAGAGCCCTTCCCAGCCGGCTTGCCCTAAGCCCAAGGAAAGCCCACCACAACCTGAGAAAAGATCAATGTATAATTTTTTGTTGTTTTGTAGATTACATAGCATTTACAATCATTCTCTCACTATCGATTTTAATATAGAACATGAACCTAACCACTCAAAACATAACGAACTGATTTTAATGAGATTTTAAGTTATATTAATGATCTGCAGTTTAGATATGTATTAATTATATATAATTAGATGCAATTTTCAGCATTTAATGCTGTTAGGTCGTCTGCACAACCAAAGAAGCATGCATCCACAATAATTTACCTGCAAAATTAAAAGGCTTTAAAGGATATAACTTCTTGATATCAATCATATACTAGATAAGGGATGCATCAAATAAAAAAAGCCGCCTTTAGGCAGCTTCTCTTGTTCAACATCACATTTTTTGGTGCCGAAGGCCGGACTCGAACCGGCACGTATTTCTACGGTTGATTTTGAATCAACTGCGTCTACCGATTTCGCCACTTCGGCACTGAAGGGGATGCGGAAACGTTGTGGATTATACCTGTCGCGCGCCGCCATGCAAGCGACGACGCGCTAAACCCGCGCTAAGTGCCCAAAAAACCAGCGTCCTTCGTCACTCCAGCTCAGACACCGCCAGCCGAATCACCCCTGCCGCCTTCTGCTCCGGCAGCGCCAGCACCTTCGCCCACATCTCCTGCACCATATCGCAGGAGAGCTTTTCTTTGCCCGCCGCCTTCTCCGGCATCTGCAGCAGCTGGATGTCCTCGCCGTACTTATCAGCAAGTGCCTTCATAATCGGCCGCACGTCTTCGACAGCCACCTCGCGTTCGGCGGGGGTCACGGTGTGGCGGTTTTTGCCGTAGGCCGCGCGCATCATGTCGGCGTCGGCCTGCATGCGCCGCGCCATCAGGTCTTTATCCAGCATGCGCATCGGGTTCACGCCGCCCTTCACCGTCGGGTAGAGGAAGCGGAAGCAGGCGTCGTCGCTCACCTTCTGGATGGCGGCGGTCTGCTCCATGTTGATGGTCATGTAGTTCACCACGTTGGCGTCCGGGGCGTTCTGCAGGCGCGACATCTGCAGATGCAGGATCTGCGGCTGGATGGTGTCGATAATCTGCTGCTCCGGCTCGCCCGCTTTTTGCAGGGCGGCCATCTGGTCGAGGATGCGCTGATGCAGCGCGGGCTCCTGCTCCTTAATCACCTGCCAGGCGGGCATCGCGTTAAGGGCGGAATCCATCTGCCGCTCCGGGGCGCGCTGCCTGTCGAAAAACACCCAGAACGCCACGGCGGCAGCCGCAATGACGACAATAACAATACGGGTCCACGTTTTATTCATCTCGCATCCTTATCCTTGAGTTATGCCGGTTTACACCGGCACGCCGCTGTGGAAGCGAAACTCGTGGTCCGGTGTCGAGATAAGTGTGGCTTCAATTTCGCCAAAAAGCTGTATGCGCGGTGAGATATCGTCGTCGCTCACCTGCTGGGCCAGCGTCAGGTAGTCCTGATAGTGGCGCGCTTCCGAGCGCAGCAGCGAGAGATAGAACTTCTGCAGGTCGTCGTCGAGGAACGGGGCCAGCGCGGCGAAGCGTTCGCAGGAGCGGGCTTCGATGTAGGCGCCGCAGATGAGCTTGTCGATCAGCGTCAGCGGTTCGTGGGTGCGCACTTCCTTCAGCATCCCTTTGGCGTAGCGGCTGGCGGTGATTTTGACGTACGAAATGTCGCGGGCCAGCATCGCCTCGCGCACCTGCCAGAAGTGGTGCAGCTCCTCTTTAATCAGCAGCACCATGCTGTCGATGAGCGCCTGGCCCCACGGGTCGTCGGTTTTGGGCATCACGCTTTTGCCAATCTGCCTGTGCAGGGCGATGAAGTCCGGCTCCGGGCCGTCGCGGAAGGTGAACTGTTCGTAGGGCTTGAGCCAGTCGAGCAGCGCGTCGGCACCGCTTTCGTCGGCGACGTATTTACGCACCAGCAGCAGCGCGGTCTGGGCGGCCTTGAGCTCGCACACCATGTGGTCGGTGAGCAGCAGCGACAAGTTCGCCGGGTCGCGCGCTTTATCAATCCATGCTTGCGGGGTCGGGCACTGGAGGAAGTTGAGTACGGGGGCGAGTATCTGCGGGTAATCCATGGTTCTGCCTTGAAAAAGCGGTGGCGCGTGCCACCGCCTGAAACGCTTAGTGACGCACGCCGTCGTCGTCTTCGTCGACGTAATCTTCGTCGTCGCCTTCTTCGCCGTCTTCACCGTTCGGATCTTCGAAGTAGGTTCCCCAGCCGTCGTATTCCACTTCAAACTTCTCGGCCAGGTTCATCAGCTGTTCTACCTGCGCGTCGATCAGCTCCGCCTTCAGCGCGCCTTCGCTCAGGATGTCGCAGCAGATGACGGTGTCACCCTCTTCCACTTCCAGCTCTTCCGGCTCGGTCACTTCGTAACCCAGCTTGAAGGCTTCTACCGCCAGTTTTTCCAGCGCGTCGAAATCATCCGCAGAGAAATGGTGCTCGATGGTGTACAGCGCGTCCGGATCGCTACCGTCTTCCAGCAGCTCTTCAATAATCAGACGCGTCTCTTCGCGTTGCTCTTCCAGGTGTTCCGGGTTTGCCATGGCTCAATCCTCTTTAAAGTGCGGCAGATACTTCTATTTTCACACACGGACGGGTTTGCCTCCACCTTTGTAAGAAAGAATTGTGAAACGGGGTTGCAAATGAATAATTACACATATAAAGTGAATTTTAATTCAATAAGTGGCGTTCGCCATGCGAGGATAAAATGTCTGATCTGTACAAGAAACACTTTCTGAAATTGCTCGACTTTACCCCTGCACAGTTCACTTCTCTGCTGACCCTTGCCGCACAGCTCAAAGCCGATAAAAAAAATGGCAAGGAAGTACAGAAGCTTACCGGTAAAAACATCGCGCTCATCTTCGAAAAAGACTCGACCCGTACACGTTGCTCTTTCGAAGTTGCCGCATTTGACCAGGGCGCGCGCGTCACCTATTTAGGGCCGAGCGGCAGCCAGATTGGGCATAAAGAGTCAATTAAAGACACCGCACGGGTGCTCGGGCGGATGTATGACGGCATTCAGTATCGCGGCCACGGCCAGGAAGTGGTCGAGACGCTGGCGCAGTATGCGGGCGTGCCGGTGTGGAACGGGCTGACCAACGAGTTCCACCCGACCCAGCTGCTGGCGGACCTGCTGACCATGCAGGAGCACCTGCCGGGCAAGGCGTTTAACGAGATGACGCTGGTCTACGCGGGCGACGCGCGCAACAACATGGGCAACTCGATGCTGGAAGCGGCGGCGCTGACCGGGCTGGATCTGCGCCTGGTGGCCCCGAAAGCCTGCTGGCCGGAAGAGAGCCTGGTGGCGGAGTGCAGCGCGCTGGCGGAGAAGCACGGCGGGAAGATCACCCTGACCGAAGACGTGGCGGCGGGCGTGAAGGGCGCGGACTTTATCTATACCGACGTATGGGTGTCGATGGGCGAAGCCAAAGAGAAGTGGGCGGAGCGGATTGCGCTGCTGCGCGGGTATCAGGTGAACGCGCAGATGATGGCGCTGACCGGCAACCCGGACGTGAAGTTCCTGCACTGTCTGCCGGCGTTCCATGACGACCAGACCACGCTCGGCAAGCAGATGGCGAAGGAGTTCGACCTGCACGGCGGGATGGAGGTGACGGACGAGGTGTTTGAGTCGGCGGCGAGCATCGTGTTTGACCAGGCGGAAAACCGGATGCATACGATTAAGGCGGTGATGGTGGCGACGCTTGGGGAGTGATTGACTCCTCTGCGCGCTGGTGCCCTCACCCCGGCCCTCTCCCACAGGGAGAGGGAGAACCCCAGCCCGTAGGCCCGTGCAAGCGCAGCGCCGCCGGGCGAATCAGGCGGTGATGCGGCCTGATGCCCTCACCCCGGCCCTCTCCCACAGGGAGAGGGAGAACACCCAGCCCGTAGGCCCGTGCAAGCGCAACGTATCTAGTCATGACTGTGTTATTCTTTAATCACTCTAGATC
>ENA-OWLM01000163-OWLM01000163.1-metagenome-genome-assembly--contig:-NODE-163-length-25080-cov-11.268452_pt1 | contig 25080 bp, 36 predicted proteins | sample MGYA00245349_ERZ651102 | MGnify/ENA primary metagenome ERZ651102 (study PRJEB26857, sample SAMEA4031759) | metagenome | biome: human; feature: oral; material: saliva | place: Philippines | collected 2014... | reverse complement strand
AAGACAACATTTTACCGCAAAGATTTAACGAATCTTGACTAAAGTCTGAAAAGAAGATTAGTGAAAAAAACCATGTAATGAAGAAATTTTAGTAGGTTTCTCTGGTTTGCTTGGTATTGAAACCAGCAAACAGAGAATTTGGCTGAAGTGATATGAATGATGGCAAGAGCCGTAACGATAAAGGCCGTCTGAAAAGTGGGATATGAGAAAAGGTTGTCGTGAGGAGATTGAATAGCACTAAGGTGTACTTTCAAGTATATCGGCAACAAAGATGGTATTTATCTAAGGCTGTCTAAATAACATCCTGTAACCTTAGCTTGGATAGTCGCCGATCGGTTTTCTTTCTATAAAACGATTTGTCTGAAATTGGAATGGCACAGATTGATGCGGAAGAGACGAGAAAGAGAAAAGGAGTAATGGCAAGTTAATGAGTGGAGATGGGGTTTAGAAATGATGGCTTCTTTAGATGAGAAAGGCCGTCTGAAAGTACGCCCGCTTGGTTGCCAAATTTTAGATAAAAAAAACCATCTATACTAAGGGGAAAGTATAGATGGCCAAACACATTACGGGGAAAACGTCTTACTCACTTACTCACTTCTTTCGAAGCAAGTGTTACTCAGACAGGCGAATTATACAATAGTTCAGTCTTCAAAGTGTTAAATTCTGTTAAATAAAAATAGTAAGGTTTAGATGTTTGATTTTAAATAAATAAAAAATCCATATTGTTTAAAAAAATATCGAAAAAATTTGGAATTTTTTTAGATATGGATAAATTTCCATTCTCCGGCAGCCAAATCATCGACATTCCAGTCGCCGAATTTCTCACGGTGGAGCTGCTCGACACGGTTGCCTGCAGCTGCAACCATGCGTTTGACCTGATGGTATTTACCCTCGGTAATGGTCATCATCAATGTGGTTGGGTCGGCCAATACTGCTTCGGCTGCGGCAACGGTTTCATTATCGTCATGCAGAAGGACGCCGTTTTTGAGTGTGGTGCAAAGGGTATCGTCGGCAGGATGTTTCAAAGTGACGCGGTAGAGCTTCGGAACTTTGTGTTTGGGCGAGGTAACGCGGTGGTTAAATTGCCCGTCGTTGGTAATCAGAATAATGCCGGTTGTGTCTGCATCCAAGCGGCCGACTGCCTGCATATCGATATTGCGCATGTGGTCGGGAAACAGGCTGAAGATGCTTGGATATTGCTGAGGTTTGTGCGAAGTTTCGTAATCTGCAGGCTTATGAAGCAGAATGTAGAAATAGGGCATGGGGACGGCGGCAATTTTTTCGCCGTCAACAGACAGTGTATGCACTTGAGACGGATCGATATCGTCTTTGGCACGATTATGGATTTCGCCGTTGATGGCAATGCAGTCATTGTCTATCAGCCATTGGCATTGCTTGCGGCTGCCGAGGCCTTGCGATTGGATGTATTTGAGCAGTTGCATGGTTGAAAAGTAGGAAATGTTCAGACGGCCTTTATTGTACTGGAAAACCGGTGTTTAGGCCGTCTGAAAAGTAGGGGCAAAAAAATCGCCCCTTTAAAATGTTAAGGGGCGCAAAAGGAACACAAACCACTACCAAAAACTGTTACAGGGCAAATTCTCCTATTTGATGTGTTGCCGGATAAAGTGCTTTCATCAGGTCATGTGGTGAAAGCGAGAAATCTTTGCTGTTGGTCGTCAGACGGCCTTGCTGAGGTGTCAGCTCAAGCAATCGGGCGTTTGCCGACTGGATAAACTTGTTTTTCGTGCGCTGCATTTTTCTTTGCAGGGCGGAAACAACGCGGTTGTACAGACTGTCTTTTTGTTTGACTTCGCGTGTACCGGCAACCCAGCTCAAGCGTGTATTGCCGTCTTCATCTTCAATCAGCAGGATGCCGGTTTCTGATTGGGGCGATTTGCCCATACAAGGGAGCCAAACATAATATCGGCCATCTAAAGTAATGAATACTGCGTCGTGTACTTCGCACTCATCGCAACATTTGGTGGCGATTAAAGAGCGGATGGCTTGTTGGTGCAGTCTCAGAATGTCAAGGGAGACTTGCTTAAAAATACTTTCGGGCATTTTCTTCTCCTTTCATTCTGTTGTGCGGTTGTTTTGTTTCGATGGGTTGTATTATACGGCGATTTTTTAAATTTGCAAATGATAATTGTTCCTATTATTTAATTTATAAGTAAGGTATTAATTATTAAGGAAATTAAATTTAAAAAATTTTCTAGAAATTGGGTTTTATACTCAAAAATGTTGTAATAGATGGCCATTAAATGAGAAAAGAATAAAGGCTGTCTGAAAAAATCCAGCTATAAAAGGGTATTTCAAAAGCAGCTAAAGTTTTGCTGACTATACATTTCAGACGGCCTTCAGTATGATTCAGGACGTTTTGATAATTGCAGAAACCACCAACCATGAGCCAACGTCAGATTATCCTCGATACGGAGACCACGGGTCTTTATCCTGAAAACGGCGACCGTCTGGTCGAATTTGCCGGCTTGGAAATGATCAACCGCCAAATGACCGACTCCAACCTTCATTTATATGTCCACCCCGAGCGCGATATGCCGGAGGAAGCGGCGAAGGTGCATGGTTTGACGATTGAAGTATTGGAAGCGAAGAATGCGCCTCCGTTTGCCCAAGTGGGTAAACAGATTGCCGACTTTATCCGTGGTGCAGAGCTGATTATCCATAATGCCAAGTTTGACGTCGGCTTCCTGAATATGGAATTCCGCCGCATGGGTTTGCCTTCTATTGAGGAACTCGGTTGCAAAGTCACCGACACGCTGGCCATGGCGCGTGAAATGTTTCCGGGGCAAAAGGCAAGCTTGGATGCGTTGTGTAACCGCTTTTCCGTTGACCGCAGCAAACGGGTCTTGCACGGCGCGTTAATCGACTGCGAGCTTTTGGGTGAAGTCTATCTTGCCATGACGCGTCAGCAGTTCGACCTGATGGGCGGCGAGGCGGAAGAAGAGGGCGAAGTCAAACAAACCGTTATTGCCGAAACCAAACGTACGTCGCAGTTGAAAGTCATCAAAGCCAACGCAGACGAGTTGGCTGCACATAAAAAATATTTGGACGATTTAGGCGAAGCGTGTGTATGGCGAAAGGCCGAAACTTCTGATGAGGCCAATGCCGGAGCGTCAGCATGATGCGCCGTAATATTGCTTTGATTCCTGCTGCCGGTGTCGGTGCACGATTTGGCGCAGGAAAACCTAAACAATATGTTGAAATCAATGGTAAAACCGTATTGCAACATACCATAGAAATCTTTGAGCAACACTCCCGCATAGATTTAATTGCCGTTATTCTTTCGCCGGAAGATTCGGTTTTTCAGACGGCCCTGTCTGAGAAAGTGCGCGTTTTTCGAGTAGGCGGCGCAAGTCGTGCCGAAACGGTACGCAATGGTGTGTCCGTTTTATTGGAGCAAGGTTTGGCCGAGGCGCAAGACAATATTTTGGTTCATGATGCCGCGCGCTGTTGCCTGCCTGCTGAAGCGCTAACGCGTTTGCTTGATGAGGCAGGTGAGAGTGATGAAGGCGGTATTTTGGCCATACCGGTGGCTGATACGCTCAAGCGCTCAGATGGCAGTCATCATATTGATGAAACCGTTGCGCGCGCAGGATTATGGCAGGCGCAAACGCCGCAGCTTTTTCAGACGGCCTTGTTACACCGTGCTTTATCGGTTGATGATTTAAGTGAGATTACGGATGAAGCATCAGCGGTTGAAAAACTGGGTATCCGGCCGCGCTTGGTGCAGGGCGATACGCGCAATTTGAAATTGACGCTGCCGCAAGACGAATACATTGTCAGATTGTTGCTCAAGGCCGTCTGAACAATCAAAACCCATTATTTAAGGAAACAAACATGAATATCCGTGTCGGACAGGGCTACGATGTCCATCAGTTGGTCGAAGGGCGAGATTTGATACTCGGCGGCGTCAACATTCCGTTTGAAAAAGGCTTGCTGGGTCATTCAGATGCCGATGCGCTTTTGCATGCGATTACCGATGCCCTGTTGGGTGCGGCCGGTTTGGGCGATATCGGCAGCCATTTTCCTGATACTGCAGCCGAATTCAAAGATGCCGACAGCCGTGTGCTGTTGCGCGAGGCTTATCAAAGCGTGCAGGAGTTGGGTTGGAAGGTGGTTAATGTCGATACGACCGTGATTGCGCAAAAGCCAAAACTTGCGCCGCATATTCCGGCAATGCGCGCCAATATTGCCGCAGATTTGGGTTTGTCTGAAAACTGCGTGAACATCAAGGGTAAAACCAACGAAAAACTTGGCTATCTGGGACGTATGGAAGCCATTGAAGCGCAAGCGGCAGTATTGCTGATTAAAGCCTAAGAGCTTAAAATTACTTTATTATTCAAACTGAAAGACTGACAACATGGCAACTCAAGACGAACTCAAACGTATTGCCGCCGAAAAAGCGGTGGAATTTGTTCCTGAAAACGAATACATCGGTATCGGTACCGGCTCTACCATCAACTTTTTTATCGAAGCTTTGGGTAAAAGCGGTAAGAAAATCAAGGGTGCCGTGTCTACTTCTAAAAAATCCAGCGAGCTTTTGGCAAAATACGAGATTCCAGAAGTTTCACTGAATGAAGTGATGGGTTTGGCGGTTTATGTTGACGGCGCAGACGAAGTCAACCACGCGCTGCAAATGATTAAAGGCGGCGGCGGTGCGCATTTGAACGAAAAAATCGTGGCCAGCGCATCCGATAAATTTGTCTGTATCGCCGATGAAAGCAAATATGTTTCCCGTTTGGGTAAATTCCCATTGCCGGTAGAAGTGGTTGAAAATGCCCGTTCGCTGGTGTCGCGCAAACTGCTTGCCATGGGCGGACAGCCTGAGTTGCGTGTCGGCTATACTACTTTCTATGGCAACCAAATCGTTGATGTTCACGGCCTCAATATCGACCAAGCCCTGAAAATGGAAGACGAAATCAATAAAATTACCGGCGTACTCGAAAACGGTATTTTTGCCCGCGATGCCGCCGATGTGTTGGTTTTGGGTACGGCAGAAGGCGCAAAAGTCATCCTGCCTTGTCAGGATTAATGAAGATTAATCAATCTTAAAAGGCCGTCTGAAAGTGCATTAGGTCTTTCAGACGGCCTTCAATTTGGCAAAATATGCAAATCAGTAAAATTATAAAATGGTTGCCCGTTGTTTTATCCGTTTTGGGCGCACTTGGTTACAGTTCACGTGATACTGAGGTGATTCGTACAGGGGTAAGCGTTGCTGCAACATTGGCACAAGGCGACAATATCGGTTTAGAAAAGGTCAATGAATGGCTGGGTGAAAATGTCGTCAAAGCCACATCTGACACTAAAGCCGAAGCTAAACCCAAACCGGAACAAAAACAAAAGTCATCGCGACAATCCTACACATACAACGGAAAAATCATCAAAATCCATGATGGCGATACCATACACATTATCGATAGCGACGGCAGGAAACACAAAATCCGCATGGCCTATATCGATGCACCGGAAATCAACCAGGCTTATGGTACGCAATCACGAGACAATCTGATTGATGCAGCATTGCATAAAAAAGCCAAAGTCCGCGTGTTTGAAGCCGACCGCTACCAGCGCGAAGTTGCCCAAGTATCAGTCGGCACGATTGACTTGAATTTGATGCAGATACGGGATGGCGCCGCATGGCATTATGAAAGTTATGCCAAAAAACAACAAAGTAAAACCGCTTACACCGACTATTCGGCAGCACAAAAACAAGCAAAGGAAAAGCGTAAAGGCTTATGGAAAAAAGACAATCCGCAAGCGCCTTGGCAATTTCGCCGTCAAAACCACGAGCAGCAGAACGGCAATAAAAAGCAGTCTGATAAACAATGGTTTGGGATTTGGTAGGTTTTAAGAAAGAGGCCGTCTGAAAACTTTCAGACGGCCTTTCATTATGATGAAATAAACGTATAGGGCAGATTTTATATCAGGGGAAAATGGTATCGGGATTTTAGGATAAATCACGAATTTTCATCAAAATGTTGCTAGGGAAAGATACTTGATAAGACATTACACCCTGTTCGGATAGACGGGATCAACCATATTCCATATTCAAAAAGGTGGATATAAAAAAAGACACCGTTAGCTGGTGTCTTTAGTATCTGGCAGAGAGGAAGGGATTAAAATTTAATCATACCTATATGATTTATTGATGATTATTTTTTTGAAAAGTATAAGTAACACATAAGGTAACACATAAAATCTTATTTCCCACGATATGGATTAAACCAGCCTTACTGAATTTAGGAAGGTCTCTCTGTTCTACACTGACAGCAGGTAGCGCGCGCTCCCGCTCCCTCGCCCGGAGCCTGTGGGGGTGCGTTTTTTTATGCAGTGGCGGCTCCTACTGCAATCCTTATATTTCATAGGGTGTTCGGCGATTTTCGAATACTGGTTTTTTATGCGTTTTTATGCAAGATTTGACATTTTTATGCTGATTTATGCGTTACTTGTAAAATATAATAATAAAGCCGTCTGAAATAAATCAGACGGCCTTTTTTACTCCATTTTTATGGCGTTTAGTATTTGGTCTGTAATGTACTCCAAGTCTTCTTTCGGTAAGCCCAATAGCAGGCGGGATGGCAGGTTTTTTGCCGTACTACCGTCTTCGTGTTCTGTTGCAATTTGTGCGACTTTACCGCCAAACCATCCGATTTTTGCATGATTCTCGTCTGCTTTTTGACGCAACCAACGGGCGGCTCCGATACGGCGAAACATTACCATACGGGATATTGTCGGCGTTTTCAGGTACAAATATTCGCGCCGAAATCCGTACAGCTCGCGGTCGCCCTCGAACCGTACCAATTCATTTCCGTTTTCTGTACGACTATATGCAATAGGGTCCATATCTCTATCTCCGTATAGTTCTCCAAAAAAACGAAACGGGCGGCGGTGTAGTTCCTCTCCATCCCGTAGGTTTCGGAAAGCAAAACGGTCACCTTGGCGTTTGCGTTTGACCATAGGATTTCCGTCAGGCTCGATATTGGCTTTAATGCGGTTTTGGTTGCGGCGGCGTAGCTCCGTCGCGATATTGCGCATAAGTTTGGCACGGGCAGACGGTTGAATCTTTAGCGCTAAATGTTCGATTTGGGCAACGAGTGCTTCCAGTTCTTCCATATTTCCTCTTGCACTTGAAGCAAAGGACGCATTATGCGTCCTTTATCTGTTTAAAAAACGGGGCGCGGCGGCTCGGATTTTGTTTTGTAGGAGACTAAGCCGTTTTCATCCAAACCGGCAATGACTGTTTCTGTCAATTTTAATTCGATCATTACATCCCAGACATCCGACTCTATCGGCTCTGCCTCGAAAACAAAGGCTCTTGATGATGCGTCTGCGCCCGGGCACAAAATATCCGGCTGATTTTCTTGCAGCCACTTATTCACAATCAAAAAGAGATACGCAGGATCGCGATGGAACTCCTGAACAAAAATATTAAGCGTGTACTTCGCTTCATAACTCAATGTATTGCGTTTCGGAATAATCTGTCCGGACAAAACTATCATACGAAGACGGTCAGGTGCAGCTTTAAATTCCAGCAGTGTTTCCTGGATAGCAAGACGCAGGCTTTTTGGCTTTTCCATTTTAGACGGCCTCTTATCTTTTGAATTTCCACCGTTGCTCTTCTTCGCGCTGGCAGTCTATACATAAACGGCACCCCGGCACGGCTTCTCGGCGGGCTTCGGGGATGATTTCGCCGCACTCTTCGCACTCTTGGGCGGATGGCGCGGCGGATTCTTGTTCTTTGTGGCGTAATAACCAGTATTCGCGCATTTTTTGCTCTAAGTCGCAGGCTTGGTCGATGATGTCAGTCATGGTGTCCGTCCCCTTTTAGGCAGGCTGACAAAGCGTCCCGATAGAGGCGGCACTGCTCAAAAGCCGAGCGATAGGCAATCAATGCGCGAACCATGTCCGCATTGGTTGCAATCTCTTCAGGCGGGTAGGCTTCACATTTCGGCACCGGCGGGCATGGCTCGGCAGCCTTTACGGATACCGGCGGATTATGGGCGCAGGCAGCAAGGGCAACGGCGGCAACGAGAACGGAGAGACGTTTCATTTTTATCTTTCATAGTTTGATGTTTAAAAGGGCGCGATCATGCGCCCCGCTGTTATTTTTTATTGATGGTTTGGGCTACATCTTCGGGCAGTTTTTCAGACGACCATTCATGATGCTTAGTCAGTGCTGCTTCGACTTGGCTGTTTTTTTCAGCCTGCACCTTCATCATTTGGTCTACCTGCGCCTGCAAGCTTTGGGCGCGGGCTTTATAAATCTTGACTGTTGCGTCTTTTGATTTGATGGCGTCTTCCTGCGCGGCGACTGTTTGTGTCAGTGCCTTATTGCTTTTGCGCATGTGCATCAAGCTATATCCGAGGACGGCGACGGTCAGGATATAAGATACGGCAACAACAATAGCTGTTTTCATATGATTCCTCCGTTTCAGGCTTCGCTTACGCCTGCTGCCGCAGTGCCGGTAACAATAGGCAGGTTGTAACGTTCTGCGGATGGGTACGATTTAACCGGCTTACCATCAACCAATTTAGACGGCCAATAGTAGCCATCAATGTCTGCACCGTTAAACGGCACGATTGATACGGCATTGCCCTGATTACCGCCCCATCCCATAATTTGCCCTTTAGCGTTTTTGCCACCGACGAAAAACACATGGCCGCCACCTTTGCGGGATTTCACGGCGATACAGCCATAGGCGGGTTTAGCCAGCTTAGTCAGACCAGCCTCCGCCCATGCCTTGGCGCGATACCAATCTTTGATAACGCCGCGGCCGCTTTTACCGAGGCAGTAACCAACAAATAGGCCGCACCATGGTGTCTCATCGTCCGCATACCATGCTTTTGCCGCATTGGGAAAGTTTCCCATTTCTTTGAGCCAAGATTGGATAATCGGGTTATGTTTCGCGCCGACGATTTCTTTCAATCCGACGTGTCGGCGGGCTTCTGCCATCCAGGGCAATTCAGTCATGCTTTCTTCCTTTTTTATTCGTGTGTTTAAATATTTTCTTGCGGTATTTTTTTTGATACGCGGTTCAAAAAACCTTGATTTTCTGTGCTTGGTCGTGTTTTCTTTGGGTGGATTTTGCTGATATTGCCGCCACTCCATAGCACTGCGCCCGTGTGCAGGGCCAGTCCGAAGATAAGCAACCATATAGTCAGTGATTTAATGGAAAAGGCAGCGGCCAGGGCGAGACTGCAAAACCATACGATAGATAAATAGGCGATTGCCGCACTTAACGGCTTATGTGTTTTCCCGCGGGTGTCAAAAAGGATGATACGAATGGCCGCGGTCAGGGACAGGGCAATGACGGCAGCAGATTGGACTGTATTCATGATTCTTTTTCCTCTTCCAGGGTTTTCAGACGGCCTTTTTCAATCAGGCGCATGACACGCTGTAAACCTAAAACCAGTCCGGCAGAAAAAATGGCAGCGGCGGTAAAGCTATTGATGGTCAGTGTTTCACCCGGCAGCAGCCAGTTGATTAGGCCTTCTGCGCCGTCGTAACCGAAAATGCCGCCGATGAAAGACACAGCAAAAAGCCATGCCTTATTAATCGGTCGCTCTGCCTTTTGGCTTAATACGAACAGCGATGCGCCTATGAGTGCACCGAAGGCTACGGAGGCGTGGACGTGGTAGCTGCCGATGATAATTACGGCGGCGTTGACAGCAGTGGTAGTTTTGTCTTGGGTCATGACGTTTTCAGTCCCATAGATTCAGGGTGGATTTTTGTTGTGCTTCTTCGTGGTTGGCTTGAGGCAGTCGGATAGTCAAACCGGCAGGTAGGAGGGCAGGATATTTCGATAAGCCGTAATTTTCAGGGGCGGTCAGGATTTGTTCGGTGTAGCCTGCGGACGTCCCGTAATGGTTCCAAGCGATATTGGCGACGGTATCGCCTTCACGGGTCGTGTATTCCATCAAATTAATTCCGAATCGCAGCGGCGCTCGCCCATGACTGCCGCGGTGGCATAGTGTGCTTCACGGCGGAAGTCTTCGGCTTGATGTTGTTTCATTTCGGCACGCTCGCCCGCTTTTCCCGATGGTTCTGTATCTGCGTATTTTTCCAGCAGAAGTGATTTGGCATAGCAATAGACGGCGCGGCGGTAATGGATGGCTTTAACCGATTCGCCATTAATGACGTCGTCTGAATCGCCTGTTTCGGCAAGAGTGCCTCTGCCAACCTGTACGGCGGCAATGCGGTATTTCTTAAGCTGGCCGTTGACGTGTGCGACGGCTTCGAGGACGGCATGGTAAACACGGCTGCTTGAAATGTTCGCTTCAATCCTCATTACTTCGCGAAAGTTGGCAAGGTCGATGATTGGGAAAAAAGGAATACTGCGAACTTCAGATTGGTCTAATGCTTGCCGCCCTTGATCTGGGGTGTCGGCGAAAACAATAGTCATGATTCATTTCCTTACGGAAGAAGCCTGCCCGATATTTAGGCGGGCTTTGGAAAGGAGGCGCAGAGGCTTTGCATGCTAAGGCCGTCCATGATATTTCTGGAGGACTTGCCGCAGGCTTGCGCCCGGCGAGGGGAGCTAGGTCAGCCTTTAAGCTGTTTTTTGATGGCTGCAAGGCGGGATTTGACACCGATTTTTTCAGAATACTTCAGTGCGTTTTCGTAGTAACTCGCCGCACTTTCGAGGTCTTCGGCTTCTTCCGCACGTTCTCCAGAGGCTTTGTAGAACTTGGCGCGGATGATGTCTGTCAGATTTAAGGTATGCATACCCGTGTCTGGGTTGACGGTGCTGATGAGTGTGAGCAGATCAGTATGGTTGGCTTTACTCAAGTCAGCACCGTATCCATACTGTTCAGCCAGCTCTTCAATTAAGAGGTCGGGCAGATCACGACGGTAGTCATCTTTGACTTTCATGTCATGCTCGATGGCAAATAGGATGTATGGCACGGCTTGGTCAAGCTCGCCAATGTCAATCAACCAAAGCAGGGCGGTAGTGAAGACTGGATCGGTTTCAGCGGCCGAACCGGAGAGATAGACGTCTTCCAGCCATGGAAGATATTTTTCTACCATTCCTTTTTTGGCTTGGATTTTGTCGGATACGGATTTAATTTGGTGTAGGAAGGCGCGATCGGTGTTAAGGCTTGCCAACAGTCGGCGGTAGGGTTCGGCGACATGGATGTTTTCGCCGTTTTTTGCTGCCTTCTCTGCTAAAACCTGTTGTTTGTGTGCCTGGGCTGGAGTCATTGGATCCCTTTCATCAGGCCGTCTGAAATTTCAGACGGCCTTTTTTTCTACTTCACGATTTTGATGTTTTCGACCAAAGCTGCTGCGCCGTACTCTTCGACGACATAGCAGATATTTTCTGACTGGTAGTCGGCGATGCGGTCGAATTCAGGTTCGTCCGCCAGCTTGCGGCGATGGCCGCCTTTGTGGAAGTAGATGGACAGGTTTTTCAGCGGAGTAACCAAAATCGTATTTTTGGGGAAATACGGTGCAGTTACGACCGGCAGACCGCCCAAGCGTTTTTCAGACATGATGATGTCGGCAGGACGCAGCTCACTTGCCTTGTTGCCTGCTTCTTTGATAACGGCAAAGTATTTTTCAGACAGCAAAGATTGATGGCAGATAACGGTCATGCCCGGCATGTCGTGGAACTCTTCGTCAATCAAGCTTTCGGCAACGTCCGTAACCAAATGGTCGAGAGAGGTATAGGATTTACCTTCGCCGATTTCGACGGCATTGGTTGCGCTGCCCATGACGTTGGATGCTGCATTGGTACGCATATGCTGCAACCAGCCGGTTTGTACGTCCTGCAAGAGAGGATTTGCCGCAAAGTCGGATGTAGCGGCGGCAGACTTACCGTTGAAACCGATGGCAATCAGGCTCAAAGCTTTGGATTTGATGAGCTGGTTATTGATCAACTTGACGTATTCAGGTTGACTGCTCCAAGAGTCCATATCGTCGTAGCTGACTTGAGTGTCAAAATTTACTTTTTTACACAAATATTGGCGGTCAGTCAGGTTGTGATATGGCTTGGGCTGACGGCGTACAGTACCGTCGCCGTTTTTAGTATCAGTTCGCGAGGCATTCAGACCTGTTGATAAACCAATGATTGAGCCGGCAATTTCGGTTTTGCTGATGATGTTGATTTTTTGCAGGAATGTTGACTCCAGGCGGACGGCTTCGCGCATTTTTTGAGAAACGGCGGGCGTTACACTGAAATGGCGGGATACGCCTTCGGCAGTTGTACCGTTGGCTTTGGCGACGGCGTTGATATATTGCTGGATATACGGGTGCATGGCTTACCTTTTCTTAAAATTCGGAAGCAGGGGTTGTATTCGCGCCGGTATGCGGCTCTGCCTGATTGATCGGAGCGGATTCAATAGCGGCCTTAAAGGCATCGAATTCTTTGCGCAGGGCAGTGTAGTCATCGGCGAGTTTTTGGGTAATTTGGGCAGACTGCTCCAATTCTTTGTTCAGGTCGGCAAAGGCTTGGGTGTAGTCGTTTTTTTCTGTTTCGACAGGGGCGGGATCTGATTTCTTATTGAACATTTTGTCGTGGAGGGCGGCAAAAAAGCCTTTTTTCTCGTGTTGGGGTTGGTTGGCAGGTTGGGTCATTGGCAGGCTTTCCATTTCGGTGTAGGCGGCGGTGTAGTTGGTGTCTTCCGGATTGAGCTGACGGAACTTGAGCATAGTCGTACCAAGAGATGCAGGGCTGTCCGTCATCGCAAGGCCGACCAGATAAGCTTTGCCGGTGTCGGCGAATGGCTTCATGATTTCCATGGATGTATAGACTTTTTCGCGCTCTTTGATGTAGCCCAACATTTTTTCAGTAGGGTCGATGCGAGCGTAAAGGCGGGTAATACCGTCTGAAGTCTCTGCTTTCAGCTCGAGGACGTCCCCCAGGCCTGAATAGTCGTTTTTGGGAGAATATGGGCGGTAATGCTCAAGGTTGATGCGTGCGCCGTAGATTTGTGGGTCGTAAGCTTCTGCGGCGGCGATGAGGTCGGCTGATTCGATCGTTCGACCGTCGGCAGTTGCACCGGATTTGCCGATGCAGAACCATCGGTCGCTGAATTTTTCGGTGGAATTTTTGGCGGATTTATTCATGCGTATGCGCTCGGGTGTTTGTCCGTTTTATTTTGGCATTTACGGAAAAGACGGCAAGCGACAGGGGTTTTAGGTGGGTTTTTCAAGTCATGCGGCACGGGTAGGATTGGCATTTTTGCCCGAAAATCGGGTATTGCCGCTATTTTTTGAAGACATGGAAAAACGTCAGAATATTGAAATTGCCCAAAATATCGACCCGCGCCTTGTTGCGCGGTCTCTTTACTGGCAGGGATGGAAAATTACCGCCATCGGGCGGCATTTGGGACTGAAGCCCGCCACGGTACATTCTTGGAAGCAACGGGAAAACTGGGATGGCGGAACACCGATGCAGCGTGTTGCCTCATCTATTGAAGCGCGCCTGATCCAACTCGTCAACCTGCCGAACAAATCAGACGGCGTTTACAAAGAAATGCGCCAACTTTCCGCATTAATGGGCGGCGAAGGCAAAAGGCCGTCTGAAAAATCGGAAACGCCGAAAAACAACCGATTTGACGGCGCAGACAAGCCGCCTTTTGACAGCGTGCCGACCATAGATCGCCCACCGCGTGAACGTACCGAGCGCACCGAACGCAGCCGCACCCGCTCCGTCGAAAAACCGCCGAAAAACTATATCGCACCCGAGCAGCAGCAGCGCATGGTTGAGATTTTTGAAGAGCAGTGTTTCGATTATCAGCGGTATTGGGGCGAGATTTATCGGACGCACCGTTTTCGAAATATCTTAAAAAGCCGCCAAATCGGCGCGACTTTCTATTTTGCCCGCGAAGCCTTCCTAACCAGCCTAAAAACGGGCATCAACTCCATTTTCCTGTCTGCGTCCCGCGCACAGGCCTATCAGTTCAAGCAATACATCCTCAACCTCTGCAAGATGGTCGATGTCGAGCTTAAAGGCGGGGATGTGATTTCTTTGCACAATGGCGCGGAACTGCATTTTTTAGGCACCAATTCACGGACGGCACAAGGTCGCAACGGTAACTTGTACGTCGACGAATACTTCTGGATTCCCGATTTCGAGCGGTTGCAAACACTGGCCGAGCCGATGGCGAGTCAAAAGCACCTGAAGACGACCTATTTCTCCACGCCGTCATCCGAAGGCCACCCCGCTTATGGTTTTTGGTCGGGCGCGATGTTTAACGAAGGCCGCCCTCGAAGCGAGCATATCAAGCTCGATTTGAGTCATGCCGCTTTAAAAAACGGTCGTCAGGATGCCGACGCGCAATGGCGGCAAATCGTTACGATTCATGATGCGCAGGAGTCGGGCTGCAACCTCTTCGATATTGATTATCTGCGCCAGCGCAACTCGCCCGACAAGTTCGCACAGCTCTTTGAGTGTCAATTCGTCCCGGACGGCGAGGGCGTGTTTCACTTTGCCGACCTGCAAGCCTGCGGTGTCGAATCGTGGGATTGGACTTGGTACAAACCTGACATGATGCGTCCGGCGGGGAATATCCCCGTATGGATAGGCTACGACCCGAGCTATACCGGCGACGCGTCCGGCTTGGTGGTCGCCGTCCCGCCGCAACGCAACGGCGAACCATTCCGAATTTTAGAAACACACATGATTAACGGGGCGGATTTCGAATCACAGGCCCAAATCATTCGCGGCATGACGGAGAAATTCAACGTTACCAAAATCGTCATCGACGCAAACGGTATCGGCGCGGCGGTGTACGACCTTGTTAAAAAATTCTACCCGCCCGCCATCGGCATGACCTACACGCCCGACATTAAAGGGATGATGGTTTTAAAAACGCAGAACCTGCTCAAAAACAAACGTATCGAGTGGGACGCGGGCAAAATTGATTTGCAGATGGCGTTTATGTCCGTCCGACGCGCAATTACCGCCAGCGGACGGAACATCACTTACGAATCGACGCGCAGCCAAGCTGCCAGTCATGGCGACTTGGCTTGGGCAGCGATGATGTTGTTTTATCAAGAGCCGTTGGACAATGTTGTCAGCGGACGATTTGAGATTGATAGTTAAAGGATTTTTATGTCTGATTTAAATTCGACAGGCAATGAACCACGTACAGATTTAGAGATTTTCAGTTGGGGCTACGACGAGCGTTTGTCTTGGCTCGGTGCGGCGTGGGAGTGTACCGACAACGGCCATTATTATGAACTGCCCGTCAATCAGGAGGACTTGATTGGTTTACTCCGAGTAGGTGTACATCATTCGTCTGCGCTACATTGCAAACTGAACGTCCTAACTTCCACATTCGAACCAACCAAGCTTTTGAGCCGCGCCGAATTTAAAAAGCTGGCATTTAATTTCCTAGTCACCGGCAACGGCTATCTGGCGGCGGAGCGCAACCGATTCGGCAAGGTCTTGGGATTTAAAAACCGACTGTCCGTCTATATGCGCCGCTCTTCGAAAAAATACGACAAAGACGGCTATTTCTACCTGCGCGACCATGTTTTCGAGACTTCGGACTTTATCCCGAAATCAGATATTATTCATTTGATGCAACCGGATTTGGTGCAGGAGATTTACGGCATCCCCGATTATTTAGCGGGTTTAAGTTCGGCAGAGCTTAACCACTCGGCCACGACATTCAGACGGCGCTACTACGACAACGGCAGCCATGCAGGCTTTATCGTGTACGCAACCGACAACAATATGAATAACGATGACTGGAATAATCTCAAGGACCAATTTAAAAAAGCGCAACGCGAAGGCAATTTCCGCAATGTCTTTTTGCGCTCGCCTGACGGTAAACCTGAAGGTATCAAATTGATTCCGATTTCAGAGGTCGCCGCCAAGGATGAATTTTTAAATATTAAAGGAGTAACCTCTCAAGATATGCTGACAATACACCGCGTGCCTCCTTCATTGATGGGGGTCGTCCCGACGGCGGCGGGCGGCTTGGGTGATGCCCGGACGGCGGCGGAAGTATTCGCCGCGAATGAAATCGAGCCGATACAGGCGGCGTTTCTCGAAGCAAACGACGCATTCGGCGCGGAGGTTTTTAAATTTAAGCCGTACACTTTGGCAACGGCCAAGGTGGAGAAATAGGATAAGGCCGTCTGAAACTTTTCAGACGGCCTTTTTTATTTGGCGAAGTACTCATCCCTCATTCTGATAACATCATCCTTCTTATAGAGGTTGTCCCGCCCTAGCAGCTTCGGCTGCGGTATCAGCCCCGCCCGGCGGCGCGCCCAAATGGTTGTCGTGGACGGCGGCTTTTTGCCCGGTATTGTCCATAGTTTTTTCACTTCATCCAACGTGATGTATTCACCCATTTTTGTTCCTTTCCTGTTGGTCAGTTTCGGTTAATCAATTTGTCATTCAGTTTCGGTTAATCAATTTGTCATTCATCGCCTGCGACGCTTTAATGGCGGCGCGGGCAGATTCGATGGCGCTTTCAACGGTGTCGTACTGCGGCTTGGTGTAGCGGACGGTTTTGGCGCGGATATTGGCTTCGTTTGCGGCCTTGATGGCGGCGAAGTCAAAAATAGGTTCTTGCGGAGTCAGTCCGCTGACGAGCGGACGGCGTAGTTTTTCAATACTGCGGATGTATTCGCGGTAGTTTCTTTGTTTTTTGCTGGCTGATTCGCTATGGAAGGCATTATCTTTCGCCGCTTTTTCGATTTTTTCGCGGGTTTCACGGCTCATGTATCTCAGCTCTTCGATATTGTCTAAATCGAGCATGTCTTTTTTATATTCTTTCGCCAATTCAGGACTTAAACCTGTCTGAACTAAATCAACGGCGGTTTGCACCGAAAATCCGTGTTTCCAAATAAGCCATTCTACAGGCTCGGTTTTTTCTAGGTCGGCCAGGGTTGCAGCTGCTGGGCGATTGATTAAATTTTGCGCAGATTCGGGGTCGAATTTCATTTTCGTAGAGTTATTGACACAAGTCCAAGCGGCGGCAGTGCCGCCGTTTTTTTTCAAAACCCACGAATGGATGCGCGAAATTTCGACGCGCCCGGTGGCTTTTTCGTAAACGCCCATGATGCGGTCGGCAGGGATTTCACCGTAGCAGTTCGGCTCTTTCGCCTCTTCGCGGTACAGTCCGAGACGGACGTTTTTGCGCGATACGGACTCGCCACCCAAAAGGACGGTAAAACGCATCCAGTCGCCCATGTCGGCAGCCTGTTGGGCAAGCATTAAAAGGTCGTCTGAAGCGTCTGGGTTGATTCGGCGCAGCTCGCGCCAAATGGTAACGGGGCAGCCGCCGATTTGCTGGAACTGGCGGATACCGTGATGACTTGCCCATGCGTCCACGCGGACGGCGGTTTCTGCCATGCTCAACAGCGCGTCAGACTCATAGTCAACGCCCAAGCCTTCGCCGCTTTGACTTTTGCCGTCGATGTTTTTGGCGATATATTTGGCGATATAACCGGCAGCCGAGCCGCGCGCCCAGTTGATGGCTTCAAAGTCAACGCGGGCAGAGGCGGGGCTTTGCTTCCAAAATTTAAAATATTTGGATTCCCAGAATTTCGCCTCGGTTTTCAGACCGGCGCGAATGGCGGCGAGCGTAGGCGCGCTGCCTTGTTTTGCACGGATTTTTGCTTGGATTCGGCGGGCTTCCGCGTCCGCTTCTTTCGCAGTCGCCAAGTATTTCAAACCCAGCTCTTCGCGGTTTTCTCGGCAAGCGTGTTTTGCCACGACGCGGCGGAAGGTAAGGCGGTGTTGCTCTTCCATGAAGACAAGGCCGTGCCAGTGCGGCGTACCGTCATGATGCGGCTCGGCAACGCGGAAACCGTAGATTTTGATTTTCAGACGGCCTAATTCCGCACAGACACGCGCCCATACTTTATTTAAGTATTCCTGCGCCTGCGTCGGCGTTTCGCCGCTGAATTTCTCGTTTGGCTTGCCAAAGTGGTGCATACGGTGCATGCGGGAAGGGCAGGTAATCGTAAAAAATTCGCCGACGTGGTTTTTCAGACGGGCGATTTCCTCGAAGCCGCGAATACGCACCATCAATTCGGCGCGACGCAGGGCGGGATTAGATACAGAGACTTCAGACAAGGCCTCGAGCGTGAATTCTTGCCCCAGCTCATTGATGGCAATCATGGTTTGCAACATGGCAAGATTGCGACGCTTTTGAGACAAGCGGCGGAAAACCGCTTCATCAGAGGCATAAAGCCCCGTTTTACGGGATACAAAGCCAGCCTCGCGGCGGTAGCGTTCGGCAGCGCGCGCGAAAATGCGGCGAAGCTGGCGACGCCAGAATTTAGGGGCTTGCAGGCGGGCTTCGATGGCTTCGGGGATTTTGTCCTTGAATACTTTTTGGGTATCGATGCCGTATTCGGCGGCGGCATAGTGGATCAGACCGGTGAGGCTCCAGCCGATACGTTTTTTAAAATAGATGTCCTTGGCTGCGCTATCGGCAAGACCGCGGATGTCGTCGTCCGAAGCATCTAAACCTGCCGAACGGACGGCGGGCGGCAAAACGGTCAGATTGTCGAGCAGGGTTTTCAGACCGTCTTCGGCGCGAACACGCGCGGCGGCTGGCTGAATGCCGCTGTCCAACTGACGGACGATTAAATCGTTAAAGAACGAACGCGCTTTTGACGCCTCGGCAGGTTTCAGGCTTTCAAAGCCTTCGCGCAACACGGGCGGAAGCAGCAAAAAGGCTTGGGCGGTGTAGTCTTGCTGCGCCGCCTTTGCATTTGCTGTTTGAATTGATATGCCCATGATTTGTCCTGCCTAGTAAGTGGCGGGCTTCAGCCCGCCCTATGTCTCAATAATTAAAATAATCTTGGATTCTTTCTTCGATTTCCGCGTCCAGCTTTTTCTGCTCGATTTTGTAGTCCACATAGAGCCAAACGCCGAGCGCGGCGATAAAAACAATGCCGATGACTGCGAAGATACTCATTGCCCCACCTCATGCGGGATTTCAGCGTCTCCGCCCATATGGTCGAATGTCGGCGATTCGTAAACGCAGACTGGGTCAGTTGCGGGCAGCGTTTGCGGCTGTTCCGCAATGTTTCCGTGGGTCGAACCAAGCATAAAATAAGATGCGGCGAGCATCAGGGCGAGGATGATGTAGCGGATTTTGATTTTCATGATGTTTCCTTGTTTGGTCGGGTTCAGGCAGCCTTAAGGTCGTCTGAAACTGGGTTTACTTTCATTTTTCTGCCGGCATATACCGCGCGGGCTATTTTTTCGTCTATGCCTTCAAGCTGTCTGGCGGCTTCGGAAAGCTGGAGAACCGGCAAGCCCAAGCTGTACACTACGTTTTGCTGATTCAACATATTGCCCAGTCGGGCGATTTCCTTTATCAACCGCTGGCTATCTTCCAGAGCCTTGCTTTGCTCCGGTGTAACCAGCCAACTTCTGACGACTTCGGCATCGTTGTAAGCCGCCAACGGCTGACGGCCTGTATTTCGTTCCAAGAGCGCGTCGCGCTCCAAGCCGTTCATGATTTTTGCGTTTTCAGTTTTACTGCTTGCCAGCTTTTTGCCGATATTCCACATGGCGCGGGCTTGGGCTTTGGTTCTAAAAAAGCGAACCCGCTGCGGTGCCGACTTCCACGTCGGGACGATTTCGCCGTTCATTTTTCTTTCCCTTTACAACAAATTTCTCTGACTGCTGCCGCCGTGTTGTTCGATGATTTCGTCTGCCGTCATCTGCGGTGGCACCAAGGCGGGGTTTTGATGCAGCGGGCTGGGCGGGGAAATGGTTTTGATGACTTCCGTCGATGCCACGCCCGACCAGCCGCACGAAGCATTCAGGCATTGAATCGAGCTATAACGGAGGCGGTCTGTCATCTTCCGACTCGCCGTTACCTTGCAGCGGCTGCCGCAGCAAGGGCAGGTAATCTGTACCCGCATATTTCCGTGTTCCGCCTTACTGATGTTGCGCTGCGTCATTTTCTCTACTCCGTTTCAGGTCTGCCGATGCCGCCTCAAAGGCTCGCAGATACATTTCCGCGTATTCCAGCGCAGCCTTAGCGGCGAATGCAGACAAAGACTTGCCGGAGGCAAAGGCAGCCTGCTCGAGTAAATCCAACTCTTCGCCGTAGGCTTCGATTTCAATCACGCCGAACGGCGCGCGCGGCGCGGCGGGATACACATCGGCGGCGCGATGGTCTTCGATTTTGTGAATACAGTATTGGCACATGACGTTTCCTTTTTGGTTGATGCCGACTGTCCGGCGGGTCAAGCGTCTTTCCGCTTTGTCATCACTCCGTTACAATGTCATTTCCAGTAACCATAAACGGAGAAACTAAAATGTCTCAAAAAAGCTATGAAAAAGCCCTTGAACTGACTACCGAAATTATCAAGTCCGGCAATAGCGCCTTACTTGGCAATTTTGCTCATGGTCGGGATCGGGCTATCCATCTTGCGGAATTCGTTGAAACCCTCGCCGACCGACTTGAGCAAATCGAATCTAAGCATCTTCAATAAGCCGTAATGCCCGAATCAAGTTATCTGCCAAGCTTTCCGGTGGTATGCTTGAGTTTCTAGCCGCTGTCAGAACAACTTCTTTGATGGCGGCTTTTTCCTGCTCGGCTTTTGCCGATTCATACGCCCGCGCAATCCATCCCTGCCATGCGTAATCAATGCTGATATCGTCGTAGTAGACATCACCATCATCATCAACTAAGGTTTTCAGGCGGTCTTCGTGGTTTCGGACTTTGCACCACGCCTCAAAATTCATGCGTTCTACATCTTCTCTTACTACGATTTCTTTCATTTTTCTACTCCTTGATTGGGGTTGATGCCGTCTGAAATTTGGCGGGCGGTAACTCGTCCTTCGGTCAGGTCTTCGATTTTGACTGCGTGGACGACGCTCAAGCCGCCGCCTTCCCGCCATTTCTGCACTGCGACACTGCTCACGCCGACGGCTTTGCTTAAGCGGTTTTTGTTGCCGATGATGGAAATTGCGGTTTCGATTGCTGGGTTCATGGTAACTTTCATTTTTAATTTTTGACAATTATAGAAACTTATCTTTCGATATGCAACTATTTTCGCAATTTTTATTTTGTTGTTTTGCTGAAACTTAAGTTTTATCATTGAATATAAAAGTTATTTTCTGGGAGTAAACATGGAAACCTTGGGCAGTAGAATCAAAACTGTGATGGAAACTAAAGGAATGAATGCCAATTCTTTGGCAATGGCAGTTGGGGTGTCTCGCCCTGCTATTGCGAAAATCCTCGAAGGGCAGGTCCGGCACCCGAAATATCTTTTTGAAATTGCTGACGCATTAGGTGTGTCAGTTGAATGGCTAAAGACAGGCGAAGGGTCGCCTGAAGATTCAGACGGTCTTGCTGACGATTGCGTACGTTTTGAGCGGCTGGACGTGGTTGCCGCGCTTGGAGACGGCTACATCAACAACGAAGCAGTGGAGGTCGTCGATTTCGTCCATGTCGATAAAGCATGGGCGCGCGAAAAACTCGGCGGCAACCTCTCCCGTATCCAAGTCATCACCGCGCGCGGCGATTCGATGCAAGGCACCATCGAGGACGGCGACGTACTCTTTGTCGATACCTCCGTCCGCTCGTTTGAGGGGGATGGCATTTACCTCCTGTCCTTCGCCGACGGACTAAAAGCCAAACGCCTGCAAGCCTCGGTCGGCGGCGGCCTGCTCGTCATCAGCGACAACCCGTTATACAGAACGGAAACCATCGAAGGCAATGGACTGGAAAAATTAACCATCTGCGGCAAAGTGCGCGGCGCATGGCATTTGTCGGGATTTTGATTTGAATTTTGTGTTCACGGTAAGTTTTGGAAGGTGCGACCGTAGGATTTTTTGGATATTTAGTGATTTTGTTTATTAGGGAAGTGCAATATGGGAAAACAAAGTGGTCAACAGGCTGACAGGCAAGACAGTGTGAAATTGGACTTGCAAGAACTGCATTCATGGCAAATTAAATTAAAGCAGACCGTGCAAGAGAATATCGATGCTGTGCTGGCACTGCTGGCATTGGTCGATATTGAACCGGTAACGTGGACGCGGACTTTGAGATACAACCAAATTATTAAATCCGCGCTCGCCCTGAATGGGATTGATTTGTCAGTAACAGATGACGAAGAGGCAGAAGCAGGAGCTGAATCAGACAAAAATAAAGGCGAATCCCAAACCGCTGCAGACAAACCTGAAAAGGTGTTGTTCAAATTTGGGCGGAAATTTTTGGGCGGTTTAATTCGGAAAGATTTTAAAGAGTCTCTCGCAGCCGCCCGAAACCTCGATCTTGAACGCCGCCTCCATTGGGCAGCCTGTTCGGGCGCGATATTAGTCTACGGGCGGAACGACACGGCCAAACAGAAACTGACACCGTCTGAATTATCTCTCCACGACATGATTAAAAAAGAATGGCTTTACGATGAAAGATAAACCTGTGCTGCTGCCTGTCGGCGGTAGTTTTGAAATTGAATATGTCAATGCTGAAGGAATCGGAAGCAGACGGGTTATCGATGTCCGTAAGTTTGTTGCCAACCTTTCAGACGGTTATGTGCAGGCGTTTTGCCACGTGCGGAAAATGGTCAGGACGTTTAAATATCAGTCAATTATGGGACTGGTGGATTTGGAAACCGGCGAAGTGGTCGAACCTTCGCTTTTCAGACGGCGTTTGCAGGAACGGTACGAAGAGGCTCCCGAACGGCAGATGGATTTTTTTATTCGGGAGATGAGGCCGATTTTGGATGTGTTGGTCTATATCGCCTATTGCGATGGGAGATATGCGCCGTCTGAGCAGCGGTATATTGCACAATGGCTGACGGACAAATCGGAAATGGGCAATGATTTTCTTGCTTATGCGCTTGGCGCTATGAAGTCTTGGCCCGTGCCGGATTCTATGGATTTTTCTTTTGCCGTCCGTGCTATTAATCAGCGTTTCCCCGATTGGCGTGATTCGGTGCTGGAATATGCGCGCAATGTCGCAAAAGCAGACAGAAAGGTTACAGATGAGGAAACGAACCAGTTGGAAAAGCTGGAAAGGTTGTTTGATGTTTTTAGGGAGAAAGCGTGATGACGGATTCAAAAGGCTTGTTTCCGCTGCCTCAATACCGTAAACCCGTAAAAAAGATGAGCAACGGGCGGCGGGCAATCATAAAAGAATTGGATGCTTTACAGAAAACGGTAAACAGCAATACGCTTCTCATCGAGACACTGCAACGGAATATGGCGGCAACAGAGGAATCTCATAATCTGCATATTGCCGCGCTGTCTAATTTCCTCGGCCATGATATGAAAAACTGTATTCAAAACATGGATGTCATCTTGACAAGCTATAGGGCGGACGAGATTACTGAGGGGCATTTGGAAAGTCTGCGGGTACAGTTGGACATGATTCGGGAGGTAATGGGCAATTTTGCGCAGCTTGTGCCGCACGGGCGGGACGGGATTTTCAAGGTCAACAGCCTGATTGGCGCGACGGAGGCTTTGACTCGTTCGATGCTGGAGGAAAACGGGGTTTTGTTCACGAAGGAATTGCTGGAAGACATCGATTTGCGGACTAAATATCCTTTTCATTCGTTGCTTCAGGTATTCAGTAATCTGATTATTAATGCCTGCCGCCATTTGCGGGATTTCGAGCGGCGCGAGGTGTTGTTTGCGGTTGACATCGATCAGGAAAACCATGAGCTTTTCTTTTCGGTTTACGATACGGGCGCAGCTGTTGAGCAAATCTGTCTCGACAAAATCTTCGATTATGGATACTCTACTACGGAAGGTAGCGGCATCGGACTTTACCATGCACGTTATATTTGTGAATTGTTGAAGGGAACGGTTGAATGTGTGCCGTCAGACAGGGCGGAATATTCGAAGCGTTTCCTGATTACCCTGCCTTTTATAGGATTGGACGATGTATAAGCATATTTTTGTTATCGATGATGAAAAGATTCAGGCCGACGGGCTGGCAAAACAGCTTAATGAGCGTATGGGCGGGAATGGATATGTGTTCGAGCCTTTGAGCGGCGAACATGAGATTATGCAGGCAGTTGCCGACCGCTTCTGCTCGCTGGCGATTGTGGATCTGCGGATGGATGATTATCCGTTCAACGGCTTGGAAATATGCCGCCGTATCTTGGAAAACAATCCTCTGGCGAAGGTTATTATCGTGTCGGCATGGCTGCCGGAGTTTTTAACGGCGATGCAGGACCTGATGACTTCTGGCAGCGTGTTGGCGGTGTCGGAGAAAAAATCGATGGCGGAATGGGTGCCGGAATTGGAACGGACGGTTGCCGGTTATTTTGAAAAACGGGACGGTGAGTTTTCGGAAAACAGTAAGATGTTGCTGAATGCGTACAGTTCTGCCAAAAATGAAAAGGACCCGTTCCGCAAGGGTGTGTTGTTTGAGGACTTCCTTGTCAATCTTTTCGGACAGATCGGTTTTCAGTTTATTCGGAAACGGGTAACGGATGCGACTTCGGAAGTGGATTTGATTTTACGCAATGATATTGATGATGCGTTTTTAGCTAAATTCGGCAAGTATATTTTTGTGGAGGCAAAAAACCGTCCTTCCGCTCCTGTCGATAAGAATGATTTTTTGGCGTTTGTGTCCAAAATCGAATCCAGCAGCGGTCTGGCGGAACTTGGTATTATTGCGGCCAGCCATAAAATCGCTTCTACGGTCAGGCTGGAGGCTCTACGCACGTCGCATAAGAGTATGAAGGTTCTTCTGTTTGCCAATGATGAATTGACACGCCTGATTGTGGCGGATGATAAACGCTATGAGCTGAAGAAGCTGATTGACGAGCAGATTAAGGATGTGCCGTCTTGATGTTGGCTATGGATAAACAAGGTCGTCTGATTTTTTCAGACGACCTTTTGTTTTGGTCAGGGTTTGGAAACTGCGGCGGCAAAGTTTGGGCTGACTTCGCCTTCGTAGAGGACAATCGGTACGTCGATCAGGCTTTGGAGTTTGACGGCGGTCGTCAGTCCGTTGCCGTCGAGGGTGTGGACGGTTTCTTTTCCGACCCATTTCTCTGCGTCGATTTCGGGCTTGAATCCTTGTAGGGTTACGGGGCTTTCGGGGGCGACGTCGGGGCGGCCGATGGCTAGGGAAATATCGAATTCCATTGCGCCGCGTTTTAGTTTTTTG
>ENA-OWLM01000160-OWLM01000160.1-metagenome-genome-assembly--contig:-NODE-160-length-25376-cov-3.502389_pt1 | contig 25376 bp, 27 predicted proteins | sample MGYA00245349_ERZ651102 | MGnify/ENA primary metagenome ERZ651102 (study PRJEB26857, sample SAMEA4031759) | metagenome | biome: human; feature: oral; material: saliva | place: Philippines | collected 2014... | reverse complement strand
CGTTCCAGAACAGCCTGTTTGTCCTGGCCACGGTCATGAGCGCGCCCGCGCCCGACCGCGTGATCCTGGACGCCGGGCTGAAGTCCACCACGGCGGAATGCGGCCCGCCCGCCATCTACGACGCGCAGGGGCTGACCTACACCGCCATCAACGACGAGCACGGCGTTGTGCGCGTGGAGCCGGGGGCGCAGGCGCCCGCGCTGGGATCGGTGCTGCGGCTGGTGCCTTCGCACGTGGACCCCACCTTCAACCTGCATGACGGGCTGGTGGCGGTGCGCGACGGCGTCGTAGAAGATATCTGGGAAATCGCGGCGCGCGGTTTTTCGCGCTGATCCGCGCCGCCGGCCCGGGCACGTTCAGGACGAAAAAGGCCAGCGGGGCGCAGCCCCGCCAGCCTCGAATCCAGGTGTACAGCGCCTACTTGGCCTGGTTCTGGATCTTTTCCCCACCACGTTCGATGTCTTTGCCGGCACCTTCCATCGTGTTGCAACCGGCGGTCACGGCGGCAATCGCCAGCATCAGCGCAAGCCAAATTCGATGGGTCATTTTTTTCTCCTTCGGGCGTTCATTGGACATAGCGGGGTCCTGCCAGACGGCAGCCGCGCCTACTTGTCCAGCAAGTCGCGTGCCTGATCCTTGGCTTCGCCCACATTGCGCTGCACTTTGCCCACTGTCTTTTCCGCCTTGCCTTCGGCCTCCGTCCTGGGGTTGCCGGTCACTTTGCCGGCGGTTTCCTTGATCGCGCCCTTGACTTCCTTGGCGGCGCCTTTGATGCGGTCCTTATCCATGTCATCGCTCCTTGCGCTTCCGGTTGGGTGAAACCGCGCCGGGAGGATCCATCGGCCCAATGTCCCGGCTACGGACGAAACCACTATAGGAACCGCAGCCTGCGCGCGAAAGAAGCGCACGCACCGGACCGCATGGTGCTTTTTTACCGATCGCCTTAAGGCCCGGATTGGGGGCGGCTCAGGCCGCCAGGTTGGTCATCCCCAGGAATTGCCGAAGTTCGGGCGTGGCGGGCGTTGTGAAAAGCTCTTCCGGCGGCCCGATCTCATGCACCCTGCCCTGGTGCATGAACACCACGCGGTCGCAGACTTCGCGCGCGAAGCGCATTTCGTGCGTGACCATCAGCAGGGTCATGCCGTCGGCCGCCAGTTCGCGCACCACGGCCAGCACTTCGTTGACCAGTTCCGGATCCAGTGCCGAGGTAATTTCGTCGCACAGCAGCGCCAGCGGCTGCATCGCCAGGGCGCGCGCGATCGCCACGCGCTGCTGCTGGCCGCCGGACAGTTCTTCCGGCCAGGCGTCGAACTTGTGGGCCAGCCCCACCCGGGTCAGCATCACGCGCGCCATGTCGGCCGCCTCGCGTTCGGGCATGCGCTTGGCCACCATCGGCGACAGCATCACGTTGCGTCCCACGGTCAGGTGCGGGAACAGATTGAACTGCTGAAAGATCATCCCGACCTTCAGCCGCAGCGCACGCAGCCGCAGCTCGTCATCGCCCAGCTGCGCATCGGCCACCATGATCGCGCCGCCGTCGATCTGCTCCAGGCCGTTGATGCACCGCAATAGCGTGCTCTTGCCCGAGCCGCTCTTGCCGATGATGGCAATCACCTCGCCGGGATCGACGCGTAAGGTCACCCCTTTGAGGACTTCGTTGTCGCCGAATTTCTTGCGTACGTCTTCAAGGGCGATGAGGGGCATGCAACTTCCTTTCCAGCCTGAGGCTGAGGCGCGACAGGGGCCAGCACAGCGCGAAGTAGATCAGCGCGGCGCAGGCATAGACGGTGAAGGGACTGAAGGTGGCGTTGGTGATCACCGTGGCCGCCTTCGACAATTCCGTGAAGCCGATGATCGAGGTCAGCGCAGTGCTCTTGACGATCTGCACCGCAAAACCCACGGTGGGCGCGACCGCGATGCGCAGCGCCTGCGGCAGCACGACGTAGCGCATCTGCTGCACGTATCCCAACGCCAGGCTGGCCGACGCTTCCCATTGTCCCTTCGGCACGGCTTCCACGCAGCCGCGCCAGATCTCCGCCAGGAACGCGCCCGACCACAGCGTCAGCGCCGCGCCCGCCGCCAGCCACGGCGGCACCTCCACGCCGATCAGCGACAGGCCGAAGAACGCCAGGAACAGCTGCATGAGCAGCGGCGTTCCCTGGAACAGTTCGATATAGGCCCAGCTTGCGCGGCGCAGCGCCGCCACGCGCGACGTGCGCATCATCAGGGTCAGCAGGCCCATCAGCGCGCCGCCCGCGAAGGCCGCAAGCGACAGCACGATGGTCCAGCGCGCCGCCAGCAGCAGATTGCGCACGATGTCCCAGGTCGAGAATTCAATCATCTTGCCGCCTTGCGGAACAGGCGCCTGCCGGCCATGCGCAAGAGCTGGCGCAGCAGCACAGCCAGCGCCAGATAGATGCCGGTGGTCACGAAATAGACTTCGAACGCGCGGAAGTTGCGCGACTGGATGAAGTTGGCGGCGAAGGTCAGGTCTTCCGCCGCGATCTGCGAGCACACCGCCGACCCCAGCATCACGATGACGATCTGCGACGACAGCGCGGGCCAGATGCGCATGAGCGCCGGTTTCAGCACCACGTGCCGGAAGACCTGCAGGCGCGACATGGCCAGGCTGGCGCCGGCCTCATACTGGCCCTTGGGCGTGGCGTCGATACCCGCGCGGATGATCTCGGCGCTGTAGGCGCCCAGGTTCAACGCCATCGCCAGGCAGGCGGCCTGCATTTCGCCAAGCTGGATGCCCAGCGACGGCAGGCCGAAGAACACGAAGAAGAGCTGGATCAGAAAGGGGGTGTTGCGGATCAGCTCCACATAGGCCGTGACCGGCGCGCGCAGCCAGGCCGGGCCCTGTGTGCGCGCCCAGGCGCAGGCGATGCCCAGCGCCACGCCCGCCACGGCGCCGAACGCGATCAGTTCGATGGTGACGCCGATGCCCTTGAGCAGCACCGGCGTGTACTCGAACACCGAGGCGAAATCGTACTGGTAAGCCATGACGGCCGGCCCGGGCTTACAGGTCCTTGGGCAATTCCGCGCCCAGCCACTTCTGCGAGATCGCCGACAGCGAGCCGTCGCGCTTGGCCGCGGCCAGGATGTCGTTGACGCGGGCGCGCAGCTTGGGCTCGTCCTTGTTCATGCCGATGTAGCAGGGCGAATTCTTGATCAGGAATTTCGTCTCGGGCTTCTTGGCCGGATTGCGCGCCAGGATGGCGGCGGCGACCACGTTGCCCGTGGCGATCAGCGGCACCTGGCCCGACAGGAAGGCGGTGATCGTGCCGTTGTTGTCCTCGTAGCGCTTGAGCGTGGCGGATTCGGGCGCGATCTTGGACAGCTCGATGTCTTCCACCGCGCCGCGCGTCACGCCGATGGTCTTGCCGGCCAGGTCGGCGGCGGTCGCCACCTTCAGGTCGGCCGGACCGAACACGCCGTTGAAGAACGGCGCATAGGCGTCAGAGAAATCAATGGCCTTCTCGCGCTCGGCGTTCTTGCCCAGGCTGGAAATCACCAGGTCCACTTTCTTCGTCTGCAGGTAGGGCACGCGGTTGGCGCTGGTGACGGGCACCAGTTCCAGCTTCACGCCCAGCTGCTTGGCGATGAGCTGGGCGGTGTCGATGTCGTAGCCCAGCGGCTTCATGTCGGCGCCCACGGACCCGAACGGCGGAAAGTCCTGCGGCACGGCGATCTTGATGGTGCCCGCCTTGACGATATCGTCCAGCGCGTCGGCATGCGAAAGCGGCGCGGCCAGGATGCTGGCGGCGGCGCAAAGGGACAGCAACAGGGTTCTGCGTTTCATAAGGAACTCTCCAGGGCCCGCACTGCCCGGCCGGGTCAATGCGTTGCACACCAAGTCGGTATACAAAGAGAGTCAATGCAAGTTCCATGCCATGTGCAAGCGCCCGGGCGGCCTCGCCGGACCGTCCCGGCTGCGCCCTTTTTTGGTGCGGCGCATGCGCCGCAATCGGGCGCGGCCGGCACCGGATTGGACCCGGCCGCCCTGTTCAGCCATCCACGCAGGAAGCCATCAAGCCCTCAAACCACTCCTGGAAGACAGCCAGCCGCCGCGAACGCTGGCGGCGGTGCGGGTAAAGCAGCGACACCGGCATGGACGCGGCGCGCGCGGCGGGCATTACTTCCACCAGTTCGCCAGTGTCCAGCAGGTGCTGCACGTCGAAGCGGGGAATCTGGATGAGCCCCAGCCCGGCCAGGCAGCAGGCGATATAGCTTTCGGCATTGTTCACGACCACCCTGCTGCGCAGCTGGAGCTGCTGCGCGCCGCCATCATCCGCCAGGAACTCCCAGGGCAGTTCCCGCCCCGTCCTGGGGGACGCATAGCCCACGGCCCAGTGCCCGCCGGCCAGATCCCCGGGCTGCAAGGGCTCTCCGTGTTCGCGCAAATAGGCCGGGCTGGCGCAGTTGATCAAGGAAATGCTGCCCAGCGGCCGCACCACCAGGCTGCTGTCGTGCAGGGCACCGATGCGCACCGCGCAGTCCACGCCCTCCTGCACCAGGTCGATGGCGCGGTCGGTGGAACTCAGCACGACCTGCAGGCGCGGATGGCGGCGCAGCAGGCCGGGCAACTGCGGCGCGACCAGTCGGCGCGCCACGCGGCTGGGCACGTCGATGCTGAGCCGGCCGGACACCTGGCGCTCGCTCGCCTGGAACAACTGGTCGATATCTTCCACCTCGGCCAGCAGGGGGCGCACGCGTTCCAGCAGTTGCTCGCCGTCGGCCGTCAGCCGCACCTGCCGCGTCGTCCGGTGCAGCAGCCGCACGCCAAGTTGGGACTCAAGCTGCTGGATGGCGGCGGACACCGATGCGCGCGGCGCATCCAGGGCATTGGCCGCCTTGATGAAGCTGCCCATTTCCGCCACCTGTGCGAACACGCGGTACTGGTCGAATCGGTCCATGTGCGGCCTGTCGAAATGCAAAATGGAAGCGCGCGCCGTCACATTGCCCGGGCGCGCGCAAGGCACCAAAAGCATAGCCGCAATCAAATGGGCCGATGGGTTTCGACCTGCCCGCGTCAGGAGGCGCGCCAGATCGCCAGGCAGGCAAGCGCCGCCGGAACCAGGAACACGATGACCAGGATCGGCAGTTCCTCGCGCACGCTGTATCCGGCGTGGCTGACGCCCACCCACATATTGATCCCCGACACCACCAGCCAGACGGGAATGAACGCCTTGGCCGCGAGCGCCAGGGCGGCCGCGTCCGTGCCCCACAGCTTGCCGAAAAGCAGGAATACGCCCAACAGCACCACGCCGCCCGCGATCACCATTGCCACATGCATGTCCGTCCCCTTGGTCTGACGCCGCCCCGGGCGGGCCGGCGCTTACTTGGTCGTGTAGCCGCCGTTGATAAGAATGGTCTGCCCCGTGATCCACCAGCCGTCGCTGACCAGATGGCGGATAAAGGGAACGACGTCCTCGATATCGGTCAGCCCGGTCTTGCTGAACGGCGACAGCGCCGCCGCCGTCTTGTGATACGCCACCGCATCCGCGCCTTCAGCCGGATAGAAGAAAGGCGTATCCATCGGACCGGGCCCCACCGCCGTCACCGAAATCCCGCGCGCCCCGAACTCCTTGGCCGCCGCCCGCGTGTAATGCTCCACCGGCGCCTTGGTGCCGGCATAGGCGGCATAGAACGGCGTGAAAGCGCCCAGCAGCGAGGTCACCAGCGTGCACACCTTGCCGTTGTCGTTCACGTGCCGGCCCGCCTCCCGCAGAAAGAAGAACGCCGTCTTGGAATTTACCGCCGTCATCTCGTCGTACTCGTCTTCGCTGATCTCGGTGAAGGGCTTCTTCAGCACCTTGCCCACCGTATTGATCGCGATATCCGGCCGGCCCACCGCCGCCACGGCGTCGGCAAACAGCTTCTCCATCGCCGAGGCCGTCGTCAGATCCCCCTGCAGCGCGACCGCCTTCGCGCCCGCGGCCTCGATCGCCGCCATCGTCGCGTCGGCATCGGCCTTGGACGCGGCGCTGTTGTAGTGAATGGCGACCGCGCTGGCGCCCTGCTCAGCCAGGTCGCGCGCAATCAGCCCGCCCAGATTCTTGGCCCCGCCCGCGATGATCGCGACCTTGCCCTTGATCGAATGGTCCGCCATGGAAAATCTCCCGCATGTGTCAATGGAGATACGAGCTTAGGCAAGCGCACCCGCGCGATAAACCACTGCAGCCTGGATGAATAATCCAGAAAATCCACCCAATCGCAGCCGACGCGGCGGCCGGCATCCAGCAAGCGCCAACAAAAAAGCCGTCCCTTTTCAGGGACGGCTTGCCGGGGCAGCAGCGGGTGGTGCTTAGTCCACCTGCGCGCCGGATTGCTTGACGGCCTTGCCCCACTTGTCGACTTCGCCGGCAATGAACGTGCCGGTGGCTTCAGGCGTGAGCGGCATCGGTTCCGCCCCGCGGTCGCGGAAGAACTTCTGCATCTCCGGCGTATTCAACACCTGCCCGATCTGCTTGCTCAGCGCGCCGGTAATCTCCGCGGGCGTGTCCTTGGGCGCCAGCACCGCTGCCCAGCCAATCGCCTCGAACCCCGGGTAGCCGGATTCCGCCACCGTCGGCACATTGGGCAGCTGCGGCAGCCGCTTGGCCGTCGTCACCGCCAGCGCCACCGCCTTCTTGCTTTGCACGTGCGGCAGGCCCGCCGTCACCGAATCCACCATCAGCGGCACCTGGTGGCCCAGGAAATCCGCCTGGGCGGGGCCGCTGCCCTTGTACGGGATGTGGCGGATGTCGATATTGGCCGCCGCCTTGAACATCTCGGCCGACAAGTGCTGCGTGCCGCCGATGCCGGCGCTGGCGTAGGCCAGTTCGCCCGGATTGGCGCGCGCCTGCGTCACCAGCTGCTGCAGCGACGTAATGCCCGAGGCCGGCGTGGCCAGGAACATCAGCGGCACCGAGAACACGCCCGACACCGGCGCAAAATCCTTGGTCAGGCTGTAATTAATGTTCTTGTACAGCGTCTGGTTCACCGCCGCGGCGCTGCCGGCGATGACCAGCGTATAGCCGTCGGGCGCGGCGCGCGTTGCCTGCTCCATGCCGATATTGCTGCCGGCGCCGGCGCGGTTCTCTACCACGATGGGCTGCTTGACCGCCGTGCCCAGCTTTTCAGCCAGCGCACGGGCGAAGATATCGGTGGCCTGCCCGGGCGGGAACGGCACGATCAGGCGGATGGGACGGTCGGGAAACTCGGCGTGGGCCGGGGCGCCGGCCGCAGCCAGCGCCAGGCCGGCGGCAAGACTGGAAAGAATACGTTTCATGATTGGTCAGTAAAAAGCGATGGCGATGCCGCGCCGGGGGGCGCGCAGCCTGCATAAAATAGAGCGCCCGCGCTGGCAGCCCTTGTGAGGCCGGCCCGGGGCAGATCGGGGGGGTAGCGTCACGATAGCATCCCCCCGTCGGTGCTACATTTGCCTTTTCGCGCTTCCCCCGGGGAAGCTCCCCGAAGTTTCCTTCACCACCCTGTCCTTACATCCCGCAGGAACCGCCATGGAATTCAGCCAGTTCAACGTCGACACCCTCATGGAGATCACCTCCCGCCCGGACCTCGTGTTCGTCAGCGGCAAGGGATCCTGGCTGGAGGATCACGCGGGCAAGCGATACCTGGACTTCGTGCAGGGCTGGGCAGTCAACACCCTGGGCCACTCCGCGCCCGAAATGCAGCGCGCGCTGGTCGAACAGTCGCAAAAGCTGATGAACCCGTCGCCGGCGTTCTACAACATCCCCTCCATCGAGCTGGCCCAGCGCCTGACCGGCGCGTCCGACTTCGACCGCGTCTTCTTCGCCAACAGCGGCGGCGAAGCCAACGAAGGCGCCATCAAGCTCGCCCGCAAATGGGGCCAGGTCAAAAAGAACGGCGCCTACAAAATCATCACCATGAACCACGGCTTCCACGGCCGCACCCTGGCCACCATGTCCGCATCGGGCAAGCCGGGCTGGGACAAGATGTTCGCCCCGCAGGTCGAAGGCTTCCCCAAGGCCGAACTGAACGACCTGGAATCCGTGCGCAAGCTGATCGACGACAAAACCGTCGCCATCATGCTCGAACCCGTCCAGGGCGAAGGCGGCGTGCTGCCCGCCACCAAGGAATTCATGCAGGGCCTGCGCAAGCTGGCCGATGAAAACCAGCTGCTGCTGATCGTCGACGAAGTCCAGACCGGCATGGGCCGCACCGGCAAGATGTTCGCCTACCAGCATTCCGACGTCATCCCCGACATCATGACCCTGGCCAAGGGCATCGGCGGCGGCGTGCCGCTGGCGGCCCTCTTGGCCCGGCAGGAAGTCTGCGTGTTCCAGCACGGCGATCAGGGCGGCACCTACAACGGCAACCCCCTGACCACCGCCGTCGGCGTCGCGGTCTTCGACGCGCTGGTCGCGCCGGGCTTCATGGACGCGGTCAACGCCCGCGCCAAGCAACTGTCCGAAGGCCTGCTGGCCCTGTCGGCCAAGTACGGCATGAAGGGCGAACGCGGCATGGGTCTGCTGCGCGCGCTGATCATGGACCGCGATGACGGCCCCGCCATCGTCGAAGCCGCCCGCAACTTGGCTCCCCAAGGCCTGCTGCTGAACGCGCCGCGTCCCAATCTGCTGCGCTTCATGCCGGCGCTGAACGTGACGGCTGAGGAAGTGGATACGATGCTCAAGCAGCTGGATGGGCTGATTGCGCAGGTGCGTAAGGCTTGATGGGGTTTAGACCCTAGTACATGCAGGGGCCGCTGTTTCAGCGGCCTTTGTTTTTTGGTCGGGCGCTGAAGCGGCGTCGGATTTCGCGGAAAGGATCGGAATGAACGGAAAGGAATTTGTCGCCAACTGGAACGCGCATCGGGCAGAGCTGCTCGAAACATTCATGGCGCCGGATGGCGGCAGCGACGTCGCGGCGAAGATCCAGGCATTGGGGCTGTCCGCCGAGCAGCACGCAGGCATGCGCGATATCCTGGACGCAGCGCTGCGCGACACAATGTACTCGCTGTTGCTGGGCCTGGATGGCGCGGCAAGCATTGGCGACTGCCAGGAGCAGTTCACTCTCGCAGATGAAGATGGCGTCGTAATCGAGGATATTGAATCGGAAGCGTGGGAGTGCTTCCATGGCGGTACCGGCGCCCCTGCGGCGTAACGCCCATCAGCCAACGATACGAACGGAGTCCACGCATGCCGCCTTCACCCGCAGACAACGTGATCTCCATATACCAGGAGCATGCCGCCGCGTTTGAGAGGCTTCGGGGCACGGCGCTTATCGAGCGCGCCTGGCTGGCAGAGTTCCTGGCCCAACTGCCGGTCGCCAGCCCGCAAGTGCTGGACATCGGCTGCGGCTACGGCGTGCCCATCGCCCGCCACCTGATCGAGAACGGCTGCCGCATCACCGGCGTCGACACGTCGCTGCCGCTACTGGCTCGCGCGAAGGCGGCCTTCCCCGCTCACCAATGGATCGCCGCCGACATGCGGCGGCTGCCCTTGGACGGACCCTTCCACGGCCTCATTGCCTGGCACAGCTTTTTTCATCTTCGGCCTGAAGACCAAAGACCGATGTTCAACGAATTCCGCCGCCTGGCCGCGCCGGGCGCGGTGCTGATGTTCACCAGTGGAACGGGGTTGGGGGAAGCGATTGGGGAATTCGAGGGCAAGCCGCTGTATCACGGGAGTTTGGATGGTCGCGAGTATCGCGAACTGCTGGAGGCGAACGGATTCGAGGTGCTGCGGCATGTGCGGGAGGATCCGGGATGCGGCGGGGCTACGGTTTGGGTGGCGAAGCGGGGTGGGCGCGAGGAAGTGTTTCACCGGGAGGGGTGAGGAGCATTCGGCGCTGGTTTGTTCAATCCAGGCTTGGATTGGGGCGTGTGACGGTCGTGAGCGTGGATTGCTGTTCGATGCATAAGAACAGGCATCACGAAAGCTGGCTCGTCACAATGAGCGGCATGACTGGGCCGGTGTAATTTCCGAATGATTTCTTCGTCGACTCTCTACTGACGTCGCAATGAACACGGATTTGACCGGCTGAGATAGGGGGCCGTACCCAATCATGTTGACTACGACAGAAAGGCCAAGTGGTGAAGAAGCGAGATTTATGCGCGGAGATTGTTGAAGGCTTTGCAGCGTTGTCGTGCGAGCGGGATGGCAAGCGCAGATTGCGCGTTCATATGGCTGAAATCACGCTGCGAACTCGGGATGATTGCGCGAAATCGGCAGGGTTTTCTCTGGTTGAAAAGTCGAACAATGCCGATTGCCCATTTCGGAAGCGAGTGATCTCCGTTTTCACGGCTAAACCAATGACGTGTCCGCCAGCCATCGCCGATGCTATTCGGGCTGCTCGCCAGCAGGGGATAAAATCACGGGATGAGACGCGCAAATAGCAATCGAGACGACTTCACTCGACCCGTAGTGAGGGCGCTAGCCGCTCGCGCTGGCTGGCGATGCAGCTTTGAAGGATGTGGGAAGCTCACTGTCGGTCCGAGCGAAGAGGGGCCCGATAAATCAACTGTTATCGGTGTTGCTGCCCACATTTGCGCTGCCTCGCCAAATTTTCGTCGCTACGATCCAAATGCTACCTCCCAGCAACGTTCAGACATCTCGAATGGGATATGGCTTTGTTCGGACCACGCAACGCTAATTGATCGAGACGAAGTGACGTACAAGGAGACCTCGCTTCGCAAAATGAAGCTTATGCATGAGGAGAACTGCGCTCGCGCCGTCCGCCTTGGCTTAAGCGTCGCACCCGTTGCGGGCCTGGTTGCGCTCGGTCCAGCCATTATTGTGACCGCCGCTATCGTCGGGATAGACTGCGATGCATGGACTTTCAAGCTGAGCCACTTCCTTGCTGGTGACACAAACGAAATCGCCACGTTCATTGGAAGCTTCTCGAATACGGATCCTTATAACAAATACGTGCTGTGCAACGAACTGGGGGACGGTCGCGTTTTGCCGAAAGCTCCCAGCCTAGTGAAGGACGCTGATTGCTACATGCTGCGCTGCCCGGTAGCACCGGTCTTTCCCCGCATTGACGTCAGCAAAATCGGTAGCAGCTTTGCAACGAACGAAGAATTAAACGATCTATTCCTCGATGCCAAGGGTGACATCTCGTGGGTCTCAGGTCTTGACTATTTTCCCCAGCGCGTTCAAGAAGTTATATCGATGCAGCGGGGGGAATCGCCTTTCGATCGAAGTGTCGGCATGCGTTTTTATGAGTATTTCCACAGCTATTCCGGCTCACCTTGGCTCGATCTTCTTTTTAAGCTGGATATTATCCGGCAGGCCTCCATTCCTCGCGAGGATACCGTGACAGGTGGACATTACACCCCGCTGCAGTGTGTAACGCGTGTTCGCAACGTCGAATTGCTATCAAACAAGCCTATTGCAAACAGACTGCCCGTTCGATTAACACTCGACGTAGACGGCCTGGGCGTTTGGGAGCGAGAAATCCGAGTGTTCATACCGACTGCCGAGCAGATGGCTGAACTCGCGCGTCGATTTTGCTTCGCCTGACCACGCCGATTTAGCGCTCATAGCCCCTGAGCGTCGGCCCAAATCGCCTCATAGGCTTGAATCTTCATCGCCGCTATCTCGGGATCGGATCGCTCGATGGACGTGTGCGAGCTTTGGGCCATTCCATTGAAAGACTGGTGAGCGGACCATGCTTCGATGCCGTCTATGAGGATAAGTCGGTCGTGCAGGTTCACTTGTGGGGCTACGCGAACAGTTAGGGGCCTGCCTATACCGAACTGCTGCGTCCATCGGCTGACGGCAGGGCGCATAGAGTGTTTGCGAGTTTCCTTATTGGCGCCCAGAATGCGCACGACGACGTTTTCTGGCGCTGTTACCGCGAAGTCGGTGATGATGGTTTGGTCCGCGTAAGCGTCTACCATCAGGATGTCGACCTTAGCTCTCCCTAGCACCTTGGCCACTGCCGCGAAAGCGTTGAGCGTGTCGCCGGCTACGATAAATGCGCCTTGAGCACTCGCAGGGGCCATCAGTTCCGCTCGTCCCAGCGCGCTATGAACGATTGCTGCGATCGCTTGCGCGTTCTGGTTGCGGATTGTGGACGCAAGGCCCTGGGAGCAGACACGAAGCGAAGCGATGTCCCCAAGATCGGCCCCCGACGCCTCCACTAAAGCGATAGCCCGACCAACCCACTGATTAATTTCGGGAGTGATGGAGCCTGGGCCGTCTAGTTCGGGCATCGACGCAACCAAGCGCTTCAGTTGCAGATAGAGTGTCTCGGGATTCATAACCATGCAGCAATATACATCGGAGTAAGACCGCTGCTTTAAAAGATGTCATTCAGAAAGCTGGGAGTCGGTTGACTGCTCTGCAGCTTTCGCCCGCGCTATCGCGTGAATGCACTGACAGTGGTCTGCTTCAACAGATGACATCGCGGCTGTCACGAAGCGCTAAACGTCTGGTCGATTTCGCAAATTGCCACCTGGTCCGAAATATGGTGATCTACCGCAACGGGTCGAAAAGAGTCCCAACTCACTCCGCCTCTCGCCTGACTGCCCGTACGCTGAGCATATGACGCTCACCTTGAGGGGTGAGGCGCCAGTAGCGCTCCCGGTCTGCCACGGCGCGTTTCTTTTCACCAGGAGCAATGTATCCCAGCGCTTGGAACTGAACTCTGATTTTGTCTTCCAAAACAAATGGAAGGACCACGTCCTTGAGTGTGTTGAAAGAGCGGATGTCTCGCGGAATCGCATGAAAGTAGGCAAGCTTCACGCGTTGCATCATTTCATTGTCCGTACATTCTGCAAGCATGTTTGGTCCAAAATATGAAATTAGGGTGTCCCAAGTGCAGATGAGTGGGGTATTTTTTTTCTCCGTGCCCTTTTCGTCTTGTTTGAGTTTGATAGTGACCTTCACGGGGTCCTGGCCTTGCGCAAGCGTCTCAATATCGCTCGGCGCAGCGTCAAGCACAGCATCGAGTTCAAACTGAGCGACCTTCGCCCTCAGTTCTTGAAGTTCGCGGAGCATCGACTCACTGGCGGCGAACTTGCCCGGAATCCAACCGGGAGATGGATTACGCTTGCGAAGCTGTACTAGACCTCTAGACACCTTGCCACCTAGGTCTTCGCGAGAAGTCCAGAATTTGCAATGTTTACCCTTTGCCTTCTCTCGGAAGTCATTTAGCTTCTTCTGCATTGCTTCCGCCTTCTCGACGTTGCCTGATGGCAGAGCGTCAGGATTTTCATGCAGAAATGCAATAATTGGCTTTCCCGTGCTGGCGGCGTAATCGAACTCCATTTCGGTGAAGCCGATTCCTCCTGGACTGACAGACCCATACTTACCCGCGAGGATCAAAACATAGTAGTCACACCCGTCGATAACCTCCTTTATGAGACTCCACGCATCTGCGTCCGATGCGGGGAATAGCTCCATACCCGCGGGTATGCAGTCAAGTTCGAGAAGAGCATGAATCACTGCCTTGCGCTCCTCTACCAGATCTTTAAATGTCGACGACACGAAGACTTGATGTTTAGTTTCCAAAAGACCCCTCTCTGAAATGGCCCGATTGCTTTAGAGTAACTGAGTGTAATACGATTATTGGTTCATAGTACCAATTGCCGAGCTACACACCAAAGCCTCTGTCACTAGGTGCGAATTGTGGGGGCAAGCATAAATCGAAGCCAGTCTGCGCTTCCAATACTTTGGAACGTCCTGCCGCGCCCTCAGCGAGCTGACGGGCCCAAGCTGCGACGACCAATTCCGGCGCGAGTCGCAAAGTGCCCTCCGCTCAAACTGCGTGCGGCTTTCAGGCCGCCCTTGATCGACCGCTCCAAATCTAATACGGCCGTCGGCTGACACAACCTGTGGATGACTGAGTTGGGTCGGGTAGCGACCCTCCGTAGGAGCACACTGAATCTCCCTTTACGCGAAAGGAGATTGTCATGGAATCCGCGAATGTCACCGTTGGCCGTCGTGTGCCATGGAACAAGGGCAAACTCACCGGGCAGAAGCCACCTCTAAAGCTAGGAGAAATTTGGGCAGTCCGAACGAGACTGCAGATGGCGTCGAACGTCCGGGAACTCGCAATGTTCAATCTCGCAATCGATAGCAAGCTCCGAGCGTGCGATCTCACGCGATTGCAGGTGCAGGACATCCGTCACGGAAACCATGTGGCCGCGAGAGCTACCGTCATGCAACAGAAGACCCAGCGTCCGGTTCAATTCGAGATAACGGAGCAAACCCGTGAGAGCGTTGAAGCATGGATCGAGGCGCGAGGACTAAAGGCGGCGGATTTTCTGTTTCCGAGCCGCTTGCATACGTCGCCGCATCGGTCGACGCGGCAGTACGCCCGGATTGTGCATCGCTGGGTCGCATCGATTGGCCTCGACGATACCGCATATGGCACCCACACTATGCGCCGTACAAAAGCCTCGCTGATCTACCGCCGGACGAAGAATCTTCGGGCGGTACAGCTGCTGCTCGGGCATACGAAGCTGGAAAGCACAGTTCGCTACCTTGGCATCGAGGTCGACGATGCTCTTGAGATCGCTGAACAAACAGAGGTTTGATGCATCCTGGCCGGCAAGCGGTCGGGTAATCCCCCCATAGAAGCGTCGCATCCAGAAGTAGAATTTTCTCGTTGAGGAGTTCTACAGCATGAAGATGTCGAGATTCACAGACAGCCAGATCATCGAAGCGATCAAGCGGGCCGAGGCAGGCTTGGCAGTGCCCGAACTGTGCCGCGAGCTGGGCATCAGTTCGGCGACGTTCTACAAATGGCGGGCCAAGCTCGGCGGCATGGATGTGTCAATGATGTCGCGGATGAAGGAGCTGGAGGCCGAGAACGCCCGGCTTCGCAAGATGTATGTCGAGGAGAAGCTCAAAGCGGAGCTTCGAGCGGAGGCACTCGAAAAAAAGTGGTGAGGCCATCTCGCCGACGCGAGATGGCCCAGCACATGGTGCGCGAGCGTGGAATTTCAGTACGCCTAGCCTGCGAGGTGGTTGGCATCAGCCAGACCTGCTACCGGTACGTCTGCAAGCGCAGCACCGAGAACGATGAGATTGCAGACTGGCTAATGCGGCTTACAGACAACCACCGCAGTTGGGGGTTCGGGCTGTGCTACCTGTATCTACGCAACGTCAAGGGCTACCCATGGAATCACAAGCGGGTCTACCGTATCTACCGGGATCTGGAGCTGAATCTTCGCATCAAGCCGCGCAAGCGCCTGGTGCGACAAGCGCCCGAGCCACTGACTGTGCCGAACCAGCTTAACCACGTATGGTCGATGGACTTCATGCACGATCAGTTGGTCGATGGCCGGAGCATCCGATTGTTCAACGTAATCGACGACTTCAATCGGGAAGCCCTGGGCATTGAAATCGACTTCTCGCTGCCGTCCGAGCGCGTGATCCGATCCTTGAAGCAGATTATCGGTTGGCGAGGCAAGCCGCTGGCGATACGTTGCGATAACGGACCGGAGTATCTAAGCGCTGCCATCGCCGAGTGGGCAGGGCAATGGGGTATCAAGCTCGAATACATCCAGCCGGGCAAGCCGCAGCAGAATGCCTACGTCGAGCGATTCAACAGAACCGTGCGCTATGAATGGTTATCTCAATACCACTGGGACGACCTGGATCACGTGCAGCGCGCCGCGACCGAATGGATGTGGTCCTACAATCACGAACGCCCAAATATGGCACTGGGCGGCTTCACCCCCAAACAGCGACTAGCCATGGCCGCATAGCGTTCCTACTTCTGGCAATCGCTAAAAATGGGGGGATTACCGTCGCTTGCCGGCCAGAAGCAGCCTGTGGAAGCAAACGTAAGCGGACGCTCAACGTTGCAGAGACCGGCAATCACTAGGTGGGCGAAGCCCGTCGATAGGAATTCCGTGTCGATCGACTTGTTAGAGCTCGGCACTCTTGGTGAAGGCACTCGCATCAATGAGGCTCAGATGAGAAGACTGGAGCACGCGAATCTTAGGCATGTTATTGAGAAGTGCAAACTCCACAGCCAAGTCCCTGAAGTTATCTCCATATTCAGATGCGATGCAATTGTAGAAAAGGATCAGCGCTTCTTGGTCCGAAAGCTGTGCTCGGATTAAACGCAGGTACGGCCCCTCTACGAAGCCGGATTCCTTAATGAATCGGATCACGTTGTAAAGGTAGCGAAAGTAGTGACCGAGCTCTACCTGATGTTTTTTCCAGAAAAGCTGATAGGAAAGACGAAGGACATTCTCATCAGAGTGCTTTCCATTTGCCTTCTGTGTGTTCTCGCGGTAAATCTTTGTCAAGCGTGTATAAAACACACTGAAGCAGTCGCGGCCTCGAGTAACCTTACCCTCATCGCTGACCAAGTCGATGGATGCGACAATCCCGGTGTGAACGGACAACATCTGGAAAAAAGTCGTCTCGAACGTTTGTCGGTGCAGGCTAATGTTTTGCTCGTGCAGAGCGTCCGCTGACCGCTTCATTTCAGCGCGAGTTTCTCTGAGTTCTGTCTGCTGGAGCACGATAGTCACAAGCAAACCCATGAACGTCAGAAACGTGAAAATGGGGTTCAGAACACCGCCGAAGAAATCACCCCACTCGCCGAACGTGCTCTGTCCGATTGAGAGCAAATTTACAAAGAAAACGACGGCTAGGGCTAAGACAGCAATTTGGAACAAGCGATACAGCGAGCGCACCGCATCGTGATCGCGAGGGGCCACGATGAGCCGAAACCTTTTGTATACGCGCTGATTCACGTTCATCTGAGCCCTAACTTGATGTATCCCGCAGAACCCGCGCGATAAATTTGAACTACCTGAAATATTCTCGACACTAATTGCTCCTGTAAGTGGTTTACAGCATAGTTTGCAAAGGGATGGTCTGCGAAACACCTTAGTATAAAGGTTTGCGAGAATCGGCCGGCGTCAACTAGGAGAAATATGGTTTGCAATCGTCAGATACTGGGATTTCCAATAGCATCGTGCAGCAACTCAATTTCAGCCTCCCTGTAGCGCTTCTGAACGTCGGCTCAGGGTCGAAACCAGGCACTTGGAATTTATCAATTTGCCCCTGGCTTAATCCGTCCCGCCCACCATTCCATCCTCCAACCCTGCCGTATACTCCCCCCACTACCACTCCACCGGTAGCCCGGTTTGGAAGCCGGCAATGTCTTTGGCGGACTCGCCGCCGTTCTGGCGGCATTTTCACGTCCGTACGCCTTTGCACGTCCCTATGGGCGGGCCTTGGCGAGGGTGCGTTCGCGCACGCCGGTTTCCAAAGACGCCGGTCTTCCAACCTTGCCTCGTGCCCGCCCACCCCATTTGGAAGTGGGGAGCGGGCTTCATTAGTCTTTGGAGCCTGTCATGCAATCCCATCCCCTCACCGATAACCCCTGGTCCGTCGACACCAACCCCGAACACGGCCTGGTTCCCCTCTCCCACCTCTACAACATCGACCGCGCCCGCTATGCCATCGCGTCGATCGCACGCCTTGTCGGCAACAGCGCGTCCGAACCTGACGCCACCGGCGCGCAGCCGCTGGATGCATGGACGGTGGCCGCGTTGATGGGCGGCGTGGAGGGCTTGTGTGAGCACATGGGCGTCATGACAGAGGCCATGCTGGAAACGGCACGAGCCTGCGCGCAAGATGCCGATTGCGCCGATCCCACGCACGACGCGCCCGCGTCGATTCAATAAGCGCAAAAAGGGCTCGGGCCCGCCGCGATGGGCTACCGGCTAGGCAGCAGCGCTGTCTCACGGTTGGATACGGCGGGATTGCGTGCTGGAAGCGATGATGCGGGAGCATCCGGTGTCATCGCGGTGATGCAAGGAATGGGCTACGCGCGGGCATCCTCTTGGCCCGCCCAATCCTGATGCAATGTCCTCAGTTCGGCTTCCAGTTCACGCCGTCGGCGGTACGGTGCCTAGGCGTTCCCACGCAGCATCCACCCGCGCCCAACGCCTGCCGCCCGATGAATGCCGTCACGCCACCCTTCTCTGCCGTAAGCGATTGGCTCAAGCATGAGGTGGGCAGCGGGTAGAGATCGCCTTCCAGCACCAATGACCAGCTGACGTTCCCGCCACCGGCATCGTCAACCCGATACACCTTGCAGTTGTGGGCGAGCAGGTGAATGGGTTTGCCCGCCAGCACGCCTTTGAATTGATGTTCGGGCGGCGCGTCGCGGGTGGCGATGGTTTCGGCGGTGAGCTTGGATCCGGGCGGTGGCGGCGGCAGTGAAGGTTCGCAGCCCGCGAGTACGCTGGCGGCGCACAGCGTGAGGGTTGTGCGGATCACGGTGGGCGTCATGAGCAAGCGGCCTTGTCAGGCAACGTTTGCAAAACGCTTTTCAAGGTACGCAATGATGTCGTTGGATTCATACATCCAGCGCGTGCCGTCCGCTTCTTCGATGCGCAAACACGGCACTTTCACTTTGCCGCCACCCGCCTGCAATGCGGCGCGCGCTTCAGGGTCGCCCTTGGCGTCCTTCAACGCGATAGGCACGTTGAGCCGATGCATGGCGCGGCGTGTCTTCACGCAGAACGGGCAGGCCTGAAACTGATACAGCGAAAGCGAAGCCGCGTCGGCGTTGACGGCGGCCTGGCCTTGCGGCGAGCGCTTCTGCGGACGCGGACGGGTTAGTGCGTCGCCCAGGACAATGATTTGACCCAGGCCGACACGCAGGGCTTTGACGAGCATGAATGTGGACTCGGAATGTTGAAAGAGGCTGCCAGTCTACTCTGTGCGGCGGCGCTTGCGCCTGCGGGGCGCGGTCAGGAAGCGGTTGCGGCTTGGCGCAGTCCACGAACGATCGCTGCGATATCATGCCCTGGCGCCCTCGCCCCACGCACGCTCAGCGGGATGGCAGGCGCCGCTTTGCCCAACATCCAAACTCATAAAGGAACGAAGACCGATGACGCTGTCTCGCCGCGTGCTTGCCCTTGTATGCGTGTCTGCCCTGTCCGCCCCGGTTGCTGCCTGGGCACAGTCGACAAACGATGGAAAGCTGGACGCGGAAGCGGCAGCCATGCGGGAGCGGCATCTTGCGAACACCGACAAGCTGTTTGATGAAGCCCGCAAGGACATGGCGCTGGTGGTGATCCCGACCGTCAATTTCGATGCCGGGCCGCCGCGCAATTTCGACGACGCGGCTACGCGGGACAAGTTCACCCGGCAGAGCAGCACGCTGTTGCATTGGCAGCATAAGACCGAGAAGGGATACGCGATGACGGTCGGGCAAGGCAAGCACAAGTTTGACTTCTCCGATACGGGTCCGCTGTTCCAGACGACGCGCGGCGCGTTGGCGTATCAGGTGATTCCGGTGTGGCCCGGAGAATACCGGCTCAATCGCATTACCTACCACCAGCCGCGGACGGAGCTGCCGGATTCGACGGCGCGCGCGAAGTCGATGGATTACCAGAAGGATCTCGGCATGGCGACGCTGACCGAGACGGCGGATATCGACTTCAAGAAGGACGGGCCCTGGACGCCGCTTTCGCCCAGCCAGGATGGGCTGGGTTCAGGCTGCGAGGTTACGTTGCGCTTCGGGGAAGGCTGCAACGAGGCTGCCCGCGAGTATCGCTGGGTGGAGGGGGCCAGGCGCGCATTCCACAATCGCGAGGCAGAGATGTTGCCGGTTGCCGGCGTTGACACGGAACTGCTCTTTACGCCCTTGGCCACGATTACGCTGAAGGCGGGCGACGTGGTGCTGATGGACGGGTTCAAGTTGCCGGATGACCAGCCCGCCATCGCCAAGGATTCGTGCGGGGTGTTGGCCCGGGAATGGGTGTGTACGGTGGATTCGATGACCCTGGAGCGCCTGCCTGCCAGCCTTGAGGATTTTCGGAAGGCGGCTACTGCCGGCAGTTTCCAATTGCCCAAGCTGGACGCCGCGCTGCGGGATCTGGTTTATGTGGAACCCAAGTACTACTTCGAACCGGCGGCTGGGGCGCCGAATCGGTTTGATATGAAGAAGTAAGGCTAGGCGCGCAGCCGGACGAGGGCCGGTTTAAACCAAACGACGGCCAACTTCATGCGCTGTCGGCCAGCCTTAGCGTGTTGACCAACAGGCTATACAGGCTGTCCACCGCTTTCGATCCCCGCGATCCCTTGCTTCGATAGACGGCCACCTGCATGGGTTCCAGCGGGCCCAGCCCATGCTGGCTGCCCAGTATCTGCAGGTGGGGCGGGACGCTGCATTGCGTCAGGACGGCGACCGCCAGGCCGCTTTCGACTGCGGCGATCTGTCCGGCGAGGCTTGAGCTGTTGTAGACCAGCCTGTGTTTGCGCCCTTGCAGCGCCAGCGCGTTGAGTGCGCTGCGGCGCGCCAGGCTGGATTCCTCGTACATGGCGATGGGCAAGGGATCGCGGCGCCATAGCGCAAACTCCTCTGATCCGATCCACACCATGGGCTCATGGAATAGCAAGGTGCCGCGGCGGGCATGGTCGCGCGACACCAGGGCCAGGTCCAGGTCGCCAGACGCCACGCGCGGGATGAGCGAGGTCGACTGCTCGCAGCTGAGGACGATCTCTACGCCGCTGTGGCGCGGAGCGAAGCGCTTGAGCACCGGGGTCAGGTATTTCGCGGCGTAGTCGTCGGGTACGCCCAGGCGCACCACGCCTCGCAGTTCCTCGCCGCTTAGCGCGATGTGGGCCTCGGCCTGCAGGTCCAGGATGCGGCGGGCGTAGCCCAGCAGTTTTTGCCCTTCAGTGGTGAGTTCCAGTGTGCGGGTGTCGCGTTCGACCAGCCGGTGGCCCAGCGCGGCTTCGAGTTTCTTGAGCTGCATGCTGACGGCCGATTGGGACCGGTGCACTTCGCCTGCCGCGCGCGACAGGGATCCCGCGTCGATCACGGCAACAAAGGACCGCAACCAGTCCATCTGGAGATCGCGCGTCGAAAAGCTCATGATGTTTCGATTTTCGAATGGAAGATAGAAGAATTATGCGCTTTTCGCCCGGTTGATTGGGCGGCACACTGGCTGCATGAACACGAATCAGCCCATGCATCCCGCCTTCACGGCACAAGCCACATCCGCTGCGCACGCGGACAAGTACGTGGGCGCCCTGCCGTTTTTGCTGGGGTCGGGTCTGCTGGGGACTATTGGCGTATTCGTGCACATGGCGGGCGCTGGCGCGCTGACGACGGCGTGGTTTCGATGCGTATTCGGCCTTGCCGGCCTTACCGTGTGGATGCTGGCCCGAGGACAGGGGCGCGCGTTGGTCCTGTCCCGGTCCACCGCGCCGCTGGCGCTGGCTGCGGGTTCGCTGATCGTGCTGAGCTGGGTGCTGTTCTTTGCTGCGATTGAACGGACGTCTGCGGGCATGGCGGTGGTGCTGTTCCACATTCAGCCCATGTGGGTGCTGCTGCTGGGCGCGGTATGGCTGCACGAGCGCAGCAGCCGGCAACGTCTTGTCTCGATCCTTTTCGCGATGGGTGGGCTGGTGCTGGCGACAGGCGTGCTGGAGCACAATGCTTCCGCGTCTTCGCCTGCGGCGCAGGCGGGCTATTGGTGGGGCGTGGCGTTCTGTCTGATCGGGTCGATTTGCACCGCCTTCGCAACGGTCATGACGCGGCGGCTGGGCCCTATGCCCACGGGCGTGCTGGCATGGTGGCAATGCGCAGTGGGCGCGGCGGTGTTGTGGGTGTGGCCGATGCAGCAAGGCTGGCCCGCGTGGGGGGATTCCTGGTTTTGGCTGGCAGGCCTGGGGTTGATACACACCGCCCTGGCCTACTCGCTGATATACGCGGGTATGGCGCGCCTGCCGACGGGGCGGATCGCCGTCTTCCAGTTTGTCTATCCGGCGGTGGCGATCCTGATCGACTGGCTGTACTTCGATCGGCGCCTTGGCAGCCTGCAACTGGTGGGGATCGCAATCATGGGCGTGGCGATCTGGAGCGCGGAACGCGACGGCAGACCTTGGCGCCCGCAGAAGGCGGGGTGAACAGGCCGCGGATGTTCGTCGCAACCTAGGTTTGCGCGACCTCGTTCCCCTGCAGCGTCCGCAACCGCCTCAGTTCGGGAAACCATCGCATCCACAATCCCGCCACCGCAATCGTCCCTATTCCGCCGATCACCACGGCGGGCACGGCGCCGAACAGGTGCGCCGTCAGGCCGGATTCGAATTCGCCAAGCTGATTGGACGCGCCGATGAAGAGCGTATTTACCGCGCTGACTCGTCCCAGCATGTGGTCGGGCGTATTCAGCTGCACCAGCGATGAACGCACGACGACGCTGACGGCGTCCGCCGCGCCCAGCACGACCAGCGCGGCGACTGACAGCGGGATCGAGGTCGACAGGCCGAACACGGTGGTGGCCAGGCCGAAGACGATGAGCGAGCCGAACAGCAGCCGTCCGACGTTTTCACCCAGGCTCAGCCGGGCCAGCGTCAGCGACATCAGCGCCGCGCCGCAGGCGGGCGCGGCGCGCAGTGCGCCCAGGGCCCAGGGGCCGGCGTTCAGGATGTCCTTGGCGAAGATGGGCAGCAGGGCCGTCGCGCCGCCCAGCAGCACGGCGAAGAGGTCCAGCGACAGCGTGCCCAGCAGCAGGCGGCGCTGGAAGATGAAGGTGATGCCGCCGAACAGGGTGCGCCACGTTGTGGGCTCCTTGCGGGGCGGCGCGCGGTCGATGACCAGGGTGGAGATGGAGGCAAACGCCGTCAGGTACAGCGCTGCGGCCACGCAGTAGATCCACCCCGCGCCCAGTCCGTAGCCGACGCCGCCCAGCGCGGGGCCGGCGATCTGCGCGATCTGCCCGCCCGAGGACGACAGCGCGGTGGCGCGGGGCAGCCATTCGCGTGGAACTACGGCGGGGATCAGCGTGGACAGGGTTGGCGCCTCGAAGGCGCGCGCCGAGCTCATGATGATGATCGTGGCGTAGATCAGCGTCTTGCCGCCCACGCCGTGCAGCGCGGCGATGGCCAGCACCAGCGTGGCCAGGGCTTCCAGGGCCATGCAGACGGCAACGATCTTGCGGCGGTCGTAGCGGTCGGCCACGTGGCCGACGACCAGCGTCAGCGCGGCCATGGGCAGGAACTGCGCCAGGCCGATCAGGCCCAGGTCGATGGCGCTGCCCGACAGCGCGTAGATCTGCCAGCCCACCGCCACGGACACGATCTGGAATGCCAGCGACGCGCTGACTCGCGCAAAGAGGAAATGCAGGAATGGGGGACGGGAAAGCGGACTGGGAGAGTCGGGCATGGGGGAAGCGTGACGCGCGGGGAACGTCCGATTCTAGGCGGCGTGGGCTGACGCGCAGCTAAACCCCGCCGCAAGCGGCACGGCCAAATAAACAGCGGCTCGGGACGCGAACGTCCGGAGCCGCCGGGAGCGCGGTGTGGCGCCGCGCGCGTTTATTCGATCGACACCAGTTCGGCGCCTTCCGTCACTTGGTCGCCCACGCCGTAGAACACTTCCGCCACGGTGCCGTCCGCGGTGGCGGAGATGGTGTGCTCCATCTTCATGGCTTCCATGACCAGCAGGGGCTGGCCTTTCTCGACGGTGTCGCCCGCCTTGACCGCGATGGAGATGATTTTGCCGGGCATGGGCGCGGCCAGGCCGGCGCCGTGGTCGCCCTGCGTGTCCTGCGAGTGCGTCAGCGCGTCATAGAGGTCCAGGACGTGCGCGCCGTCTTCACGGAATACGTAGGCGCGGTCGGCATGCAGGACGACCGTGCCGGCGCTCTCGTGGCCTTGCAGGGTGATGCGCAGGCCGTAGGCCAGGTTGGGGTTGGCGCTGGCGTGGGAGCGCCACAGGAAGGGCCGGGGGCCGTCGCCGGTGTCCAGCGTCCAGGCGCCGCCCTGCCGGGCCACGGTGACGCGGCGGGTCTCGCCGTTGTCGATCCATTGCAGGTGGCGGTGGTACTGGCCGCCCAGACGCCAGCCGTCGCGCGCGTCCCAGGGATCGGCCGGTCCCTTGCCGGCGCCTTGCGATCCGGGCTGGGCCAGGCCCTGGCGCACCAGCACGGCGGCAGACGCCAGCGCCAGGATGTCGGCGCTGGCGGCTTGGGGTTCGGGCAGCAGCGTGGCGCGCTGGCGTTCGATCAGGCCCGTGTCCAGGTCCGCCGCGGCAAAGGCGCTGTCCTTCATGAGGCGGGACAGGAAGGCCACGTTGGTCTGCACGCCCACGGCCTGCGTTTGCGCCAAAGCTTGCAGCATGCGGGCGCGGGCCTGGTCGCGGTCGGCGCCGTGCACGATGAGCTTGGCGATCATCGGGTCGTAGAACGGCGTGATGGTGTCGCCCATGCGCACCCCGCCGTCGACGCGGATATCGCCGTTGGCGAACGCGGTGTGGGCAGGCAGGCCCAGGTAGGCCAGCGTGCCGATCGACGGCAGGAAGCCCTTCTCGGGGTTCTCGGCGTAGATGCGGGCCTCGATGGCGTGGCCGTTGATGCGCAGGTCTTCCTGGCGCGCCGGCAGCGGCTGGCCGGCGGCCACGCGCAGCTGCCATTCGACCAGGTCGTGGCCGGTGATCATCTCGGTCACCGGATGCTCGACCTGCAGCCGGGTGTTCATTTCCATGAAGTAGAAGCGGCCGTCGGGCTCGGCGATGAATTCCACCGTGCCCGCGCCCACGTAGCCCACGGCGCGCGCGGCGGCGACCGCGGCTTCGCCCATGGCGCGGCGGCGCTCTTCGGTCATGCCGGGAGCGGGCGCTTCTTCGATGACCTTCTGGTGGCGGCGTTGCACCGAGCAGTCGCGTTCGAACAGGTAGACGCAGTTGCCGTGCGTGTCGGCGAATACCTGGATTTCAATGTGGCGCGGCTTTTGCAGGTAGCGTTCGATCAGCACGCGGTCGTCGCCGAAGCTGGACGCCGCTTCACGCTGGCACGAGGCCAGCGCGTCCAGGAAGGCGCCGGACGATTCCACGACGCGCATGCCCTTGCCGCCGCCGCCCGCGCTGGCCTTGATCAGCACGGGGTAGCCGATGGCGTCGGCCTGCGACTTGAGAAACTGCGGATCCTGGTTGTCGCCGTGATAGCCGGGCACCAGCGGCACGCCGGCCTTTTCCATCAGGGTTTTGGCGGCGGACTTGCTGCCCATGGCGGCGATGGCGGACGCCGGCGGGCCGACGAAGGCGATGCCGGATTCTTCAGCGGCCTGCGCGAAGGCTTCGTTTTCCGACAGAAAGCCGTAGCCGGGGTGGATGGCCCCGGCGTCGGTCAGTTCGGCGGCGCTGATGATGGCCGGAATGTGCAGATAGCTGTTGCGCGAAGGCGGCGGTCCGATGCAGACCGACTCGTCAGCCAGTCGGACGTACTTGGCCTCGGTGTCGGCCTCGGAGTGGACGACCACCGTGCGGATGCCCATTTCGCGGCAGGCACGCTGGATGCGCAGGGCGATTTCGCCCCGGTTGGCGATGAGGATCTTCTCGAACATGCTGGGCACCCGCGGCGGATTACTCGATGACGAAGAGCGGCTGGCCGTACTCGATGGGCTGACCGTTCT
>ENA-OWLM01000159-OWLM01000159.1-metagenome-genome-assembly--contig:-NODE-159-length-25405-cov-5.836686_pt1 | contig 25405 bp, 11 predicted proteins | sample MGYA00245349_ERZ651102 | MGnify/ENA primary metagenome ERZ651102 (study PRJEB26857, sample SAMEA4031759) | metagenome | biome: human; feature: oral; material: saliva | place: Philippines | collected 2014... | reverse complement strand
CCCCCGGCATGTAGACATTATCTTCACCAAGATCCACAAAGGGGAATGACCAGAGCACCTCAGTACTATTATCAATACGCCTAATTTCTTTCTTGCGCAAATTATCGTATGCGATTATCACATCATCTTCGACATACAGCATATATGGTATGGATTCAGATAAAATAGGACGTGCATCAATAGGGGACGCATAATTGTAATACGTTTGAAAAGTTGCCAAGTCCAACAAATGCGTACCTATATACTGAGTTTGTTCATTTAAGAGGTTAGTATTTCCTCCTATTTCTTTCACAAGTACATGCTCCCTGTATAACTCAAATCTTCCTGAACTATACCAAACATACCTATGCGTTCCTCTAAAAGAGAGATCACAAGGCGCCTCTCCTTTCTCTAGAGCCACTCCGTCAAGGACTAAATAACTCCTTCCTTTTCTCTCATAGCTATAATCACCGTTGTGAGGACAAAACCCTACTACATGTTCTATTCTAGTTTGTTTGATATAATCCATATCAAAAGATCAGTTAGTTGTTTGTATGATATTTCTAAATATCTGGAATGCTGGAGCGCTAGAAAGTCCCTGTGCTCTACAAATACGCTCTAAGTCAGCAAAAGTACCGATTCCCATGTTTATCCAGACATTTCTATTTGCATTAAATACATTTTCTGCGTCTTTTGCTATGGCTCCTTCGAGTTGGGTAATTATTTGCTCACGCGTAACTCCTCTACCTCCTTGTTGTATAATATAGAGTTGGTCAAAACTATCTATTTCCCGAAGGTAAGCTTTAAACTGACCTAAATCCCGGAACATATTGCTAGCTCGAGACAACATTACGTTTGTGATAGCTCATATTTTAATGACTCTAGCATCTTAATACACACCTTACCTGTTGGGGCTTTTGGCAAGGCTTTCAGGAAATGAATAATCCGCCCTAGAGCTATAGCAACCTCTTGAGCATGAGTTATGCTATTCGTATTTCCCCATAGCAAATCATAGAGTTTTTGCACATGCTCTACCATACAATGACACTCGATTAAGTGTGTAATCTGGTATAAAGCGTTTAAATCATTGATATTACGTTGAAGACGAATGTATAGCGATTGAAACAATTCCTCTATCCAGGTCATTTCCTTTTCCTCTGATACATTATAACTCAAATATAGTTCTATCACTCCTTCTCTCATCATTTGGTATTTACTCCCCAAAAAGGAAAAGAACAGTTCTTTAGCACTTGACTTCATATATCTAAAATTCTACTTTCCATAAATTTCCCCCAATAGGGGTCGGATTTATACGTCCGCCTAAGCCTCCTTCTTCTATTGAACGAGTCAGATATTCAATCTCTCTGGCGGTAAACCCCGTTCTTATCTTAGGATCAAATGGGTTATGAGAGAAATAAAATTCGCAGCCTCTTTCCTTCTGTTGCTTCAAAAAGGCTTTATTAATACGCCACATTTGTTCGTCGCTTTGTACAATTTGGTAAGCTTCATCCCACCCTTTATCTCCTAGATCAAAATAGGTGTATTCGTCTCCAGCTCTACTTATGTATGATGATGAGGTTCCACTGTCATACTTCCCTAACATAACTTGTTTTTTTCCTCTTGGATTATGCTTTGTTGCTTTAATGAGGTACTCGTCGATTTCCTGTTGAGTAAATATTCGTTTTGATTTACCCACACTATTTGCTATAGTACCTAATATCAGCTCTTGCTTGGCTAAGGTTTCTTTCGTTGCTACATCTAACTCAGCATAATTTCCTAAAGACTTCTCATACGATATCTTGGCCTTAAATTCAATATAGGGCTTCCTAAATATATCTTTTAATAGACCTCCCTGTAGAATGTTCTTTGTCCCATTGGGAAGATTCTTGACGAATTTATACCCAGCCACTCCAGCATTCTTAAGGCCAATAAGCCCCATCGCAGTGTTGTATATCCCTATAGCATCCTTCACTTGTTGGTTGGTGATAACTTGCGTATTGACAGCTATATTACCCACAGCTCCAACCACTTCAGCTAGAGCCCAAGCACGACGTATCCAGTGAACCTTTGTTGCCAGTGCGGTACCGCCACTAAGAGCTATAGTAGCGACGTCCAAGGTGGTGACAACAGCCTTCTCTATCTTATCATTGCGTATCTTGTCAAATCGATATTTGAGGAAGATAGCAGGGACTATGTACATCTGATTCGACAGACCACCTCCAGACAATGCTGTCTGAATTAATGGTAGTTTATCGTCCTCAGGTACTATTATTATAGGGGTGAGAGGAGAGAGACTTGTAATTGAGTCCTCATTTGCTATCTTTGCAATATTGGGTCCAAAATGATAAGCTGTATTCAACAAATAGGTAGTATAGACATCACGGAGTTCTATTTCCCCTGTCTCGCTATCATATTTCCCATCATTGTGCTTAGTTGACCATGAGGCATTCCACCAAGTTGCCTTAGGGGCTTCATAGGTAATCGGCTTCAGATTCACAACCCTTTGGGCATAATCCTCTGCATTGTTAGGGAGTCGATTGATAATGCTTTTACAATTATCACTATTGAACATCCAAACAAGTGCTCCTATGAAGTTCGTATAGTTATCGTTGGTCCAAAAGAGAATGGATGCATCATCCATTTCTCGAACCAAGAACTTCAGTAGTTTATTGTTGTTTGCCTCAAGAAGCGAATAGAAGTGAGGATAGTCGCGCCCATTAATCGCATTCATCAAACGCAATACTACCAATTCAGACTGATTATCCAACTTTTCTTGAGAGGTAACCTTCTGGAGAAGATGCTCTATACTAGCATAAGACAAACCACGTAGCGAGCTTAGACAAGTACTAAGAACTAAATCTTTGATGTCCTCTAACTTGGAATTTGATGTGATTGCCTTATTTAGCTGAGCTAATTCTTTTGCTATATCTTCTGAACTACATTCTTGCTCTGTCTTAGACTTTATATCTTGGATAAAATGAGCATAGCAAGATGAGTTCGCATCCCACAAACGTTTGGTAACCCAATGCTTTCCCTCATCCTGAATCTTATTGTCATTTGTGTCATATAGAACATCTGCACAACGATAAGTGCACTCATCTCCCACCAATTCATAGATAGTGGTCTTAATAGAGCCGCTTCCTGAATAGTATAAAAGTATAATTTCTGGGCAGTTTTCTATAGTCTCCCCTGCAGTAGTAGCATAGGTTTTATCATTCCAATAGAACTTCTTTATAGGCTCAGTCTCGTTCACTTTATAGAGGTGGAAACCTCTTATGGCATTTGAGTCTTTTGAAATAGTGGGAATAATATAGTAGTCCTCAGATTTACTTTGCCATGATACAATAACCCGACCATCAGGCGCAAGCCCTCGAGTGACATTTCTCCCAACCTCTTTGGTGTACTCTACTTTCTTGCCTTCTTCCGCCTTATCCGCAGCGGTGAAGATAGCGGGACTGGCCATAACATTCCACTGGAAGGCAGCCAGGGAGGTGCCTTCGGCATAGTCCATCAGGTTGGAAGAAGGGACTTGGGACTTCTTGCCTGCGTATTCGCTGTCGAAGGTGTGTCGGAGGGTGAAGAGACCATGGCCGAGTTCGTGGGCGATGGTCTTGGAGAGTGCCTCACCGTCGTTGGAGAAGAGATAGCCGAAACGACTCTTACGCGGCATTTCTCCCTGCAAAAACGCAGTACCCGAAGAAAGCCCCTTAGCACCGTCCAGCACGAAGAGATATGCCCCCTTGAGCGTACCTGCTTTGGCTTGGTACGCTTGCTGAAGCTGAAGCATCTCGGTGCTTTCTTTGAGTTCCTTGTCGTAGCCCCAAAAGGACTTGCCCACAAGGCTCAACTGCTTGTCCTCTTCGCCGGGCACTTCCCAGCTGTAGTCTCCTCGCATGCGCTCGTCCACCGCGACATCGAAGTGAACGCCCACGGGAGTGTAGACGGCGTTGAGTTCGCGCTCGATGTGTGTCTTGTCGAGCTTGGCATCGTTGATGGGAACGAGCGTGACTTTGTGCTGCTGCTTGGCATAGCTCACCACATGCAGCTTGCCCAAGACTTCACCTTCATAGACCGCAAAGACATCATAAGCGGATCCCGAGGTGACAGACGGCAACTTGATGCTCCACGTCCCGCTCGTTTCATCATAGCTCGACGGCAGAGCCGGGCTTTTCGTATCGGAAGTGAAGACTAGTTTTGAGACATCAATGCGCTGCTTTCCCTCATAATGTGCGGTGATAACATCCGTTTCTCCTTCGGGAATCAGCTTCCAAGGAGCGATATAGTCCTTGGCAAATGGCTTATAAAAGCGGTCTAGCTTGACTGATTTCTGATACCACTTTTCTTTACCATCGTCGAAGGCATACTTTCCCGGGCCACGTTCAAAGCGAACCTGACCATATTTCTTTGAGAGCACATCGGCATTGAAGTCGCCGACCGGCGCCACACGCTCCGCCTTGAGGGCGATTTGCCCCTGTGAGGTAGAAGTCTCATCATCCTGCGATCCTGATTCCTCGGGCTGAATCCGGTAGCTATTCCCCTCAGCGTCGGTCACCGTCATGGGGAAGACGCTCTTATAGTCTGCGCCTTCCTGCAGTTCTAGCTGAATCGTCTGAGGATGGCCATCGGCATCCTGAGTTTCGACCAAAAAGTTCCCACCTTCTTGAAAAAACTTGGGCGTTTTCAACAAAAAACGGGGAGATTCCGGCAGAGAATAGCCGAGTTTCTGTTCGCGAATGCGGAGGGTGGCGGGGCGCAAGTCCTTACCCCCGTCATCAACATAGTCTATGTTGGCGATTTTCCCTTTGCCTTCATCATAGGCCGCTTCGACAGTGCCGTCTATTTGGTACTTGTCGACATTGATGCGCAAGCGGTCGAAGCGCAAGGCGATGGGCGCATCGATGATGGTTTTGAGGCGCGTCTTGCCCTTGCCTGCATACCAACCATCGCCCAGTGGGGTAACTTCGGTGACGGTCATCGGATAGTCGCCGCCGATGGTCACGACATCTCCGGCTCGGATGTCGAGATGGGGTTCACGCACAAGGTCGGAGCGCACGGGTTCTTTGCCACAAGCTGCCAGTAAGTTCTCATCGTACTTGCTGAGGGTGAACTCGCGCACCTCGGAGAAAACGGGGCGATCACCGGTGCAGCGCGTGCCGACTCGCCACTCATAAGTCCAACCCGGCTTGAGCCGGGCAAGGGTGAGCTGCTCGCCTGCGGCCTCTGTCTGTGCCCATTCATAGACATTGAGTTTGGTCTTGGGGCGGCACTCGACGACATAGCCTGTCGTGCCGAGAACTTTCGACCAAGAGAGGTCGACCTTGGCAAAGCGAGGTTGGGCTTTCAGAGCTCGTGGGGCGTCGCACCGGTCGTTGAGGGTGAACCAACTGATTTCGCTATAGCCGCCGTGCTCAAACATACCGACTTCGTTCACCCCCTCACGCGCCAAAGCGCGCACTTGCCAAGCATATCTGCGGTTGGGTAGGAGGAGGGGATCGAGATGGGTGTAGCTCAGGCTCGTGCTTCGCGTATGGGTGCGATAGATTTCTTGTCCATAGGCAAAGGCTGACTGAGGAGCAACTCCGTTGTCGGGCAGCTCCTTGAGCACAAATTCATATTCCGTACCACTGAGTCCCTGGTGGCGAGGTGTCCATTGGAAACGGATGAAAAGCGGATCGCGCAAGGCGACTTGCGCATCTTGCTCGGGAAGATTGAGGAAGGGGGGCTTCTTTACGTCGAGGTAAGCGCGTGCGGTATGCCAATCCGAGAGCGGGCGCCCCGTATAGTAATCGACGACTTGCACCGAGAGTTCGGCATAGCCTGTGGGCAATTGTCCATTGTGTAAATTGCCGCTGCTCTGAAGATTTTGCGGTTGGAGATAAGGCGCCAGGTCGATACCGGTCAGGCGAAAGGGAACGCCGGTGTTGAGTTCTAGCATCGGATAAGCCACCTCCTCGCGATTCTTGGCTGTGAAAGCACCCGACTTCAGCTGCAAACGAAGCTTGGCAAAGAGCAGCGGTTGCTGTTGGTCGCGATTGAGCAGCGTGACGATGAGTCGGTCTCGGCCGGCTGTGCTGTAGTCGGCCAAATAGGGACTCTGCGGAGCAGGCCATTGCACCGTCGCATGAATGGGGAAGTATTGCGCAAGCGCGCGCTCGCTGATTCCCAAAACAAGAATCAGAGAGAGCAAAATGAGCTTGCAGCTCCACAAAAAAGTATTCATGCAACGATGCATCATGTGCTTAACTATCTATTGTTGAGTTCTTATTTCCTTTTCTTGGTTACCTTGAATCATCTGTCCACGAGGCGTTCTGCCCTTCTTCTCTTTGAAGATACCGGCATTGGCACCACCCATATTGGACGGTACATCAACAATGATCGAACCCGAGACGTACTTATCCGTTAGTTTCTGTAGGTAACGGATTGCTGTTTCCTCTGACGCCTCACTGAGCCGAGTATACTTATGAGATACGATCTCTGTATTGGGGACGTACGAATCCAAATGTTTAGCAGGAGACTCTCCTGCCACCTTTGTACCTTTCTTTGGTGCTCCTAAATAAACCTCGTTGAAACGGTAGAACCCTCATTAATAACTTAGCTCTCCTCCCTCAAAGGTCCACTCATACTCATCCGCTCCCTAGCTCTCATTCTTCAGTTGAACAACTACAGGAGATGTCTTGTCCTTCGATAGAGAAGGAGGATATAGGAATGACCGTCTCCTTAAGACAGGAGGAGAGTACTATTGAGATGCCTGCCATTACTTGTCTACCGAGAACACTTCTATATTTCACTCTTGACATTATATCCCCAGCTCATTAACTATCAGATGGTAAAGGCTTCTCACATTCTTACAATCTTCAATATACATTTCAGATTTTGAAGTGTCCACGAATGTACGTATGCCCCAACCAGAATCATAGATAATGACAAAATAGCAAACACTTCCATCTTGGCGTTTGTCTAATGTTATTTTACCTAATCTATCCTCATAGTGATTTCTCCAATCCATTGTATTATCCCAATAGCTATATACAGGATTATATTGATTCCCTTCTTTAAAGTCTAGAGTCAAATATCTGGTTTTTCTATAAAAACTAATCTGATAGGATTCATATCGCTCCAAAGAATCCAGACACACATTCTTCCAAAAATACGTCTCTAAGCATTGCCTGATATTTTGTTCCAGATACGGAGCATTATCAACCAACATTATGTGGTATACTGATTTTATTCCTGAATCCGAGAAAGTTGTATCAGCCTCCAAAACATCACACCTTATTGGTGCGACAACAATATCTCTTCTAAAGTGAAAGATTACGCCTATCACGATGAAACAGAGAAATGCCAGTCCAATAAAAAACTTCTTGTGTCGCATTGTATATATATCAGTTTAATTGACCTTGTATTATAATTTCTTTCGACATCATTGTCACAAAGGGTTTATACCCCCTCATGTATTGTAAGATAAACCATGCACAAAAACCTTCAGCTGCTTTTCTGATTGAGTTAGATACACCCAAAGTATGCCCTTCTCACAAGTGGCTTCGCTGTACCAAGAAGCCACCTATGCCATTTTACGTACATCACTTGCAACTGTTATTTTATTAATTGGTGTCATTGTCTTTTGATATGCCAAGCTCTGAACGTTTGCAGTAAAACAACTCATCGATCGAATTGTAAGTTTGAGCTTTATCTTGATGAGATGTAATATCAACTAAGCACCTTATACCTAATGCTGACGAATATGTTGTAACATAATAACGAACAGAACCATCTTCACGCTTACACAAAACATTACGTCTCCAAGACGATCTTCCAAATGATTACGCCAGTCCATTACATTATTCATTGGATCAAAAACAGGAGAGTACTCTTTTCCTTCCTCAAATTTTTGATTGAGGAACTCTGTCTCTCTGTAAAACGAAAAATCTCTAACTTTATACATTCTAACCTCTTTAAGCGAAGTGCTTGACCAAAACATATATTCCACTAACTTGCTTATGTTCCATTGAAAGTATGGTGCATCTCGCACAAGGCGTATTTCTGATTTTATACTATCACCATCAATGATGTCTAAGTATGAATTCAAAACATATGCATCGCCATTAGAGAGAACAATATCATTCTTAAAATGGATTATGCTTAGAGATAAAAGAACTAATACCAGAACCGCTGGTAGCTTATTTTTTAATATCATCAGAAACCTGTAGAGTCAACCATCAAGTGCAACACTATCTTTTTCCTTGCTACGGAGATTTATTGCTCAGAAGCCTTTTTCAATAGGCTTTGTATCCTCTCTATCTTGCAAAGGAGAAAATCACAGGTTTCTTCTGAAACACCCCGTAAATATCCTGCATCATAGAACATTCTTACCAATTCAAATAGCCAGCGATCAACCACATGGAATTGTTTTTTGTTTTTATGTTCGACTACTTGAATGCTCTTTCTTAGTTCTTCTAATGGATGCAATCTTAGTTTTGTGTATAGAGTCTCTTGTACTTCTAATAGAAGACATAAGGCCTCTTGAATAAGCTTATTTGATGTTTTTGAATCCATATTCTTCCGTGCATTATTATTTTATTGTTATTCGCATATACTCTTCGAAAGTATATTCTTTTCCCGTCTTTAAATCTCTAATAGTTTGAATCCATGCTGAGGGATAGTCTTTTGGAAGTAGTATTTGATCTGCTCCACCTTTGTAACTAGCTTGCTCTTCAATTCTTCCAACATAGAGTCTCGTATTTTGAGGAACTATAATTTCAGCTTCAAACCGCATATTATTCCATTTCTTTAGCAAGGCTAACTCTTTTCTACTTAGCTTCCGCACAGTTGAAACAAAAGAGCCTAGTAATTTAGCATTACCTCCAAAGCGTCTATAGACTGTGAGCTCTGTGGTTGTCTCTATCATATAATAGTATCCATCTTTGAATGTCTTCGCCAAATTTGAATTTAAAACGTTCTCTATAGGGACAACTTTATATGAAGATACAGGAATCCGAATCTGGTACTTTGCTGGAATCTTTGTTGGTCCAAGTATTACTACATCCTTTACTATATTATCAAACTTGGCTAACTCTTTCTCTGAGACGTGGTTCTCTACAAGAACCTTTCTTACTTTGTCTGCATTTTCTTTAACTGCCAGCAAGCAACCGTGCGCAATGCTAGTAATGTCAATGCCTAGACTCAGTGCATAGTAGGTTTTGACAAAATCTTCTCCCCAAGGCTGAGTCTCGATATAAGCCTTAAGAGTTGAATTTTCAAAGAATAGTCGAGTTGCATCATTTAGTAAAGATGCCCAAGCTATAGCGCGAGCTACTTTTCCCGTACTAGCCAAAAGGCTATAAGCAGAACCATACACGGACGTAGACATCAATGCCCAATCAAGAGCAAGCCTGCGACTCTCGGACTCTTGTTGTTCCGTTAAATAGTAGGCATATATAGCTGGTACAACTGAGTACTGATTATTACGAGTATTATTCTCTTGGGTAAAAAGGATGTAAATAGGGTCAAGGAGTTCATGTGAAGTCTCTGGTGTAAGAGGAACTATTTGTTTTATAATGGAATTGCTAAATGTATGCGACCAAAGAACAACTCTTGTATCGATTAGGCGTCCATGACTCTGTGTACCATTTGAAAAGTGGAGAATATTCTCTTTCTTATACAGACTTTCTATACTTTCGCTTGCCCCTTGCCAATACAACGTTGATGCTTGCAAGATATTGTTCAGTAATAATTGTCTGTTATCTCTTCCGTCAACCTTATTGAACAAATCTATGAGAACCTTGGGATGAGTGCATAAATAGTGATATAACAATTTCTTGTCCTTGATACGAGAAATAAGATTCAGCACCGCTTTTTCTTCATCTGTATCGAACTGCCAGCCAATCAGTATTTTCATCACACGATTGGACATATCGCAACTAGACAAAGTGTTCAGATGTTGCAGCAATACATTGTCATCTATTGCATCCAATACGAAATTCGGAGCTGTTTCATAGATAATATCTAATTTATCACAATCTTTTCCAGCCCTATTCAATGCCTTTCTATATAAATCAACGATAACTTCTTGTGGAATACTCTTATAGCCTAAATAGTCGAGGAGTATTACAAAACTATCATAGTCATAACACCATAGTTTAATGGCTTTTTCTTTGTCCTCTATTGCTCTGGCATATGAGAATAGAAGGGTAAAACCAGCATGATACTTATCTTTAAGATCCAAGTCAAAACTAATTGCGTTAGTAATGTTCTTTTCATTCACAGAAAAGTCTACAACTCCGCTGCTCCCTAGCTCTGCATAAATCTGAATCTTTCTTCCCCCTACATTCATATAAAGAGGAAAATCGAAAAAGGAAAATCCTTTATTGTAATCAGCTTTATTATATGGAACCTCTGGCTTTGATTTATTGTCTCTTATCCAATCTAATAATGCTTTTATCACAACATCATGGCTTTGTGCTTCTTCCGCCTTATCCGCCGCGGTGAAAATAGCAGGATTAGCCATGATGTTCCACTGGAAGGCAGCGAGGGATGTGCCTTTGGCATAGTCCATCAGGTTGGAAGAAGTGTCTTGGGACTTCTTGCCAGCATATTCGCTGTCGAAGGTGTGTCGGAGGGTGAAGAGACCATGGCCGAGTTCATGGGCGATGGTCTTGGAGAGTGCCTCACCGTCGTTGGAGAAGAGATAGCCGAAACGACTCTTACGCGGCATTTCTCCCTGCAAAAACGCAGTACCCGAAGAAAGCCCCTTAGCACCGTCCAGCACGAAGAGATATGCCCCCTTGAGCGTACCTGCTTTGGCTTGGTACGCTTGCTGAAGCTGAAGCATCTCGGTGCTTTCTTTGAGTTCCTTGTCGTAGCCCCAAAAGGACTTGCCCACAAGGCTCAACTGCTTGTCCTCTTCGCCGGGCACTTCCCAGCTGTAGTCTCCTCGCATGCGCTCGTCCACCGCGACATCGAAGTGAACGCCCACGGGAGTGTAGACGGCGTTGAGTTCGCGCTCGATGTGTGTCTTGTCGAGCTTGGCATCGTTGATGGGAACGAGCGTGACTTTGTGCTGCTGCTTGGCATAGCTCACCACATGCAGCTTGCCCAAGACTTCACCTTCATAGACCGCAAAGACATCATAAGCGGATCCCGAGGTGACAGACGGCAACTTGATGCTCCACGTCCCGCTCGTTTCATCATAGCTCGACGGCAGAGCCGGGCTTTTCGTATCGGAAGTGAAGACTAGTTTTGAGACATCAATGCGCTGCTTTCCCTCATAATGTGCGGTGATAACATCCGTTTCTCCTTCGGGAATCAGCTTCCAAGGAGCGATATAGTCCTTGGCAAATGGCTTATAAAAGCGGTCTAGCTTGACTGATTTCTGATACCACTTTTCTTTACCATCGTCGAAGGCATACTTTCCCGGGCCACGTTCAAAGCGAACCTGACCATATTTCTTTGAGAGCACATCGGCATTGAAGTCGCCGACCGGCGCCACACGCTCCGCCTTGAGGGCGATTTGCCCCTGTGAGGTAGAAGTCTCATCATCCTGCGATCCTGATTCCTCGGGCTGAATCCGGTAGCTATTCCCCTCAGCGTCGGTCACCGTCATGGGGAAGACGCTCTTATAGTCTGCGCCTTCCTGCAGTTCTAGCTGAATCGTCTGAGGATGGCCATCGGCATCCTGAGTTTCGACCAAAAAGTTCCCACCTTCTTGAAAAAACTTGGGCGTTTTCAACAAAAAACGGGGAGATTCCGGCAGAGAATAGCCGAGTTTCTGTTCGCGAATGCGGAGGGTGGCGGGGCGCAAGTCCTTACCCCCGTCATCAACATAGTCTATGTTGGCGATTTTCCCTTTGCCTTCATCATAGGCCGCTTCGACAGTGCCGTCTATTTGGTACTTGTCGACATTGATGCGCAAGCGGTCGAAGCGCAAGGCGATGGGCGCATCGATGATGGTTTTGAGGCGCGTCTTGCCCTTGCCTGCATACCAACCATCGCCCAGTGGGGTAACTTCGGTGACGGTCATCGGATAGTCGCCGCCGATGGTCACGACATCTCCGGCTCGGATGTCGAGATGGGGTTCACGCACAAGGTCGGAGCGCACGGGTTCTTTGCCACAAGCTGCCAGTAAGTTCTCATCGTACTTGCTGAGGGTGAACTCGCGCACCTCGGAGAAAACGGGGCGATCACCGGTGCAGCGCGTGCCGACTCGCCACTCATAAGTCCAACCCGGCTTGAGCCGGGCAAGGGTGAGCTGCTCGCCTGCGGCCTCTGTCTGTGCCCATTCATAGACATTGAGTTTGGTCTTGGGGCGGCACTCGACGACATAGCCTGTCGTGCCGAGAACTTTCGACCAAGAGAGGTCGACCTTGGCAAAGCGAGGTTGGGCTTTCAGAGCTCGTGGGGCGTCGCACCGGTCGTTGAGGGTGAACCAACTGATTTCGCTATAGCCGCCGTGCTCAAACATACCGACTTCGTTCACCCCCTCACGCGCCAAAGCGCGCACTTGCCAAGCATATCTGCGGTTGGGTAGGAGGAGGGGATCGAGATGGGTGTAGCTCAGGCTCGTGCTTCGCGTATGGGTGCGATAGATTTCTTGTCCATAGGCAAAGGCTGACTGAGGAGCAACTCCGTTGTCGGGCAGCTCCTTGAGCACAAATTCATATTCCGTACCACTGAGTCCCTGGTGGCGAGGTGTCCATTGGAAACGGATGAAAAGCGGATCGCGCAAGGCGACTTGCGCATCTTGCTCGGGAAGATTGAGGAAGGGGGGCTTCTTTACGTCGAGGTAAGCGCGTGCGGTATGCCAATCCGAGAGCGGGCGCCCCGTATAGTAATCGACGACTTGCACCGAGAGTTCGGCATAGCCTGTGGGCAATTGTCCATTGTGTAAATTGCCGCTGCTCTGAAGATTTTGCGGTTGGAGATAAGGCGCCAGGTCGATACCGGTCAGGCGAAAGGGAACGCCGGTGTTGAGTTCTAGCATCGGATAAGCCACCTCCTCGCGATTCTTGGCTGTGAAAGCACCCGACTTCAGCTGCAAACGAAGCTTGGCAAAGAGCAGCGGTTGCTGTTGGTCGCGATTGAGCAGCGTGACGATGAGTCGGTCTCGGCCGGCTGTGCTGTAGTCGGCCAAATAGGGACTCTGCGGAGCAGGCCATTGCACCGTCGCATGAATGGGGAAGTATTGCGCAAGCGCGCGCTCACTGATTCCAAAACTAAGAATCAGAGAGAGCAAAATGAGCTTGCAGCTCCACCAAAAGGTATTCATGCAACGATACATCATGTGCTTAACTATTTATTATTGAGTTCTTGTTTCCTTTTCTTGGTTACCTTGAGGAGGGATTTGACCTTCCCTACGGTAAGTTCTACGCCAAAGATTCCTTCTGTGTCTCCACGCAGTTCATAATCGAAGGTCTGTCGCCGGGTCTGCTTCAGTTCCTTTCTGTCCATCTCCACTGCCGTGGGCGAGAGTAAGCGCAGAGTGAAATCACTTGCCGCCTTCAATTCCACAAGCACTTGGAATGCCCCTGTGGTAGGATTAGGCGTGATGAGAAATTGGCTAATGGGACTTTCATCATTAGGCAGAAGATTTCCTTCAGCAAGAACTTCTACACGCTGACTAACCAGTGTGGTGCAGTCACCGAGATAGCCTAAGAGTTTGACCTCATAGACGCCTACTCGAGGAAGCGTAAAGACGACTCTTTCGTCTGAACTTTGTTGGACTTGTGCTTCTTTCGGAAGCTGCCACTCCAAACGGTCTGCTTTAACTCGGCTGATGTTGACCACATGGATAGGTTCGCCGGCAGAGACCGTGGATGGTGCAGTGATATCTAAGGGCAGATCCAAGTTACTGGCTTTAATTTCTACAGAGGCTTTTGCACTGCAGCCCTCAGAGGAAGTTGCAATTACTTCATATTGTCCCGGTGCATCTACAAGAAGACCGGCACGAGTCTCTCCCAGTACCTGCCCATTTCGTCTCCATTGATAGCTGAGATCAGGAACACTGGCTCGCACGCTAAGCCAGCGAGACTGGTCTTTACAGAGTGTAAAACCTTCGTCAAGCGTCAGGATTATTGGCTCAGGCTCATTAAGGACAACACGATAGTACTGGGTGCAACCCGATTGGTCTTGGATGCGCGCAATGTAAACACCTGCTTTTAGCCCTTCTCTTGTGAATGAAGTGTTTGCACGGTCTTCCCAAGTAATACTGTAAGGAGCTGTTCCTCCCGACAAACTAAGGGAGATTGTGCCATTGCTTGCACCGTGACATGTGGGATGTGTTATAGTAGGCTTAATGGTTAGGGCATTAGGAGCGGAAACTTCGGTATTGCCCGTGATACTACAACCTCGACTATCTTTGACTCGAACGAAATAGCTTCCCGATTCTTGGATGGTAAGAGTCGCATCACTAGCTCCTTCTTTATTCCACTCATAGCTATAAGGCGGTGTTCCTCCACGCACAACTGCTACTACCTGCCCTTCAGCATCACTACAAGAGGGGGCGGTCGTTTGGAAAGAGAGACTCAGCGCTTCGGGTTGAATGAGTTCAAAGGAGGGTGATTCCAAGGAGATACCATTGGCATCTGTTATCTTGACCAAATAGTGGCCAGCTTCCAGTCCTCCGGCTATGCTGTCAGCCTGCAGAGGAAGTAAGGTCTTCACTCCTCCTTGCAGGCGATACCAACTATAAGCATAAGGTAATCGAGAAGACGTACTCGGTTTACCCCCTGAAGCATGGGCGGTCAGTTCTCCATCACTGTCTCCATGACACGAAACATAATGGGTTTCTTGAAGTGTCACCACGAGTGGAGGTGGTGCAGTAAGCTGTAGGTCTAGCTCTGCCTTGCAACCACAAGGTGCCTTCTTATCACTCTCTTGGAGAGAGCTATAAGGATGGTCTTCAGCGATGGCGGTATATTCTCCTCGGCCAATGCCGGAGAGCGTATAGATATACTTGTTGCCATCTTGTCGTAAGGAAGTAGGTGAGAAAGGTTGGTTATCCTCCTTACGGACAAAGCGAACGCTATAGCCCGAGGCTGAGGGTGTACCTCCTGAAACGGCAATCTCAAAGGTACCATCAGCGGAGTTGTGAGCGAGTGGACGAACTGTCTTGAGCAGTTCTATCGCAACAGCTTCGCTGGGTTCTGCGAGTGTGACACGCTGAATTTGTTCATCTCCTGATGCCGTACGGGCAAGGCAATTATTACTGTCTTTAATGCGCACGGAATAGGAGCCGGAGGGAAGACGTCCAAAGGTTGTACCCCCTCCGGAGAAATTCTTGGTTTCAAGAAGCGTACCATCATCCTTATATAGGGAAGCTGAATAGTTGCCCGTACCGCCTGAAGCCGTCACCGTTACCGTACCATCTTGTCCCGCCAAGCAACTGACATCACGAGGTGACAGACTGTAGCTGATAGCCGGGCGTTCTACAACCTGCGCTGTGAACTGATGGCTGGTCTGATTGCTATAACTGGACAGACCATTGCTGTGTGTTCCTTTTATGTAGAAACTATAGGAACCGGCAGACATATTAGGGATGAGGAAGCTATTGGTAGCATCAAGTGACTCAATGTTGCGCCCTGCTCCTCCTTGTTGGAAGAGTGCCAAAGCTTCACCCGGGTGCAGACTTCTATCGAGAGTCACGCGAATTGTAGCATCGCCCGACTGATGACAAGATTCTTGTTCTACGGTGTGAGACAAGATGCGCGGTACAGAGTAAGTGGGCGTGAGCACAATCTTCTCATAATCGGCTTCATTGCGGTGTTCATCTGTGATGGCATTGATGCGAAACAAGACGTTCTTGCGCTCTTGTACCAGACGATTAAAAGCTTCTTGACTAAAGAGATCTGTGCCTTTGAAAGTAACCACAGCATTTCCCTCTGAGTATTTCGCACTAGCAGGTACATCGCGCCATGAACTTTCTCCTGCTACCTGATATTGCCAGCGATAAGTAGTAGGAACAAAGCCTTTGGTTGCTTTTAGCGTGATGACATCATTGTCCGGAAGAACGCGTAGGGTGGATTCTTGCCCTTGGCCCTCTTCTGTATAATAGTGAAGCTTTATGGAAACAGGGATGATTTCAATCGTTAGAGATGTCTCGAGAGAAGGGAAAAGGAATTCTCCGTTGTCCCCTCGAGAAGTAGTACGACTGAAGTAGGCTGGAATGGGTCCCAAAGTCAACTCATTGGTGCCCTCTCTTGATTTCGAACCAAAGAGAACACTCCACGTTCTCTTACCCCAAAATTGTAGTTTCTGAGGGAGCTTATTCTCCGAAGCATTGATATATCGTACGATGGGAGGTGGAGGTGAAACATATCTATTTTCATCAACACTTCCACTGCTCCAAGCATGGAGTTGCTCTGTTCCCGCAGCTGAGACGGTCGAAACACGATACTCTGTAGATTGCATATCATTACCCGTATTCTTAATACGACTAAAGGTAAGGGTTAGCTTGTAACGTCCATCAGATTGTGCATAGAGTTGGTTCAGTCCTGCAATAAGGAATAACAGTGCCAGTACAACTTGTCTCATAGTTGCACCTCCTTTCTTATGCTGATGGGACGACTGCCTTTCAGATAAACTACAAGCATATACGCATTCTTATTACCTTGACGAACTTCTTTATCGATAACTTCTCCTGCTTGAGGAAGATTTTCGTGATAGAGTCCTAACTTCCCCGATTCGTCTACCTTATATAAGGTCGCAGAGATAAACACTTGCTTAGCTATTCTCCACTTTAGAGCGATGCCCTCTGTGAGCACCTCCGTTGTGAAGTTTACATCAGCGGTTTTAGCTTCTGTACTCTTTGATACCACTTTTACTTCTGGCGATATGGGTGAATAGAGTTGATTGTCTGTGTAGGCTGTTAGCTGGTAGGTATAAGTCTTTCCTGCTTCAATTTCTTTGTCCACATAGCTTCTTTGTTTAGTATCCTCTATCTTCCAAGACCGTCTTTGTTGCGTACTATCTTGCGCGGTTCTTGTGAGGGCAAAGCCTGCAAGGAAACGATCCTCACTAGCTTCCCAACAAATGACGTTTCCTTCCTCTGATGCTTTCGCCTCTACGATGAGTGGCATCGCAGGAGGGATGCGTGTCGGTTTGCGCACAACAATCGTTTCACTCAGCTCTGACTGATTATAGCGTTCATCCAGTGCGGTGAGCGCATAGTAAACCTTAGCATTGAGGTTGTCCAAGCGCACACTATCAATATAATTTGTACTCAAAATCGCATCCTTAGTAATTGGAATCAACTCTTCGCCTTTAGTTTCTCCTCGATAAAGACGATAGCCATATAGGTCTTCATCCTTACCTGGTTGCCAAGAGAGGTGAACAGCTCCCAAACTATCCACTTCTGCCCTTAGACCGGTGGGAACAGCCGGTGGGATGCTGTCAATGGCTTGGATAAGTGTCGGATAGGAAGTTGTTGATACGCCCTGCTTAGCCTTAGCTTCCACTTTATAATAGGGATAGCGAGCAAGCGTTCCGATATGGTAAATGCGTTCTTTCGGAGAGATACTATCTAAGGGGAGGTAGGTCTTATCATCTTTGGATCGTAGAATGCGGAAGCCTTCGATTAAGTCTTCCTCTTCCTGCTTAAAGTTCCAGGAAAGATTGGCTCCACCTTGTGTGTCGAAACGATAGTCTTCTATCTGTGGAATGTCAGTCAAGGGAGGATAAGCCATTCCGGAGACAACGGCACTATAAGCCCCCTGAGAACCAAACGGAGTTACACCTGCAACTCGATAGTAATAGGTTTTGCGATAGGCGATACTATCTAGGTAGGTTATTGGAGCGTGAGTTTTTTTCTCGGTATCGCTCATTCGGGTAATTGGCAAATCTGAGATGCGACTAAAGGTCTTCCCATCTTCACTTCGTTCTATCCAATAGGAAGAATAAAGACTGGCAAGGCGATTGTAGTCCCAACTGAGATAAGCGCCGGCAGGACTGAACTGCGCAGACAGTTCTAAGGGCTGAGGAAGTCGAATGGTGTCTCCTACAACAACGAAGTTTGCTCCTTCTGCTATCGTTAGTTCTTTCTTCGGCACAAGCGAGGTCACTCGGTAAAGGTAGCGTTCTCCTTCCTTTATACTGCCATCTTCAAAGCCCCAGCCCACTTCTTTGGCAACAGGGAAGCACAAATCAGCAGCATACAGCGCAAAGAGATAACGCTGTTGACGCTCTTCATCTAAAGCTATGGCCTTAGAAATGGGACTATCTCCTAAGCTTACCTCAAAGTTATCCCCAAAGACAGCCTGTGCTACGACAGCTCCCATCGGGAATTCGCGTACAAGAGCCTTGAGCTTATCAGATTCTGCCGGCTTTAATTCTCCGGCAAGAAGTAGAACTTCGGGTTTATCCAGCACGACTCCGTTACGTGCAACGGTTAGACGCTCTAGCTTGAATCCATATTTATTGAGCAATTGCCAGCTTTTGGCATCGCCAGCTATCCAGCGTAGGAGCACTTTGTCTGAATGCACCTCGGTACGCACATAGATACGTGACTGCACAGATTGCTTTCCCCATCCGAAGAAGGCGGAGAAGCAGAACACAAAAAGCAATAAGACGTATCTATAAGCTGACATAGGGATTATTTGTTAAGTTTTAGTGGATTGCGATAGAAGAATTCTACTCGGCTACTTACGCTGCCATCAGGGAGTACATATTGTAACCAAGTCTTGTACTTCCCGTACTTCAGCACGGGGAGGCTCCCAAGGATGAATCGTCTATATACTTCAGGACTTACTTCCGTAGAGTGGTTCACCACGCTACTCTGCAAATCCCGATAGTCTCTATGGGAGACAAGGGCAGCATCAAAAGTGAAGGGGAAGCGGAATGAGTTTGCATTTAGACTTCCCCCACTTAGTTTCGAGAGATAAGTTTGGCTAGGGCTGAAAGCACCATAGGGAGGTACACCAATAGGTGCCTCATCTCGATTAATCAAGCGAATATCACCATAAGGATAGCCTGCGTAGACGAGTGGGAGAACGGTTTCTGAGAAGTAGTTTTCCTGCAACTCTGACTGCACGCGAACAAGTGGTTGTTCTTGCGTGCTGGTTACGCCCAAGACTTCTGCCTCGTCAAAGGTCTCTTTCCCCTGAACGTCCACCCCAAGCGTGAGGGCATCGCCAGCATCAAAAGCAAGCTCTTCCTTGGTCTTGAGATGCTTAATCTTCTCTGTAAAGGTGGCAAAGCGACTGGTTCCAAAGCTATAGCTCAGGATCGCCTGCTCCAGCTCAGTATTGAGCTGAGCTTTTGCTTTGCTTCCGCCGATTTGTAAGGACTCGTCTGACTCTGCTTGGTGACTTACTTGCTGAGTTGTTTCAGATTTGAGAGGTGCTTGTTCTTTTGCTCGATAAGATAGTTCCAGCCGATAGGCGGTAGCTTGCTTGAGTGGAGGAAGTGTAAACTCTAGACGTTGCTCTGCTTCCTTGTAAGTGAAATCACTCGTCATAGGTGCTTCTCCCTCTGCAAGGAAACGAAGCTTATAATCAAAGCCTTGTTCAAAGAGATACTTCTGTCCAAGCTTGAGCTGTACAAAGCCTTTGGCAGATTCTTTGGGAAGAAGGTAGCGTTGTTCAAGGGCTGGATAAGCATAGACGATATTCTCCACAGGAATATTCTCGGGAGCCCCACCTGTGGTAAAGCTTACGATCTTCTCTTCTAAGGCAGGTTTGCCTGAGCTGTATACTTGCTTCCAAGCTCCATTTACCAACTCTTCGAAAGCCACACGCACCTCTGCGATTAGCTTACTATTAGGTGGCAAGACTTCTTTGGGCTGGAAGCGTACGCTTGTTCTTTCCTTACTCCAAATGAGTTTACCTTGAATGGCTGTCCCAGCCTCATTCTTTACAAGAAATTCTTGAAGCTGGATGCGATAAATCTTTTGCTCACCGTCATCATTCGCGGCCTCAAAGCTCTTGCCCATAGCAACATTAAAAGTAGCCTCTGGTGAAGTGAATACACTAATCGCTTCCTCGCCCGCTGAGGGAGCAAGGTCATTGATCATCGGTTCGTCGACAGGAGAACTTCCAGGCTGCACAAGGTCACACTCTTCGCCTATGGTGAGTTTGAAGCGAGCTTTCCCCTTTATGAGACCTAAGACATTGAGATTTACACCTAAGTATCCTTTGAAGAATGTTGGGTCGGGTAAGCCTGCTTGAAGCAGTGCAGCGGCTGCTCCCTTGATAACGGGAATACGTGTACGCAGAAACCAGAGCTTAACCTTTACACCTAGCTCTCCCTGCAAGTAGGCATAAGTCTGTCCTTGCGCATACCAGCCATTAAGACCAATCATTCCTGAGCGACCTCGGCATTGTATTGTACCATAATCTTTAAGCATCACATCGAAACCTAAGCCTGCATTAAAGTTGGCATACATTATCATGAACTGCAAATCTCCCGTACGAACGGCAAGTTCAGAACCAAAGACAAGTCCACGCCCACTGCTCAAGGTTTCAAGGTTGCGACCTAGACGCAATCGGCTCAAATCCTGCCCTAAAATATCAGCTACTGCTTGAGGTGGAGCTGGCATCTCGGGAATGCGTGAGCCTGCCATGAAATATGAACCAGTCTTGACCGCAAGGATATTACCAATCGCCAACTGTACTCCTAAGCGATTGCTGGGAGTACCTAAATGGAGATACCACTCCTTGGGGTCTATATGGAAGACACCCCATCCTGCTTGCCCTCGATTCCCTAATCCTTGGATTAGTCCTCCTGGAGTATTGAGGTAGACATTGGAACTGGCATGGAGCGTGCGGTTCTGAATATCCATTTGCATACAGAGCGTACCGGACAGACCATTTTCTTTGATGGCATTAGGTTGCAGAGTCAGAGACTCACCCAAAGCCTTCCAATCATTCTGCTTAAACTGCTCGGAGAGAGAAGAGGGGAATGTTTGTTCCTGTTTTTTGAGCTTTTCCTCTATAGAACCTTGCTTTCCTCCGCCACTATTGGGAAATTCGCCATAACCATAGAAACCAACAGAACCAAGTCCTCCAGATTTTGTAAAGAGCATCTCCAGTGCAGCCTCTCCATAGGCACCTTTACTCAGCTCAAAGATAGTGGAAGCCTTAAAGCCCATGCCCATTGCCGCATCGGGAATATAGTGTGCTGCGGAGAATTTGCTGCCTTCTGAGGTTGTTCCCTCAGCGCGAACTCCCGAAGTCAATGCTCCACCAAGCCCATTCAAGGTCATTATACCAAGAACCGGCACGCCCGGGCTGAAGCTGGCCATACCATCAACATACCAATAGCGATGGTTTTCTTTGCGACCAAAAGCAGCTCGTGCTTTTACCTTGGCTGTGTTTGCTTTCGCTGCATCAAATGTGAAGTCCATCTCCACGTCTCCGGCAAAGCCATAACCATAGCGCACGTCATCTCGATGCCAATTGAGTTCACCTTTCAGAGCGATGACCTTGGCAATGTTTGCATCGAGTTTTATCGTTCCGACTTCTAGTTTATCGAAAACCCAAATTCGATCTTCATAGCGAGCAAGGAGTCCTATCTCTGTCTCACCCGAAAAGAGCTTCTCACCCAAGTTGATGCCTGCACCAATAGAGAGGCGAACTCGGTCTCCCGATTTCCCCTCAAGGGCTAGCTTATGAATAGACAGCGGAAAGTTCCCCAACTTAGCTTCGCCCTCGTAGCCAAAGTAATCTGCGGTCAAGTAGGGACTTCTTGTGCGGAGTTTTAGATTGCGAAAAAGAAGACGCTCTAGTTTAGGAGAAGAAGTGCTATCTCCTGCCAAGGTCATATAGCCGTGTAGCGTAGCCTCGGGGATAAACTCTTCTCCAATCAGTCGCAGACTCACATAGGAGTTCTTATCTAGGTAGGCTCTAGCATTAAAGAGCGAAAAGTCAAGAGCCTCCTCGGTCTTGACATGCATCGCATATTCATTATTGGGGAGCAAATGCCCCTCATAACCGAGCTGCGTATTTTTGCCTTTAAAGGGTAGTTGCAAACGCCCTTGAAAGTCTGCCGAGACAAGTTCACTAGCCAGCAGATTCAAACCAAAGTGATCAACAGAAAAATGCCACCCATTAGCATTTCCTGCTTTAAGTGGAAGGATACTATCGGCAGCAAACGTCCCTGTAATCCCATTCCTATCTATGAGTAGTCCTTTGGCCGAGAAACTTGCCCGAGAAAAAGACTTAGGTAACGTGATGGATACCTTGTCTGCATAGACACCTCGCCAAAGGACAGACTCCTCTGGTAGGTATTGTCGTTGATATTCTTCAGGAATGCTGGTATTGCTATCGTTGCGCTTGCTACTAAAGTCCAAAGTAACGCCTTCCAGAGAGAATACATAATCCTTGAGTCCCTTAATTTGGAAGTTGGGAAGGTGAACAGAGGCTATAAGGTCATCCCAGTCGCTTAACACCGTACGAAAGTGTCCGCGTACTTGTTCTGCCCCGTCAGCACTAACTAGGAGAGATTTGGGAAAGTGTACTTCTGCATCTAAGGACAAACTCTGAAACCCAGCACAAGTCACCGTCATATAGGTATCACTCTCCGAAAGTCCGCGATGCTTACTGAGTGGCTTCCCCTTAAGGACAATACTTGTATTACCGCCATTAAAAGGAATCTCCACATCATGGAGCAGAGAGAGCTTAAGCTCACCGATCAGGCCTCCTGTATGCGTACCTCGGATACCTTCTGCTCCAAAGAATAGCACCCTGCGCTTTCCCTGTTCTCCTTGAGGAAGCACAGCCTTTGCATAAACTCCCAGCTCTGTAGAGGTCGTCCTTAAAGCAAAACGATTGACGGCAATGGTGACTTCCATTCCGCCAATCGTTCGTTTCATTCCTAAAGGTAAGTGAATCGGTGACTCCTCATTCAAGCTTAAGTCTTCCACATAGGCATTGTTCCTAGCCAAATCAGCAAAGGTGCGCTCAATATCCTCCAATTGCTTGGGGCTATTCGAAGAAGACATTTGAGCATAAACTCCGCAAGTAACAAAGCAGATGAACACCAGTACAAAGAATTTTAAGGCAAACACACCGTGCCCACCTTGTTTTAGTGTCTTGATAACTCCAATTGATCGCTTGTTCATCTATAAATATAAGCTTTATCTTGTGCAAAGATAACCACTAATCTACAACTAGGCAAATATAGAAAATCTTTTCTCTTCACCAACGCTCGTTTTTCTTTCTTCGAAGAGTCAACCAACAAGTGCAAAGATACAACACTCTTTTACAGAACTCATATTTAGCCGCTCTAAAGTCTTGTTTGTGCCATAAGGTTGAGTCAGCCAGTAAATGTAAACAACCTTTTGCTTCACGATTGTTCCCAATTGACAATCACCTGTTGGACTGCAATACCTCAGTCCTTATTTTTGCCATTTAGGATACAATAGATCAAATCAATAGCATCAATATGGATAACAATCACAAAGACGACTATGTGTTGGTCTTGGAAGACCGCACGGAGGTCAAAAACGAGGCGGAAGTGGGCAAGCTCTCCGTAGTCTCCGACATCGATGAGAAAGGGAATCTTAAAACAGCCCCAGCGGAGGAAGCGCAACAGAGTAGCTTTCTCAAATTCAACAACAGAGATGGGCTCTTGAAGAACTTTATGACGAACTTTCTCAAGCAGTTCAACGAGCCGAAACGCTTCGGCTTGTACAAGGTGCTGGCGAGTAACGTCGAGCAAGGCGTAAAAAATTTAAAAGAAGCACTCCAAAACCGAGATATACCCGAGAACAAACAGCAACTTGAGACGGCTCAAGTACGCTTCGGTGACTTCCTACCTCAGCAGAAGAACGCGACTGCCATCAATCCCGAACAGATTGATTGGAAGCTACTCGAAACGCTCGGACTCTCTCGCGAGAAGCTGGAGCAAAGCGGGGAGCTAGACAAAATGCTCTCGTGGCAAAAGAGTAAGCTCCTCCCCATCGCCGTTCCCTTTGGCGACAGCACCGTTTACACAGAAGCTCGCCTAGCTTTTCGAACGGACGAAAACGGCAACATTGGGCTTGCTGTACATTCCCTGCGTAAAGAGCCACAACTGGATTTCCCTTATATGGGGCATAAGTTTTCGGCTGAGGAGAAAGAGACACTGCTTGCCACAGGAAATCTTGGCAAGACAATTGAATTAGCCCCCAAGAACGGAGAAACCTTCTCAGCTTACATCTCCATCGACCCTCAGACGAACGAAGTGCTTGCCCTGCGTGCCGACAGAGTGTCTATTCCCAAGGAAATAAAGGGGGTAACGCTCTCAGACCAGCAGTATAAAGATCTTGTAGAGGGTAAGGCGGTGAAAGTGGAAGGAATGACTTCCAAGAACGGCAAATCCTTTGATGCCACTCTCCAAGTCAATGCAGAGAAGAAAGGCATCGAATTTATCTTTGGGGACAAGAAGAGTTTGCAGGAGCGCAAGGCACAACATCAAGAACAAGGACAAAAGCAAGGCAGAATTCCTCGTAAGCTCTGTGGACTCACGCTCTCCGACAAACAGCGCGAAGCCTTGAATGCAGGCAGCACGCTCTACCTCAAGAATATGGTAGACAAGGAAGGCAAGAGCTTCAATGCCTATGTCCGTATGGACAAAGAACAGAATAGACCTCGCTTCTATAAATGGAATCCCGACAAGAAGCAAGACAAGGGTAAGGTTGAAGCCGTAGCCGAAGAGAATAAAACTCAAGTTGCGGTCAATAACCACGGCAAAACCAACGAAGCCACCAAAAATGTGAAAGAATCGCTGAAAACGGAACAGACACAGCCTACTGCTGCCCAAAAGCAGCAGGACGAAAACAAGCAGAAGAAGTCTCGTGGACGTAAGATTTAAAAACAAAAGACTCGCAAAAGCGAGTCTTCGTATGTGGCGGCAGTGGGGTTAATCACTATGTCTTAGGAATATATCATCTTAATGTATAAAGGTCTTTATCTGCCACAACCCCAAGAGCCAATATTATATAATCCATAGGCTGAATCTCCTTTCTTATTAAACTAAAGATTGTAAGATAATCTGCAGTGAAACTTATAAGCAGAGGCAGCATATGACTGATTATACCAAAGCCTGAATGTATTCCCAACAAAGTGCGAATTATTTTCAGTGCAAAGTTACAAATTATCTATAGAATCACAAAATGGAAATATGTATTATCGCCGAGAAGCCCTCGGTAGCTAGAGATATTGCCCGCATTGTTGGGGCAAACAGCAAGCAGGACGGATATATGGAGGGCAACAGTTATCTCGTTACATGGGCAATGGGTCACCTCATCACCTTGTCAATGCCCGAACAATATGGCTATGGCGCTTACAAAGCAGAGGAACTCCCCATCGTTCCACAACCTTTCCAGCTCATGGTGCGCCAAATCCGCAAAGGCAAAGACTTTGAAGACGACCCAACCGCTCTCAAACAGCTTAAAATCATCCGTTCCTGTTTTGAAAAAAGCGACCAAATCATCGTAGCCACCGATGCCGGACGAGAA
>ENA-OWLM01000157-OWLM01000157.1-metagenome-genome-assembly--contig:-NODE-157-length-25473-cov-3.899520_pt1 | contig 25473 bp, 26 predicted proteins | sample MGYA00245349_ERZ651102 | MGnify/ENA primary metagenome ERZ651102 (study PRJEB26857, sample SAMEA4031759) | metagenome | biome: human; feature: oral; material: saliva | place: Philippines | collected 2014... | reverse complement strand
AAGGCCCCGCCGATGCCGATGAGGAAGACGGCCCCCAGCTCCTTGGCGATGGCGCGCTCACGCCCCTTGGCGTCGAGATCCGGGTAGCGGGTCAGCAGCTCTTCGCTGTGCAGGAACTGGATGTCGCTCGGCAGGAAGGGGGTCAGGTCGTGCTCGGCACAGACGGCGCGCTCGGTGGCCTTGATGGCGGTCCAGATGCCGCGCACCGTGTCCTGCAGGTAGGCCAGATCCCGGCGCTCGCTCGGCATCACCTTCTCCCAGTCCCACTGATCCACGTAGACGGAGTGGATGGGGCTGAGTCTGTCTTCGTCCGGACGCAGCGCCTTCATGTGGGTGTAGATGCCCTCGCCCGGGCCGAAGCCGAAGCGGCCCAGGGTCTGGCGCTTCCACTTGGCCAGGGAGTGCACGACCTCGTAGCTGTGTTCAGGCAGGGTTTTCACCTTGACCTGCACCGCATGCTCACAGCCGGAGAGGTTGTCCTGGGTGCCGTCACCGACGCGGCTCAGAATGGGGGCTTGTACCTCCATCAGGCCGAGCTGCAATGCGAGTTGGCGGGAGAACATCTCTTTGACGAAGCTGATCTGCTGTTGGCTGCGAATGTAGTGCTGTTTCATGCTGAATTACCTGTCTTGAACCCGTTGAATGCGATGATTCTTCAACAGATTGCCAACTAAATTCAATATTCGATAATAAAAATAGGCTTTATGTGTTTTTTTCTTCAAAATAACCGCCTGGTTAATGAGATATCATCAAAGGGAGTGCAAAAAAGTGTCAGAAAATTATCGGATCGATAATCTCGATCAGGCCATCCTGACCGCACTGATGGACAATGCGCGGATCCCCTATGCCGAGTTGGCCAAGCAGCTGGCGGTCAGCCCTGGGACCATTCACGTGCGAGTGGAAAAGATGAAGCAGGCGGGGATCATCGAGGGTACCCGGGTGCAGGTGAACCCCAAGAAGCTGGGCTATGACGTCTGCTGCTTCATCGGCATCAATCTCAAGAGCGCCAAGGACTACCCCTCGGCCCTGGCCAAGCTGCAGGCGCTGGACGAGGTGGTTGAGGCCTATTACACCACGGGCCACTACAGCATCTTCATGAAGGTGATGACCCGCTCCATCGACGAGTTGCAGACGGTGCTGATCCACAAGATCCAGACCATCGACGAGATCCAGTCCACCGAAACGCTGATCTCGCTGCAAAACCCGATTCTGCGGGATGTGAAGCCCTGAGGTGTGCTCGGGAGGGCATCCGGGGCTCAGAGTATGGAGGAGCGTCGCGAGATCCCTCTCCCGCGCAAAACACTGACCTCGTTGCAAAACCCGATCCTGCGGGACGTGAAGCCCTGAGGCGTGTCGTGTGGGGGGACGGTTCCCCGGATCAGGGCTCGAGGTAGGGAATGCCGTACTTTTCGTAGATGGCCTTGAGGCGGCCGTCCTGCTTCATGTGCAGCAGCTCGGCATCGTAGGCCGCCATCAGGGCCGGGGTGTCGGCATCGGCCCTGGCACGGGTCCAGACATTGAAGTAGGGACTGGTCTTGAGGGGCTTCGGCAGGTAATCGACCTTGCCCGCCAGCCCCTCCTCCCTGATCTGGTCGAAGGCGGTGACCAGGGACATGGGGACGACGTCGATGCGTCCGGCGATCAGTTTGCGCAGCTGCAACTGGTTGATGGGGATCTCCTGAAAGTGATAGGCAGGGTCGACCATGGCCGCCATGAGCTCCGGAGTGTAGGAGAAATCCCGGGTGACGCCGATGCGCCAGGGCTTGAGATCCGCCAGATGGTCGTAGTGGATCTGCCCCGCGGAGTCCTTGCGCACGAAGAAGTGCCAGCTATGGCGGATGTGGGCCTGCTGTGGGTAGAGCAGGTAGCGTTCCCGTTCCGGCTTGTAGGAGTGGGTCAGCAACAGGTCATAGAGGCCGTTCTCGGCATTGCGGGTGAGCCTGGCCCCAGAGTCGACCAGCTCTATCTTGATGGGGACATGGAGGGTGCCAAAAATGGTGCTGACCAGATCCACATCCAGCCCTCTGGGCTGGCCGCGCGCATCGAGCCACTTCAGGGGCGGTTCGAGGATGCCGCCAATGACCAGCTCCCTGGCCGACAGCCAGCAGGGCAACAGCAGGCAGAACACGAGCAAGCTTCGCAAGTCACATCTCCTGAGCACGCGGGGGGTCACGCGCACGGGATGTGGTGACCGTCAGATATCTAAGTAGAGACGACCCCGAATGGCAAACCCTGAAATGGGAATGCACGAGATGCCCTCGACAGGGTAGGTCCCAGACTCTATCGTCTCGGTCTGAGTCTGACACCGTGGCGGTCGCGATGTCGAGGGGAGGGTGGGCAAGGTGTGATGCCTGCCCGTCCGATGAGGAGGGCGGACCGCCCTCCCGGCTAGGTCGCCTGACACTGCTTCATCTGGGTGTTGAGGGCTCGCATCACCTGCCGACGGTTGATGATACCGATCACCTTGCCCCCTTCCAGAACCGGATAGACCTTGGGTTTGGCGCCGGTCATCTGGCGGGCCAGATCCAGGATGCTGTCGTCCGGGGCGACGAACAGCGGTGCCCGGCTCATCAGATCCTCGACCCGGGTGCGGGTGTCGCAGTGATAGCTGCCGGTGAGCAGGCTGGGGATGCAGTCCTGCTCGGAGAGGAATCCGATGAGGTGCCGCCGGTCGTCCAGGACCGGCAGGCCGCCGAGGTCGGCCTGATGGAGCCGGTCAAGCGCCTCGGCCAGGCCGAGCTCCGGGCTGAGGCTGTGGTTGAGGCGCTGCATGTGATCGCGAACTTGTAGCATGATGGGGCTCCATAAGGGGTCGATGGGGCCACTATGCCCGGCCAGCCCGGCGAGGGGCCAATGGGTTTGGCCGCAGAGATTGATAGGCAATTCACTGAGCTGCCCCTTCGCGGTTCCGGCACGGGATCGGGAGGGGGCACAACCACAAGGAGAGGGTATGCGGGCATTGGTGACAGGGTGTGGCCGTCGACTGGGGTTTTACCTGTGCGAACAGCTGGTCGCGGCGGGCTGGCAAGTGACGGGCAGCTATCGCAGCGAGCGCCCCGAGCTGGCCCATCTGCGGGCCCTGGGGGTGGAGCTGGTCAAGGCGGACTTCGCCAGGGAAGGGGAGGTGGACGGGCTGATTGCGGTGCTGGCGCCCCATCAGGATCTGGCGTTGGTCATCCACAATGCCTCGGCCTTCGAGCCGCAGGCGGACGAGCCGGCGGCCCAGCTGGCCCAGTTCGAGCAGTTCTACCGGGTGCACATGGCGGCTCCCTTCCAGCTGAATCGGGCGCTGGCCCCCCGCCTGGCCCAAAACGCCAACGCCGGCATCATCCACGTCACCGACATCTACATCCACGCGCCGGCCCCCCGGTTTGCCGCCTATGTGTCGACCAAGGCGGGGGCCCATTCCCTGGCCATGAGCTTTGCCCGCGAGCTGGCGCCCGCGGTGCGGGTCAACACCATAGAGCCGGGACCCATCCTGTTTCTCGACGAACACGGTGATGAGTGGCGTGAACAGGTGCTGGCCAAGACGCCGCTGGCGCGGGAAGGGGGGCTCGAGCCCATCTGGCAGGCGGTGCAACTGCTGATAAGCAATGACTACATGACCGGGGCCAGTATCCGGGTGGATGGGGGGCGGTCCCTGGCCGTCATCTAGACGGCATGCTCCCGGAAAAGACTGAGGCGCCTGCGGGCGCCTCAGTGCATGGCACTGTCAGTGGTGCCGAATGGTCGTCTGCCTGGCGGGGAGTTCCGGCTGGGTATTGCCGGGGAGCGGGGGCGTCTTGGGCTGGCTGAGCTCGACGGGGGCGTGGCCGAAGACCTGTTTCGCGAACACCTTGCTGCCCGGCAGGCTCAGCATCACCTTGCCGGCATCGATGTGCCCTCCCCGATACATTTCGGTCAGCAGGTCGCCCAGGTAGGCATCCACCCTGGCGCTGGCGAAGTCGTCCCGCTCGTCGCAGGCGAGGATGTCGATGTCGAGCGGCCTGTCCGCCACCTTGCACAGGGGGTGGTTGCGATCCCGGCCATGGGTCAGCTCCATGGTGACAAACTCGGCCTTGAGCTGGGTGGCGGAGAGTTCGCTCTGGACGACGAACAGGCAGTTGAGAAAGTCGTGGCGCGAATGCATGCCCACCGGCTTGGTCTGGATCACCGAGCTCAGGCGCAGGCGCCCGAAGCGTGCCAGCAATTGCTCCACGGCCTGGCTCACGTGCTGGGCCGGGTCGAGGTTGGATCCAATGCTACAGAGGTAAAACATGCTTGCCCTTCCTTGGGTTGGTCTCGTCTGAAATATATACGCGGCTCACGGATATCGGATTTACTATGAATTAACATGTCATTATCTGTTGTGATCCAACTCTGATTGGCAGAAAGGAGGTTTGCATGAGCGTGGAGATGAAATGGGCACTGTTGGCCGCAGCGGGAGCCCTGACCGTGATAATGGTCATCTGTGTGGCGTCCGTCGGTCTGGCGTGACCCCACCCCTGAGAGCAATCAAACCGGCTGCCAAGCCGGTTTTGCTTTTTGGGGCAGTGCGGATATGCTGGCCCCCCATGATGACGCGAGACAGCAGAAGATGACCAAGGTTCGCCCCCGCTCCCTGCTCCAGGTGGTATTGATGGGCTTCGTGCTGGTGCTGATGCCGCTGGGGGGCATGATCTGGCACGACAGCCAGGCGCTCTCCCACCTGGGCCAGTTGACCAGCGACGAGATGGAACGCGCGGTGCGGGATACCCGCCGGGCGACCCTGCTCACCACCCAGGCCATCGACCTGGAGCGCACCCTGCGTCGCTACGCGGTGCTCGGAGACGAGCGCATTCTGGCGAACTATCAGCAGCAGCTGGCCCGCTATCGGGAGCTGCTCGGCATCCATCAGCAATCCATCCCGGATGCCGAGGTCTACGGCGAGCTCGAGGCCGCGCTCACCTGGCTCGATGGCCTGCAGGATCTCGGCAAGGCCAGGCAGGAGGCGACCAGCCCCAACTTCACCAGTTTCAATGAGCTCAACCAGCAGCTGGAGGTCGTCACCCGAAGCCAGGTTGATGATCATGTCTCCCGCATGCGGGCCGCCATCGCGGAGCTGAGGCAGGAGATATGGTGGGTCAGCGGCTTTGTGGTGGGGCTCAGCCTGCTGCTGGTGCTGCTCTTTACCTACCTCATCATCCACCCTGTACGTCAGATTGAGTCGCGGATACTGAGTCTGGGGGCCGGGGTCGAGCCGGATCCTCGACCGGTGGACGGCCCGGCCGAACTGGTGCTGCTGGGGGAGCGGATTAGCTGGCTGCACGACAAGCTCAAGGAGCTGGAACAGCAGAAGTACCAGTTCCTGCGCCACGTCTCCCACGAGCTGAAGACCCCCCTCGCGGTGTTGCGGGAGGGGGCGGATCTGCTCTCCGAACAGCTGGTGGGGCCCCTAAACGGGGATCAGCAGGAGATCTGCCAGATGCTGGAGGAGAACAGCCGACGACTGCAGACCCTGATCGAACGCCTGCTCGACTTCAATCGCCTGAGCCAGCAGGAGGTGTTCAGCCTGACGGCGGTGCCTCTGGCCCCCCTGCTGTCCGATCTGTCCGAAGAGTACCGGCTGGCGCTGGAATCCAAGCAAATCAGTGTACACTTGCCGCCCGACCCCATCAGTCTGCAGGCCGAGCCCTATCGCCTGCGGCTCATTCTCGACAACCTGTTCTCCAACGCGGTCAGCTACGGCGCCAAGGGAGGGCAGATCTGGATCCGGGCCGGCCAGAGCGACAATGGGGGCTGGCTGGAGGTGGCCAACGAGGGGCCCGTCATCCCGCTGGATGAGCGGGAGCGGATCTTCGAGCCTTTTGAGCAGGGCAGCATAGTACGACAGGGATTGTTGAAGGGGTCCGGGATGGGCCTCTCCATCGCCCGTGAGTCGGCGATGAGTCTGGGTGGCGAGCTCAGGCTGATCGAGGATGAGCAGGCAGATGTCTGCTTCCGACTGGATTTGAAACAAGGTGCGGCATGACGGGATCAGCCGTGCCGACGACAGCCCTTCATACCGGGGCAGTCCATTGCAACTGACTATTGAGACGAACGGGCGCATGCCTGTTTTCCCCTTGGATCCTAAGTGACATTCAAGATGAAACGATTTGTTGTTCCCGTGTTGATGATGAGCCTGCTCGCGGGCTGCTCCCTGCTCCCATCCCGCAGCCTCACCGAGCCCTCCCAGGAGGCGGTCGCCAGGCGGATGGAGTTTGCCAACAAGGAGATGCAGGTACGCCTGCAGTACTCGGACTGGCTGCTGGCCAGTCATCCCCAGCAGCGGGTGCAGGAGCGCCAGCGCCTGACCGGTGCCACCGATCTCGAGAGCCGGGTCAGCCTGGCCATGGTCAACACCCATCCGTCCGAGTCGGTGGCCAGCCGCCGGGCGGGACTCGACAATCTCAAGTCCCTCCTGCCCGAACTCGGCCTGGATGCCCAGGCCTTCCTGCGTAGCTGGATAGCCCTCGGCGAGGAGCTGCTGGTGCGCGACAGTCGTCGCGATGACCAGAGTCAGGAGGTGCAGCGTCTGCGCCGCCAGATAGAGCAGCTTTCCGCCATCGACGAGCAGCTCAACGAGCGTAAGCTCAATGGAGGGGGCCAGCCATGACACGCCGGTCCTGTGCCGGGGTCATCCCCCCGGCTCTTCACGCAGAGGGAGTGAGAGCATGAGCCGCATTCTGCTGGTGGACGACGATGCCAGTCTGCTCAAGCTGATGAGCATGCGCCTGCGCAGCCAGGGCTATGAGGTGGATACCGCAGACAGTGCCGAAGGGGCCCTGGACAGGTTGCGGCAGCAGCGGGCCGACCTGGTGCTGAGCGATCTGCGGATGGGGGGCATGGACGGACTGGCGCTCTTCGAGCGGATCCAGTCCCAGTGGCTCGGCATGCCGGTCATCATCATGACCGCCCACGGCACCATTCCCGATGCCATCCAGGCGACCCGCTCCGGGGTGTTCAGCTTCCTCACCAAGCCCATCGACAAGGATGAGTTGCTGGTCACCATAGAGCACGCCCTGAGCCTGACCCGACCGAAGCAGCAGCAGGAGTGGCAGTCCCTCATCCAGACCCGCAACCCGCAGATGGAGCAGCTGCTTATCCAGGCGAGCAGCATCGCCACCATGGACGTGCCCGTTCTGATCCTGGGGCCTTCCGGCGCCGGCAAGGGGGTCATGACCCAGGCGCTGCATCAGGCCAGCCACCGCCGCGACAAGCCGCTCCATACCATCAACTGCGCCGCCCTGCCCTGGGGAGCGCTGGACCTGCAACTGTTCGGTGAGGACGGCCAGTCCGGCCTGTTTGCCGAGGCCAGGGGCGGCACCCTCTTCCTTGACGAAATCGGGGATCTGTCGGAGTCGCTGCAGGCCAAGTTGCTGCAAGTGTTGTCGGAATATGGCCAGGGCACTCCCGAGGTGCGGGTCATCAGCTCCAGTCATCAGGATCTGGTCGCCGCCATGGAGGAGGGACGCTTTCGGGAGGATCTCTTCTACCGCCTCAACGTGGCCAACATCACCTTGCCTCCTCTCAGTGCCCGCAGCGAGGACATCCCGCTGCTGGCGCGCCAGGCGCTGGACGACTATCGCAGTCGCCACGACAACTGCGCCGCCCTCGGCTTCTCGCCGGAAGCGCTGGCCATGCTGGCGGCGGCGGCCTGGCCCGGCAACGTACGCCAGCTCTACGGGGTGGTGGAACAGCTCGCCAGTCTCTGCTGCAGCCCGGTGATCGGGGCCGCCATGGTGGAATCCGCCCTGAGTGGCGGCGGTGGCGGCATTCCCTCGTTCAACGAGGCGCGGGCCGAATTCGAGAAGGAGTATCTGATCCGTCTGCTGCGTACCACGGAGGGGAACGTGACCCTGGCGGCCAACATGGCGGGAAGAAATCGCACCGACTTCTACAAGCTATTGAATCGACATGGTATCGAGGCAGCAAACTTCAAGTCGAAGGGATAAATGGCAGAGGGGCGGCCCGTCGATGACGGACCGCCCCTCTTGTTTCAGACCGAATCGGTCACCTTGGCAGGCTCAGGCCGGGTCGGTGACGCCGACCTCGGGCTGGGCCTTCTGGGTTTTATGGGAGAGCCAGAGGCCGCTTGCCTTCATCAGGTAGCCGAACAGGGCACCGATCACCAGGGAAGGCAGAATGAGGCGCCACTCGCCGGCCGCCCCGAAGGTGGCGCAGCAACCGGCGAAGGTGCCGGGAATGTAGGAGAGCCACTGCTGTTTCGCCTGCACGCACATCAGGGTCGCGACCACCCCCGTCATCAGATAGCCGGCCATGCCGGTGCCCCACCAGGACTCCCCGTGGATTAGCAAGAGTGCCCACAGCATGCCGGTGGCGTTGCACAGCAGGGTCTGCAGCAGCGCCTTGTAACCGCCGCTCGAGGCGAAGTAGCTGGTGCAGCCGAGGAAACCGACCCAGGTGATGAGGCCGAGGGCGGCGGCCAGTCCGCCCCAGACGGCGGAGAGGATCCCGGTCGTGATGGCGATGGCGATCAATGGGCTCATGGCGTGACTCTCAGTGGTTGAATCCGGAAAAGGAGGCAGCCTACTCTGCGGCAGAGAGGCGGCAAGCGGGGGCGGAATTGTGTGTGATCCCGGTCACTCTTTTCAACCCGGGAATACGCTTGCGCTCGCGAAAAAAATTCATTGGAGACGCCGCAATCCTTGAACCATAGTTAGAGGCCCTGTCCTGCTCATGGAGTGAGTCTGATGGTGCCAAACGTGATCGTTCCTCTGCTGGTGTTCGTAGTGCTCTTCCTGGCCGGTACCATGGCCAAGGCACTGCCCCTTTATCAACTCATGTAATGTTGTGTGAAATAAAACTCGGCCGGGGCGGGTCTTATGGTTGTCAGCCTCATCGTCCCGGGAGTTTTTCATGTTGATCAAGCGCCGTACTTCTCATCACCCCACCGAACAGGATGTCACGCCGGAAGCCGTCTATCAGGATCGTCGCCTCATCCTCAAGGGACTGGGATTGGGTGCCGCCGCAACTCTGGCCTTCCCGGCCAAGGCAAGTCTGCTGGATCTCTTCGGCTCGAAACCGGACATGCCCGCCACCCCGGCCAGGCCGCTCGACATCCGCGCCGCCGCCCGGCCAGAGGGGCTGATCCTCACCCCGGAGGAGAAGGCCACCACCCACAACAACTTCTATGAGCTCGGCACCGACAAGGGGGATCCCGCTCGCAACGCCCACTACCTCAAGCCCGAGCCCTGGACTCTGAAGGTGGGAGGGGAGGTGGCCAAGCCCTTTACCCTGGATGTGTGGGATCTCATCAACAAGACCACGCTGGAGGAGCGGATCTACCGGTTGCGCTGCGTGGAGGCCTGGTCCATGGTGCTGCCCTGGAGCGGCATACCACTGGCGGATCTTATTCGCCGGGCCGAGCCCATCAGTCGCGCCAAGTTCGTGGCCTTCGAGACCCTCTATGATCCCGAGCAGCTGCCGGGTCAGGCCTCCCGCTCCCTCGGCGGCGGCATCGATTATCCCTATGTGGAGGGTCTGCGTCTCGACGAGGCCATGCACCCCCTCTCCTTCCTCGCGATGGGGCTCTACGGCAAGGCGCTGCCAGCGCAAAATGGGGCACCCATCCGGTTGGTGGTGCCCTGGAAGTACGGCTTCAAGAGCATCAAGAGCATCGTCTCTATCCGCCTGGTGGAGGAGATGCCTCCCACCACCTGGAACCTGCTAGCGCCGAACGAATATGGCTTCTATGCCAACGTGAACCCCGAGGTGGATCACCCGCGCTGGAGCCAGGCCAGCGAGCGCTTCATCGGCGAGGGGGGCATCTTCGGGGCCAAGCGTCAGCCGACCCTGATGTTCAACGGCTACGGCGACGAGGTGGCCTCCCTCTATCAGGGGATGGATCTGCGCAGATGGTATTGAGGCGGGAGGAGCTGAGATGACATTGCGACTGACGGCGCGCCACATCACCCTGCTGCGCGCCCTGGTACATCTGGTCTCGCTGGGCTTTTTGCTCTGGCTGGGCTATGCGGTGCCGGCTGGCCTGCTGGGGGGGGATCCGGTGCAGGGGCTGACCCACTACCTCGGCAAGGGCGCTCTGCACCTGCTGCTGCTGACCCTGCTGGTTTCGCCGCTCGCCAAGCGTTGGCGGCAGGGCCAGCTCGTCAAGCTGCGCCGCCCCCTCGGGCTCTGGTGCGCAGTCTGGGCCGGCCTGCACTTTATGGTCTGGCTGGGGCTGGATCTGCAGTTCGACTGGGGGCTCATCGGGGGGGAACTGGTAAAGCGCAGCTATATCGTGGTGGGGATGGTGGCGCTGCTGCTATTGCTGGCCCTGAGCATCACCTCGATCCCGGCCCTGTTGCGGGCCATGGGGCCGGCCTGGCAGAGACTGCACAACTGGATCTATGCGGTGGCCCTGCTGGTGCCGGTGCACTACTGGTGGTCGGTCAAGAGCGGCTGGCAGGAGCCCCTCATCTATCTGCTGCTGGCCTGTGCTCTGCTGTGGCCGCGCCGGGACAAGTTGCTGCGCCCCTGGCGCCAGCGCCAGTCACTGAAGGGGACGCAGGGCGCCGTGTAGCAGCCGTCGCCCCCATAGCAGAAGAGGCCTATCTGGCCTCTTTTTTGGTGATCTCCCCGCTGTAGGCGTCAACCTCCAGCTGGACCCGCTGGTTGTCGGCATTCAGGGTGTCCACCTCGAATTTGTCGTCTTCCAGCTCCACTTCCCGAATGTCGTGATACCCTTGAGCCAGCAACAGCTTGACCAGTCCGGCCATGTCGAGACGGCTCTGGGCCGCCCAGCCAACGGTGGAAAAGAGACACAAGATCAGCAGGATACTGCGTGGGATCATATTCATTCCGGATTCATGGCAGGCACACTATAAACGGCATTATGTTAGGTTTTGAGAGATGAATCACCCATGAATAGCGCGCTGCCCCTGCTTGGATTGCTGCTGCCGATGCTGGTGCAGGCGGCCCAGCCGAACGAGGCCTTGCTGCAACAGGCAGTGAGCGAGGGGCGGATACGGCCTTTTCATGAGCTGATGGAGGTGGCGTCCCGCCTGCCGGTGCGCGTGCTGCGCGTCGACCTGGGGGAGGAAGACGGGGTCTGGCTGTACGAGCTCAGGCTCATCGACGAGGAAAACAGCGTCATCAAGGTGGGCTATCGGGCCGACAACCTGGAGATGGTGTGGCTCAAGGGACACCATCTGGAGCGCCTGTTCGAGCCGCGCCCGCCTCCGGACGAGGAGTGATCCCGGCTGCCCACCCTGGTGCCCCGCCTCCAACCGCTGTCGAGAGAGGCGCAATTCTGCTTTGGATATCCATTTATGCGAATTCTGATAGTTGAAGATGAAAAGATCCTGGCGAACCAGCTGGCTGAACAGCTGCGCCTGTCCGGTTTCGTGACCGACCTCTGCCACGACGGCAACGAGGCGGGCTTTCTCGGCGAGACCGAACCCTATGACGCCATCATCCTGGACCTCGGCCTGCCGGGGCGCGACGGCCTGAGCGTGCTGAAGGAGTGGCGCAGCAAGGGGATAGATACCCCTGTGCTGGTGCTGACCGCCCGCGGTCAGCTGCACGAGAAGATCGAGGGGCTCAACGCCGGGGCTGACGACTACCTCACCAAACCGTTCCAGGTCGCCGAGCTGGTAGCCCGGGTGCAGGCCCTGGTGCGCCGGGCGGCGGGCAACGCCAGCTCCATCCTGGAGATCGGCGGCGTGCGTCTCGACATGGCGGCCTCCCAGGTCTGGTACGAAGGTACCCCCATCAAGCTCACCGCCCACGAATTCCGGGTGCTGGGTTACCTGATGCAGCACAGGGGCAAGGTGGTGTCCCGCAGCGAGCTCATCGACCATATCTATGCCCAGGATTTCGATCGCGACTCCAACACGGTGGAGGTGTTCATCGGCCGGATCCGCAAGAAGACCCATGCCGATCTGATCGAGACGGTGCGCGGGCTCGGTTATCGGATCAACGAATGAAGCTGAGGTACGAGACGTCATGGTGGGCTGAATGAGGCTGGTGCGAACCCTGCGGGGACGGCTGGTAGCCATCGCCCTGGTCTGGTGCGGCCTCTTCCTGTTCGCCACCGGTTTCAGCCTGCAGACCATGATGCGCAACTACTGGCAGGAGGCGGAGGCTGACGGCCTTCGCCTGCAGCTCTACGATCTGCTCTCCCGCCTCGAGATCCAGCCGGACGGCATGCCCGTCGTGACCGAACCCATGGCCGACCCCCGTTATCGTCAACCCTATTCCGGCTACTACTGGCAGCTGGAGCTGGGAGAGACGGTGGTAAGCCGCTCCCGTTCCCTGTGGGATGCTCACCTGAGCGCCCATGGCCTGAAGTCGGCCTTTGGCGATCCGGATCTCTTCGTCGGCAAGGGGCCCAACAAGGAGCCCCTGCTGATCATGACCCGCACCGTGCTGCTGCCGGGCTCTGACCGGGTGTTCACTCTGGTGATGGCCAAGGACAGCAGCGCTTTGACCCAGACCCTGAAGAAGACGAGGATCAGCCTCTTCCTCGGCCTCGGCTTTGCGGCCACGGGCCTGGTGCTCGGCTTCATGTTCCAGATCGTCTACGGCCTGCGCCCGCTCCACCTGCTTCGCCGCGAGCTGAGTCGCGTCCATCAGGGTCATCAGGAGGGGTTCAGGCTGCGCTACCCGCTGGAGATCCAGCCGCTGGTGGAGGACATCAACCGGTTGCTGCACCACTACGGCGAGCTGCTGCAGCGGGCCCGCTCCCACACCGGCAACCTGGCCCATGCACTCAAGACGCCGCTCAGCATCATGCGCAATCAGGTGGCCCAGCTGCCGCCTGAAGATCAGGCCGCCATCGGCGAGCAGCTCGACCAGATCCAGCGCCACATCGACTATCACCTCGGCAAGGCGAGGGTGACCGGTGCCGCCAAGATCCTCGGCGTCTCGACCCCGGTGCGGGCCAGGGTGGAGTACATCTGCCGCGCCTTCTCCCGCCTCTATCCGGGCAAGACGGTGGATCTGCAGGTACCCGCCAATCTGGCGGTCGGGGTGGAGGAGCAGGACTTCGACGAGATGGTGGGCAACCTGCTGGAGAACGCCTTCAAGTGGTCCGCCGGCCAGCTGCGTATCTCCAGCGCCGAGCTGGGGGGCTGGATCACCCTGCGCATCGAGGATGACGGTCCCGGCATGAGCGAGGATCAGATCGCCAAGGCGGTGCTGCGGGGGGTGCGCCTCGACGAGAAGGTGCCGGGCTCGGGCCTTGGCCTCAACATCGTCTCCGATCTCGCGGAAGCCTATCGCGGCAGCCTCATCATGGGGCGGGCGGAGCTCGGCGGTCTGGCCGCCTCCCTCTCCCTGCCCAAGGTGGCCAGGATCGAGAGCTAGGCATCGTTGGCGCCCTGTCTCACCAGCGCTGGCAAGGGGTGGGCGCCCGGCATAAGATAAGGCACTTTGTTTCAAGGTTGAGGAAGGGTAGCAATGAGTGACGATCCGTGGGCACTGTGTCATCTAGACGATTCGTTCGATGCCTCCGTGCTGGGGACCAAGGGAGCCCAGATCCAGTGGTTTGAGGACAGGGACGCCCTGATCCAGTTCCTGCTGGAGGATTTCGTCGATCTGCTGGCCGATGTGGGCGAGCTGGACGAAGACCAGACCGAGAGCGCCCGCGAGCGCTTCACCCTGCTGGTGGAGCAGAGCCTGGACGACCGCAGCCTGATGGACGCCATCAACGATCTCGCCTCCGGCCTGCGTCGCATCGCCTGGCTGGGGCCGCTCTCAGAGCTGGCGGAGATCAGCGACGACTTCGCGAGCGGGTTGCGGGCCTTCTTCTGGACCCAGTATGACGGGGACGAAGATGACCCCGAGGCCTGGGTGCCGGAAGATCTCTGGCCCCAGCTGGTGGAGTGCGCGGAAGAGTATATGGTCGAAGGGGACTTCTGAGTCACCTTGCCCACGCTCTGGCTACAACGTGAGTCGGGTGTGCGGAAGAGTACAGGGTCGAAGGGGACTTCTGTTCCTTTTCCAGATCATTTGAATAAGAAAACGGCGCCTTGATGGCGCCGTTTTTGTTGGCCTGCCAGCCGATGTCAGGCGTTGGCGGGCACCTCGTGGGCGGTGTTGGCCGGCACGGGGCCGCTGTACTTCTCTATCTGCAGCTGGGCCATGTGGCCGCAGTTGCCCTGGGCCAGGCTGGAGGAGCCTTCGTCGAAGGTGAGGCAGTTGACGTTGCCGTTCTTGCACAGGCTCCCCGCCTCCCCCGGCTTGGCCGGGTCGAACCAGGCCCCCTCGCAGATCCGCACCACCCCGGGGCGGATATCCTCGGAGATCCGGGCCCCCACCAGTATCTGGCCGCGCTCGTTGAAGGCGCGCACCAGATCGCCATCCTGGATGCCGCGCGCCTTGGCATCGGCCGGGTGGATCAGGATGGCCTCCCGGTCGGCCACCGCGAACTTGTCCCGCAGCGGGGTGTTGTCGAGCTGGGAGTGCAGCCGCTGGGTCGGGTGGGAGGTGTTGAGGGACAGGGGGTAGGTGGCCGCGACATCGCTCTTGCTCCACTCCTTGGGCTCATACCACCTGGGGTGGCCGGTGCAGTCGGCATAGCCCATGCTCGCCACTGTCTTGGAGAAGATCTCTATCTTGCCGGAGGGCGTGCCGAGCGGGTTGAGCAACGGGTTCTCGCGAAAATCGGCGTGACGGATCCACTGGCGGTTTGCCTCCGGCACCGGGAAGCGCACATAGTTGTTGGATTCCCAGAACATGCTGAACGGCGGCAGTGCCACCCGGGCACCGCGTGCCTGGGCGGCCATGCCGTCGTACATCTGCTTGAGCCACAGCATCTCGTCCTTGCCCTCGGTGTACTGCTCCTGCAGCCCCAGCTTGGCGGCCACGGCGCTGAAAATGTCGAAGTCGTTGCGCGCTTCAAACTGGGGCGGCACGCACTGGTGCATGGGGAAGACGTAGCGCTGGGAATAGTCGCCCCCCATCTCCAGATCGTTGCGCTCGTAGCTGGTGGTCACCGGCAGCACTATGTCGGCGTGTTTGGCGGTGGCGGTCCAGTAGGGCTCGTGGACGATCACGGTCTGCGGCCTGCGCCAGGCCTGCAGCAGGTTGTTGGTGTCCTGGTGGTGGTGGAAGGGGTTGCCCCCCGCCACGTACACCAGCTTGACGTCCGGGTAGGTCACCTTGCGGCCGTTGAAGTCGATGGTCTTGCCCGGGTTGGCCAGGCAGTCGGCGATGCGGGCCACCGGGATGGGGGCCGGGCTGTTCTTCGGCGCGTTGCCGGCGGAGATACCGGCCAGTATGCCCCCCTTGGCGGTGGGGCTGCCACCGGAGGAGTAGTGATAGCTGAAGCCGTAGCCCCCGCCAGGCAGGCCGATCTGGCCCAGCATGGCCGCCAGGGTGATCAGCATCCAGTTCGGCTGCTCGCCGTGGTGCTGCCGCTGCATGCCCCAGCCGGCCATGATCATGGTGCGCCTGGAGGCCATGTCGAGGGCGAGCTGGCGGATCACCTTGGCCTCGACGCCGCAGATGGCGGCCGCCCACTCGGCGCTCTTCGGCTCGCCGTCGTCCTTGCCGAGCAGGTAGGCGAGGAAGGTGTCGAACCCCGTGGTGTAGCGATCGAGGAAGGCCTGATCGTGCTTCTTCTCGCTATACAGGGTGTGGGCCACCCCCAGCATCATGGCCACGTCGGTGTAGGCATTCGGGGCAATCCACTCGGCGTTGGCCTGCTTGGCGGTCTCGTTGTAGACGGGATCGATGCTGATGACCCGGGTGCCTTTCTCTTTCAGCGCCTTGAAGCCGGCCTGCCCCTCGTGATCCGGCATGTTCCAGCTGTTCTTCAGGGTGACCTGGGCGTTGACCCCCCAGAGCACCACCAGCTCGGCGTGCTCCACCACGTTGGGCCAGGCGGTCTGCTGCTCATACACCTCGATGGAGCCCATCACGTGGGACATGATCACCTGGGCGGCGCCGGTGGAGTAGTCACCCGCATAGCCGCTGAAGCCGCCGGCCAGGTTCATCAGGCGGTGCAGCAGGGTGCGGCTGTTGTGGAACATGCCGACGCTCTTCCAGCCGTAGGAACCGGCGTGGATCGCCTGGGGGCCGAAATCAGACTGGACGCGCTGGATCTCGCCGGCCACCAGTTCGATGGCCTGGTCCCAGCTCACCCGTACCCACTGGTCGGCACCGCGCAGCTCGGGCTTGGCGCCCGGGCCGTGTTCCAGCCAGCTCTTGCGTACCATGGGGTACTTGATGCGATTTTTGGCATGCACCTGGAACGGCGCCATATCGATGAGATCGTTCGGCGCCGGATCGTCCGCCACCGGCTGGACGCGCACCATGCGACCATCGGCGACGATGGCCTCGAACGCTCCCCAGTGGGCACCGGTCAGTATGCCCTTCTGGGCGGGCACCAGGGTGGGGAACTGTTCGAGGGCCGTGCTGATGGCCTGGGCCAGGGCGTGTTTCGGGAACAGGGTACCGAGCAGGGGCAGGGCGGCGCAGGCCCCCAGACCCTTGAGCAGGCTGCGGCGGGAGAGGTTGGTCTGTTGGTCATTGAAAAAAGTCATGGGGAAATCCTCTGTTCCGGCCTTAGTGCGCAGTGCTCATGTCACTGGCGTGTTTCTGCACGTATTGGGTGAGCATGCGAGCCTGCTCCGGGGTGAGGGAGGTACGGGACTCCATCCCCTTGATGACGCCGATCCACTGGTTGGCATTGAAGTGGTCGAGCGCGGTGAGACCGTGGCAGCCGGTGCAGTTGTTGGACATCAGGGTGGAGGCGTATTGCCACAGCTTGCCCTGGTCGCCGATGAGCTGGCGCTGGTCGACCCAGGCGGTCAGGCTGACCTGATGCCAGGTGAGGTTGGTGGCGCTGTCGGTCTCGCTCTGGCCAGTCACGAGGGCCTTTCTGGCGGTCTCGCCGACCAGCACACTCAGGATCCGTTTGCCGGGGGCGGCGTAGAACACCTCGCTCACGCCATCCTGCTGCCAGCCGTCGATGCGCACCTGGGCGCGGCCGTTGTCGCTGGCCAGGATGGCAACCTGGGTGGAGGGCATCAGGGTGCCTTCATCCGTGGTGGCCTTGGCATCCAGATAGAGCGGAGTGGTGGCGATGGCGTAGCGGGTGGTGACCGAGGCGGGCGTCTGGGCTGCAGCCGCGGCCAGTTCGCTGGCACCGGCGGCGGCCAGCTCGCTCATGTCGGGCATGATGTGGGCGACGCCGCGGTGGCAGTCGATGCAGGTCTGGCCTTCCTTGATGGCGACCGGGTGCTCGGCGCGGGCGTTGGGGCGCTGGGCCAGGATGTCCATGGCGGCGTAGCTGTGACAGCTGCGACAGGTGGCGGAGTCGTTGGCCTTCAGCTCGTCCCACACCGACTGCGCCATGCGCAGCTTGTGGGCCTCGTATTTTTCAGGGGTATCGAGGGTGCCGATCGCCTCGTGATAGATGTCCTTCACGGCGCGGATCTTGGTCCAGAGGTAGGAGGCGGGATCATTGGGGATGTGGCAATCGGCGCACTCCGCACGGATGCCCTTCGCGTTCTGGAAGTGGACGCTGCCCTGATACTCGGCGAGCGGGGTCTGCATGGTGTGGCAGGAGACGCAGAATTCGGTGGAGCTGGTCTTGTGCAGCACGGTGACGGTGACCCCCAGCGCGGCAACCCCCAGCAGGGCTCCGAGCAGCAGGAGCCAGAACCAGGTCTTTCTCAGCATTTTTCCAAGCATGGCGACAGTGTCCTTCGAATCGGGTAATACCAATATAGTAGTAGTCTTGGGATTCACGGGGTTGACCTTGGTCATGACTTTAATTTCGAGTGAAAACTTTTTTTTGTTCGAAAGTTTTATATTTCTATAGTTTTCCGTATATAAGCCGATCTTTGCCTGCGCACGGGGAGGGACGTCGCAAAGGATGGAGCCTCCGCCTGCAGGATCGGCTGGTCAGCCCGGGCTTGGGCTTTGTGTGGCGAGAGATGTATACTGTTCGCATATACAGTATCCAGGTGTGTCTGTCATGCGACTCTTTATCGCCGAGAAACCCAGCCTTGGCCGCGCCATCGCCGACGTCTTGCCCAAGCCCCACAAGAAGGGGGAAGGGTTCATCGAGACCGCCCAGGGGGATGTGGTGACCTGGTGCATCGGCCACCTGCTGGAGCAGGCAGAGCCCGATGCCTATGACGCCGCCTTCAAACAGTGGCGCATGGAGCACCTCCCCATAGTGCCGAGCCAGTGGCAGCTGGTGGCCAAGCCCAAGACCAAGGCCCAGCTCGCCGTCATCAAGCGTCTCATCAAGCAGGCCGACTGCGTGGTCAACGCCGGTGACCCGGACAGGGAGGGGCAGCTGCTGGTGGACGAGGTGATCGATTTTCTCGGCTACCCCAAAACCAAACCGGTGCAGCGCTGCCTCATCAGCGACCTCAACCCGCCGGCGGTGCGCCGTGCCCTCGACAAGCTCAGGGACAACAAGGAGTTCGTGCCCCTGGCGGTGTCGGCCCTGGCCCGCAGCCGGGCAGACTGGCTCTATGGCATCAACATGACCCGCGCCTATACCCTGCTGGGTCGCAAGGGGGGCTGCAGCGAGCTGCTCTCGGTCGGTCGGGTGCAGACGCCTTTGCTCGGGCTGGTGGTGCGACGGGATCTCGAGATTGAGGCCTTCGTCCCCAAGCCCTTCTACGAGGTGCTGGCCCACTTGGTGACAGACAACAACGAGCGTTTCAGCGCCAAGTGGCTGCCCTCCGAGGCTTGCTTGCCGTGGCAGGACGAGGAGGGACGGGTGCTCAACCGGGCGCTGGCCGCCAAGGTGGTGGAGCGCATCCAGGGGCAGTCCGCGCAGGTAGAGGAGGTGGAGGAGCAGGCCCGCAAGCAGGCGGCGCCGCTGCCCTACAACCTCTCCAGCCTGCAGATCGATGCGGCCAAGCGTTTCGGCATGGATGCCAAGCGGGTACTGGATGTCTGCCAGAGCCTCTACGAGCGCCACAAGCTCATCACCTACCCCAGATCGGACAGTCGCCATCTGCCGAGCGAACACTTCAACCGGGCACCCCAGGTGCGGGAGGCGATCGCCGCCACGGCCCCGGCGCTGGCCAGGGCGGTGAGCGAGGCGGACGGCAGGATCCGCAGCAAGGCGTGGAACGATGGCAAGGTGGATGCCCACCACGCCATCATCCCCACCGAGAAGCGCGGCAGCGAGGGGAGCCTGGGTGCCGACGAGGCCAAACTCTATGGCCTCATCGCCCGCCAGTACCTGCTGCAGTTCTATCCGCCGTTCGAGTACAACGACAGCAAGGTGCTGCTGCGCCTTGCCGGTGGCCTGTTCCAGGCCAAGGCGCGCCGCATCCTCAAGGCGGGCTGGAAGGCCTTGCTCGGGGTGGAGGAAGATGACGATGAAGAGAAAGCCGGCACTCTGCCCGCCCTGAAGAAGGGGGAGCAACTGCTTTGCGAGCGGGGGGAGTTGCTGGAGAAGATGACCCAGCCGCCCAAGCCATTCACCGACGCCACCTTGCTGGCGGCCATGACCGGCATCGCCCGCTACGTGCAGGATCCCGAGATCCGCAAGACCCTGCGGGAGACCGACGGCCTCGGCACCGAGGCGACCCGGGCCGGGATCATCGATCTGCTGTTCAAGCGCCGCTTCCTGGTGCGTCAGGGCAAGAGCATCAAGGCGACGCCCACCGGACGAGCCCTGGTTCAGGTGTTGCCTGCCAGCGCCACTACACCGGACATGACGGCGCTGTGGGAGCAGAGCCTCGGCCAGATCGCCGAGCGCCACGGCAGCTACCAGCAATTCATGGGGCCCCTGACCGAACAGCTGCACGGGCTGGTGGAGGGGGCCAGGCAGGATTCCGGCGCCAGCTTCAATGCCTTGCCAAAGACGGCGCCGGGGGCGGCCAAGCGACGCTTCACCCGACGCAAGAGCGCGGCCCCCGCCAGCGCAGGTGGGGGTGGCCGCAAGAGCACGGGCAAGCGCTCGAGCGGGAGCAAGGCCGCCTGAGCTGACAAGCGTTGAACGCAAGAGAGGGGCCAGGGGCCCCTCTCTTCATTCGCTTGCATGCAAGGGATCACCCCGTGTAGACGCTCTCTTCCGGATAGCGGATCCGGGTTTCGCTCGGTCTGGAGAGCATGATGGCCAGGGTCAGCGGGCCGAGACGGCCGCAGATCATCACCAGCACCAGGATCAGCTTGCCCGGTTCGCTCAGGGAGGCAGTGATGCCGGTCGAGAGGCCGACGGTGGCAAAGGCCGAGACGGTCTCGAACATGATCTTGTCGAAAGAGTGTGACTCGGTGAGCATCAGCAGGAACATCGCCAGCATCAGCACCATGGTGCTGACGATGATGATGGCCAGTGATCGGGTTACTATCTGGGGGGAGAGTGTGCGGCCATAGGCGGTGACATGGGGTCGTTTGGTCAGGAAGGCCCGGGTCGCCAGCAGCACCACGGCGAAGGTTGTCACCTTGATACCGCCCCCCGTCGATGTCGCCCCGGCCCCGATGAACATCAGCATCATCATGAACAGCAGTGAGGCCGGCACCATCTGGCCGATGTCTATGGTATTGAATCCTGCGGTACGGGCGGTCGCAGACTGGAAGAAGGCGGCCAGTAGTTGACCGCCCAGGTCGGCGTTGCCGAAGGTGCCGGGATTGTTGTGCTCCAGCAACCAGAACATCAGGGTGCCCAGCAGCAGCAGTGCAGGGGTCATTACCAGCATCAGCTTGCTGTGCAGTTTCAGCTTGCGCCAGCGACGGTGACGCACCAGATCGACGATGACGGTGAAGCCGACGCCGCCGAGGATGAGCAGGGCCGGAATGGTCAGGCTGATGATGGGGTCATCTCTATAGTCCATGAGATTGTTGGCAAACAGCGAGAAACCGGCGTTGTTGAAGGCGGATACCGCATGGAAAAAGCTGACGTAGAGGCCGTGGGACCACCCCATTTCGGGTACCCAGCGAATGGCCATGATGGCGGTGCCGATCAGCTGGGCAATCAGGGCAAACAGGACGATGCGCTTCACCAGCTGGACGATGTTGACCGATCCTTCCTGCCCCAGCGCCTCCTTGGCCAGTACCTGCTGGCGCAGGCCGACCCGTTTGCTGAACATGGCGATGAGCAGCAGGGTCATGGTCATCTGGCCCAGCCCGCCTATCTCCATCAGGATGAGCAGGATGATCTGTCCCTGCAGCGTGAAGGCCGTCCCTGTATCCACCACCCCGAGACCGGTCACGCTGATGGCAGAGGTGGCGGTAAACAGGGCGTTGATGAAGGTGACCTCGCCCTTGTGGCTGGAGGGTTGAACCAGAAACAGGGTGCCGACCAGCAGGATGATGAGGAAGCTGCCGAGGATCAGCCTGGCTTCACTCCAGCGGGAGTTGTCCTCCCGATAGAGGGTGAAGGTGTAGTTGCTGCGCCAGTTGATCATAGGGTGTCGAGCCAGTGATCGATGGCGTGCTTGTTGCCGGCCAGGATCAGGATGTCACCGAGCTGCAGCTCCATCTTGCCGGTCAGCACGTTGTGCAGCACCTCACCGCGTTTGATGGCCAGCAGCTGGAAGTCGCTCTGCTGCAGCAGGTGCAGATCGGCCAGAGTGCGGGCGTTCTGTTGCAGACCGATCACGAACTCGGTCAGCACCATGTCGTGGCCCAGCTCCAGATAGTCGAACAGGCGGTTGTCCAGCATGCTCTGGGCTACCCGGCGCCCCATGTCCCACTCGGGGTTGATCACCTTGTCGGCACCCACCTTCTGCAGGATCTTGGCGTGAAACTTGTCGCGCGCCTTGACCCACACCTTCTTCACGCCGGCCTCTTTGAGCACGAGGGTGGTGAGGATGCTGGTCTCGAGGTTGTCGCCGATGGCGACGAAGACGATGTCGAAGCTGGCCAGCCCGAGTTCGGCGACCGTGGCCTCGTCGGTGGCATCGGCGACGATGACATGGTTGCACAGGGTGGCGATCTGGCGGGTCTTGCTCTCATCGATGTCGATGGCCAGCACTTCGGCATCCTGCCGCTGCAGCTCTTCACACAGCGCGCTGCCAAACAGGCCGAGACCGATGACGGCGAATTGGTTGTTCATTCATGCCTCCTCAGGGGGTCGAAGAAGTTACTCTACTCCAGCGGATTGAGTCCGAGAAGTCTGAGTCCGATCCGCACCCGGATTTTTCGTCCTGCAGGATCTGGGGTAAACTGCGCCCCTGATCTTGTCGGGACACACAGATGAAACTCACCCCCCATGCCCCCTTGTCGACCCTCAACACCCTGGGCCTCGAGGCTCACTGCCTCTGGCTGGCAGAGGTGACCCAGCTCGATGACCTCGTGCAGCTGCGAGCCAGCGCCGAGCTGAGCGACTTGCCGCGCCTGGTGCTGGGAGGGGGGAGCAACATCCTGTTTTGTGATGACTTTGCCGGCCTGGTGGTGCACAACGGCATGAAGGGGATCGCGGCTCATGACGAAGGTAAGCACTGGCTCCTGCATGTGGCGGCGGGCGAGAACTGGCACGAGCTGGTGTGCCATGCCCTGCGGCAGGGATGGCACGGATTGGAGAACCTGGCGCTGATCCCCGGCACCGTCGGTGCCGCCCCGGTGCAGAACATCGGGGCCTACGGGGTCGAGCTGGCCAGCGTCTGCGCCTACGTGGAGGCATTCAACTGGCAAAGCGGCGAGCTGGAGCGCATCGCCGCAGCCGACTGCCAATTCGGCTACCGTGACAGCATCTTCAAGCACGACTATCAGGACTCCCACTTCATCACCGCGGTTGGGTTGCGCCTGCCCAAGGCCTGGCGACCGGTTGCCGGTTATGGTCCCCTGGCCGCACTGGGTGAGGCTCCGACGGCGCAAGCCATCTTTGATACCGTCTGCGCCACCCGCATGGCCAAGCTGCCAGACCCGGCGATACTCGGCAACGCGGGCAGCTTCTTCAAGAATCCCGTGGTGCCTGCTGCACTGGCGGAGTCGCTCAAGCTGAAATACCCCCAGATGCCGCTCTATCCGGCGGGTGAAGGGCTGGCCAAGCTGGCGGCGGGGTGGCTCATCGATCAGTGCGGGCTCAAGGGCTTTGCCATTGGCCGCGCCGCCGTTCATCAGGAGCAGGCACTGGTGCTGGTCAACCTCGGTGGTGCCAGCGCCATGGAACTGATCGCCCTGGCGGCCCATGTCCGCGACAGCGTGGAACAGAAGTTCGGCGTGGCGCTGGAACACGAGGTGCGCTTCATGGGCGCACAGGGCGAGACCTGGCTGGACGAGGAGCTCTCATGACCCTTACTCCCATCAGACAGACCCTGATCGGCCTGCTGAGCGACGGCCAGTTCCACTCCGGCGAACAGCTGGGCGAGCAACTCGGCATCAGCCGGGCGGCGGTGAGCAAGCACATGGCGGCGCTCAAGGATCTGGGCCTGGATCTGTTCAGCCTGACCGGCAAGGGCTATCGTCTGGCGGTGCCCATGGCGCTCTACGACGAGGCGCAGTTGCGGGCGCAGGCTCCCATGGCACCGGTGCATTGCTTCCCGGTGATCGACTCCACGAACCAGTATCTGCTGGAGCGCGTCAACCAGTTGAGCACCGGCGAGAGTTGTCTGGCCGAGTGCCAGACCGCTGGACGGGGGCGCCGTGGCAAGCCCTGGGTCTCCCCCTTCGGTTGCCAGCTGATCCTGAGCATGTACTGGCGTCTGGAACAGGGCATGGCGGCCGCCATGGGGCTGAGCCTGGCGGTCGGGGTCGCCGTGGTGGAGGCGCTGGAATCCCTCGGCTACCCCGGGGTGGAGCTGAAGTGGCCCAACGATCTCTACTATCAGGGCCGCAAGCTGGCCGGCATCCTGGTGGAGATGAGCGGCAGTGCCGGGGCCAGCTGCCATCTGGTGATCGGGGTTGGCCTGAACCTGGCCATGCCACGGCAGCAGGGGGAGAAGATCGATCAGGCCTGGTCCGAGCTTCGCCACATCCAGCCCGAGCTGGTGGATCGCAACGAGCTGGCCGCCTCCGTGCTGCTGCACCTGCAGCAGGCCATGCAGACCTTCGAGCAGACGGGGCTGGCGAGTTTTGTCGAGGCGTGGAACCGGCTCGATCACTTTGCCGGTCAGCCGGTGAAGCTGCTGATGGGGGATCAGGTGATCCGCGGAACGGCCCGGGGGATCGATGATCGCGGCGCCCTGCGTCTGGAGACGGAGGAGGGGATCAAGTACTACCTGGGGGGGGAGATATCCCTGCGCCGGGGCGACTGAGCACGCATTGTCCGCTCTGGATAGCGGACATGAAGAGGGGGCCTGCGGGCCCCCTCTGCTTTTGTATCGAGCGTTGCGGCTACTTGCGCAGCTTGATCTGCTCGATGGCGTGCTGGTTGCCCTTGGTCAGGATCAGGTTTGCACGCTCCCGGGTTGGCAGTATGTTTTCGACCAGATTGACGTAGTTGATCTCTTGCCAGATCCCGGAGGCGACGGCCACCGCCTCGCCATCGCTGAGCTGGGCATAATGATGGAAATAAGAGTTGGGATCGGAGAAGGCGCCGCTGCGAAACTTGAGGAAGCGCTCTATGTACCAGCTCTTGAGCAGGTCTGCCTCGGCATCCACGTAGATGGAGAAGTCGACAAAATCCGACACGAACACGCGATGGGGATCCTGGGGATAATCCATGCCGCTTTGCAGCACGTTGAGCCCTTCCAGGATCAGGATGTCCGGCTGCTCCACCACCTTCTTCTCGTCGGGCAGGATGTCGTAGATGAGGTGGGAGTAGACGGGGGCCTCGACCCTCTCGTGGCCGGCTCGGACATTGGCCACAAACTCCACCAGATGGCGGATGTCATAGGATTCCGGGAAGCCTTTTCGACGCATCAGGCCGCGAGCCTCCAGTTCCTTCTTGGAATAGAGAAAGCCATCCGTGGTGATGAGTTCGACCTTGGGGTGTTCCGGCCAACGCTCCAGCAGAGCCTGCAGGATCCGCGCCGTGGTGCTTTTGCCGCCCGCCACGCTGCCGGCGATGCTGATGATGTAGGTACCCTTGCCGCGGGACTGGCCCAGAAACTGTTCCAGCACCCGGCTGCGGCGCTGCTTGGCCTTGACGTAGAGATTGAGCAGGCGGGAGAGGGGCAGATAGATCTCTTCCACCTCCTGCAATGACACCTTCTCGTTGATCCCGCGCAGGGTCTGCAGATCGTGCTCGGTCAGGGTCAGGGGGACCGCATCGCGCAATAACGCCCATTGTTCGCGGGTGAATTGCAAATAGGGGTTATGCTCTGTCGTCATGGTGTCATCACTGTTTCTTGGGCAGGGCGACCATACACCAAGGGGTCGGGAGCGACAAGGGACCTGTCTGGCCGTGACCGAGAAGGAGCGTTTTTTTGCATAGTTCCCGGCAATAATGCACATTTTGCAAGGCGCAATGGTTGCATCCCCAAAATCCTTACCATAAAATGCGCGACGCTTGGATGTCTGTCGCCTATTTGCCCAGCAAAAGCGACAAAAACAACGGGTGCAAGCAGAATTACCGTTGTGGCATTTGTGCAACTGGAGGGGTTCCCGAGCGGCCAAAGGGATCAGACTGTAAATCTGACGGCTCTGCCT